>Ga0335078_10007777_pt1 | contig 15908 bp, 16 predicted proteins | sample Lox_Sample_32_FD_206711 | JGI IMG/M metagenome (GOLD analysis project Ga0335078, IMG submission 206711) | Soil microbial communities from Loxahatchee National Wildlife Refuge, Florida, United States - Lox_Sample_3.2 | ecosystem: Environmental > Terrestrial > Soil > Wetlands | place: USA...
GCCGAAGTCCTTCAGCTTCTCGGGGTGCCCCAGGGCAAAAGCGCCATCTCCCGACCGGAAGCATCCTACGTGGGAGTCGTGACCTGTATCGGTAGCCGCGGCGACCGTTCCGGCTTGCACCACGTCTCTCAGGGCCGCGTAGCTCATGGCGCCGCCGAAGCAGCCGTTTCTGGTGCCTTGCAGCTTGCCATTCCAACCGGATAGCGGCAGCCAGACTTCGATCTTGATATCGGAGTCCGAAGAGGGTTTCGAAGTTACTGTGACACGACAGAACGCAGGCAGAGCGTCAAACCGAGGGGTGCCGCCTCCGCCTTCTTCCACTTCCGGGAAGGGCAGGACGAATGTTCCCGCGGGAACAACCTTGGCCGACGTGATCGTCGCATGAGGCAGAGAAGTGGAACTCAAGTTATCGCAGATGGCCGCGGAGGCCGGGATCGCCGTAAGGACAAGCGCCCCCAGAAGGATCGTCGAAAAAATAAAATAGGTAACACGTCGCCACATCGTCGTATGTTTAATTGCGGGAAGCATGGAATCTCCTTTATCCCCGGTTCACCATTGTGGTTTTGCCAGCGCTCGGATTGTCAACGCAATGTTTCTCGGAATCGGCCGCTTCATGATCCTATTCCCCCGCACCGTGCGCCGAGCATGGCAGTGTGGTTGCCATTCTACACCGGTGGGACGCCCGAAGCTTTCAGACCGAGCAACTTGACCGCATTCTCCTTGAGAATCAGCGGCCGCACTTCGTCCCGGATGGCGATCTTCTCGAAGTCCGCCAGCCAGCGGTCCGGCGTGAGCAAAGGATAGTCGGAACCGAACAGAACCTTGTGCTTGAGCAACGTGTTCGCGTATTGAATGAGCGTCGGAGAAAAATATTTTGGCGACCAGCCGGAGAGGTCGATGTAGACGTTAGGCTTGTGAAGGCAGATGGAAATGGCCTCGTCCTGCCAGGGAAAGGAAGGGTGGGCCATGATGATGGGCATCGAAGGAAAATCGACGGCCACGTCATCGATGGGCATCGGGTGGCCGTACTTCAGGTGTACGCCTCCGCCGCCGGGCATCCCCGTACCGATGCCGCTGTGCCCTGTGTGGAAAATCACAGGGAGTTTGGCCTCGGCGAAAACCTCGTAAAGAGGATAGGCCAGAGGATCGTTGGGGAAAAATCTCTGGATCGGTGGGTGGAGCTTCAGTCCGTTTACTTTTCCCTCGGAAACCAGGCGCTTGGCTTCTTGAACGCCCTCCGGGCCGCGGTTTGGGTCGATGCTCGCGAAGGGGATGGCGATGTCCGAATTGCGCTCGGCGAAGCGTACGACTTCCTCGTTGGAGACGCGCGGCTTTCCAGTCAGCCGCTCGTCCACCGTGAAAATCACGAAAGCAATTTTTCTCGAGCGGTAGTATTCGGCGAGCCCGTCCGCCTCCCGCGGAGCGCCGCTGTCGCCAAAGTATTTTTTCGCGGCTGTGTCCGCCGCCGTGCCATCCGCAGCGGGTTCCAGGTGAACGTGCACGTCGAAGGCCGCGAGGGCGCCGGCGTCAATGCGCGGAGAGGAATTCATTTCGACTCCTTCGTAAGTGTGAGCACGTGCGCGGGAACGGGTTCGCGATAGAGATCCTCGACGAGCGCGGCGCGATTTCGCAGCACCGTTTTTTGATTGATGGAGCCCTTGTCCGTAATCTCCTGCGCTTCGATGGAAGGCGGCGCGTCCAACAAGATGGCGCGGTCGATTCGTGTGGAGCTTCCTGTGCTCGCGGCGGCAAATGAATCGAGCTTTTCCTGAAACATTCGGCGGACCTCGGGGCGCCCAAGAACTTCCGATGGGGGCGCATCCGGCCGCAATCCCTCGCAAAGCGCCCGGCACATTTCCACCGACGGAAAGAACAAGGCGCCAGTAAAATCGCGGTCGGGACCCGCGAGGACGACATCCTGGACGAGCTTACCGAAATGAGCCAGCAGGCGCGATCGCAACGTGCCGACTCTCACCCAAGTTCCCGCCGAGTTTTTGAAATCCTCGTTCAATCGCCCATCGAAAATAAATCCCTTCAACGGATTCTGCGGATCGGCAAATTTGATGGCGTCGCCCAGCTTGTAATAGTTTTCTTCATCGAAGGCCGCTGCTGTTAATTCCGGGCGGCGCCAAAAGCCGGGAGTGATCGATGGCCCGCGCAAACGAGCCTCGAGCTTCTCTTCCACCGGAACAAGTTTTAGCTCAACTCCCGGAACAGGCAATCCCAGATCGCCCGACACGGCGCCCTCCGACCCTGTGGATAGCGCATAGGGGGCTGTTTCGGTGGCTCCCAATCCGGTGACGACGAGGATTTCTTCCCCGCAGGTTTCAAACGCCAGATCTTGGAGCTCGTCCCAGACGTGCTGGCTGAGCCCCGCCGCGGCAAAAAACAAGAGATTCAACCGGCTAAAAAATTTCCCGCGCAAATTGGCGTCGGCTCGCAGATGGCCGGCCAGCATTTCGTAGCCTTTGGGCACGTTGAAATATGCGGTGGGGGCGATTTCCCTGAGGTTGCGGAGCGTCTCGCCGAACGATTCGGGCGTGGGCTTGCCCGCGTCAATATAAAGGGAGCCGCCATTATAGAGGGCGATGCCGAAATTGTGGCTGCCACCGAACGTGTGGTTCCAGGGCAGCCAATCGCACAGAACCGGCGGCTCTTCTCCGAGCGACGGCATCATTTGCAGGATCATCTCCTGGTTCGAGCAGAGCATGCGATGCGTGGTGATGACGCCCTTGGGCAGGCCTGTTGAACCGGAAGTATATAAAATTTTGGCAATGGAATCGGGCGCGGTGCGGCGGTTTGCTTCGTCGACCGCCGGAGATGGAGCGGAGCTTTCCAATTCCTCAAGCGAGGTGGAAGGCATGCCTTCCGGGCGAGATTTGTGAGACACGATTTCCGCTGCGCCTTGTGAAACTGCTTTTAGCGCGGGCGCGAACCGCGCGCCATCGTCCGCGAAAACCATGGCTGGGGCTAAGTTCTGCCACAAATAAGACAGCGCCGTGAATTCCCTCACCGCCAGCGAATAGGCTGGAGCAACCGGCGCGTACGGGATGCCTACATACATGGCGGCCAGCGCCAGGAGAGCGTGCTCGATGCTATTTCCCGAGAGGATCATCAGCGGCCCGGTGGACGGGAGGCCGCGATCGAGCAGCCCCTGGGCGAGTCTGCGCACGCGCCGCAGCGCCTCGGCGTACGTCACGGTGCGCCAATTCCCGTCCGCCGCGCGCTCCGCGAGGAAAATTCGGGTGGGCGCTCGCTCCGCCCAAAATTCCAGGCGATCGGTGACGCGCGCGGGATAGGAGCCCAGCGGCTGCGGCGAGCGCACGTAGATCACGCCGTCCTCGCGGCGATCCACAATCGCTTGCAGCGAGGCGACGCGAACGGCGCGCACAGGTCTCTTCGTCAGCGATGGCATCGGTTTCCGCGAAAACCATATGCCGGATTTTCGATCGGTGTCAACCAACATTCGGCCTATCGAAAAGCCGATGCTTCACTCCGCCGCCGGAAATTGTCTCGGGGCGTGCGGCCGCAAAAGGTTTTGGCGGCTTGGCCTTTCCTAGGACGGGGCGAAAGTGACGCGCTCAGCGAGCATTGCGTCTTGGCGGGGCCGGGTGTAGGGTATCGGTCAGGCGGGAAACTCAAAAACATAATTTCCGGTTTCATTAAAAAAGATCGTGCATGCCATTGCCATGAATTGCAGGAGGAAATTCAACGTGCGAAAACGTTTGGTGAGTTCCTTTCTTGCCGGTACAGCAATGGCCGTTCTTTTGCCCGCGATGTTCGCTCAATCGGCAAATCCATCGCCGGCTGCCGCCAGCACCCCGGATATCAGCGGCGTTTGGCTGATCGACCACTATCAGGCCAATTTGTTTCCGAAGAAGGATGCGCCCTTCACGCCGTGGGGAGAGGCTCAATTCAAGCTTTCCGACACCAATGTCAACGATCCAAACTTGTCCTGCTTGCCGCATGGCTTGCCGCGCCTGATGTTCGTGCCTATTCCGTTTGAAATATTCCAGGTTCCCGGCAGAGTCCTCACGTTTCACGAGGCCGGAAACCAGGTGCGACAAATCTATCTGGACCGCGGACACCCGAAAGACTTGGACCCCACCTACAACGGCGATTCCGTGGGCAAATGGGAAGGCGATACCCTGGTCGTGGATTCGATCGGTTTCAATGACATCACGTGGCTGGATTCCGTCGGTCTCCGCCACAGCGAGGCTCTGCACGTCGTCGAGCGCATCCGCCGCGTGGACCACGACACGCTGCGAGACGATTTCACGGTCGAGGACCCCAAGGCATTCACAAGGCCTTGGACCGCATCGCAAATCTATAAATTGAAACCGGGCTGGTCCATCAGGGAGTACACTTGCGACAATAACAAGTATCAATTCCAACCCCCGAAGTGACAATTCGTGGTTCGCAACATCCGTCGTGGCAGATGTTCTAGCATGACATTGCGTATCGAGCTTGCCTCGTGTAGATTACCGTTCGCCTGTGGACTTAAACATCAAATCCCGGCAACTCCCTCCTCGGAATTTTCAGGAACCAGGAGATCCCTTGTGAGAGGCCAGCGTCCGGCCTCTGAAACCTCGCGGCGATGAAAACGGAATTGGCCCAATCGAGCTCAGTTCAGAAGGGTCTGCCCTTCATCATTCTTCTAGGCGCGCTGACTGCTTTCGACCCACTTTCGATCGATATGTATTTGCCCGCTTTTCCTAATATTGGGAAAGAATTCGCCGTCAGCACCTCCGCCGTTGAGCTTTCTCTTACGACGTTCTTCGTCGGCCTGGCGCTGGGCCAGTTGATCTATGGCCCGCTTTCGGACCGCTATGGGCGAAGAATGCCGCTGCTCATCGGCATGTCGTTTTACTGCCTTTCCTCGCTGGGATGCGCGTATGCGTCCGGCATTCACATGCTGATCCTTTTCCGTGTGCTGCAAGCCCTCGGTGGATGCTCGGGCATGGTGATTACGCGAGCGATCGTCAGAGACCTCTATGACAGACAAAAGTCCGCGCATATTTATTCGATCTTGATGCTGGTCATGGGAGTGGCGCCGGTTTTGGCCCCGCTGGTGGGGGGTTACGTGGCCAAGTACTTTGGCTGGAGGATGATCTTCGGCGTTCTCGGAACCTTCAGCCTGATCTGCCTGGCCTGTACTTTCTTCTTTCTCCCGGAAACGCATCAGCCTTCCCCGCATGCGCATCCCGCCGGTTCCACTTGGAAAACGCACATGCAGCTTTTTCAAGACAAGGGATTCATGGAATACACGCTGATGGGAGCGGCCATCCAGTCCGGGATGTTCGCCTATATCGCCGCGTCGCCGTTTGTTTTTATCGTTCTCTTCGGCGTCGCACCCGTGCACTATGGTTGGATTTTCGGCGCGAACGCGGCGGGAATTGTCGCTGGTTCGCAAGTCAATCGCATCTTGCTGAGAAGTTACGGTTTTGAATCCATTTTGACGGTCGTCGTTTGCGTCTCGGGATTGTCCGCCATCGGCCTGTTCGCGTCCTCGCTTTTGAGCCGCTCCTTATTCCTATTTCTTTTTCCGTTATTTATATATATCGCCACCTTGGGATTTGTGTTTCCAAACTCATCCGCGGGCGCCTTGGAGCATCAAGGGTATCGGGCCGGCACCGCTTCCTCGCTTTTTGGCGCGATTCAGTGGTCCTGTGCATGCTTCTCCACGCTCCTGGTAAGCCTCCTTCATAACGGAACCTCCTTTCCGATGACGGGCATCATTCTCGTCTGTGGAATTTTAGGTTTCGTTGTTTTGCAAATGAATCTTGCTTCCCGCGCGGTCGTTCACTCATAAAGTAGGACGGGCTTCAGCCTGTCGCTTTTTGCTTTGAGGATCGGCGGCCCGAAACCCACAGGCAGTAGCCCGCGCTACTTAATCCATGAATTTCCGAATTTGCTTGAGAACTCGCGCGAACATGGCCGGCGTCAAGCGCCCGGTCTGCGTGTTTTGCTGGCTGGGATGGTAAGCGGCGAACAGGCGAGGAAGATTCCCGGGCAAAGAAAAAATCGCGCCGTGCGCGAATGGAAATGCCGCGCGCGACGCGATGGCGCCCTGCCGCTTCAATAAATCCAGATACGTGTGGAGCGCAATGGCGCCCAGCGCCAGGATCGCTCGCGGACGAATCAGCTCGAGTTCGCGCTCGAGATAAGGCAGGCAATTGCGGATTTCTTCCGGCAGCGGTTTGTTATCGGGCGGCGCGCAACGGACGGCCGCCGAAATTAGGACATTCTTTAGGATCAGCCCGTCATCGGCGCGTTTGGATTGCGGCTGATTCGCGAAGCCCGCGCGATAGAGCTGCTCGTACAGAAAATCTCCCGAGCGGTCTCCGGTGAACATGCGCCCCGTGCGGTTGGCGCCGTGCGCGGCCGGCGCAAGGCCGATGATCACGAGGCGCGCTTGCGGATCGCCGAACGCCGGAACAGGGCGTCCCCAGTAGGTCCAGTCGCGGTACGCGCGCCTTTTGATGCGCGCGACGCTCTCCCGATAATGGACCAGGCGCGGGCACTTACTGCAATCGGTGATCTCGCGTTCCAGAATGGCCAGGCTATCTTCCGGCACAGTTCCTCCACGGAAAAACGCGGCTTTCAAATCATCGGGCCTGAAATTATAGGACCCATAGCAATCTTTCCGCCATTCTTCGTATCGCCGCGTTGTGGGCTAGTTCGCGTAGCAGAAAAGCCACTCTCGGCGCTGTCCCACGAATTGCCCCAGGAAAAAAGTTTCATCGCATGAACCGGATAGCGCGCAAATAGCGGTCCCGGATACGGTGCTTGGGACGCAAGCTGGACTTTCCATGCGGCGCCGGGCCATTTGCTTCCAAATTGGATGCCAGCCAATTTGCGCTGCGCGCCAATTTGGTTGCCAACCAATTTGAGTCTGGTCTTGCTCATGCCGATAGGGAGAATCGGCTTATCGAACAGGGCTTCCTCAGGCGCAAGCGCCTTCGGCGGCCGGAACAGGAAGAGAAATGAAAATCAAAATCGTTGTCTTCGCCACACTGATTTTGCTGGCTGCAAGTTCTCCGATCTTGGCAAGGAAAAGTCCTGCCCGCGCCCTCTTCCTGGACTCGCCCCTCAAATTGAATGGGGCGGAAATTCCCGAAGGGATGTACCAGCTCAATTTGGAGTCCACCAATTCACATGTCCGAATAACCTTGCTGAGGGATGGCCAGTTCGTCGCCACTGCTTCCGGCGTATGGGTGAAGGGCGGGGTGAAGTACAAGGAAAATACCCTCCTGCTGCGCGTGAATTCCGATGGCTCGCGCTCGCTCATCGAGATTCGCCTGGCGGGAAGCGCGAAAACAATCGTCCTCAACGACTCCGACACAATCATTCGTTTCAGACCGAAATAGCCGAGGTGGGAGCATTCCCGCCCTGTGGCACAGGCTTCAGCCTGTGCGTCCTGACCAGCTCATGTAGCCCCCCGATGCTTTTCACCGCACCCGCACACCCCGCTGCGGAAGCGCCTGCGCGGCAATGCGGCGGCGAAGGCGACCGCGGCAACTCTCAAAATGATTCAGATCGTTTGCCTGGTTCGGCGCGATTGACTCCCCTGCGCCCTGACGATAGCATGATGGTTTCCGTTTCCGCTCTTTTTCGAGCCGTGAGACGCGCCCATGGCGGCAGAAACCAAATCCGGGACGGTGCTGGACCGCATCATCGAGGCGCGCCGTGCCGCGATCGCCCACCGCAAAAAAACCGTCCCCGAGACGGCGCTGCGTTTCGGGGCGAAGCACGCTAAACCGTTGCGCGATTTTGCGGCGGCGCTGACGCGCGATTCCCTGAATGTGATCGCCGAATTGAAAAAGGCCTCGCCTTCGCGCGGCTTGATCCGCGCCGATTTCGATCCCGTGGCGCTGGCGAAAAGTTTCGAGGGGGCCGGGGCGGCGGCGCTGTCCGTGCTGACCGAGGAGGAATTTTTTCAGGGCGAATTGAAATATATGCGCGATGCGCGCGCCGCTGTCGGCTTGCCGGTGCTGCGCAAGGATTTCATCGTCGATCCGTGGCAGGTGTGGGAAGCGCGGGCCACGGACGCCGATTCGTTTCTGCTGATTGTGGCTGCACTGGGCGATGCGATCCTCGGCGATTTGCTTGCGCTCGGCCGCGAGCTGGGAATGGAGCCGCTCGTGGAAGTGCATACGCGCGAGGAATTGGCGCGGGCTTTGGCGGCAGGCGCGCGCATCCTCGGCGTGAACAACCGCGATCTGCGCACGCTCGAAGTGCGCGTGGAAACATCGGAGGAACTGATCGCGGCCATCCCCGAGGAATGCATTGCCGTGTGCGAATCGGGATTGCGCTCACACGAGGATCTGGCGCGATTGCGCGCCGCGGGATTTGACGCGTTCCTGATCGGCGAGCACCTCATGGCCCAGGCGGATCCGGCCGCGGCGCTGCGCAAATTGCTGGGTGCGTAATGTGGCACAGACTTCAGTCTGTGGGCTCTTGTCAGCGCCAGCATGGCTGCAACCCCCACAGACTGAAGTCTGTGCCACCGAGATTCAATGCCGACTCGTGTTAAAATTTGCGGGATCACCACCTGGGACGACGCGCGCTTATCCATCGATCTAGGGGCTTGCGCGCTGGGATTCAATTTTTATCCGCCCAGTCCGCGCGCCATCAGCCCCGCGGACGCGTGGAGCATCATCCGGCGTCTGCCGCCGTTTGTGGAAGCGGTGGGAGTATTTGTGAATTGGCCGCCGATGGTAGTGGATGCGCTCGCGCGCGCGGTGCGGCTCGGTTCAGTGCAGCTCCACGGAGCGGAATCGCCCGCGGAAGTGGACGAATTAGTCCGAAAGCACCGGGTGATTAAAGCGGTTCAGGTGAGGCGAGGATTTCGCGCGGCTTCGCTCGCCCACTACCGCGCCGCGGATGCCATCCTGCTCGATGGATTCGCGCGCGGATTGCACGGCGGGACGGGGCGCACGGTGGATTGGAAATTAGCGCGCGCCGCGGGGCGTTATGGGCGAATCGTTTTGGCAGGCGGGCTGACCCCGGAAAATGTGGCCGAGGCGATTCGCGCCGCGCGGCCGTATGCCGTCGATGTGGCCAGCGGCGTCGAAGCACGGCCCGGGCGCAAGGATCCCGCGCGATTGCGCGCGTTGTTTGCCGCCGTGGAGCAGATGTAGCGCCCGCTTTCAGGCGGGGATCCGCGTGGCTGCCAAAATGCCCAACGAAAGACGGGCACAGCGCAATCTGAAATCGCTGAAGTGTGAGGAAGCTTTTGTCAACCGCAACGCAAACTTGGCCGGACGCGAAGGGCCGCTTCGGTCCCTATGGGGGGCGCTACGTTCCGGAAACGCTCGTCGCTCCGCTCGAGGAACTCGAGCGCGCCTACGATGCCGCGCGCGTGGACCCGAATTTCCAGAAAGAACTCGACTACCTGCTCAAGAATTTCGCCGGCCGGCCCACGCCGCTGCAATTTGCCTCGCGGCTGACGGAACATCTCGGCGGGCCGCGCATCTACATCAAGCGCGAGGACCTGCTGCACACCGGCGCGCACAAAATCAACAATTGCCTCGGCCAGGGCTTGCTGGCCGTGCGCATGGGCAAGCGCCGAGTGATCGCGGAAACCGGCGCGGGCCAGCACGGAGTGGCCACGGCGACGGTGGCGGCGCGGCTAGGTCTGGAATGCGTCGTCTACATGGGCGTGGAGGACATGGAGCGGCAGCGGCTCAATGTCTTTCGCATGCGTTTGCTCGGCGCGGAAGTGGTGGGCGTGAATTCCGGGACGCGCACGCTGAAGGACGCCATCAACGAAGCGATGCGCGACTGGGTCACCAACGTGCGCACAACGCATTATTTGCTGGGCTCGGTGCTGGGCGCGCACCCGTATCCCATGATGGTGCGCGATTTTCATCGCGTCATCGGCCTCGAAGCTCGCGCCCAAATTTTGGAGCTGGAAAAACGCTTGCCCGACCTGCTCGTCGCCTGCGTCGGAGGCGGCTCCAACGCGATCGGCTTGTTCCACGCGTTCCTGAACGACGCGAGCGTGAAGTTGCTGGGCGTCGAAGCGGGCGGGCGCGGCACAACGCTTGGCGAACACGCCGCGCGCATGGCCGCCGCGGCAGGATATTCGGGCGCGCGGCCCGGCGTGCTGCAGGGCACCTATTCTTACGTGTTGCAGACGCCCGATGGCCAGATCGCCACCACGCATTCCGTTTCGGCGGGCCTCGACTATCCGGCGATCGGCCCCGAGCACGCGTGGCTCGCCGACCGGCATCGCGCCGAGTACGCGGCCGTAAGCGATGACGCGGCAGTCGCCGCCGCGCGCACGCTCGCACGGATGGAGGGCATCATTCCGGCGCTCGAATCGGCGCACGCGCTGGCCGAATTAATCGTGCGCGCGCCAAAAATGCCCCGCGACTCGATCGTGATCTTGAATCTGTCAGGCCGGGGCGACAAGGACATGGAAATCCTGGCCCGTTATTTGTAGGTATTTGTGGAACAGGCTTCAGCCTGTGAAGCTATATCCAGGCAAAGGAAAAACTCAAAGGCTGAACCCCGTTCCACAAATTAATCATGGCACACGCAACCACAACGATGACGAACCCATCCCGCATCGCGCGGCGGTTTGCAGCTTTGCGCCAGACAGGCGAAATGGGCATCGTCGCCTATCTCACCGCGGGCGACCCTTCACTCGCCGCGACCGAGCGGTTCGTCCTCGCGATGGCGGAAGCGGGAGCGGATGTGATCGAGCTAGGCGTCCCCTTCAGCGATCCGGTGGCCGACGGCCCAGTGATTCAACGCGCGAGCGAACGCGCCCTGCGCGGCGGCACAACGCTGACTGGCGTGCTCTCCCTGGTGAAATCGCTGCGCGCGAAAACAGATGTCCCGCTTGTTCTCTTCAGCTATTTCAATCCGGTCTTGCAGTTCGGCCTTGAGAAATTCGGCGACGCGGCAAAAGCGGCAGGCGCCGACGGCGTGTTGATCACCGACCTCATGCCCGAGGAAGCCGGCGATTATCGCGCGGCCATGTCTTCGCGCGGCCTGGACACGATTTTCCTCGCCGCGCCCACGTCGACCGACGAGCGCCTCGCAATCATCGCTAAATCGACGACTGGATTTCTGTACCTGATCTCCCGCACCGGCGTGACCGGCGCGAAGGACCAACTCGCAGACGAATTGCCGGCCCTGGCGCGGCGCGTGCGCCGCTTCACCGAGCTTCCCATCGCCATCGGCTTCGGCATTTCGCTGCCCGGTCATGTTTCGCTGCTAGGCGGATTAGCGGACGCCGCTGTGGTCGGCTCGGCGTTCGTGGAAGAGATCGAGCGCGCCGAAACTGTTGACGCCGCAGCCGCGGCTCTCGCTGCGCGCATCAAGCTGCTGAAAGGCGCGGCCGTGGCCGGAATGAGCCGGCGGGAGCCCCAAGCATGAGCGTGCCGCCGGGCAAGAGCGCGCCAGGAAAAAGCGTGCCAGACAAGAGCGTTGAAGACTGGCGCGGCAAAATTGACGAAATCGACCGGCGTCTCGTCGAGCTGCTGAACGAGCGCTCGCGCTGCGTGATCGAAATCGGGCGGATCAAGCAGGTGTCCGGCGATGCACTCTATCAGCCGGACCGGGAGAAGCAAGTGCTCGATGGAGTCGTCGGCGCGAATCCGGGACCGCTTCCGGACGCCGCGATTCGCCGCCTATTCGAGCGAATCCTGGATGAAGCGCGATCGGTTGAGCGCGTGGTGATGCACGGCGGCGAAGGAAAAAAGGACTAGGTGAATTTGTGGCACAGGCTTCAGCCTGTGCCCATTTCTGTGACCTGATTACCTTTCTAGAAAACTCACAGACTGAAGTCTGTGCCACATGAAACAGGAGTCGAGATGGTAGTCGTAATGCAAGAGGGCGCGAAGGAAGAGCAGATCCAGCACGTGATCGACCGCCTGGTGTCGATGGGATTCGACATCCATCGCTCGACAGGCGCGTCGCAAACGGTGCTGGGCGCCGTGGGAGTTCCCGCGGACTTCGACCCGCGGGACGTCGAAGTGCTCGACGGCGTGCGTGAAGTGGTGCGCATCACGCAGCCTTACAAGCTGGCCAGCCGCGCGTTTCGCCCGCAGGGCACCGTGGTCGAGCTGCCGCGCGGCGTGCGCATCGGCGGCCCCGAAGTGGTGGTCGCGGCCGGGCCGTGCTCCGTTGAGACGCCCGAACAAATCGGCGTGATCGCGGATCGCGTGGCCAAAGCCGGCGCGAAGATTCTGCGCGGAGGGGCGTTCAAGCCGCGCAGCTCGCCGTATAGTTTTCAAGGGCACGGCGAAAAAGCCCTCGTCATGATGCGGGACGCCGCGGAAAAAAGCGGGCTGCTCGTGTGCAGCGAAGTGATGGACGCGTCGCAGATTCAATTGATGCTCTCCTACGTGGATATTTTTCAGGTCGGCGCGCGCAACATGCAAAATTATTTTCTGCTGCGGGCCCTGGGCACGACCAGCAAGCCGGTGCTCTTGAAGCGTGGCATGTCGGCGACGATTGAGGAGCTTTTGCTGAGCGCCGAGTACGTGATGGCCGGCGGCAACCACGATGTGATCCTGTGCGAGCGCGGCATCCGCACGTTTGAAACCGCCACGCGCAACACGCTGGACATCGCCGCGATTCCCGTCATCAAAAAACTTTCGCACCTTCCGATACTGGCTGACCCGTCGCACGGCACCGGTATCCGCGACAAGGTTCCTCCCATGGCCCGCGCCGCGATTGCCGCCGGCGCCGACGGCTTGCTCCTCGAAGTGCACAACGATCCCGAGCACGCGCTTTCCGACGGCGCGCAATCTCTCTACTTCGATCAATTTGAAAAACTCATGGCCGAGCTGCGCATCATCGCCCCCGCCGTCGGCCGGACCATCGCCTGAGCCATGGCCGTCCCCTTCCGCCGCGCGGCCATCGTGGGCACGGGGTTGATCGGCGGCTCGTTTGCGCTGGCCCTGCGCAAATATTTTCCGGATTTGCTGGTCATCGGCTGGGACAAGGCGCACGTGCTGCGCCATGCGCTCGAACGCGGCGCCATCCATGAAGGCAATCCCGACCTCGCCCTCGCCGTCGCCAGCGCGGATTTGATTTACGTGGCGCTGCCCGTGGGACACACCATCGAATTGCTGCCGGAAATCGCCCGCCTCGCTCCGCCCGATGCGCTGGTGACGGACGCGTGCAGCACGAAGCGCTCGGTCTGCGCCGTGGCGGCGGAATCTTTCCACGAGGGCGGCGCGCAATTTCTCGGCGGCCATCCGATGGCCGGAAAGGAAATTTCCGGAATTGACGCCGCCGACGCGAATTTGTTTCGCGGCTCGAAATACGCGCTGATTCGCGGAGTCGCGAAAGAAAAACCCGTACAGGATGATGAACCGCGCGTGGCGCGATTCGTTGCGGCGATCGAAAAAATGGGCGCGGATCCGGTCTGGCTGGAAGCCGATGCGCATGACCGCGCCGTGGCGGTGATCTCACACTTGCCGCAGCTTCTCTCCGTGGCGCTTGCGGGAGTGGTCCGCGCGCAGACGGACGAAACCGGCTTGCCGGTCACGCTGGCGGGCCGGGGCCTGCGCGACGCGCTGCGCCTCGCGGGAAGTCCCTATTCGGTGTGGCGTGATATCATTTTAACCAATAGCGACAATCTGGAGCGCGTGCTGGATCAAATGATCCAGGCCTTGGAACAGGTGCGCAGCGACCTGCGGACGCGCGCGCTCGAAGAGGAATTCTCCGCCGCGGGAGAACTGTACAAGATTCTGCGCGATATGCAGTAAACTGTTACAAATAAAATTTGCGCGCATCTGATTTCACGGGGAGCTGGATTCGATGGATAAACGCGTGGCGAGCGCCGATGTGGCGATCGAAAAACTTTTCGACGGCGCCGTGATCCTGGCGGGCGGATTCGGGACCTGCGGCATTCCCGAAAACCTCATCGCCGCCGTGCGCCGCAAGGGAACGAAAAATCTCACCGTGGCCTCGAACAACGCGGGCTCGGTGGATGCCGGCCTCGGCCTGCTCTTGCAGACGCACCAGATCAAGAAAATGATCGCCAGCTACGTGGGCGAAAACAAATTGTTCGAGCAGCAAGTGCTGAGCGGCGAAGTTGAGGTCGAGCTGAATCCCCAGGGCACGCTTGCCGAACGCATGCGCGCGGCTGGCGCGGGAATTCCGGCGTTCTACACGCCGACCGGCGTGGGCACGATGATCGCCGAGGGAAAAGAAGTCCGCGAATTTAACGGCCGCAAATATATTCTCGAGCGTGGCCTGCGCGGCGATTTCGCGTTCATCAAGGCGTGGAAAGGCGACCGCTGGGGAAATCTCATCTACCGCAAGACGGCGCGAAATTTCAATCCGGTGATGGCCACCGCCGCGGATTACGTGATCGCCGAGGTCGAGGAGCTGGTCGAGCTGGGGACGCTGCCGCCCGAATCCGTGCACACGCCGGGAATTTTCGTGAACGCGATTTTTCAGGGCGCCCATTACGAAAAAACCATTGAAAAAAGAACGGTGAGGAAACGAGCATGACGCAAGTGGCTTCGCATTCCGAAAGCAAAAAAACGGCTCCGTCCGAGGAAGGCAAGCGGGAGCAGATCGCCCGGCGCGTCGCGCAAGAATTGCGCGACGGCTTCTATGTGAATCTCGGCATTGGCACGCCGACTCTGGTCGCCAACTACATTCCCGCGGGCATGGACGTGGTACTGCAATCGGAAAACGGCATGCTCGGCGTCGGCCCGTTTCCCTACGAAGGCGAGGAAGACGCGGACCTGATCAATGCCGGAAAAGAAACCGTCACGGAAATTCCCGGAACGAGCTATTTTTCCAGTTCCGATTCCTTCGGAATGATTCGCGGCGGCCATGTGAATATGACCGTGCTCGGCGCGCTGCAAGTGGACGAAAAGGGCAACCTCGCCAACTGGGCGATCCCCGGAAAAATGCTCAAGGGCATGGGCGGCGCGATGGATTTGGTGGCCAGCTCGCCCTACGTCATCGTCGCCATGGAACACGCGACGAAAGATGGCCAGCCCAAAATTCTAAAAAAATGTACGCTGCCTCTTACCGGCGTCGAGGTCGTGGATCTGATCGTCACCGAGCTGGCCGTGATCGCCGTGACGCCCGAGGGCCTGGTGCTGCGCGAAGTGGCGCCGGGCATGACTCCCGCGGACGTGCAGAAATTGACTGAGCCCAAATTGCACGTGGCCGAAAATTTGAAAACGATTTCCTTATAACGCCAAAAAAAAGAAACGCTCCGGACGCGGGGAGCGAAGCGAGCGCACCCTTGGAAGCGAACTCAATCGTCATCCTGAGCCTGCACACGCCCAAGGAAAAATTGTGGGGTTCGCTGGTTTCCATGAACTCTTCGGGAGTAACCATCCGCGGGATCGACTTGAACTCGTTCGACGATTTCATCCGGCAAGTGATGGACCCGGAGGGGGAGCGCATCGGTCTCCCCACGCTGTTTTTCCCGATGCAACGCGTCGAGCGCATCGCGCTCGATGAGCCGGTCGGATCGATTCCATCGCTTTCCGGGCGGTTCGAGCAGCGCGTGGGGCGCTCCTTGCGGGACTATCTCGCGCTCTTCGTGTAAGCGGATGCAAAATCCGAAAATGGCCTCTTCTCGCGTTTTCACCGTCCCGAATCAGCTCACCTTTCTGCGTCTTGGATTTTTGCCGTTTTTTATTATTTCCATCCATTACCGGCGGTACGGAATTGCGCTCGCGATTTTAATCGTGGCCGGGCTGACCGATGGGCTGGACGGTTTGCTTGCGCGCTCGCTCAATCAGAAGAGCGCGCTGGGCGCCTATCTCGATCCCATCGCGGATAAGCTGCTGCTCTCTTCCTCCTACGTTGTGTTGGCGCTCAACCGGAAGATCAGTTGGTGGCTGGCCACGCTGGTGCTCAGCCGCGACATCATCCTCATGATGGCGGCCGCAGTGATCCTCGTGACGGTC
>Ga0335078_10007778_pt1 | contig 15908 bp, 10 predicted proteins | sample Lox_Sample_32_FD_206711 | JGI IMG/M metagenome (GOLD analysis project Ga0335078, IMG submission 206711) | Soil microbial communities from Loxahatchee National Wildlife Refuge, Florida, United States - Lox_Sample_3.2 | ecosystem: Environmental > Terrestrial > Soil > Wetlands | place: USA...
GCTCCCCAGATCAAGAGGAAAATGCCTTTCCACACCGCAGCTTCGACCAGCAGATAGGCTGCGACCGGCACCCACACGATCGCCGAGCCAACCACAGGAATGATGGAGCACAAACCCGCAGCCAGCCCCAGCAGCAACGCCGAAGGCATGCCGACGATCTTCATTGCGATGCCGGTCAGCAGCCCCTGCACGAATCCCACGCTGAGAATGCCGTAGACATTGGCGATGATGGTGTCGGAGATGTTCTGGTACAGGCGCGCGACCTGCACATCGGAGAGCGGCGTCAGCCTGCCGGCGCGATAAGCCCACTCTTTGCCTTCGCGAAACAGAAAAAACAGGATGACAAAGGTGATGAGGGCGTTGACGGTAAATCGCGCAAGGTTGCTCAAAACGGCCGCGCCCACACCCACCAGACCGACGCTCACTTTCTGCGCGTTCGAGTTGATGATGCTGTGTACATCGTACTTGGAGAGATCGACCCAGCGCCCGATGAAGTGCAACGGGCCGGCGGCAAGGTTCATGAGGAAGAGCGAGAAGCCGCCCTCTTCCGCGCTGCGGCGGCTGAGATAGTGCGCTGCACTCAATGCCTCGTTCGCACCCAGCGTGACGATGATGAAGGCGGGAACTCCAAACAGCAGCATCACAGCTAACGTCGAGATTAGCGAAGCCACTCCACGGCGCTTCTTGAAGGCGCGCAGGATCCGGTCGTGAACCGGGAAGAAAACCACCGCCAGGATCACCGCGAACGCAAACGGCTGCAGAAAGGGCCGGGTGATGATGATCGCGAGGCCTAGAACCAGGACGACCAGAGTCGCGAGAAAGACGATCGTGGTGCGCTTGCTGTTCATCGGCCGTTCTCAAGTTGTAACACGGGCACTTTGGTCACGCCGCCGACGGGGTATGAACGTTGGCACTATAGTGCCAGCAAGGCGGCGGACATGAGTGCCTGAGCCTCACACGACTACAAGTGGTCTTGCGGAAAGCCTGAATCGAGACTAGAGTCAGGGCAATTGCAGTGGGAGCTGAGCGTCACCAAGCTCCACCCGTTCTGGCCCGCCAAAGAACAGGTCCTGCTGTTAGTACCGGGTAAGGCTGTTATGGTCGAGTTCTTTAGGCGTTTGTTCGCAACTTACAATTTGTACGGCATGGGCGTCTGTGCGGTTTTTCTGGCAGCCTGGTTCTATTTCTCGCGGGAGGAACGCACCGATACCGTGGATCTTCTCCGCCGGCGCCGCCGCGAGGGCCCTCCTGGCGGCCAATCTTAATTGCTTTGCCTAAGGCCGGAGCCACCACCTTCGCCAGCCTGTTTCCGCCGCTGACTTGAACTCGCCGGCCTTTGGCCTAAGCAGTCATCTCTTTTCCGTCTGGAACTGCCAAACGACTCCGCCTAGCTGGCATGGCGGAATCGTTTACCATAATTGCATTCGTCATGATCGTTTAGATTGCGGCTCCGGCGTCGCGAGTTGATCCGAATCTCGACGCCGCGCCTTGGGAGAGCACCAACTTGGATCTATTCGAGCGTCCACTGATCGTCTTTGTGTTTTCTCTGGCCGTGCTCTGGCTGTCGGTACAAGTCGGCGCCAGAGGCGGTACGAAGCTGCGCCCTCCGCGCGAGGAGGAGCGTGACGATCTTGGCCTGGTGATCAGTTCCAGCCTGACGCTGCTCGCACTGATCATCGGATTCACCTTCTCGATGGCTGTGAATCGATACGATCAGCGCAAGAACTACGAAGAGGAAGAAGCCAACGCCATCGGCACCGAGTATGTCCGTGCCGATCTGCTGCCTGCCGCCGATGCCGCCAAAGTGAAAGAGCTGCTGACCATATATCTCGACCATAGGTTGGTGTTCTTCACCACGCGTGATCCACAGGAACTGGAGCGGATTAATGATGAGACGACGAAGCTGCACGATCAGTTGTGGTCAGTCGTTCAACGGGCTGCGGCAGCGCAGCCAACTCCGATTGTCGGCCTCGTCGTGTCAGGCATGAATGACGTCCTGAACCGGCGGGAATACACGCAGGCGGCATGGTGGAACCGCATCCCTCTGGGCGCCTGGAGCCTGATGGTGATTTTGAGCATCTGCTGCTGTTTGCTGGTCGGTTATGGCGCACATCAGAAGAAGGGATTGCTGTTCACTGTGCTGCCGTTTCTGCTGTCGATTGCGTTCTTCCTCATCGCCGATATCGACAGCCCGCGCCGCGGCGTTATCCGCGTACGTCCGCAAAACCTGATTAGCCTCTCCGACTCGCTGCACAAGCAGTAGGAGCAGTGCCCCGCCCGGCGATCCATTGCTTAGCGCGAGGTATGTGGGACTTCGCCGATGTAAACCGAGAACGGCGCCAGGGTCATCCCCGATACGTTCGCGCTGTCTTTCATCTCCGGCATCGTGGTCAGCAGCGTCTTGGCCTCGCTCGCTGAGAGTCCCTGCGGCGCGAGATTGAAGCTCGCCTTCTGCTGCTCATCGGACATGTTCAGCACAACCAGTACCGCCTGATCCTTGTAGCGGCGCAGATACGCCATCACATTGGGGTCGTTCTCGTTGAGTGCGACGTAATCACCGTCGAGCAGCGCCTGATTCGTGTGCCGCAGCGCCAGCAATTCCTCATAGAAGCGCAGAATCGAGTTCGGATCTTTCTGTTCGCTGGCGACATTATGCGTGCGGTAGTTGTCGGAAACCGGCAACCACGGCCGGGTTTTGCTGAATCCCGCGTTCACCTTGTCTCCCTGCCATTGCATGGGAGTGCGCTCGCCGTCGCGGCCTTTGTCGTTCGGCCAGCCCAGCTTCCCGATGGGATCTTTTACCTCGGCTTTGGACTTCGGATCGTTCTGTGCGATCCCGATCTCTTCGCCGTAATACATGATGGGCGTGCCGCGCAGCGTGAGATACAGGCCAGCCATCAGCTTGGCGATCGCGTCGTTGTGCTTGCCGTCGCCATAACGGTTATACGAGCGCGGCAGGTCGTGATTGCCGATCAGGTACACCGGCCAGCCCGGGGCGGAGTTGACGGCCGCAACCTGCTTGCGAAATTCCGGCGCGGAGACTTCGTTGACCTTGGCGAACATCAGGTCCATCGGCATCTGCAGTTCGTTGCCGCCTTGGCCGTAGTAGTTATCGAGCTGCTCGATGGTCTTGGTCGCGGTCTCGCCGATCAGCACCGCGTCGTATTTGTCGGCGATCTTGCGCAGTCCCTTCAGCACGTCGTGCAGCTCGGGCAAGTTGGTGTTGTACTTGTTCTCCTCGATGGGATCGCCGTAGGCGTTCTTGCCGCCGAGGACGGGATTGTCGTGCAGCTTCGGATCTTCGAAGATCGTGTCGACTGCATCGAGGCGAAAGCCGGCCACGCCGCGGTCATACCACCAGCGCGTGACGTCGAACATGGCATCCTTCACCTCGGGATTGCGCCAGTTCAGGTCCGGCTGCTGCGGATAGAAAAAGTGGTAGTAAAACTGTTTGGTCCTCGTGTCCCACTGCCACGCCGATCCGCCAAAAAGCGCGATCCAGTTGTTGGGTGGCTCAGGCTGCTTGGATGTACCGGCGCCCCCGGCAGGCGCCGGCGTTGTGGTTTTGCCGTCGCGCCAGACGTACCAGTCGCGATGTTTGGCGTTGCGCGAAGAGCGCGAATCGATGAACCACTTGTGCTGGTCGGAGGTGTGATTCAGCACCAGGTCCATGACGATGCTAATGCCGCGCCCCAGCGCGTCCTGCTGCATCTTGCCGAAGTCGGAGAGCGAGCCGTAAACCGGGTCGATGTCTTCGTAGTCGGAGACGTCGTAGCCGAAATCGACTTGCGGCGAAGGATAGCAGGGTGTGATCCAGATGGCATCGACGCCGAGCTGCTTCAGGTAATCGAGCTTCGAGGTGATGCCGGGAAGATCGCCGATCCCGTCATTGTTGCTGTCGGCAAAGCTGCGCGGATAGATCTCATAGAAAACCGCGTGCTGCCACCATTGATGGCCTTCGGCATCGATGGCGGTTGACTTGGATTGAGCGGCGGGTTTGGATGGTTTGGATTGTGCGGCCGAGGATTGAGATTGGGCGGGAATCAGCGAAGAAAAACACAGCGCGGTGAAAAAGAAAAAGGCAACAAGCGATTTGCGCATCTACGAATCTTCCCCACAAGAGTCTAGAACATTTTGGATCGTAATCCCGGCGAGTGTGGCTGTTTGACCGCTCGCGGGAGGCATTCTGGCCCACAGGCGAGCGACTTCGTCTCAAGATGCATCTGGCGTCCGCCGGGCTGCATTCACGATGAATTACGATAACGTCCTGCGACGGAGAGACGCTGAGCTGAAACGGCGGCGGGGGATAAGGCGATGCGCATCGCGAGCGTCGGGCATGCGGTCTTTGCGGCGACCATGATCGGCCTCGGAATCCTCGGCCTGGTCAAAGGCGAGTGGGTCTCCCTATGGCATCCGATCCCGCACAACGCACCGGCTCTCGCGTATCTCTGCGCCATCATCTCCCTCGCGACCGGCATCGGTTTGCTTTGGCGAAGCACCGCCGCGATTTCCGCGCGCGTGCTGCTCGCCTGGTCGCTGCTTTGGTTGCTGCTGGTGCGGGTGCCCGGCATCTTCCTGTCGTTAACGGTGGATTATTGGTGGTCAGCCTGCTCGATCGCGGCGATGGCGGCGGCCGTCTGGGTACTGTATGTCTGGCTCGCCACCGACTGGGACCGGCAGCGGCTCGCTTTCGCCACGGGCGAGAGCGGCCTGCGCTTCGCCAGAATCCTCTACGGCGTGGCCTTGATCCCGTTCGGCATTGCGCACTTCCTCTATCTCCAACACACCGCCGAACTGGTGCCTGGCTGGCTGCCGTGGCATGTGGGCTGGGCATACCTCACCGGCTGCGCCTTCATCGTGGCGGGTGTCGCGGTGCTGATCGGTGTGTATGCACGGCTGGCTGCGGTGCTCGTGGCGTGGCAGATCGGAATGTTCACGCTGCTGGTATGGGTGCCTGTTGTGGCCGCCGGCACCAAAGACGCCTCCCAATGGAGCGAGACCATCGTCTCTCTCGCGCTGACCGCCGGCGCGTGGATGGTTGCGGAGTCGTACCGCGGCGCGCCGTGGTTCGCCGTGGGCAAGCATTACCAGGCTGCGTGATCAGCGAGTGTCCGCGCTTCGAGATTGCGTCTCCATCGGTTCCACATATTGCGCGCGGGCCGGGCTGGCCTCGAATGGATCCGCAAAGTACTGCGTTTCTCGCGCAACCTGGTCGTCTCTGAACTCCATGATGCTGACCGTGTAGGATGGCTTGCCGTCGTAGGACAGGATGAATTCGGTGATCCAAAGGTCGCCGCCACCAGTGATTCGCTGCACCGTAAAGCGCTTCCGGTTCGGCTGAATCGTGCGGGTGATCTGTATGTTGCGGCGGCCGCGGATGCGCTCGCCGGACTGTGGGTATTCCAGCACCGCGTCCTCGTGATAGATGCGATGCTCGGTTTCAAAATCGTTGGCATCGGAGGCCGCCCAATGCTGATCAAGGGCCGCACGTATCTGTTGATCCCGCATCTTATGCTCCTGCGCTAGGGAAAGCTTAGACTCCCGCATTGCCTGGTTTCAAGACGCTCAAGCTCGTATTTGAGAACTGCTTCGAAGCCGCTGGGTTTTGAATTGGCGGAGTGATTGCCGTAGAAATGGCGCACGTTCGCGCAATGAACCAGCGGCAATCTGTACCGGCGTTGAACGCTGCTCAATGCATCATCACTTCGCCGGGCTTTGCCTTCGGCTTGCGCAGCAGGAACAGCAAGGGAATCATGGCGACGAAGATGATCGCCAGGAAGAGGAATGTGTCGTTGTAAGCCAACATGGCTGCTTGCCGCTGCACCAAGCCCCAGAGTGAGTCATAGGCCTGCTGCGTCGCCATCGCCGCGCTCGATCCCTGGCTCATGAAGTAATGCTTCATGCTCTGCAGCATGTGCTGTGCGGTGGCGCTTTCAGGATTCACGTGCTCGCCCAGAATGTTGATGTGCGTCTGCTGCGCGCGGAACTGTACGTTCTCGACCATCGCGATGCCGATGCTGGCGCCGATATTGCGCATCAGGTTGAAGATGCTGGTGGCGTTGCCCATGCGCTCGTTGGGGATGCCTCCGTTGGTGATCGTCGTCAGCGGCACAAAGACGAATCCCAGCGCCGCGCCCTGCACCAGCAGCGGCCACCAGAAGTTGCTGGACGCAACGGTGAGGCTGAAGCGCGACAGCTCCCACATGGCATACGCCGAGGCGACAAGGCCGATGCCGAGCAGTTTGCGGTTGTCGAATTTCGCGATCATCCGGCCGACGATGGGCATGATTAGGAACGACGCCAGGCCGCGCGGCAGGTTGGTGATGCCGGCGTGCGTCGCGGTATAGCCGAGGATCACCTGCATCAGCAGCGGCAGCAAAACCGTGCTGCCGTAGAGCACGAAGCCGATGAAGGTCATTAGGAAGGTGCCAATAGCATACGAGGTGTATTTGAAGACGGTGAGATCGAGAATCGGATGCTCGGTAGTGAGCTCTCGAATGATGAGGCCGGTGAGGCCGACGACAGCCAGCACACACAACGTCACGATAAACCGCGAGCCGAACCAGTCGTCCTCCTGACCCTTGTCGAGCATGATTTGCAGGCTGCCGATGCCGACCGCCAGCAGGCCGATGCCCCAGTAGTCGATGCCTCGTTTTTCCCGGTGACGAAGATAAGGCGGATCGAAGATGAAAACTTCCGTCAGGATGAGTGCGAGGATGCCGATGGGTATGTTGATGTAAAAGACCCAGCGCCAACTGTAGTTGTCGGTAAGCCAGCCGCCGGCGACGGGTCCGAGCATGGGCGCGACCACGATGCCCAGCGCCCAGAACGCCATCGCCTGCCCGCGCTTCTCCGATGGAAACGACTCCAACAGAATGGCCTGCGAGAGCGGCTGCAGTCCACCGCCGCAGGCGCCCTGAATCACGCGACAGAAAATGAGAAATGGCAGGCTGGGCGCGAGTCCGCAGAGAAACGACGCGACCGTAAAACCGCTGACCGACATCATCAGCAGGCGCTTGCGCCCGAAGCGGCTCGCCAGCCAGCCGGTCATCGGAAGGATGATGGCGTTCGCGACGAGATAGGACGTCAACGTCCACGTGGCTTCGTCATTCGTCGACGAGAGGCTGCCCGCAATGTGCGGCAGCGAGACGTTGACCACGGTCGTGTCCAGCACCTCCATGAAGGTGCTCGACATGACCGCGATGGCAATCAGCCACGGATTGACTTCGCGATGTTCGCGGTTAAGAGTAAATGGCATGCAGCTATTCGGTGCGAGGGTGGAGCACCGCTTCAGCGGTGCACTCTGCAGATATTAGAAAGTTGGGCTTTAGCCGCTGAGGTCAACAAGACTTACCTCAGGCGCTAAAGCGCGCCACCTCTCCTGCTCAATCCTGCACGCCTCAAGGCGTGCTCCACCCATGTGCTCACGGTAGTTCTCAATCTCGTGACACCTCCTCCCGGATCAGGCGGCAATGTAATAGTTCTGTCATTTCGCGCGAAACGTTACCCACATCACGGACCGCCGCGCACGTGCTTCCTATCATGGCTACATGATTTCGACATCAGGCTTAGATGCAGTTATCCCGCATGCAAGAAGTACCCAGGCGCGTGTCCTGTTGAGCTCGGTCTTCGGCCCCTACGCGCGCGATGACGAATTCGGCAGCCGCGCAATCAATCCCATGGAGCTCTATCACAACCAGGTGACACGCGCGCAGGGCAGTTTTTCGCTGCGCATGTTTCACCGCTCCTGGGGATTGATGATGATTCAGCGTAACATCTCCGCCCCCAGCACGCTGCTCGACTTCCCTACGCTGGCGCGCTTCGAGCACGAGCTCACGTCGCACGAATACGACATCGTCGGCATCTCCGGCATCATTCCCAACTTCGGCAAGGTGGGCGAGATGTGCCGGCGGGTGCGGCGTCTGTCGCCGAAATCCACGATTCTTGTTGGCGGACACGTGGCCGCGATCCCTGGAATCGATAAATTGATTGACGCCGATTGCGTGGTGCGCGGCGAAGGGATTGCGTGGATGCGCAGTTATCTGGGCGAAGACCCGGCGGCGCCGATCGTCCATCCGGAAATTTTGTCGGGATTCGGCATGCACGTGCTGGGAATGCGCATGCCAGACGACCCGCGCGACACGGCCGCGACGATCATTCCATCCGTCGGCTGCCCGATGGGGTGCAACTTCTGCACCACTTCGGCGTTCTTCGGTGGCAAAGGCAAGAGCGTTAACTTCTATCAATCGGGAGACGAGCTCTTTGAGGTGATGGAACAGATGGAGAGCTCGATGAACGTGAGCTCGTTCTTCATGATGGATGAAAACTTTCTGCTGAATCGTCCGCGAGCGATGCAGTTGCTGGCGCGAATGAAGCAGGCGGGCAAGAGCTGGTCGCTGTATGTGTTCTCGTCGGCGAATGCGATTCGCAAATACAGCATGGACGAGCTGGTGCAGCTGGGCGTGTCGTGGATCTGGCTGGGATTGGAATCGGCAAAGTCGTCCTATTCGAAGTTGCGGGATACCGACACGCAGGCGCTGGCGTCTGAGCTGCGGCAACACGGCATCAAATTGCTGGGGTCGACGATCGTTGGGCTGGAACATCACACTCCGCTGAACATTCGCGAAGAGATCGAGCACGCGGTCGCGCATGGAACCGATTTTCATCAGTTCATGCTGTACACGCCGGTTCCGGGAACCCCCTTGTACCAGGAAATGCAGGATCAGGGCCGAATGCTGGACGAGGTTGATCTGGCCGACATTCACGGACAGTACAAATTCAACTTTCAGCACGCTGCCATCTCGCGCGACGAATCCAAGCGGCTGCTCGACTGGGCGTTTCGCTTCGACTTCGAGCGTAATGGGCCTAGCCTGTTTCGCATTTGCGAGACCATCTTTCAGGGCTGGAAGCGCTATCACAATGATCCCGATCTGCGCGTGCGGCAACGCATCACGAATGAAGCCGCCAAGCTTCGCACCACCTACGACGCGGCGCTGTGGGCGATGGAAAAGCGGCTAAAGCACACGAATGCCGCTGTGGCAGCCAGGATTCGCGAGCTGCGACGCGAGATTGAACACGAGTTTGGCACGGCCACGCGACTGGTGCGTAGCGTTGCCGGACCAATTCTGCTGTGGACTTCGAAGCATGAGGATCGCCAGGTGGCGCGCGGGAAGACCTACGAACCGCCGACGTTTGTTGACCGGCGGAATTGGGCAGTGTGAGTCAATCAGCGAGATTTTTCAGCAGCCTGTTAAGCCGGCACTCGGAAATTGCCTGCAGTATCGGCATTGCGCCAGTGCAAGCTTCGTGCTAACCGCTAAGCGCTAATTGCTCTTCCACCCAACTCTCCACCGTCATCCGCATCTCGGCCAGATGTCCCTCAAAGAAGTGATCGCCCGGAACAAACACCAACTCCTTCGGCTCGGCCGCCTGCGCCACAATCTCTTCCAGCGCGTCGTGCGGACCATACTGGTCGTGATCGCCGCTGACAAACAACTTCGGTTTGCGGCACTCCCGCAGGAAGGAAAACGAATACAGGCGCCCTTCGGCCTCGACTGGCGTGCCAATCGAGATCAGCGCCTTCACGTCGGGATCGGGACAGGCGGCGCGCAATCCCGTCGCCGAACCGAACGAGAATCCGGCAAAGATGATCGGCAAGGGAAACTCGCGCTTCAGCCACGCGAGCGCCGCTTCCACGTCAGCGATTTCGCCACGTCCTTCATCGTGCTTCCCTGCGCTCAATCCTGTGCCGCGAAAGTTGAAGCGCAGCACCGGAAATCCAAACGAGTTCAGCGCCTTCATCACCTGAAAGACAACCTTGTTGTGCATCGTGCCGCCGCCCAGCGGATGCGGATGACACACCAGCCCCGCGTGCGTCGCGTCAGGAACGCCGGCATTGAGCAGCGCCTCCAAGCGTCCCGCAGGGCCGTCGAGGAAGAAGGATCGCACTGTGGATTGCGGGCTGGCCAAGTCTGTCCCCGGATCAAATTAACACGGAGACCAGGAACTAGCCGCGAGCTTAGAACCAACCTTGTGAAGTCCAGATCCCAGCACAAGCGCCGTCGTAGTCGTTGCTGGATTGGAAGCTCGTGGCTTCGCAGGGATATTTGGACAGCACGGCGAGGCCGGAACAAAAGGTCTGTTCCCTGCCCTCCGCGCCTTCGTGGTGAAAACTGCTTCCAAAAACTATAGCCCCGCGGGCTCGCTATTCACCGCGGGGCATTAGCGCTTGTGATGTTGCCACCACGAAGACGTAGATAATCTACAGGAATTCGACTGCCCGTGAATGAAAACTTTTGTAAAAACTGATAACTCGGCGGAAAAATCTACCGTCTCCCCACACGTCATTCCACGTCACTACTCACCGGCCGCCTCCGGCTTGGGCGGGTGATGCGGCAGCGACTCCGGCATCTCGGAGACGTTCCACGCCCACGCTGCCAGCAGCGCTGCGCCTTGGTTGATTTCGTCGGGAATTACTTTGTCGAACGTGTCGGTCTGGCTGTGATGCGCCTCGCGATAGTGCGCCGGCGCCTGGATACAGAAATACGCCGGCACGCCCTGATCGAGGAAGCCCACGTGATCCGACGCCCCGAAGTAACGCGTGCTCAGCGGTTCCATCTCGAAGACCTCTTCCAGCGGCTGATAAATCTCCGTCATCAGCGGCGCGGTCTCCCACAAATTTTCCAGCGCGATGCTGAACACCTTGCCGGTTCCGGTGTCGTGGATGAGCGCGGCGTCCATCTGCCGCACCTCAGCAGCATGGTTCTTCAGATACGTCTCCACGCCGATGCCGCCTTGCTCCTCGCCGGTGAAGAGAATGAACGTAATGGTCCGCTTCGGCTTCCAGCCCAGCGCCTTCAACGTGCGTGCCGCTTCCAGCGTGGCCATGGCGCCGGTGCCGTTATCCAGAGCGCCTTGCCCCAGGTCCCACGAATCGAGATGCCCGCCAATGATCACCCGCTCTTCCGGATGCTCGCTGCCCTTGATCTCGGCGACCGTGATCGCCGCTGGGACGGCCTGGTCGGTGAATGTGTCGTGCAGATTGAATTTCACGTTCACCGGGCCGCCCCTCAGCAATCGATACAGCAGGTCATAGTTTTCGTGCGTGAGGAACGCCAGCGGAATCTCCGTCGGGTTATATCGCGGAAATCCACCGGTCATGTTGTAAAGGCTGTCGGTCTTGCCGCTGTCGAAGACGACCAGCGCCGGCTGTTCCGCATTCAACAGCCGCAGCAGCTGAAAGTATTGCCGATATTCCATCCGCTCCTTGGGCACTCCCTTCGGCGGCGCAATCACCGCGTCGTACGCATTCTCGGGATGCGGATCCTCCTTCGACATATCGAGCGGTTTGCGCAGCATCACCACCCTGCCCTTCAGCTTCCCCTTGTACTGATCGAAATCGGCCACCTTCTCGATGTCGAGTGCGATGACTTGTCCGCTGACATCGCCGTCCGTGCCCTTGCTCCAGCCGAAGGCGTGAATGCCGATGCGCTGCTGGATGGGGCTGGTGATCTCCGCGGTCTCCAGGCCGCGCGTCCACCCGTGATCGATCTCTGCCGTCTCCAGGTGCGCGTCGATGCCGTACTCCTGAAATCGCTTGAGCGTCCAGTCGCTGGCCGCCTGCATCTGCGGCGATCCGGTCAGCCGCGGCCCGATCTGTGTAGTGAGATACTCCAGATTCTTCATCAGCTCGGAGTGCGCCTTCACTTCATCGGCGATCTTCTGGTCGGCCTCTTCCATCGCCTTGCGATAGGAGTCGCGCTGCTCCTGCGAGCGTTGCGATGCGGAAGTCGAGCTTTGCGGAGCGGTTTTCGGCGTTTGTGCCAGCAGCACTCCGCCAAGCAGAACTGCAGAGATGGACGCCAACCAGCGGCGGCGAAGTCGAGTCATTGCGCCTTCCTCGGAGAAATTAGCAGGGAAGTCGATGATAGCGGGTAGGCCTCGCGGCTGTCATCCCGACCGGAACCAGTATGGAAGTGTCATCCTGAGCGAGGACTTCAGTCCGAGTCGAAGGACCCCTATCGCCGCAGGCTGACTCGAACCTTTACCGCCGCCGTGCTTATCACAGTCTCTGGTTTCAAGCCTCACAGCCCCACGCTCTCCGCAGGCTGCATTACTTGAGACGAAGATTCGCCGCGCCTGGGAAGGATCTGCTTAACTGAAGGTTTCGCATGGCTAAAGTGTCTGCGGGAGCCCTGTCGTCCCTACGGGACTCGAGATCTTCTTACCACTGCACCCAGCGCTGAAGCGCTGGGCTAAACTCTTTCGCGCCTACGGCGCTCTTTTTGTCGCCCAGAGATCATTCGCTTTGTTCCACAAAGATCCTGCCAATCCAGTTCGCACGCGGACACTAAAGTCGTGCCCTGTTCCGATGCGCCTCGAAACTCGAGTTTTTTCAGCAGCCTGTAAAGTCGCGCCCTGTCACAAGTCGCTCGCGGTGTGACTTTTTCAGCAGCCTGTTAAGCCGCCAGCCAGCGTTTAGCTAATTGCTAATTGCTAACCGCTAATTGCTTCCATCTATAATCCCCGAATGCCCAACTCCGCTTCATCGCCGGCGGATGCCGATGCGCTCTATCGGGAGATGCGCGCGAAGACGCGAGAGATCTTCGATCATGCGCTGAGCGAGTGCGGCATTCCCCGCGCCCTCGGCCAACACCTGAAGCGTAATGAGCGGTATCTACAGGTCGACGAAATTGTGTACGACCTGGGAGCGTTCACGCGGGTACTGGCGATTTCCATCGGCAAAGCGGGATACAGCCTCGCGGAGAACTTCGCGGGCCTGATCGGAACGGAGCTGACGGGGATTATCGCTGCTCCGGGCGCGGCCCCGGCGGAGCTTCCAGGGTTCCAGTATTTCAGCGGCGGCCATCCGCTGCCCAACGAGGACTCGCTGCGCGCGGGCGAGGCGATTCTGCAACTGGTCGCGGGCCTTTCGCCGGAGACGCTCGTGGTTTTCCTGATCAGCGGCGGAGCGTCGGCGATTGCGGAGAAGCCGATACGCTCGCGGATCGCGCTTGCGGACGTTGTGCAGACGTACCGGGCGCTAGTGCATTCAGGCGCTCCGATCGCGGAGATCAACGCGGTTCGCAAACATCTGTCGGCACTCAAAGGTGGGCGCCTGGCGCGGGCGGCGTCGCCGGCTTATCAGTTGTCGGTGCTGGTGTCCGATGTGCCGGAACGTGCTCTGGACGCGCTGGCATCGGGCCCAACGATTCCTGACAGCACGACCGTGAAGGATTGCCAGAGGATTGCTGAACTCTATCAGCTCCTGGATCGGTTTCCGCCATCGGTGCGCTCGATCTTCGACAACGGGCAATTGGAAGAGACGCCGAAAGCCGGCGATGCTGCCTTCCAGCGATCGCAGTACGTGACGGTGCTTTCCAACGCGACAGCGGTTAACGCGGCGGTGGAACAAGCGGCACTCGCCGGTTTTGCGGTCGATGTCGAGAATGCGTGCGACGACTGGGACTACGAGCAGGCCGCCGACTTTCTTCTGGCGCGGCTGCGGGAGCTGCGCAAAGGAGTGTCACGGGCTTGTCTGATCTCGGGCGGAGAAGTGACCGTGAAAGTTGGCGCGGAGCCGGGAGTGGGAGGACGCAATCAGCAGTTCGCCCTGTATTGTGCCCAGAAGATTGCCGGCGAAAATATCACGGTGTTGAGCGCCGGAACCGATGGCGTGGACGGCAACAGCGATGCGGCGGGGGCGATCGTCGATGGATCGACGCTGGAACGGGCGCGGCGACAGGGGTTCGACGCGACGAACGCGCTGGCGACGTTCGACAGTTATCCGTTATTTGACGCTATCGGCGACGCGATCATGACGGGACCGACCGGCAACAACGTGCGCGACCTGCGGATTCTGCTGGCGTATTGATTCTCCTCCCCACCGAAACTGCAAAGGCACGGAAGGTGTCCGTGCCTTGAAGCAGTCCGCCAGGATAAGCGGAGCGGGCGAGCGACGAGTGGCGAATCTCCTCCGATCACAATCTGCAGGGAAAACCGCGGCACGGTCCGGCGTTCGGTGACGCATGTTCGAACGCTGAACTCACAGATCGGCGGATGAGACTACCTTAGGAGTCACTCGTCCAGTTCGACCTAAACCCCATCCGCCGATCGAGCGCCAATGGCCACAGGCTACGGGCAGCGACTCGGAGAGTTGTCAACAAATTGTCAAAGGCGTGTCCAATTTTCGTGAAACCTATTGAGTGGGACCGGGTTAGATAATAGGAGATGAAATTCGGACTGCTTATCCACACTGGTTCACGATCAGTTAATCCACAGATTCGGCGTGTAACGATATGATGGATAAGGAGGGTAGCCTGCCCGGCGATCTTCTACCCAAGGGACAACGTCTAATAGGAAGTCCGCAGGTGCTCACAAGCCGAGCGGGCTGAAAGGCACATGCGGCTTTATAAGACAATCCTCGCACTTTGCGTTCTGGCGGTAGTGCATCTGCCGGCGCGCGCCGACGTCGGCTTGCTGCTGAACGCTAAACCCAATGTTCATCCCGAGCTGGTGAAGGCCGAGATCACTGGCGAGGGGCATTCCGCGGTTTACCTGTCTAATATCTGTCCGGAGACGCCAATCAAGATGCGCCTCTGCCGCCCGGACGAACAGGGTTCGGTCCTGCAGAACTACGTGGACTACAAGGAAGACCAGCCCTACGAGTGGAACGTGGTCCCGCTCAGCGTTTACCTTTACGGCGTGAACAGCATGGAGGAGCGACCGCTGTTCGCGTATCCCGAACTGCGCAGCCTGCTGCAGCAGCAGTATCAGCGCACTTATCTAAAGGACATTTGCACCACGCCGCGTTGCATCTCCGATGCCGACGCCAACTGGCGCGACTCGGTGGCAGCGGCGTTCGTGCGCGAGGTTTACATCTTTGAAGTACACACCACGCGGGAGCAGGATGAGGCGTTCATTCGCGAATTCAATGCGCGACCGAATGTGAATCATTACCGCTCGGTGTCGCGTAACTGCGCCGACTTTGCCAAGATGGTGGTCGACACCTATTTTCCGCATTCAGCCCATCGCGACGTAATCAACGACTTCGGCATGACCGGGCCGAAGGCGATTGCCCGCAGTTTCACGCATTACGCCGAGCATCATCCCGAACTGCAGCTGCGCATTATCCGCATCGAGCAGGTACCGGGGACGTACAAGCGCAGCTCCGATTGCCGCGAAGGCACCGAGCAGACGGTCCGCTCGACCAAATGGCTGATTCCGATCGCGGCGCTGGAGGCGCAGGCGATTCCGGTGCTGGCGGGATCCTATCTGCTGACCGGGCATTTCAGCCCGGATCACGATCTACGAAAGCACCCGTCCGATGATGTGGCGCAGCTCTACGAGCAGCTTGAGGCCGCCAAGCAGGATGGGGATTTTGATCGCGAGAAACAACTGAAGCGCGAGATCAAGGCCGGTAGCGAGCGTGAGCTGGGGACGGATGAGCAGTGGCAGCAATACCGCTCGCGCTTTGAAGAAGTTTTGCGCAGCGCGATCGACGACAAGGTCATCGCCGACCGGCACAAGATGGAGACGACCTTCCGTACGCTGCAGGCGCACGGACACGCGTATCTCGACGAGAACGGTCAGCCCTGGGCGGAGATCACCAGCGGTGGCGAGCGGCGGCGCGTTGGGCTGAGCCTCGACAACGTCTTCAGCGATGGGTCGGATCAAAAGCTTGCGATGCAGGTAGTGTTGGCGCGCACCAACGCACTGCTGTCGGCGCAGTCCAATCACCGAGAGCTCATGCCGCAGTTCGAGTCGGATTGGCGCTTGTTGCAACGGGCCGAAGCGCAAGTGCAGGCCCACGGTGCGAATGCTGTGATTGCGGCGCGGACGACGCGGCAGTAAAGCAGCCCGGTTGGCAGGCATTCCATCCCGAACACTTGCTGATGTCAGAAGGGGTC
>Ga0335078_10007779_pt1 | contig 15906 bp, 14 predicted proteins | sample Lox_Sample_32_FD_206711 | JGI IMG/M metagenome (GOLD analysis project Ga0335078, IMG submission 206711) | Soil microbial communities from Loxahatchee National Wildlife Refuge, Florida, United States - Lox_Sample_3.2 | ecosystem: Environmental > Terrestrial > Soil > Wetlands | place: USA...
ACGAAAGACTTGACGGCGTGAAACTAAACAGCCTGAGGCGATCCAATCGGTTGCAACGAGCTGAGCTCCGCCGGAGGCGCCTTCAGCGCCGACGGCCACTGCGCCGAACAAATGGCCGTGGGTATATTCAGTCTCGGCGTTGACCCATCCGATGCGCTGGCGCGTTGCACGGCGGTAGAGCACGAGCGTATCGTCCGCCCCGCAGTCCTTGCCAGTGTAGATTCGCAAAACGACGGTCATCAGGTCGGCCGGGAGGTTTAGCGCGTCCGGCGGCACGCTCTCGGGGCTTAGCTGGATCTTCGCGACATATCCGGTCTGTCCGCCTTTGCGGTCCGCGCTGTCTATCAATTCTGCGGCGGCAAGTTCGGCATTCATCAGGTCGATCGTCCGTCCCGCGCTGACGCGAGCACTGAGCCAGGCGAGATACTCGGCTTGGATCGACCTAACTTCTGGCGCGGTGAGCTCCCGACCGGGCGTGCGGTAGGTCGCCATGTGCTGGGCAAACGCCAGGGTATCAGGCTGCGGCTGGGCGAGCGCGGGCGAGGCGTAGAAGACCGTCAGGAGTGCCAGTAGCGACCCGGGTTTCGGTCGATTGACCATGACCATATTATCCCCCCGTTAGCACCGGAGTTATGCATCTGATTCTCTACGAGGTAAGGATGAGAGCAGCACCTCGCCAGTTGTTCTCAGAGCTTTCAGAGAGTCTGCACTAAGCATCTTTCGTACACGAGCCTGAACGGGGCATTCACCGCGGTCGAGCATGTCTTTGACAATAGCGGATACCTCGATGCGTAACAGTTCGCGGCGTTGCTCCTTGGATTCAACCCACTCTTTCAAATGTCTGGCGGCAATGGCGCGGGCCAAGTTCCCATGGTGGCAGTAAACCCAACTCGTGGAGATGCCAAGCCGCTCGCAAACAGCAGGAACAGTCGGCGCCGGACTCTCCGCCAGCGCACACGTCAGGTCAGAGTGTAGCTGCATTCTTTGTGCCTCTTGGTGGGCTTTTCTTCGGGCAAGAAGCGCCGTGTATAAACCAGGAAAATTCCGCGCCAGAACACCCGGACTCGAGAAACCCAGCCTGCCGGCCAGTTGGCCCGCCGTAGGCGGGGGATGTTCCCGCAGCGCAGCCTTCATGACCTCTCCGTTTGCGTTCATTTCGGCTTTCTTCAGTTGTGCGATCTTCCGGCCGATGGACCGGCAAAGGTCGGGGAACTCCAGCCTGATGCAACCTGCATTCGAGTATCCATGCTGCACAGCGATTCCGGTTATCGAAACGGGACGCTCGTGCGCCAGCGAGCTCTCCAGTATGCGCTTCATCTTAGGCCGCTCACATTTCCGGGGAGCCCGTGAAGCCCGCGGCGGTAACGCGCGGAGAACCTCCGCAACGTGGAACGCACTTCTCGCAGTATGTCGGCTGACCACCTTGGGACAAAAAACGGCGGCTCCTCTGCCAACCGTAGCAGCAAATCGCAAAGGGGCATCGGAGCCAGCACACAGGCATCCAGGACTACGATGTACTGATTAGTCGTGCTCAGCATCAGGTAGCGATATCTTGTCGTAAAGCCCGTCTGCGGTTTCCGCCTCTACCAATTCATCAAGGACTCTGCGACGGTGCCCGTCCCTCTTGCCTTTGAATGCGAGCACATCTTTGACGTAAACGCGGCGGTGCGTACCCACCTTATGGTGAGGGATCTTTCCCTGTTCCAAGAGGTTGATTAGAAACTGCCGGGAGACCCCCAATAAACTGGCGGCTTCAACAGTCGTCAGCTTTGCTTCATTCTGAATGATCGAAACGGACTTGCCCTCCTGCAGGTCCGAAATGAGCTGGATGAGAAACTTGTACAGAGACACAGGCAACTTCTGAGTGCGGCCGTCCCGGCCCACCAGTTTCGCGCGGCTCTTCTGAATGGCGCTGTAAAGCTTCTCAATGTCCCTTTGATCGCTCTCGGGAATGGCCAGAGGAGTCGGTTTTGACTCCTGCGTGGTCTTCATATTCGCCACCTCCTCCATACTTACTTAGACGACGCAAATGCTACATCTGTTGCATCTGCTATGAACGCCACAAGTGTACTTTATCCGTAGTGTAGGCCCTCTGTCAACGTTTCGTTCGGTTTATGACTGCGGTTTCGCTGTGGATCATCTAGCCGGCAAAATCACGGTTGCAAGGTTTGTCCGTCGAACTCAGAAATGGCGTCCTATTGGAGTCCAGAGCGCCCGGCTCCGCGCTCTGGCGTCCGTTTGGCGTCCAAATAAGGTTGCCTCAAGTCTTTTCTTTTCATTGTGAGCAGTCTGTAAGTGATTGATATTCTTTGCTTGGGGTGCAAGAGGTCCCGAGTTCAGATCTCGGCGGCCCGACCAAAAATCCCTCAAAACCCCGCGAGGCGGCCGGCAGTTTTGCTCACACAATTCTGAAGTTTTTCCAGTCGCCCTCACCTTTGAATACGGCTTCGTCCGGGTTCCGGATGACGGAGAGGATTTAGACAGTCGATATTTCCGGGGCCTACAGAACTGCCTGGCGCGGCCCGGCCAGTTCTTCCTGCTCGTTCTACGGCCGCAGGACCTTCTTCGCCGACGCCGATACCGCGATGCGGCATCGCAAGGTTTTCCTAGCAATCTCATGCTGCGTCCGCAGCAGCATCGGCCGGTGGCAAGCCATCCCAGATCAGGACATCGGGGCACAAGTCGGCGCCGTTGGGCCAAACCAGCGTGCCGCCTTCCACACGAAACTCAATAAATCGCATCTGGTTGTTCCGAATCTCAGAGAAAACCGGACCCTCCAACAATGGGCCAAGATCTCTTTCGATTACGCGACCGTCGGTCAAAGTGAGTTGTACTCGGTAGCTGCCGAGCGGCCTCGCTTCGCGTATGCGAACCAACTTCATGTCTCCTCCTAGTCCAGTGGGGCGATAGATTCCAAAGGCGTTCCACCACGCGCCCGCTCCCAATCGGCTCTCAGCTCCTGGCGATGCAGGGCTGCCCATTCGAGTACCAACGCCATGGCCCTTTTCGGCAGTTCTCCCCTGAGGATGGCGAGCGTCTCAATCTCAACGAGGGCCTCGTGTTCGCCATACTCGGCGTGGAAATGTGCCGGCTATGGTCTTTGAAGTACATTCGAACCACAATCCCAAAGAATCGGGCTACCTCAGGCATTTCTTCTCCTTGATTCTACCCGCTCCGCAGGGCCTGCGCCCGGAAGCCTGCCAGCCCTCGGGTTCGATTCCCGTTAGCGCTACCAACTATCCTTTTGATTCCTTTGAGCTTGTGGGTTTCTGGCAAGGGGCTCAAGACATCCCATGACGGCTCTACGCCAACCGCGGGGGCCTCCAACTGAGCGATCGTCTGGCCGTGGCAGGCCGGCTTGTTTGGGCAACAGGATGGGCCGATAATGTTTGAGAGGGAGGAATGGCGCTCAAGACGATCGAAGCCCGCTACGAGGCCGGCGATCCACGCCTGGTGCCAGCCTACTCGTTCGGTGAGGCAGCCCACTATTTGCGCATGCCGGAAGGGACGTTGCGCAGTTGGGTGGTGGGCAGGTGGTATCCCGTGGCTGGACAGCCGAAGCGGTCCAAGCCTCTGATCCACCTGGACGATGCGAAAAAGCAGTACCTCTCCTTCATCAACCTCGTCGAGGCGCACGTCCTGGCCGCGATTCGGCGTCGCCACGGCGTCAAGCTCCCGAAGGTTCGCACTGCGCTCGATTACGTAAAGCGGCAGTTCCATATCGAACGCCCGCTGATCGATCAAACATTCCAAACGGATGGGCTGGATCTATTCGTGGAGCGCTACGGCGACTTGATCAACGCGTCGCGCGAAGGGCAGCAGGCGATGAAGGAAATCATCAGCGTCTACCTCAAGCGCATCGAAAGAGACGCACAAGGCCTTCCAATCAAGCTTTACCCGTTCACCCGCGACACCGAATCGGATGCAGCACTCAAGACGGACCCGCGTGTGGTCGTCATGAATCCGTCAGTCTCCTTTGGCCGACCCGTGATCGCCGGTACGGGCATACCGGTTTCCTCGATCTACGAACGTTACAGGGCTGGCGATTCCGTGGCGGAGCTAGCGCACGACTTCAGTCTGGGCACCAGTGAAATCGAAGAAGCAATTCGCTGCGAAGCCGCCTGATGAAACGGTATTCTTCATCGACAGGTCGCTGGGCATAGAACCAATCCGAACGGAACTCACCAAGGCCGGTGTCGTGGTCGAGATCCACGACGACCATTTTGCGCGTGATGAGGAAGACCGGGTGTGGCTCCGGACGGTCGGCGAGCGCGGCTGGGTTGTTTTCACCAAGGATCAGAGGCTGCGATACCGTCCGTTGGAGATCGCGGCGCTGCGGGCCAGCAAAGCCAGAGTGTTCGTTCTCACGGCGGGGAATCTGCGCGGAATCGAGATCGCGGCGGCCTTCTTGACAGCACTGCCGCGGATCTTCAAAACTCTGCACTCGGTGCCGGGACCGTTCGTCGCCCGCGTTTCACATTCGGGGCAGATTAAGATCACTTGACGGGGAGCCACACCGCATCGGCTCAACGCGCCTCCGGGCAACGTCGTTATAGGGAGGCGCTCCCGTAAGTGATCGATGTCGCGGGGCCAGATCCGGCCCCCGAGGCGATCTGAAACTCGGTTTGGCCAGGCGGTCTAAAGCTCGGCGAGCGCGCGATGGACCATGGGAACGCTGATCGCGCCTTCCCCGACGGCCGATGCCACACGCTTGACGTTGCCGGCGCGCGCGTCACCCACGGCGAAGACTCCGGGCAAACTGGTTTCCAGCATTTGTGGAACGCGCGCCAGGGACCACCCGGGACTGCCGTCCGCCCTGGCGGACCCATCCAGATCGCGCCCGGTCAGGATAAAGCCGTTGGTGTCCATCGCCAGGCATCCGCGCAGCCATTCGGTGCGCGGCGAAGCGCCGGTCATGATGAATACGTGCTGGATGGCGTGGGTCGAGACCGCGCCGGTCTTCTTGTCGCGCCATACCACCCGTTCCAAATGGGCATCTCCCTCGAGCGCGGCGATCTCGGTTTCGAAATGCAGTTCGATCCGCGGGTTTTCCGTCAAGCGTTGAATGAGGTAACGCGACATGGTGCCGGACAACTCCGCCGCACGCACCAGCATGTGCACTTTGCCGGCGGTCTGCGAAAGAAACACCGCCGCCTGTCCCGCCGAGTTGCCTCCCCCGACCACGGCCACCTGGTCGCCGCCGCACATCTGGGACTCGATGTGGGTGGCCCCGTAATAGACGCCGTCGCCTTCGAAGTTCTGCAGGTTCGGCAAGGCCGGTTTGTTGTACTGAGCGCCGGTGGCGATCACAATGGTCCGGGTGGCCAGCTTTTCGCCGGTGTCGAGCACGACCTGGTACGGCCGGCCGTCGCAGTCGAGCCGCACTACGCTGCGAGCGATCATCAAGTCCGCGCCGAACTTCTGCGCCTGACTCAGGGCGCGGGCCGCAAGTTCCTGCCCCGAGACCCCGGTCGGAAAGCCAAGGTAGTTCTCGATCTTCGAGCTGGACCCTGCCTGGCCTCCGGGAGCCTGGGTCTCGATCATCAAAACGTCGAGACCTTCCGATCCGGCGTAAACCGCCGCGGCGAGACCGGCCGGGCCGGCGCCGACGATGATCAAGTCCCGGACGTGCGCGGGGTCGACGCGCAGGTTGAGATCGAGGCAATTCGCCAGATCCCGGATGGACGGACTGCGCAGCACGCTGCGTCCGTTGCAGATCACCACCGGCACTTCGGAGGGCTTCACTTTGAAGCGGTCCAGCAGGTCCTGCGAGACGGTATCGTCGTCCAGATTCACGTAGCAGTAGGGATATGCGTTGCGGGTGAGGAACTCGCGCAGCTCCAGGGTCCGCGCGGAATGGCGCGACCCCATGAGGATGACGTTCCCGTAGCCGCTGCGAATGAGCTCCAGACGCCGCAAAATGAACGCGCGCATCAGGATCTCGCTCAATTCCGCGTCCTTGGCAGCCAGCGAACGCAATCCGCCTCCGCTGAGTTCGAGGAACTCGCCCGGCTCGGCCACGCGCCCGCGCACCAGGCAGCGCTGTCCGGAAATCATGGTCATCTCGCCGGTAAACTCGCCCGGGCCGTGGGTTACGATCGGGCGCTCGCCGTCGAGCGCCGGCTGCACAATTTCCAAACTCCCGGAAAGCAGCACGAAGAAAGGAACGCTCGAGTCGTCCGGCTCGAACAGGATCTCGCCCCGTTGCACGCTGCGTAAGCGCGCCAGCGGGCGGATGCGATCGATCTGCGCCGCGGTCAACACGGGAAACGCCTGAGTGCTGGCGTCCAGCGCGCTCGGGATCCGAGGGGACATGCTCCATTCTCGCATGGAGCCACGCGGTGAATTTGCGCTCTCCGCCCCGAGTGTGATGGAGTGTCTTCGAGGGGAGGGGTTGTGAAGGTCTGTGAGCACATCCTTGAGGCCAAGGACCTGGAACCCGCCGAGCGCGTGTGCGCGGAGTGCGTGAGGATGGGCGATACGTGGGTGCATCTCCGAATCTGCCTGACCTGCGGTCACGTCGGGTGCTGCGATTCTTCGAAGAACAAGCACGCCACAAAGCATTTCCACGCAACCCGTCATCCCGTGATGCGCTCCATCGAACCCGGCGAGACCTGGGGCTGGTGCTATGTGGATGAGGTCGATTACGACTTGTCGCGTGGAGTGAAACACGCGCGGCCGATGGATTAGTGCGGAGCCCGCGCGAAACGCAATCGTCATGGATGCGGGGGCGCGGTGCGCCGTTGGGGCCGGAACGTATGGTTATTCACAAGATTATCCCGAGCGGCGCTTCGATTTGCGCGCCGCGGCATCCGATCATGGTAGGCGGCTGATTCTGGCAGACGCGCCAATCGACGGAGCCCGAAAATGAACCCCAGCGCGATCCTCGCCGACGCCCGGAAGGAGACGGACAAGTTGTTCGGACTCGTTCTTCCGGAGGCGCTATATGACCGGCCCATCCCCGAGCGCCATCGGCTGATTTTCTATCTCGGGCATGTCGAAGCGTTCGACTGGAACCTGTTGCGGCCCCACATGCCGAAGGCGGCGCCCTTCCATGCGGCGTTCGATCGGCTGTTCGCCTTCGGAATCGACCCGCTGGGAGGCGCCGCGCCGACGGACGCTCGATCGGACTGGCCCTCGAGCGACGAAGTCCGGGATTACAACCGCCGCGTGCGGCAAGCGCTCGACGAGGCGGACCAGGATGCCGGACTGCTTCAAATGGCCCTCGAGCACCGGCTGATGCACGCCGAAACTCTCGCCTACATGCTCCATCAATTGCCCGCGGAGCGCAAACGCGCGGAAGCGCAGGCAGCCGCCCCGGAGATCGATCAGCCGACGCGCGAGGCAGTCGGCATCCCCGAAGGCTGCGCCACGCTGGGGCTGCCGCGCGGCGGCGGCTTCGGATGGGACAACGAATTTCGAGCGCACGGGGTCCGGGTGCCGGCGTTCTCAATCGACCGCTGCAAGATCACCAATTCCCAATTCCTCCAGTTCGTAGAGGCCGGCGGCTATCGGGACGCGCGCTTCTGGAACCCGGCTTCCTGGCGCTGGATTGCCGAGCGCAGCATTTCTCATCCCGTCTTCTGGAAACGCGCGGGCGGCGAATGGCGCTTGCGCACGATGTTCGATGAGATTTCGCTGCCGGCCTCGTGGCCTGTTTATGCCAGCCACGCCGAGGCCACCGCTTACGCTACGTGGAGCGGAGGGAGGCTGCCTAGCGAGGCCGAGTGGCACCGCGCCGCTTACGGCACGCCGGACGGCGCCGAGAGGCCTTTTCCATGGGGAGACGAACCTCCCGAGCCGGGGCGCGGATACTTCGGGTTCGCCCGTTGGGACCCTTCTCCGGTGGACGCGTTTCCCGCCGGCCGCAGCGCGTTTGGCCTCGACGGCCTGATGGCGAACGGTTGGGAGTGGACGGCAACCCCCTTCGCGCCCTTCCCGGGTTTCGCCGCGCATCCGTCCTACCCCGGTTACTCGTCGGATTTCTTCGACGGAGAGCACTACGTTCTCAAAGGCGGTTCCCCGCGCACGGCCGCGAGCCTGTTGCGCCGTTCCTTCCGGAACTGGTTCCAGCCGCATTACCAGTATGTGTATGCCGGATTCCGCTGCGTGAGGAGCGCTTAACTCATGGCTGCTGAAACGCTCGCGCTGCAAAGCGCCTCTGCCTTCGCGGCCGATGTGCGCCACGGCCTAACCAGGCCCGGGCAGAAGGAACTGCCGTCCAAATATTTCTACGATGAGCTTGGCTCGAAGCTCTTCGAGGCCATCGGATCGCTCCCGGAATACGGCCTGACGCGCGCCGACCAGCGCCTGCTGCGGCGCCACGGCCACGAAATCGCCGAAGGTCTCCCAGGGGATACCGCGGTCGCGGAACTCGGCAGCGGCAGCGGCAAGAAGACGCGCGGAATTCTCGAGGCCTTCTGCCGCAAGCGCCGCACCTGGTATTTCCCGATCGAGATTTCCGCCGGCGCTCTCGACTTGTGCCGACGCGAGCTGGCCGATCTCGATTCCCTCGGCGTTACCGGCTTGGAGCGCGAATACCTGGATGGACTCCGCGAAGCCGTATGGCGCCGCCGGACGGGCCAGCGCATCCTGGTGCTGTTCCTGGGCGGCACGATCGGCAATTTCAATCCCCCGGCCGACCTGGAGTTTCTGGTGGAGGTTCGCGCGACGCTCGTTCCCGGGGACGCGTTGCTGTTGGGAACCGATCTCGTCAAGCCCATGGAACGCCTGGTCGCGGCATACGACGATGCTCTCGGCGTTACCGCGGCCTTCAACCTGAACCTGCTCGCGCGCATCAACCGCGAGATGGATGCGGACTTCGCGCTCGAAGCGTTCGAGCACCGCGCGCGCTTCGATTCCGGGACGGCAAACATCGAGATGCGACTGCTTTCCAAGCGCGCCCAATGGGTGCGCGTCCCCAAAGCCGGGTTCTCGGTTGCGCTTGCCGAAGGCGAGACCATCCTCACGGAGACCAGCCACAAGTTCACCCTCGCCGAAGTCGGCCGGCTAGGCGCCAAGGCCGGCTTCCAACGCCTGGCGCAGTGGGTGGACGCGGACTGGCCCTTTGCGGAGACGCTGCTCGAGGCGGTCTAAAGGCGCGGCCAGATCAGCGGTATGCTTAACACCGATTCCGGAGGGGCCAGCGGAAGCTGCGCGCAGAAATCCCGGCACAAACTCCCATTTCGCCACTGCCTGATCACGCGCTTCCTGATAGGTTTCCTCCACCCGGACTTGGCCGTACGGCGCCGACCATTTCGTCAAGCTGCTCGACCACGGCACGGAGTATGCCGGCTTGCGCGGCCATTTCCCGGCTCGCCGATGCGCTCTCTTCGGCGGCCTGGGCGGACCTCTGCGTAGCCTGTTCCACGCGTGACAAACCCTGCGCAACATCTTCAATACCTTTGCTCTGCTGCTGGCTCCCCAGACTGACTGCGTCCGCCAGCACCTTGACCTGGCCCATGCCGTCGGTGATGCGATGGATCACGTTGGTCACCTGCTGCAGTCTTGTTCCTCCGTGACTGGATTTGGCGATGGATTCCTCGATCAGTCCCGCGGTATCGCGTGCCGCCTGCGCGGAGCGCTGCGCCAGGTTTCGAACCTCGTCGGCGACGACGGCGAATCCCGCGCCGGCATCTCCAGCCCGGGCGGCCTCCACCGCCGCGTTCAGCGCAAGAATGTTGGTTTGGAAAGCGATCTCATCGATCACTTTGATGATGTTGGCGATTTTTCCGCTGGAGGCGGCCATTTCGTTCATCGAGGCGATCATCTGGTCGAGGGTTCGGTTGCCTTCTGCGATGCGCTCGCCGACGGCGGTGATTACCGAAGCGGCGCCGCCTGCGTCCTGCGCATTTCTGACCGCCATCGAGGCCACCTGCATCGATGCCGCCGACGTCTCCTCAATCGACGCCGCCTGGTCGGAAGCCGTGTGCGCCAGAGTCTGGCTGGCGCCGGCGATCTTTGCGGAAGCGGAAGTGATGCGCTCCGCCCCATTCATCAACTCGATGGCGAATCTGCGAAGCCGGTGAACGATGCGGCGCACGAGCCAGGCCATCGCCACCATAACGGCCAGCGCGGCACCGCTGATGACTTCCCCGGCAGCCTTCGCGGTGCGGACGACGGAGCTTCCGGAACGGGCGCGTTCGTCCAACAGGTTCATCTGCATGGCCATCAGCTCAGACGCGGCCTGTTCCATGGCGACGCCCGATCGCGCGCCTTTCTCTTTGTACAATCTTGTTGCTTCGCTGATGTTTCCGGCCGAACATAACTCCACGAGCCGACTGAAATTCTCGGCATGTTCGCGGATGGCCGCCTCCAGGCGCGCCTCGGCGGTTTGCTCGGCCGCGCCGTCGACCAGTCGCCTCAGACGTGAGGCCAGCCCGAGCGCGGCCTCACGCCGCTTCGCGTACTCGCGCCGAGCCGCCTGAAAAGCCTGTGGGTCGCGCTCCAAAGCGCTCAGGAGAATGCCGCGTTGCCCGGTGCGCATGATGTTGGCGGCAGCCTTGAGCTCGCCCGCGAGGGCCAGCTTCCGCGCCACGACGCCGGTGGTCTGCTCGATCTGTGTGCCCAACGTGTCGGCCGAACGCCAGCAAGTGAAGACGGCGCCGCCGGCCGCCACCGCCAGACCCCCGACTGCCAGCATCAGGCTCTTTCCTACGTCCATCGTCAGCGCGCTTCCCTCGGCACTGAACCAGGCGAACCACGGGCCAGAGCGCGGGTTCGCCGTGCCAAATCTCTATATCGGCTGAATCGCTGCGCTGCAGACCGGCTAAAGTATAATTTTCCTTCCGCCGATTAAACCGGCATGAAGTTGAGCGCCTTTCTATCTGTGGCGGCCGGCGCGTTCGTCCTAACGGCTCCGGCCATGGCTGCTGCGGACCCCGGCCCCGACCCGGGCACCCTAGCAGTGGACACTTCCCCGCTTGAGCGCCTGCCAGCGTGGCTCCAGTTGGGCGGCCAGATTCGCGGGCGCTTCGAGGCCCCGTCGGGCACGTCATTGATTAATGGCGGCAGCGACGCCTACTACGCGAGCCGCATCCGCGTCGACCTTGGCATCAAGCCTACGTCGTGGCTGCGTTTCTTCGCCGAAACCCAGGATGCCAGGGTGGCGGGATACAACACGGCGCCCGCGCCCAACACCCTATACAATCCGTGGGATTTGCGGCAAGGTTATATCGAGCTCAACTGGGAGGGAAGCGCCAGCTTTCGCCTGCGCGCGGGACGTCAGGAGCTGCTTTTCGGAGGCGAGAGGCTGATCGGTCCGGCGGATTGGGGCATGTCGCGCACCTTCGACGCACTCGATCTCACCGTATCCGCGGGCCGCGCCAAGGTCGACTTGCTGGCTGGTTCGGCGGTCGCCATCGATCCGACCCGGTTCGACCGGCATAAGCCGGGGGAACACTTCTACGGCGCGTACGGCTCCCTCAAGAAGGTTCTGCCCGGAATGAACGTGGAGCCGTACCTGTTGTTCAAACAGACGCTGCACGTCAAAAGCGAACTCGGCATTGTCGGCGATGCGCTGGTCGCAAGTCCGGGGGCGCGGGTTTTCGGCACTCTTCCCGGCCGTTTCGATTACACGCTGGAGACCGTCGTCCAGCGCGGCACTTACTCGGCGGATAAAGTAGCTGCCCTGGGAGGCAGCTACGTTGCAGGCTGGACGATCGCCGATACGCCGTGCAAGCCGAGAATCAGCGGCGAATTCAACTATGCCTCCGGAGATCCCAATTCGAAGGATGGCACGCGCGACACATTCGATCAGTTCTATCCCAGCAATCACGGCTACTACGGAATGATCGACCAGTTCGGCTGGAAGAACCTGAAGAACGCGCGGGCGGGATTCGATTTTCTCCCTCTATCGCGCCTGAAAGCGCGCGTGGATTTTAACGAATTCTACCTCGCCACGGTGCAGGACGGCCTTTACAACTCCAGTGGAACTTCGATCGTTCTGAACCGCAAAGCAACCAGTTCCCACATCGGATCGGAGATCAACGCAGTGGCGCTATACCAGTTCTCGAAGATCTGGAAGTTCGGGGCGGGCTGCGGACACTTGTTCGCCGGCGAGTACATGACCGAATCGAAAGTTGCATACGGCTACACCTACCCGTACGTGATGTTCGTTGGCAGCTTCTAGGCTGATAGGCGCCTTCGCTCCGCGCGGATCAGGTTCAGTGAGGCGTCGTTCCGTTGCCCCGGCGGACCGGTGCTACGGCCACCTGGCGGCGCGCGGGAGCTTGTCTGTCGATGGTTGCGCCCTGCCGGTTGCGCGGGCAGCGATCCCGCGGTTGCCGCGAGACTGCGAAGGGATCGCAAAGAATCCGATCCGGCGTCTGCCAGAGGCATCCGGCGCGTGTTACGCTCGGCTCTGTACATATGCGTGCTTTGCTGATCGCTTGTCTCCTCTTTGCCCCGCTCCTGGCCGCGCAGGACCGGCCGCTCACCTCGCTCCCCTACACGCCGAGCCTGGAGCTGAAGTTCCTGGACCGCACGGCCGACCCTTGCGTCGACTTCTATCGCTTCTCTTGCGGCAACTGGAACAAGCTGAACCCGATTCCGCCCGACCAGGCGCGCTGGGACGTTTACAGCAAGCTGACAAACGAGAACATGCAGTACCTGTGGGGAATGCTCGAAGAGTACGCCCAGCCGTCTCCCGGGCGCACTCCCAATCAGCAGAAGATCGGCGACTACTTCGCCGCCTGCATGAATGAAGCGGCGATTGAAAAGGCCGGCACGGCGCCGCTGGAGGCGGGCCTGGCGGAAATCGCAGCGCTGAAAAGCCCGGCCGACCTGGCGCCGCTGGTGGCGCGGCTGCACCTCGATTCCGGCCAATCGGGGCGCTTCCTGTTCGGCTTCGGATCCAACCAGGATTTCGCCAACTCCGACCAGGTGATCGCTTTCGCCGATGCCGGGGGTCTAGGCCTTCCCGATCGCGACTACTATCTCAAGACCGACGCCAAATCTCAGGAGACCCGCGCGCGCTATCGGGAACACGTCGCGCGAATGCTGGACCTGCTCGGCGATGCGCCGGCCACCGCCCGCGCCGAAGCCGCCACCGTGATGGCGATCGAAACCGATCTGGCCAAAGCTTCGCTCACCCGCGTTGAGCTTCGCGACCCCTACAATCTGTTCCACAAAATGTCACGCGCCGATCTCGAGAAGTTGACGCCCGATTTCGACTGGAGGCAATACTGGCTGACCATCCACCTGCCCGCGCCCGCGGTGATCAACGTCACCGAACCCAAATTCTTCAGCGAAGTCGAGAAGCTGATCGAAACGCGCCCTGTAGGCGACTGGAAGACCTACCTGCGCTGGCACCTGGTGAGCGGCCGCGCTCCCTATTTGGGCAAAGCGTTCGTTACCGCGGATTTCGATTTCTACAGCAAATACCTGCGCGGAGTGAAAGAGATGGAACCACGCTGGAAGCGCTGCGTGCGGCGCGTGGATCGCGACCTCGGGGAAGCCCTGGGCCAGGTATTTGTGGAAAAGACGTTCACACCCGAAACGAAGGCCAGCGCGGTAGCGATGACTCGCGAGATCGAAAAGGCCATGGAGGCAGACCTGCGCCAGATCTCCTGGATGAGCGAGGCCACCAAGCAGAAGGCGCTCGAGAAGTTGCACGGCGTGGTGAACAAGATCGGGTACCCGAATCAATGGCGCGACTACAGTTCGGTGATCATCAAGGCGGATGATTATTCCGGCGACGCCGCGCGCTGCGCCGCTTTCGAAAACCGCCGCGAGCTTGCCAAGATCGGAAAGCCGGTGGATCGCAGCGAATGGGGGATGACGCCGCCCACGGTCAACGCCTATTACGATCCGCAGATGAACGACATCAACTTCCCGGCCGGTGTGCTCGAGCCGCCCCTCTACGATCCCAAGATGGACGATGCGCCCAACTACGGCAACACCGGCGCCACGATCGGTCACGAGTTGACTCACGGCTTCGACGATGAGGGGCGCCAGTTCGACGCCCAGGGGAACCTGAAGGATTGGTGGACCAAGCAGGACGCCGCGTCGTTTGTGGAACGCGCCGCGTGCGTCTCGACGCAGTATTCGCAGTATACGGTGATCGACGACATCAAGATCAATGGCAAACTGACGCTGGGCGAAGACGTGGCCGATCTGGGCGGCACGCTGCTCGCCTACATGGCGTGGAAAGACGTGACCCAGGACAAAACGCTCGTGCCCATTGACGGTTTCACCCCCGCGCAGCGCTACTTCATCGGGATGGCGCAGTGGGCCTGCGGCGATGAGCGCCCGGCGAACAAACGCCTGCACGCGCTGACCGATCCGCACTCACCCAACGAATATCGCATCAACGGTGTCGTCTCCAATCTGCCCGAGTTCGCGAAAGCGTTCTCGTGCAAGCCCGGCCAGCCGATGGTTCGAGCCAACGCCTGCCGCGTCTGGTGAATGGCGGCGGTCGGCCGCGCTGTGTCGCGGTGACACACCCGCTCGGGTAAGCCGTTGAATTCACGACGCGCCTTGCGGCATTCGACGTGCTCCCGCGGATGCATGCCGATGAAGCTGTTCGTCTGTCTCGCGATGTGGAGCGTTACCAGCGTAACGGCCGCGACCTCCGCATTCCTGCTGGGAGTCGACTACAGCGAATGGATCAACATCAACCCAATCCAGATCGCAACCGACAGTTCCGGGTCCCTCTACCTGTTGTCAGAGGCGCCGGGCACGGGTTACGGCTTGGTGACAAAACTGTCGGCCGACGGGAAGACCATTCTATGGCAGAGCCTGCCCGGATTCGGGGTGGACGCGATGGCGGTGGATCCCGGCGGCGACGTCTTCGTGATGCCGGCGACACAGGCGGGGGATACATCTTTTTACATTGCCAAGTTGAATGCCGGCGGGAGCGGCGTTTTGTAGAAGACGCCGGTGGGCTTCATTTCCTTCGGGGGAGCGATTCCCGTGCTTGCCGCCGATTTGCAGGGCCGCGCGTATCTGGCCGCGCAATACGATCTGACCAACAACACGCTGGAAGTGGTGAGACTCAATGCGGGTGGCAGCGCGACAGACTACACCGCGCAGTTGACGGGGACGCCCACCGCGATCGCGGTCAATTCGTCGGGAGCCGCCTATGTCGCGGGATACAAGGCCATTTACACGGGCCCGGTAGCGGGGTTTCTCGCCCAGTTGGCGCCGGACGGCTCCGCCGGGTTCTATACCATTCTGCCGGGTGACTCCTATCCGGCGGTTGCCTTGGACGCGGAAGGGAATGCGGTAGTCGCGGGGCTCCGCGTATTACAGCACATCGATTCCACGGGCGCCATCACGCTTTCCACAACCGTGCCCGGCGGCCCGGAATACTTTGCCCTGGACGCGGCCGGGAACGCATACCTCACGGGACGCACAACCAGCCTGTTCCAGGTCACGAACAGCCTGACGACGTGCGGATGGAACGCATCCGCCGCGCCGGGGGATGCAGCAGGGTTCCTCACGGTGGTGGCTCCCGACGGATCGGTCCCGCAGAGCACCTATATTCCGGGCAGTGAGTTTTCGACCGGCAACCCGCTGGTCGCAACCGGGCCGAACTCCACCGTCTTCGTGGCGGCAACAGCAAGCGCGAGCTTCGCGCCCACACAAGCCGGTCCGTTCCCTGCCGGAGCCTCCGGAAGCAGCTTCCTGTTGCGCTTCTCCCCCCAAGCCGACGCACCGATCGTCCCGCTGGCCTGCCTGGTCAATGGGGCGAGCTTTGAGGCGGGCGCGGTCGCACCCGGGGAAATTGTCACTTTGTTCGGAACCGGGCTGGGGCCGCTACAGGGCGTCGAGCCGAAGGCCACGCCACAGAGCCCGTTTCCCGCACTGGCGGCCGGGGTGGAGGTGACATTTGACGGAACGCCGGCGCCTTTGCTCTGGGTGCAGAACCTGCAAATCAACGCGGTCGCGCCCTGGTCCCTGACT
>Ga0335078_10007780_pt1 | contig 15905 bp, 11 predicted proteins | sample Lox_Sample_32_FD_206711 | JGI IMG/M metagenome (GOLD analysis project Ga0335078, IMG submission 206711) | Soil microbial communities from Loxahatchee National Wildlife Refuge, Florida, United States - Lox_Sample_3.2 | ecosystem: Environmental > Terrestrial > Soil > Wetlands | place: USA...
CTTATTCTTCCTGGCGGCTTGCGTCTTGGCGTTTGTTGGACGCTGACGCCGCCCGATGGCAGGTCCGACGGCAGGTTCTTAGGGTATCTCGGCAAGCCGAAGAAGTACTGTCATCGTGATCCGGATCTCTTTCAGTATCTGAAGCAGGTGGTCGAGGCCGACGGCGATCGCCGCGTCGCCCGGATAGAGAACTCGCGCTTGCTGGGCCCAGCATTGTTTCAGTCGAGCCTTCTGATGGATGGCCTGAACGGGCGGGTCCGGTATTTCTCGGCGTGTGCCACGCGATTGGCCGACTGTGATCTGGTGTTTTTCGATCCGGACAACGGCTTGGACGTGAGGTCACTTGGTCGTGGTCGCAAAGGCTCCTGCAAGTACCTCTTTTGGGATGAGTTGTGCGGCTTATTCGCAATGGGTCCGTCAGTGCTGATCTACCAGCACTTCCCGCATGAGGAGCGGGCCGGGTACATCTGCCGCATGACCGACGAAGTGCGGGAGCGAACCCGCGCCGCTGCAGTGTTCTCGTTTCGAACTCCCCACGTTGTGTTCCTGCTAGCGTCGCAGGAATCCCATGCGGAGATCTTTCGCTGCCAACTTAGGGACATCCGCTTGCTTTGGGCTCCCAGGGAAATCGTGGCCGCAGAACACCTCGCATCCTGAAAAGCCACCGCGGCTGTTCGCGTCGGTTGGGCGGAGCAGTAGCGCTTCGGTCACTCAGACGCGATCACCGCCGCCATGACCATCAGCTTCGCTTCGCCCGCAGCTTCCGCCACACCAGGTACAGCGCGATAAGCGCGCCGGCGACGCAGGAGGCGATCACCAAGTGGTGGTGGATTTGCGTCGAGACCGCTTGCCAGCGGTCTCCCAAAACATATCCCAGCGTCACGAATGCGCTGGCCCACAGCAACGCGCCCAGATACGCGAACATGGCGAAGATGTGCGGCTCCAGGTAGGACACGCCCGCGGCGTATGCCGTCAGATGGCGGACGCCCGGAACAAAGTAGCCGAAGGTGAGGCTCCAGTGGCCTACGCGCTCGAAGAACTGGTGGGCTTTGGCCAGACGCTCCTCTGTCAGGTGGATGTACTTGCCGAAGCGGTGGATCAGCGCCAGACCGAAGGTCCGGCCAAGGGTGTAGCTCACCGTGATGCCGCAAATGGTGCCAGCCAGCACGGTGGCGAAGGCGGGCGCCAGCTTGAAGTGATGCGAGAAGATCAGGTAGCCGGTGAAGGTGAGCAGGGTCTCATCGGGAACGGGCAGGCCCACGATGCCCAGCATGAGCAGGCAGAAGATGGCGGGGTAGCCGTAGTGCGAGATCCAATCGAGAACGTAGTGTTCCATGGCTAGGGGGAAAGGCCGATTGACAATCGGCCTGCACGTTGACAACCTGCCCCACGGACTGGCCGATGGCGTGGCATTTGGGGTTAGACGACCAGCGTGGAAACATCCACCTGGGAGCGATTGCCTTCCACCACCACGATGCCGGAATCGGTGACGTAGTGAAAGCGGCGGTCGTGCTCCAGATCGTAGCCGATGCAGGCGTCGGCGGGCACGCGCACGTTCTTGTCGAGGATGGCCCGGCGGACACGGGCGCGGCGTCCGATGTCGCAGTTATCCAGAATCAGCGAGTCTTCCACCAGCGCGCCGGCGTGCACTTTCACGCCGCGGAACAGCACTGAATTCCTGACCGCGCCGCCGGAGAGAATGCATCCGCCGGAGCAGATGGAATCGATGGCCTCGCCGCGGCGGTTCTCATCGTCGAAGGTGAACTTGGCGGGCGGCTCCGGATAGCTGGCGGTGCGCAGAGGCCATTTGCGGTTATACAGGTTGAGCGCGGGCTTCACCGAGCGCAGATCCATGTTGGCATCGTAGTAGGCGTCGATGGTGCCGACGTCGCGCCAGTAGGCGGATGCATCGGCCGCTTCGCCGGGAATGCGATTGCTCTGGAAATCGTAAGCGAACATCTCCGCGTTACCGGCCAGCTTGGGCAGGATGTCGTGGCCAAAGTCGTGCGAACTGCCCTCGTTGGCGGCGTCCTCGTACAGTTCACGCAGCAGGGTGCGGGTGGAAAAGATGTAGTTACCCATGGAGGCGTAGACGCGATCGGGATCGCCCGGTATGGTGGGCGCGTCGGCGCGCTTCTCGTGGAACGCGATGATGCGCCCGTCCGGCGCCGCTTCGATGACGCCGAGCTCAGTGGCAAATTTCTTTTCCACGGGGATGGCCGCGACGGTGACGGAGGCGCTCTTGTGCTCGTGGTACTCGATCATGCTGTTCATGTTCATGCGGTAGATGTGATCGCCGCCGAAGATGGCCACCACGTGCGGGTCGGCCTGTTCCACCAGGTTGATGTTCTGGTAAATGGCGTCGGCCGTGCCCTGGTACCAGGTTTCGCCGGCTGAGCGCATCTGGGCCGGGACCGGGATCACGAACTGGGTCTTGAGCAGACCGCCGAATTGCCATCCCTCGCTGAGGTGCTGCAACAGCGACTGGCTTTTGAACTGGGTGAGCACGTAGACGGAATAGATGCCCGAGTTGATGAAGTTGCTGAGCACGAAGTCGATGATGCGATACTTCCCGCCGAAGGGGACAGCGGGCTTGGCACGTTCCTTGGTCAGCGGGTACAGCCGGGTGCCCTTTCCACCCGCCAGCACGATTCCCAGCACGCGTAGTTGCATAGGTTTAAGCAATTATCCTATCAGGCGCGCGGGTGCGCGCCAAGGGGTGGGTGTCGGATGGCGAGGGTTGGCCGCAGCGCATGCAGCGTGAGCGTGGAATTTGTTGTCGGGCGTAAGGCAAACGAGCTCTTTGGTCGTAGGTGTAGAGGGTCAACAGCATGCCGGTGCGGCGGTTACGGGATACGCGGGCGGCCGGCGGCGCTGGCACGGGATCGGATATTTGCACGAGATTTCCGCCGTGGCCCTAGAGCAAAGCGGGCTTGCGTCCGCCCCGCCGCGTCGTCCTCCGACTTGATCACTAACTGCCCGGGCGCTTCTCCTAGGTGCCGAATCCGGTGAACGCCCAGGTCCCATTGCGACAGACGCTCTTGAACCGCGACCAATCTCTGCGTGTCTCAAAGAGGCCGATGAGCGTTGACACGATGCACTGCTCACGTACTCGCCTGCGGACCCTTGTAGGTACGATTGAACCTACGCGCCGAGTCCTCGTCGAGCTTGCAGTCGGGCGGGTGGAGGACTCCTCGGTAGCCTGGCACTGTCAGGCTATACCGGTAGGCCACGCCCTCGCCGACAGGCCATCTTCCCTCCTCGGTGCCGCCCAACCTGCCGCCAATTCTGGCGAGGCGCCTATCATATTCCAACGGCGCACGCAGGACGTCGCAGACTGGAACGACTGGAGGAACCGGCGTGCCGCTCCGCGACTGAGCCTGCGACCAGGCTGGGCCCGTGCAGGTAAGCGCGGCTGCGGCCAGACGCCGCATGGACTCGTGTCTCATGGTTGTGTCGGGCAGTAGCACGGGCGGAGGGGGAACGAAGCCCTTGATGCAGGCGGCGTCAACCAGTTGCGTGTTGGTCTGACTGATCTGCACGCATTACGGCCGGTCGGGCCGTCAGGCGCTGATACGCGTCGTAGGTGTAGGTTTCGGTGTTGCCGTTGGCGTCCGTCTTGCTGGCCAGGGTGGATTACTCGCAATTCGTCTCCAGTTCCTTTTCCAGGTACTCGCATGCGCCCTTCCGCAGTGGGGTGTTCCGCGAAGCCGCGAGGGATCTAACTCGCCGGATGCACTCCTCCTTACCGAGCAGGAGGCAGGCGAGGTCGCCAACCTGCCACAAGTAGTTAATGTAGTGTCGCATCTCGCCGGGCGCCGTGACGCAATCCGCGGAAGGCGTCAGGAGGAGGGCGCCAACCCGTTGCCTTGGGGGAAGAGGATCCCCGGCGGCCCAAGCTGCACAGAAACCGATAAACGCGCGCGCCCCGCCGCCATCGTAGAGGGGCCGCAGCAGCCCGCCCTCTTCACGGAGAAACCATACGCGCGTTTTGTACCGCGAGGCGATCATCTTAGGATTGTGGCTGTAGAGTTCGCAGCCTGGGCGCGGCAATGGCCACAGGTACTTCTCCACCTTGATGAGCGATCCTTTCAGCAGCGCGGTGACGTGGAAATCGCCCTCGCACCAATATAGTTTCTCCACGCCAACCGATCCTGGCCATGGGAGGCCGTTGACCTTTTGCTCGCCGTAGAAGGTCACGTTGTCTACGTTGCCGACGGCCACGATCGTCGCTCGCTCCCACTCGATATCCACGGACACCCCGCCGCCCCGCCATTCGGGGAACTCCTGGGCGCGCGCGGCACAGCCCACCGCGCACAGGAGCCAGATTGTGAGGTATACGTAAGATCGCGGCACGCTCATGGCTCAGGGTCTCCCGCCGGCCCGCCGCACTGTCTCGTCTCTCGGTTTCCGACCACCGCTCCATTGCCGACAGAAATTGAACGGCGTGAGCTGTTTAGTACGTTCTGGAAAACCGTCGCACCTCCATAGGTGATCACGACAGGTGTCGTAGGTGAAGGTCTGCTGGCGGTCGGGGAAGACCGTCAGGCGCTGGTAGGCGTCGTAGGTGTACGTCTCCGTGTTGCCGTTGGCGTCCGTCTTGCTGGCCAAAGTGCCGTCCGCATTATAAGTATAGCTCGTGGTGCCGCTGACGCCTGTGCTCGTGCGTTTATCATAAGCCAAGGAGGCTCGGACAGAAGATGAAACGTCTGGCATGGGGAGTCGCGGCCCTGGCATGGGCTGGGCTGCCTTCGACTGTGAAATTGGACAACGCTCGTGTGCGCGTGACGGAGGTGACCGCCGCGCCGGGATCGGTCCGCGAGCAGGGAGTCCGGGCGCACGATCAGGTGATTGTGTTTCTGGACGACTGCCGCTACGAGCGCACGGACCCAAAGACCGGCGCCAAGACTATCCAGGAACGCAAGTCCGGCGACGTGATCTGGCATACGCAGGGCAAAGACGCGCCGCAGTTGGTGAACAAAGGCGGCAAGGCGTACCGGACGGTGGTGATTGAGCTAAAGTAGGAGACGCGGGGTTCTGCGCAATGATCAAGCTCAGTTTGGCGTTCTGCTGCGTCTTGGCCGCTGGGTTGCTGGCTCAGAATACACCCCCGGCCGAGAGCGGGCCGACCATCCATGCCACCGTGAATGAGGTCGCGCTCGACCTGGTGGTGCGGGATAAGAAAGGCCGGCTGGTGAAGAACCTGAAGCCGGGCGACGTGGAGATCTACGAGGATGGCGTCCGGCAGGAGATCCGCAGCCTCAGGCTGGTGAGCGGCGGCGAGGCGCCCGCAGCGAAAACGGATCGGCAACCGGGCGAGGAGCAACCCGAAACGGCTGCGCCTGCCCGTCCCCTGGCGATGCCGCTGCACGGTCTTGAGCTGATCTGCGTGGTATTTCACCAACTCGATCCGAACACCCGCAGGTGGGCGGTAGCGGCGGTGCAGGAGTTCATCAAGACGACGCTCAGCCCCGGCACTTTCGTGGGAGTCTTCAACCTGGATTCGCGGCTCACCCCCTTACATGCGTTCACCAACAACCGCGATGAGTTGTTGCGCGCGGCCGCCAGCGCCTTCAACGGTTCGAGCGTGGATATCACGCGGGCCGCGGAGGCCGTGCTGAACTCGACACCCAACGTGCAGTGGATCGTAGGGTACACGAGCCCCGGTGGAAAAGGGGGAGGCATGCTCGACCTGTCCACCACCGGATCGGTGAGCACGACTGCAATTACAGGCGCGGATGTGGACAGCGGGCCGGGCGCCAACGCCCAGCGCGGGGACCTGGTGCTGCAGCGGGAACAGTTCATGGGCATCGAGGGAGCGCGGCAGATGGACCAGATCGAGCTGCTGATCCGCCAGCTCGGAACTTTTCCCGGCCACAAGACGGTTCTTTTGCTGAGCCCGGGATTCACCACCAACGGCGAGCCCGAAGAATTTGAGGCGATGCTGCGCAAAGCCAACCTGGCCGACCTCAGCTTTTATGCCTTCGACGCCAACGGCCTCAACCAAACCTCCACGGCGCAGGCTTCCTCCATGGCCGTGCAGCACGTGGCGGCGCTCAGCCAGCAACAGCGCCTGGAGACTCCGACCGGCCTGGGACAGGCGGGGGTGTTGGCCGAACAGAACCGGCAGGACGACTATCTGCACGGCGCGGTGCGGACTTCGGATTCGGAGGCGAGCCTGCGCGCGCTGGCCGAGGGCACGGGCGGCTTCCTGGTGGCCAACACCAACGATCTGCGGAAGCCGTTCCAACAGATTGCCGCGGACGCAGACACGCACTACGAGGCGGACTATCATCCCTCGTCCAACAAGTACGACGGGCATTTCCGGAAGATCGAAGTGAAGCTGGCACGCGCCGATCTGGTGGCTAGCGCGAAGGTGGAGAGCCGCAACGGTTACTTCGCCATACCGGATTTCGGCAGCGCCGCGCCTCTGCGGCCCTTCGAGATGGCGGGACTCATCACGCTGAACGCCCGCCCGCTGCCGCACGCCTTCGATTTCCGCACGGCCGCGTTCCAGTTCCGGCCGGGCAGCGCGAGTTCACAGGCCGCCGTGGTCTTCGAACTGCCGGGCCCCAGTCTGACCGCCACGCCGCAGCCCGCGCGCAGGTCGCACCGGCTGCATGCGGCCCTGTTCGCCGTGGTGAAGGACGCGAGCGGCGCTATTGTCGATAAGTTCGCCCAGGACTTTCCCTACGAGGTCCCCGACGGCCAATTGGCGGGAATCCAGGCCGCGCCGATCGACTACACTCATGCCTTCAACCTGCCGGCGGGCCACTACACGGTGGAGAGCGTGCTGTTCGACCGCGAAGCGAAGCGCGCCAGCGCCAGTACGGTGGAACTCGACAGCCCGGCGCAAAAGGGCATCGGCCTCAGCAGCCTGGTGGTGGTGGCGCGGGCGGACCCGCTGACCGCGGACGCGGATGCCAACGACCCGTTCCTGTTTCAGGGGCGCGATGTGGTGCCGCTGCTGGGCGGATCGCTGAAGGCGTCCGCGAAACCTCTGGTGTACTTCATGGTGTACCCGGACAAGTCGAGCCAGGAGACGCCGCGGGTGCGCGCGGAGTTTTTTGTGGGCGGAGAGGAACTGGAAGCGAAGGACGCGGAACTCCCCGCGCCCGACTCTTCCGGCGCCATTCCAGTTTTGCTGAGCGCGGTGGCCCGGCCGGGCAAGTGCGAGATCAGGGTTACGGCGCGGCAAGGCTTCCAGTCGGCGGTGCAAAGCGTCTCGTACACCATGGCCGCCCCATAGTTGAATGAGAATTCGATAAGAAATTAGCCCGGCCCAAGGCCGAAGCCAATCTTATCTGAGCGTCCCTATTAGCCTTATTGTGCCGCCGGCCGCGAAGCTTGCGTCAGGCGGCAGTTCGGTTCGTCCCCGCCACTTCGCGCTGCGCCCGCAGCCAATCTTCCTGCGGCGATCCGTTTTGAAATTCCCTGGCCAGCCACAACTCAAAAGCGCGCAGGGCTATCCGTTTTTGTGTTTTCGACCGGGTCGCGCCCGGCAGAGCCAGTTGGTCGCAGGATTCTGTGATCTTCCGCACAGCTTGCTTGGACATGTTGAGGCCCCCCTCATAGTGCGGCCGGTACCCAGGATCAGGCACAGCTATATCGAGTATTCTCCTAAAATGGAGGCATGTCAAGACAAAAAACAAAAACATATTCGTAATGAATTGTTCGCAGGTTCTTTATTAATTCGGCCTGTGGGCCTTCATCTTTTGGCGTGAAATCTTCCAATCCCGCGATGCGGCTCGTCGCCGGCGGTATGTTGCGGCTTAGTCTCCCCGCACAGTGTGCCGGCGGATGGAAATAGCTTTACCCGTATTCTCATCCACTTCCAGGATGACCGAGTGCAGCTCCGCTGAGGCCTTGGCGGCTTCCATGCGCACCGGCAAAGCCGTCAGGAAGCGTTGGATGATGACTTCTTTTTTCACGCCGATCACCGAGTCGTACGGCCCAGTCATGCCCACGTCTGTCTGATAGGCGGAGCCGCCTGGCAGGATGCGGGCGTCGGCGGTCGGGACATGCGTGTGAGTGCCTACCATGGCGGATACTCTGCCATCCAGATACCAGCCCATGGCCATTTTCTCGCTGGTCACTTCGGCGTGAAAATCCACGAAGCGCACTTTGACGGATGGGTCGAGGTCGCGCAGGATCTGGTCTGCCTTGCGGAAAGGACAGTTCGTATCGGGCATGTAAGTGCGGCCTTGCAGATTGATAATGGCGCACGGAACGCCTTGCCGGCTGGGTGCCACGATCACGCCGTGGCCGGGCGTTTCGTCCACGTAGTTGGCGGGGCGCAGGAGTTTCGGCTGGCGCGGCAGATAATCGAAGATCTCCTTCTTATCCCAGATATGGTTGCCGGAAGTGAGCACATCCAGGCCCAGGGAGAACAACTCTTCGGCGATCGAAGGAGTGATGCCGAAACCGCCGGCCGCATTTTCGGCGTTGGCGATGGCCAGGTCGATGTGGTTGGTTTCCTTGATGTCCAGGAGATGATCGGCGACAATGTGGCGTCCCGGAGAGGCGAAGATATCGCCGATGAAAAGAATGTGCATGCGTAAGAGTCAAGGTAGCACTGGGCGAGGGGGCGACGCGGCGAGGGGGCGACGCGGCGAGGGGGCGACGCGGCGAGGGGCCAGAACGCTCTCGAATCATCAGCGATTGATCCGAATGAAACGTGCGCAGGCGGGTTAAACGTATCGCCGAAGGCGCCGCTGTTATCGTATTGCCCGTGGGCGTACCCGTCATGGTGAATTTGTAACTGTGGTTTTCGCCCGTCGCCTTGGACGCTGCCGGTCCCAGTTCAGTAAGCGACCGGGCATATCGCCCGAACCGTGAATTGTATTGCACCTGTGCGTGATGCAGAGTCTGAATCGCTTTGAGGGCGGATGTGTCCTCCGCGTAGTCGCGGGCCATGTTCAACTTGGCAACGGCCGGCCAGACAATGACCACGACGATCGCAATCACGGCCAAGGCGACAATGGAGATCCAGCGGATTAGAGCCGCGCGCGTCGGCGTCAACCTCACTTTCGAACCTCCCTGCTGTTGGCCGTGGCCGGCTCGGGGCCGACGTTCTCGCGAACGACCAGCGATTGGTCCAAGTAATACGTGTGTGTGCCGCAAAATGTCGACGGCGCCGCCGTGATCGTGTAGCCTGTGGATGTGCCTGTAAGGTTGAATTTTGTAGCCGTGCTTTTCGCCGGCAGCCAGATCAGCCGAAATCAGGTCCGCGGCCGACTGCCCCAGTTCGGCTGGCGACCGGGCGTAGCGTCCAAACTGGGAATGTATTGCACCTGCGCAGTGCCCGAGCGTTTGCCAGCGCCACAAGGGCAGCCGTTTCCGGTACGTACGGGCTGGTCCCACATATGTACGGGGACCGCCGAAATAGAGGAGCGCGACGATTCCCGCGATAGCGACAGTGGCAACCCGCCGGCCGCTCATGGCGCGCTTGCGCTCGACCTACTTGGTCGTCGTGTCACCGGTCTTCGCCGCGGCCGACCCGATTTCCTTGCTGTTCGCCGTGGCCGGCTCCTGGCCGTAGTTCTCGCGAAGGACCAGCGATTGGTCCGAGAAGAAGGTACGCGAGCCGGTGGACCCGAATACCGCCGGCACCGCCGTAATGGTGTAGCCGGTGGGCGTGCCCGTCAGCGTGAAGTTGTAGCCCTGCTTGGTGCCGGAAGCCAGATCGCCGGAGATTAAATCCGCGGCCGAGGCATTCGCCGTTCCGCTGGCGGGCGGTCCCAGTTCGGTCAGCGATTGGGCGAAGCGGCCGAAGGTGGAATTGTATTGCACCTGCGCGGTGTTGAGCGTCGTAACCGCCTTGATAGCCGCCGTCTCCTGGGCGTACATACGGGCTTTGTTCAACTTGGGCAAAGCCACCGTGACAATGATGAGGATGATCGCGATAACGATCAACAGCTCGATGAGCGAAAAGCCTCTTTGCTGGCCATGGCGACGCATAGAGATCTCCAATCCACTTCCATTGTATGACGCTTGGAACGGCTTAAGCGTGCAGAAAGCCGGACTTCACCAGCCCATCGAGCGCGAGGAGGCGCCGCCACAGTTCGGGCAGCAGATCGAGCCGCAAGGCGTTGGGGCCGTCCGATAGCGCCCGCTCCGGGGCGTCGTGCACTTCCACGAACAGCGCGTCGATGCCCACGGCGACAGCGGCGCGCGCCAGCGGCTCGATGAACTGCGGCTGACCACCCGAAGCCGCGCCCCCGCCGCTCGGCAACTGCACGCTGTGGGTGGCGTCGAAAACTACCGGCCAGCCCAAGTCACGCATGATCTTCAGACCGCGCATGTCCACCACCAGGTTGTTGTAGCCGAACGACGAACCGCGCTCGGTCAGCAGCACCTGCGAGTTGCCCGTGGAGGCGACCTTTTCGGCGGCGCGCGCGATATCCTGGGGCGCCACGAACTGGCCCTTCTTGATGTTGACGATGCGGCCCGTGCGGCCGGCTTCGAGCAGCAGGTCGGTCTGGCGGCAGAGGAAGGCGGGGATTTGCAGGATATCGGCCACTTCGGCCACGGGCGCGGCCTGCGCGGGCTCGTGGATGTCGGTCAGCACGGAGTATCCCGCGCGCTTGACGCCGGCCAGAATGCGCAGGCCTTCGCGCAGACCCGGCCCACGATAGCCGCTCAAGCTGGTGCGATTGGCTTTGTCGAAAGAGGCCTTGAAGACGAACGGTCCGGCGATCTCGCCGATGGCGCGGGCCATGCGTTGGACATGCTCCTCGCTTTCGATCACGCAAGGTCCGGCTATCAGCACCAGGGGCCGCTTGTGGGCGAATTGGGAGAAGTCGATCATAGTGCGTTACGAGCGCCCGCTTTCTTCAGCAACGCGATCTGCCCGGCGTGATATAGGTTGTGCTGGACAACACCATGCAGCATGGTGTAGATCGAGTAGGGGACTTCGCCGAGCACCTTTTCGCGGAGGCGGTCGTCGGTGAGCTTGCCGATTTCCGACTCCAGATCGCGCTGCGCTTGGGCGAGTTGATCGAGCGCTTGCCGCCAGGCGGGTTCGGACGGCTCAGGCGGGGCGGGCCAGTCCTGGTCCGGCGGCAGGGTGGGAATCTCGACGCCTTCCAGGCGGCGCGAGGGGACCGACATCCACACGGCGAGGTGCAGGACGAGTTCCCAGATCGTGTGGGCATCGGGGATAGGGCGTTGCGCGGCGGTTTGCCAGGTTACGCCGGAGAGGACTTCGCAGAGGGCGGGTCCGTGCCAGGCGGGCCCTTCGTAGGCGCGGTGGAGCTGGTCGAGGATGCGGGAGACTTCGGTCATGGGGTTGGGTGCGTTGTATTCTTTAGGATACTTCGGGCACGTGCGGTGGAGGGTTGAGGTGTCGGGATCTCGCCCACGATTCCAATTAGACCTCTTCCGCCTGGCGGGTTCGGGAGATGCGCGACGAAGTCAAATGGCGTACGCCTGATCACCAACAATCTAGGCGACGACTCGGGGGCTGCCGGCTTGGTCGTGCCGAACTGCCAAACGGACAGGCCAGGAGGCCTGTCCTACTCTTTCGGCCACCTCGGCCACGCCCGCAGCCACTGCTTGCGCTTCTGATAACCCCGCGCCAGTTCTAAATACACGCCCAGATCCCGATCCAGATCCGACTGCGTGCCATCGAAATAGAAGTTGCGGATCGGGATGCCGCCCAGGTCGCGGCTGAGCTTAGGGTAAATCGCCTCGCATACGATGCCGTTCATGCAGGTGAACGGACTGATGTCGATGATGCCGTCGGCGCCCTTGCGCGCCAGGTACACCACTTTGCCGACGTTCAGCACCATCTCGCCGAAAGCGCCTTCGCGCGGCAGGTAGGGGCGCGCGCACTCCAGGATTTCGTAGACATCCGGCTCTTCGTAGCCGGTGAAATCCTGGCTGAACGGTTCCAGCAGGACGTGCTCGTCGCGCTTCTGCACGCGGTGGCGCACCCAGGCTTCCAGGGCCTCCGTGGTCAACAGGCGGCCGGTGAGCTTGAGCTTGCGAAAGTGCTCCGAGTTGGTATACCAGACCCATTCCACGATATCGGAGAGCCAGGCTTCGGCGCGATATTCTTCCAGGCGCCGGATGAGGTTTTCGTTGGAGAAAGTGTTGAGGCGGCAGAAAATCTCGCCCACGATGCCGATCAGGGGCGTGGAGCGGTCGCGGCGGCCGGGGATGGCGCGAAAGCGGTCGCGCGCGCGCACCAGCGCGTCGCGGATGGCCACCAGTTGCACGGCGGGCTTCACCGGCGTGGATTCAACGGTGCGGCACACGTCGTCCAGGCACGCTTCGTAGACCCGTTCGGCCCGGCCGGATTCCAGTTCGTGCGGCCGGTATTGCAAGAGCAGCTTTTGCAGGATATCGGCGGCCAGCAGGGCGCGCCATCCGGTGCGCATGAAAGGCCGCGCCATTTCGCCCAATCCGCCGTAGGCGTTGTTGCTGGAAGGCGCGAGCACCATGGTGTCGCGATAGCCGCTGGAATCCAGCACATGGCGCAGGTATGGCGAATACTGTCCGAAGCGGCAGGGACCTTGCGCGGTGGGCATGAAGAAGACCGTGCGCGCGGGATCTGCGCCGGGCGCTCCGGGTCCGCCTTCCAGCACCTTCATGAAATCGCCCACGGTCACTTTGGCCGGATAGCATTCGTCGCCGGAGGTGTAGCGCGCGCCCAGTTCGCGCGTGCGATTGTCGGAGGGCGGCGTGGGTTGGGCATCCAGGCCGACTGCGCGGAAGGCGGCGGCGAAGGCCTTGGCGCTACCGTAGGCCATGGGCGGGATGTGTATTCTCTTGCCGGCTAGTTCACTGCCGGAAGAGCGGGACTCAAGTCCCGCGGGGGCTGAAGCCCGCTCCCCATGGGTTTGTAGCATCGCAGAATCCCCTTGCTGTCGAGGTAGGCCTCGCAGCGCGTCATGTATCCGGCATCGTTGCCGTGGCCGTCGAATTGCAGCACCAGCAGCGGTGCGCCCGCCGCGTCGCGCGCGAAGTGCTTGATGTAGGAATCCGGGCCGCACTTGAAATTCGACAGATAGATCACGTGCAGGTTGGCGCGCGAACCCGCCAGGCGCGCGGCTTCCAGGATCTTGCGACCGGACGCCCAGTACATGTTTTCGTGCAGGCCGGCCATCGGCTCGCGGCCGGTCACCAGAAAATCGAGCGGGATCACGTTGGCGCCGTAGCGGTGCCGCAGCTTGCGCGGAATATCGCAATTGATGCCGCGGTCGTAGATATTATAGCCGCGGCCGGCCAGCACCAGGCCCGGCTCGCCGGACTGCTCCAGCACTTCGAGCGCGCGCCGCCCGAGATCCAGCAGGCGCGCCTGAAACTCGCGCTGCGCGGCGTAGGCGGCATCCACAGCGCGATCGCTCGCGCGCCGGCCGATTCCCAACGGTTTCATACACTCGGCCATGGCGCTCTTCACCTGCGCCGGCCCCAACTGGAAATGCAACGTGGGCACCAGCAGCTTGCTTCGAAACGGTTCCAGGCCGGGCGCCACGCGCAGGATGTAGGGCAGGGTCTGGTTCCACGGGCAGTAGTGCGCGGGGCAGGAGTTGTTCTCATCCGCTTCGGCGTCGGCGATGTTGGGGACCAGGATGTGATCTACCCCCATCTGCGCCAGCGCCTGCACATGCCCGTGCGCCACCTGCACGGGATAGCAGGGCTGCGCGACGGCCATCTCGACACCCGCGGCCGCGATACGCGGGTCAGTGGCGGGCGAGAGCACCGTCCGCATGCCCAATTCCGCAAAATAGCGCTGCCAGAACGGATAGCGGTCGAAAGTGGACATGGCGCGCGGGAGGCCCACGCGCACGGCATCGGCGGCGAGGGTGGGCGCGGCGGCGGCGAAATCTTCAACAATCTTCTCGCGGCAGGCGAACAGGTCGTCGATCACCGGCTGCCTTCCGGTGGCGGACGGCTTGCGGAACTTATCCGAGCACTTGTCGCCCCAGTAGCTCTTCTGCCCTTCGATGGTGAATTCCTTGATGTCGCACAGATTCGAGCAGGCGCGACAGACGAAATCGCGGGACGCCAGTTGCAGCCGGTCGAGGTGATATCCGCGGAAGCGGGTGCGACCGTTGGTGGCCGCATGCCACTGCCGCGCGATGAGCGCCATGCCAATCGCGCCCACCACGCCGTTATAGGGCGGCACGGTGATGCGCTTGCCCAGCAGGCCGGCGAAGGCCGCGGCCACCGCGTCGTTGTAAGCGGTGCCGCCCTGGAAGTAGATCACCTTGCCGATGTGGCGGCCGCGCACCACGCGGTTCAGATAATTGAGCGCGATGGAGTACGCCAGCCCGGCCACCAGGTTAGGCACCGGCTCACCCTTATGCAGCCAGCCGGTGACATCGCGCTCCATGAACACCGTGCAGCGCTCGCCCAGCCGGGTGGGCCAGGGAGCGGAAAGCGCCAGCCGCGCAAATTCTCCTTTGATGCTGATGCCCAGCTTTTCGGCCTGCTCCTCCAGGAACGATCCGGTGCCCGCCGCGCAGGCTTCGTTCATGGCGAAGTCCACCACCACGCCGTGCTCGATGGAGATGAATTTGGAATCCTGACCGCCGATTTCGAAGATGGTATCCACCGGCTCGCCGCCCATGGTCTGGCTTACGTGCAGCGCGCCGGTCTTGTGCGCGGTGATCTCATCGTTCACCACGTCGGCGCCGGCGAATTCGGCGATCAGCTCGCGGCCCGATCCGGTGGCGCCCACGCCACGGATTTCGAGGCGCTGGCCCCAAAGGCCGTCGAGTTCGGCGAAGCCCTGCTGGACGGCCTGGATGGGCCGGCCCGAGGTGCGCAGGTAGATATCGTGGATGACCGCGCCGGTTTCATCGATGGCCACCACGTTGGTGGACACCGACCCGATGTCGATGCCCAGATAAGCCGGGATAGGAGCATTGTCAGGATGGCCGGGCGGCGGCCGATAGGCGCCGACACGGTCGCGCAGCAGCACCACGTTTTCCATCGAGAGTGGCGTGGTGTCTTCGACGCGTTCTTCGCCTTCGTGCTGGTTCAGCCGGTGGATGTCGCGTAGCGAGCGTTTGCGCGGCTCTTCGGCTTCCAGCATGGCCGCGCCAATAGCGCCGCACCAGGCGTAATGCGGCGGTACGAACAACTGGCTATCGGAAAGCCCGAACGCCTCGCGCAGCGCGGCGGTGACGCCCGTATTCTGCGAGACCGCGCCCACCAGCGCGACCGGCGCTTCCACCGGCCGGCCTTTGACCACGCTGCTCTTGAAATTGCGGGCCACCGCGTCGCAGAGGCCGCGCAGAATCTCGGCTGGCGCATGCCCTTTCTGCTGCGCGTGGATCATGTCGCTCTTGGCGAACACCGAGCAGCGGCCGGCGATACGCGCCGCGCACCCCGCGTGCGCCACCAGGTCACCGACTTCTTCCACCGAGTAACGCATGCGCAGCGCCTGCTGATCGAGAAACGATCCGGTGCCCGCCGCGCACTCGCCGCTGCGGTCGTAATCCAGGATGCTCTGCTTATCCAGCCGGATATACTTCGAGCTTTCGCCGCCGATCTCGAAGACGGTGCGCGCGTGCGGATAGAACTCCGCGACCATGCGGGCGATGGCCTTGAATTCGTTTTCGAAGTACAGCCCCAGGATTTTGGCGATGGTGCGGCTGCCGGAACCGGTGACGCGGATGCCTTCCACGCGCGCCTCCGGCACCGTGTCGTAAAACTCCTGCAAAAGATCGTAAGTGGATTGAATCGGGCTTCCCGCAATGCGGCGGTAATCCGAGAGCACCAGCGGCGGCTCCGCGCCGACCATGCGGAAGGGGCGGGCGCCGCCGCACAGGGTCTCCAGAATCCCGCGGTCCGCCGGCCGGCCCAGGGCAGCCAGCTTCAGGCTGATCGAGCCAATATCCAGACCGATATTAATGCCCATAGTTGCGCCCGTGTATCTAATGATAAGAAAG
>Ga0335078_10007781_pt1 | contig 15905 bp, 15 predicted proteins | sample Lox_Sample_32_FD_206711 | JGI IMG/M metagenome (GOLD analysis project Ga0335078, IMG submission 206711) | Soil microbial communities from Loxahatchee National Wildlife Refuge, Florida, United States - Lox_Sample_3.2 | ecosystem: Environmental > Terrestrial > Soil > Wetlands | place: USA...
GGGTGCTTTGAGGCTTCCGCGCGGACCTGGTTCATTGGCTGCTACGCACTATCTTTCGGGAACAGGTCGTGCTGCCGCGCGAAAGTTTCGCAACTGTGTTCATCAAACTCCGCCTGGATGTTTTTGGCTACTTGTGCTCTTTCGGCTTCTAAACGCGGCTGAGGGTGGTTCCAGCAACAGCGCTCACAGAACCAGCCCGACCATCGCTCGGACTTGGCAAATAACAATCGACGCTCAGGCGGCGGCTTCCCACGCATTCTGCCTCCTGCTCCGCGCAACTTGCCTCTGCGCTTTGAAAAAGACTCGCGCGGCGAATGGCCAGTAAAATTTGGAACGAGGCTGGTAGCCGGCTGAAGAGCTAAGGAGAGCTGCGGTCTAAGCTAAGCGGGAACAACGACCGCGGCTGCTCTCCAGGAGGGGTAAGTTCGCCGTCACATCTGTGCCCCAACAACTTGGATGCGCGTGCTGCCGCGAGGGTTCACTCCTGAGGCGGGAAGCGTAAACCAGGATTCGCGGGTAGCTGGCGCCCGGCCGTTGAGTGCAGCCCGTCACTCCCAAGCGCGACCCCCGCGCACCTGCACCTCTTTCCGCTGCCCTAACTGTGCCACCGCTCCGCCGGGCCGTTGTTGTTGGTATGGCTATTAGCAAATCACCTTATAGACGAGACTCGTTCTCGGCATTAGCTTTGGAGAGCAGTTTTGGAATAGGTGTACTCTGAAGCGAATGGCGCTCAAACGGGCGAAGTTTGAAATGTGCACCGCATGACGTTTGCCACAGAAAACAAGCCGAGTCTGCCAGCTAAAGTTTCGCTTAGGCTTGCCGAATTCTTTAAGATGATGGCCGGCAATCCGGCGACGGGCGAGTGCGAGTCCGAAGTGCGTGCCGATGACGAGAGCCGGCAACTGCGGAGCCTGGAGGAAGAGCTGAAAGGGCTGACGGCAGAGCGCGAGCGGATGCAAGCGGAGCTGGCGAGGAAAGAAGCGCAACTGGAAGAAGTGCAAGCCCTCGCTCATGTCGGAAGCTGGGAAATCGACCTCCAGACCGGTGGCGAAAGCTGGTCGGATGAGGCCTTCCGCATCCTTGGCTTGGAGCCCGGTGAGCGCGAGCCGGCGATCGACAGCTACCTGTCCTTCGTTCACCCGGATGACATAGAGCTGGTGAAGACCGCCAGACAGAAGATGCTGGCTGACCTACAGCCGTTTGCCATCGAGCACCGACTGGTTTTGCGCAGCGGCGAGGTGCGCTTCGCCGCAGTCAGTTGCAAGGTGAGCTGCGACCTCGACGGCCGTCCCGTGCGCGGGGCCGGCGTGTGCCGAGACATTACTGAGCACAAACAGACGCTGGAGCTGCGTGCCGCCATGCAAACGGCGGAAGCGGCAAGCCGCGCCAAGAGCGAATTCCTGGCCAACATGAGCCATGAAATCCGCACCCCCATGAACGGCGTGCAAGGCATGCTGGAGCTGGCGCTGGACACCGATCTCAATGCGGAGCAGAGCGAATACCTGCGCATGGCCCGCTCCTCGGCCGACGCCTTGTTGCGCATCATCGACGACATTCTCGATTTTTCCAAGATCGAGTCCGGCAAGCTGGATTTTGAAGCCATCGATTTCAATCTTCGCGACACGGTGAGCGACACGCTCGACCTGCTCGGCCTGCGCGCCGAGCAGAAAGGCCTGGAGCTGATCTGTAATTTCGATCCCCAGGTTCCCGACTTTGTGGCCGGAGACCCCGGCCGCCTACGGCAGGTGATCACCAATCTGGTCGGCAATGCCATTAAGTTCACTGCGCGAGGCGAAGTCGCGGTTGAGGTCGATCAACCGGAGTGTACCGAGCAGGTTGTCACCGTTCATTTTGCCATTCGTGATACCGGCATCGGCATCCCGCCAGAGCGCCAGAAGGTGATCTTTGACCCCTTTCAACAGGCCGATGGCTCGGTCACGCGCAGATACGGGGGCACGGGATTGGGGCTGGCCATCTCGGAACAATTAGTCGACATTATGGGTGGCCGCATCTGGCTGGAAAGCGAACCCGGCAAGGGCAGCACGTTTCACTTCACCGCTCGTTTCAAGCTGGTGTCGGAGCCCGCCAGGAGAGCCTCGGGCAAAACACTCGACCTGGCCGGGATTCGGGTTCTGGTGGTGGATGAGAGTTCAGCGCACCGGCTCGTTTCGCCGGGCCCCCCAGCCCGCGCCTCTCTTGCGCGCGCCGGGGTAGCAGAAACCCTCGCGCGTTGGCAGTTAGCGACAACCCTGGTCGAGAACCGGGAGCACGCCTTGCAGGCACTGGAAGCCGCGCTCGAAGAGGGTGATCCGTTTAAGCTTGTGATCATCGATTCCAGCACGCCGCTGGTCGACGGATTTGCGGTGGCCGAGGCCATCCGGCAGCGTTCGACGCTCGCCTCTACCACGATCATGATGCTGACCTCGAGGGGCCGGCGTGGCGACGCAGCCCGTTGTCGCGAACTGGGGATTGCCGCCTATCTGACCAGACCGGTCCGCCAGGCGCAGTTGCTGGAAGCCATGCTGAGCGTGCTCGGCGGACCCGCGCCGGCCGAAGCCTCACCGGCGCTCATCACCCGGCACACCCTGCGCACCGGCGCTCGCTTGAACGTGCTGCTGGCGGAAGACAATCTGGTCAACCAGAAGATCACCACCCGCATGCTGGAAAAACTTGGCCACGCCGTGACCGTGGTCAACAACGGGCGCGAAGCATTGGACGCCATCGGCAAGCAAACATTCGACTTTGTGCTAATGGACATTCAAATGCCGGAGATGAGCGGACTGGAGGCCAGCGAAGCCATCCGCCGGCAGGAGAGCGGAGGCGGCAAGCACCTGCCGATCATCGCGCTCACGGCCCACGCCATGGATAGCGACCGCGAACGCTGCCTGGAGTGCGGGATGGACGGCTACGTTTCCAAGCCGGTGCGCAGCGCGGAGCTGTCACAGCTTATCCGCTCGCTGCTGCCGGCCACCCCTGGCGACTCCGAAGTTGCCACGCCCAGCGCTGAAGAGGAGTTGAAGCTGTTCGACCGCGCGGCTCTGTTGCGGCGACTGGAAGGCGACACGGCACTGTTGGACGAAGTCGTGCAACTCTTTCTCAGCGAATGTCCGGTGGTTTTAGAGAAGATTCGCTGCGCGGCAGCCGGGCGCGACACCAAAGCGTTGCTGTTCAACGCGCACGCGCTCAAGGGGGCGGCGGCCAATCTAGGAGCCTCGCGCATTCAGGCGCTGGCCGCACAGCTGGAATTGATGGCAAGAGAAGATAGATATGTCGACGCAGAGGGCCAGGTTTCGGCGCTGGGGGCGGAGATTGACGGTTTCTCACGATTCTTCGGCGCCAAACCGCAGGCCGGTGGTGAGAGCCAAAAGCCATGAAGATACTGATTGCCGACGACGACAAAATGCTGGTGCAAACGCTGGCCAGCAAGCTCAGCGAGCGAGGCTACGAAATCTTTGCCGCCTATGACGCCATCCAGGCATGGATGGCCGTCATGCGCTATGTGCCTGACGCGGTCGTGCTCGATGTCAGCATGCCAGCTGGAACTGGCATTGAAGTCTTGCGCAAGCTCAAACAATTTCCCAAAACGAGTGCGATTCCAGCGCTGGTCATCGGCAAGGTGGCGGAGCAGGCGCTGGCGGAGAAAGCAAAAACCCTGGGCGCAGATGCCTTCCTGGTTAAGCCGTTCTCTTCCCAACAACTGCTGGAAACACTGGAGCGGGTCACCGGTCAACAGGCGCCTCCGCCGAAAGCAGTGGCAAAAAATCAATCTGCAGCCTTCCGCATTCTGGTCGCCGATGACGACGCCCCTACCCGGCGGACACTGGAGGCGCTGCTTACCAAGTGGGGATACGCGGTAATTGCCGTCAGCGGCGGAGAGCAGGCTTGGCAGATTTTGCAAAGTGACAGCGCTCCTCTGTTGGCGATCATCGATTGGATGATGCCCGACATTGAAGGCATTGAGATTTGCCGCATGCTGCGCGAGAAGACAAGCGAAAGGTACACATATGTCTTGTTGCTGACGTCGAAAAGCGAGAAGGTCGAGCTGGTGCAGGGAATGAACGCCGGAGCCGACGACTACATTGTCAAGCCCTTCGATCCCGAGGAGCTGAAGGTGCGGCTGGCGGCCGGGCGACGCATTATCGGCTTGCAGGAAGACCTGCTGGCCATGCGGGGCCGCATGAAGGCGGCGCTGGACAATGCAACCCGGGTCGTTCCATCGGCAGCGGAAAAACCATAAGCAAAACTCAGGGAGACGAGGCGGGACGTGGCGAACTGCAAAAGAGAGCGAGATAAGGTGAGCAAACTCGAAGACAAGCCTGGGAAAGATCACGGCGTGCCGGATGATCAAGACGAGAGCTTGCTGTCGCAGGAAGTGATTGATGCATTCCTGGCTGACACCCCGGCGCAGCTAACCAAGCTGCGAGCTCTGCTGGCAGATGGTGATTTGGAAGGCGTACGCCGCGTCGCTCATTACCTTAAGGGGAGCGCCATGTGCCTGGGCCTGCGGCGCATGCGCGAGCTTTGCCAGGGGATCGAGATGCTCAGCGTGCTGAATGGCGCGGCCGATGCCGGCGAGATCGTTTCGTTGCTGGAGACCGAATTCACGCACATACAAAATAAATTGATTACCGGCGAGCAGAAAACGGCGAGGAGCAACGCCGCGGGGAAACCATAGAAATGCCTGGCAAGAGCATCCGAATTCTGATCGCCGACGACCATCCGGTGGTGCGGCTGGGAGTTCGGAATCTGCTGCTTGGCGATCAATTCACCGTTGTGGGCGAGGCCAGCGATGGCCGGCGCGCGGTTGAGTTGGCGTGCCAATTACATCCTGACATTCTCTTGCTCGATCTGGCTATGCCGCAATTGCCCGGCTTGGAAGTTCTGCGTCAATTGGCGGAGACGCGGCCCCGGCCGGCGACGACCGAGAAAGTCCAAGTCATAGTGCTGACTGCGAAAATCGAAAAACCGCAATTGCTGGAAGCGCTCCAGTTGGGAGCGCGAGGCATTTTGCTGAAAGATTCCGCTCCCAGTGATCTGGTGAAAGCGGTTCACGCCGTCGCCGCAGGCCAGTACTGGATGGGCCAAAGCGCGGTTGCCAGTTTAGTGGAAGTCATCAACCTGCTGAATGAACAAGAGGCGCCGAACCAGCGAAAGACGTTCGGGCTGACGCCGCGCGAGTTGCAGATCGTGGCCGCCGTTGTTGAGGGCCGGACCAACCGGGACATCGCGCAAAAATTCTCCATCTCGGAAGAGACGGTGAAGCGCCATCTCACCAATGTTTTCGACAAGCTGGGCATCTCGAACCGGCTTGAGCTGGCGCTGTTTGCCATCAATCACCGTCTGTCTTCGGCCAGCTGAGCAAGATCAATTCCGCATTTGTGTCCGCCGATATCCCCTGCCGGCCTTTAGCTTTGGGATACAGCATTTCCGAGACCGCTCCTAGTTTCGCGCTCGGCGGTTGCGCGGTGGTCCTACTACTTTCGTGGGATACGGCTTCCACTAATGGGGGATTTCGGGGCGAGTGCAAGATGATGCATTCTGCCAACAGCCGTGAAGCCGGCTGGAGCAAGCGCCTTCCATGAAATCACCCCATTCGCCGAAGAGTCTGCTTAGAGAAGATTCTGGGCGCCCGGAGCGCGCAACACTGGCGCGAACTGGCAGTGGAAATGCCAAAAACCAGCCGCCCGTGCTGAGCAAGAAGATTCTGGTAGCCGACGACATCGCCATGAATCGCGAACTTATGCGGGAGGTGCTGGAATCAAGCGGCTATCTGGTGGTGGAAGCGCGCGACGGCGGCGAAGCCATTCGCGAGGCTTATGAAGGCCAGCCCGACCTGATTCTTCTCGACATTGACATGCCCGTGCTGAACGGCTATGCAGTGGCGCGTAGGTTGCGGCAGGATAAGCACTTCGGGGAAGTTCCGATCATCGCCATTACGGGGCTAAGCTCGCGCGAGGACCGGGAACGGGCCTACGACGCGGGCTTCAATGCATTTCTACGCAAGCCCTTCAATCTCTCCAACCTCATGGCGGAAATTGAGTGTTTTCTGGGAGCGAACCCGGCGCCTGAGGCTTAATTCAGAGCTGGTTGATCCCACGCCGTGTAGCGGAGCGGTCGCCCCCTAGCAGGCTGCTTAGCTGGCGATGCGTTGCTGCTGCGAGCGGGTTCCGCTGTTGGCCAGGGGCAGGGTAATGGAAAACCACGTGCCATGGCTTTCCGCACGGGTGGAGCTGTCGACTTCGATTTTTCCTCCCAGCTTTTCGATGATGCGCCGCGAGACCCAGAGGCCGACGCCAAGGCCTCGTTCACCCTTAGTGGTGAAGAAGGGCTTGAAGATTTCTTCGAGGTTCTCGGGGCGGATGCCGGTTCCGGTGTCGCCCACCCTGATGAGCACGGTGGACGGGAGGACACGAGTTTCCAGGCGGAGCCGACCGCCATTCGCCATGGCGTCGATGGCGTTGGAGATGAGATTGGTGATCACCTGGCGCAGCTCGCCGGCGAGAACGTTCACCTGGCCTTCGTTTTCATAGTCGCGAGTGACGGTGATGCCGGCCAGTTGCAGCTTGCGGGCAAAGGGCTCGCAAGCGGCATCGAGCAGCTCGTTGACCGCAACCAGGGCGGGCTGCAAGGATTGCCGGTGCGGGGCCAGAGTTTGCCGGGTGATGGTAATGAGGCGATCGAGTTCGTGCGATGCCAGGGCGATAAGATTTTTCTGGCGGGAAAGGTTATTTTCCGTTTGCATCATGAAGAAGATGTTGGAGAGCGAATCGAGCGGATTATTGAGTTCGTGCGCCAGGCTGGCGATGAGCCGGCCGGTACTGGCGAGCCGGTCGGAGCGGCGCAAAGCCTCTTCCAGTTCGACATTCAAGCGCTTGACCTGCTCTTCCGCTTTACGGCGTTCGCTGACGTCGCGAATGGCAGCGGTGACGAGCATGCCTTCGGGACTCTGCATGGGGCTGAGACTGATTTCGACAGGGAACTCCGAGCCATCCTTGCGGTGCCCGAACAGCTCCAGACCGACGCCCATGGGACGGACGCGGGGCTCGGCCACGTACTCGGCACGGTGCCCGGAGTGAAATTGCCGGTAGCGGTCCGGAACCAGCATCTCGACTCTTTGGCCGAGCAGTTCCTGGCGCGAATAGCCAAAGAGTTTTTCCGTCTCCTTGTTGACGAGCTTGATTTCGCCCTCGGCGTTGACAATGACGATGGCGTCCGGAGCGGATTCGAGCAGGCCGCGGAAGTGGGCTTCGCTGCGGCGAACCGCCTGCTCGTCGTAGTTGCGCTGCACGGCGAGGGCTATGACGTTGGCGACCGACTGGAGGAAGCTGATGTCCTCCTGGGTGAAGCTGCGGCGCGTTGAACTATGGGCACTGAGCAGGCCGAATGGACCGAGGCTGCCGGGAATGATGACGCTAATGCTGCTGATGACACCATGGTCGAGCAGCAGCTGCGAGGGCTGAAAGGGCAATTCTTCGCGCAAGTCATCGACGATGAGGCGGCGATTGCCGTCTAGCGCGTAAGCGGCCTGTGAATTGGGCTCGGCGGAGACGGTTGCCTGGCCGACGTAACCTGGCTTCCAGCCAACTCCCGCGCGCATGATAAGCGTCTGGCCTCCGGGCATGAGCTCAAGCAGGTCGCAAAAGCGGACCTGCAGGCTCTCTCGCACCAGGGCAAGCGCTGAGCTGAAAAGAGAAGAAAGCTGATCTCCACGCAACGCGGCTTGGCTTAGCTCGGCGAGCGCGGTCTGTTCGCGATCTGTGTTGCGGTGCGCCGGCGTAGACGTGTCCCTGTTACGCTCACCCGCGCTGTCAGCCGCCATCGGATTGCCTCACCTTCGCCTCGGCATGTGTAGCTAAGAAGTGCGCCAGGGGCCCTGGAGACGGGTGCGAAATCGAGTAACGTACTTTTGTCTTTAGAGGCGGAAACATAGAGGAATGTCTCCCACCGTTGGAATTTATCAACTAAGTAGAGCGATCCCGGTGAGTTGCTGCAATCAAAAAGCTCCGCAGGCACCCAGCAAGCCAAAAGCGGCTTGCCTGGGCGCCCCACGAAGCCGGAAGCGCGTCGTTATGCGCGGCCGAAGTGGGAGAGCTGATCGTTCAGCTACGCCGGTCAAGCCGCACGCCGCAGCCCGCCCGATCCAGTGCCGCCGGTACGGCCGCCGAAGATGAGGCGAACGAGCAAGGTGAGTATGATCGCCCCGCCTATCGCCACAAGGATGGTGTAAATCATCCCGCCCTGCCCGGCGAAGCCGAGCGAGCGCATGATCCAGCCGCCCACGACAGCTCCAATGATGCCGAGGACAATGTCCATAAGGGCGCCATAACCGGCGCCGCGCATGATTTTGCCGGTTGCCCAACCAGCAATCAGACCGACGATAATCCACCACACAACTGCCATAGTTCCTCCCCATTTGTGCTTGTCTTTGCTTGTGATGCAAGTAATTGGAAACGCGCCACGCGAGAAAGGTTGTGGCGGGAAAGTTTCGGGGGGCGCTTTGGGGCGTTCGCGCTCAAGCAGAAATGCTGGTGAAGGATTCTGCTTGGCGGAAGCGACCCCCTTGGCGGCGGAAAACCTTCGCGCCCTCAGGATGACCAGATCAGCTTCTCCGGCTCAGTCCGACCCTAGCGTCGGTTGGGGTGAAAGGCGACGAAGGCTCGACGAGAGTAAACACCTTCGGCATCTCCGGGTTTATAATTCACTGTTTAATTTACTGTTTTAAATCTCTTTAGACGGGCAGACCTATGGCTCAAGTCAGCATGGCCTCCGTGGCCGCTCTGAAAGAAACTTACGCACAACTGAAGTCTCGCATGGAAAAAGCGGTGGAAGATTTTCGCCGCGAGCTGTCCGCAACGCGCACCGGGCGCGCGTCGGTCAACATGTTGGACACCGTTCACGTCGATTACTACGGATCGTCGATGCCGCTGAACCAGATTGCGCAGGTGCACGCTCCCGATCCGCAGATGATTACCGTGCAGCCGTTCGACCCGAGCGCGATGGCGGCGATCGAGAAAGCCATACGCAGCGCCGGGCTGGGGCTGAACCCGATGAATGACGGCAAGATGGTGCGCGTACCCATACCGGCGCTCACCGGCGAGCGCCGCAAGGAGCTGGTGAAGCACCTTGCCAAGGTGCTGGAAGAGCATCGCACGGCGGTGCGCAACATCCGGCGCGATGGCAATGAAGCGATCAAGAAGGCGCTCAAGGACAAAAAAATCACCGAGGACGAAGAGCGCGGCTCGCTCGATCAGATCCAGAAGCTGACCGATGACGAGATCAAGAAAATGGAAGAGATGGCAAAGGCGAAAGAGAAAGAGATTCTGCAGGTGTAGGCGAATGTCAGGTGCGATCGACGCGCCTTCTTCGTCAATCCCGTTGTCGCTGGCCCACGGTCAGCCGGCGAACGGGAAAACTTCCCTCGCGCCCCTGTACCATTGCGGAGGCCAAGAGCGACTTCGGTAACGTGCATTTCCGGCGGAAAGACGAAAAAATAGCAGTCATGAGCGGGGCCCTGCTAGAGCGATTCCTGTCTTCCTGCCGACACCAGTTTGCCTGGCCCCGGCGGGCCGAAAACGGAGATTACTACCAGCTCTGCGTTCACTGCGGCGCCAAGTACCTGTACGACTGGGAGAAGATGCGACGACTCTGTCTGGTCGAGATGGAAGAGGCCGAGACGGCCGGCCAGGTGCGTTCATCGCCGCGCAAGTGCGGCGCAAGAGTGGCGTGGGTGCCTCGCGAGCGGCGCTTGCGGCATCGCGTGCCGGTGCAATTTCGCCCGTGTGAAAGCGATGCGTGGAGCGAGGCGACGAGCGAGAACATCAGCCGCTCCGGTTTGCTCTTTCGTTACAGTTCAGCTCTAGCGGTTGGGACGAGATTAGAGCTGGTCTTCGAAATGCCGGAGGAGCTGGCGGGCCACTGCCCGGCGCAAGCCATTTGCTCAGGCTCGATTGTGCGCGTAACCGCCGACACATCTTTGCGCAAGCAAAAACAATCTTTCCTGATCGGGTTCAGCGTTGATCACTGCGAGCTCAGGGCTCGACAGGCCGGGTAACTCTGGCGTACCTTCTGGGCGTTAACGGGCTTTACGCACCACTCCCGTGGTGCTGACGTTCCTTCCCGGACGCATCAAACCACGGGAGCCTGGAAGCCGAGTCCTTGGTTCTACTCGTGCTTGGGTGACTTCTTGTCTAATGTGCCTAACAGCAGCTTGGCCGAAGGCGGCGGCGGCACAGCCCTGTTCAGAACAATCTCTTTGGCAGGGATATCTTTGCCGTAGAGTGCCTTATTTGCGCCGTTATCGGGGCGCAAGGTCGAGCCCTCAAGCGAAATGCCGGCAAACAGGCCGCGCGAACGGGAGTAGCTGAGAATCTCGGCGCGCATGGTCACGTCGGTAGCTGCGGCCAGATCCCGGCCTTTTGGACCGGCTGCGGCCGAGGCGTCCGCGCCCAGCTTTACTTTGCCGGTCAGAATGCCGCTGGCTCCGCGCGGATTCATCACCAGCAATACGAAATCAGTTGCCTGGCCTCCCAACTGCAAGCCGAAGCTTCCGCCCTCCACGGCCATCATCGAAGGAGCTCCCCACGGACCCTTGAAGTCCCGGGTGCGGCAGGTCATGACACCTCTGCCGTAGTTTCCACCGATGCCGATGGCAAATTTGACTACCGAAGGAAGCACGATGACACACTCGGCTTTGTCCAGCAGCTGTTGTGGAATGTCGTCGGGGACATTCAGGATTTCGGTCATAACCTCGCCAGCATTTTCGACCCGGTTGTTTTCCTTGCTCTTAGACGCAGCCGAAGCCGAAAGAGTCAGGAAGGAAACCAAAGTCAACACAGCAATGAGTTTCTTCACTTGGCGGTTCTCCTGAGTTGGATCGACAGCACAACTAGCATTGTGCAGGGGAGAAGGTGAAGTTGGCAAATCGGAGGGTCCGGCGGCTAGAGCTGCTCTCACCCCGGAGACGAGTCTTGCATCCGGCCCTTCCATTCGCCACCACGCCCGCGCCAATAGCGAATGGCTGAGTCGACGGTAGCGCCAGCGTAGAAGGCCGCCGCCAAAGGCAAAGTGAGCGCCCAGCCAGGATGCAATCCGTAGAACCTGACCAAGGGGAGATAGGCGAAAGACATCAACCCCCAGGCCGTCGCTCCGAGCGCAAGCGGCACGATACTTGCCGCGGTCCCGAGCAGGACAGGCGCGGCGCTTGCGGCGAACAGCAGCAACGGCGGCGAGAGATAAACGACGATGAGAGCGAACAAGGTGAGGAATAACAACCATGAGGAGTGGCGCAACTGATTGAAAGCCGTGCGGGAGATCATTCGCCGCATTCCGCTCCAGGAGTCATAAGGGCGCACGCTGGCGCTGGCTGAGGTGAGCCAGAGCGAGACACGGCCGCCGCTGCGCTTGATGGCGCGCGCCAGAGCGCAGTCGTCGATGATTTCGCCGCGAATGGCTGCAAGGCCGCCGGCACGCTCCAGAGCCTGCGGACGAATCAACATGCATCCGCCGGCTGCCCCCGCAGTGCGGCGCCGCGCACCTCGACTCCACGCCGGCGGGTAGAGCAAGAAGAAGAAAAATACGAAGGCCGGAATCAGCAGCTTCTCGGCGAAGCTGCGGCAGTGCAACTTCACCATGAGCGAGACGAGATCGTAGCCGCCGTCGGCCAAGGCCGTCAAGGTCGCGACAGTCCGCGGCCCGTGCACGATATCGGCGTCGGTCAGGAGCAGAAAGTCCGGGGAGATTTGCAGTGCGCTTTCCACGCCCTGCTGGAGCGCCCACAACTTTCCCGACCAGCCCGCGGGCAAAGGTTTTGAGGGGATGACCGTGAGCGAAGCGGATTTGCCGGCATCGGCTGCGGCAGCACGAGCTACCGCGGAAGTCGCATCCGTGCTGTCGTCGTCGACTAAAAAGAGGTCAACACCCTGATCGAGAAGCGAAAGGACGCTGGCGGCGATAAACTCCGCTTCGTTACGGGCGGGCACGACGGCGGCGATGCGCAGCGCTTGAGAGCTGCCGTGCGGCGGAGACGCGGTGCAGCGTCGCACCCGCCAAAAGCCGCCGCGGGCAAATAAAAGAAGCATCCAGATCAGCGCCGCCAAAGCGCCCGCGAGCGTAGCCAGAGCAAGCATTCAGCAACAGGATAAACCCGGCCACGAGCTTGGGAGTGCAGGCGCGCTCTTCTCTCGCCAGAGTGACAGCTCAGAGAGTCAGAGGGAGCCTACGGGCACGACGCCATCGGGCTGCCTGGCGAGTTTTCAGCGGACTGCTATGCGGCTGAATCCAGCCGGTCATGCCCAGGCTCGCCGAGCTTCAGAGCCTGACGCGAGAGCAACGCGATCATCAGCCACTTCCAGCCGCTCACCACCATGCTGATGCCAACGATGGTGCCGATGGCCCACAACGAACTCGACGGCCAGTGCACCCAGATCAGCCCGGCCAGCGCGAGGGTAACGATGCCGTCGAAGAGCATCCAGCCGGAGCCGCGGTGCCGCTGCATGTGAAAGAACGCGGCGATTTCCAGCACTCCCTCGATGAGAAAGAACGATGTGAGCAGCAGCGTCAGCGTGGCTGCACCGATTACGGGATGAAGAGCCATGTAGCCGCCGGCGAAAATGTAAGCCAAGGAAACCAGCAACTCCCAGAAGAGGGCACGGCCGCGAGAACTGAAGGCGACACTCAGGTGCATGATGCCGCCCAAAATCATAAGCCAGGCAACGACCGTGGTGATGGCAATGGCGGCAATCCAAGGAAGGGCAATCGCCAGCACTCCCAGAACGATCAGAAGAATGGACCAGAAGATGCCCCAACCAGTGGCCCGTTTGAAGATTGTTGTTACAGGCAAGGTGCTCATGCGAAACCTCCAGCGAATGCGAGCAAGGTAGATGGGCTGAAAACTTGCGGTTTGTGATTCAAAACGCAAGCCCCGTGCTGCCACAGTTCGCTGGTCAATTGCCGAATTTGGGTCGCTCCGCGGCCCAGGCAACCATGCGAGTAGCGGAATAGGAGCTACCCGAGCCGGTTCAGGCCATCCACGTACGCCTTGGCGCTGGCTTCGATGACGTCGGTGGAAGCGCCGCGTCCCACCACCCGGTTTCCGCCGATCTCCAGTTGCACGGTTACTTCGCCCATGGCTTCGGTGCCGCTGGTCACGGCGCGGATTTCGTAACGCATCAGCTTGGCGGTAGTGCCGGTCAAAGCGGCAATCGCCTTGTAGACGGCGTCCACGGGACCATCGCCGATCGCCGCGCCCTGGCGAACTTCGTCCTTCACTTTTATGCGCACAGTTGCCGTGGGAATGGTGCTGGTTCCGGTGTAGATGTGCATGTACTGAAGCTGGCAAATCTCCGGCACAGGGTGCAACGTGTCGTGGATGATGGCAACAAGGTCTTCATCGAAGACTTCCATTTTCTTATCGGCGACGGACAGGAAGCGCTGGTAGGAGAGATCGATCTCTTCCTTGGAGAGCGTGTAACCAAGTTTGACCAGCCGGTCGCGAAGGCCTGCGCGTCCCGTGCGTGCGGTCAAGACTACGCGGCTGTCGCCCATACCGACATCTTCCGGCCGCATGATCTCGTAAGTTCTGGCGTCCTTCAAGAATCCATCGACGTGGATTCCCGAGCTGTGAGAAAAGGCGTTTGCGCCCACGATTGCTTTGTTGGGAGCAACCACGATCCCTAGCATGTCGGAGGTCATGCGGCTGGCGCGGCCAAATTCGTGGGTATCGACCCCCGTGGATGTCCCGAAGTAGTCGGCGCGGGTGCGCAAAGCCATGACGATCTCTTCCAGCGCGGCGTTGCCGGCGCGCTCGCCGATTCCGTTGATGGTGCCCTCGACCTGGCGCGCGCCGTTGCGAATGCCGGCCAGCGAATTGGCCACGGCCAAGCCGAGATCATCGTGACAATGCACGCTGATGGTTGCCTTGTCGATGTTGGGCACCTTTTCGCGGATGGAGCGGATCAGGTTGCCGAACTGCTCGGGCATGGTGTAGCCGGTGGTGTCTGGAATGTTGACGACGGTGGCGCCGGCATCGATGGTCGCCTGCAGCATCTCGAAGAGGTAGGCCAGGTCAGCGCGGCCGGCGTCTTCGGCGTAGAACTGCACGTCGTTGGCGTAGCCGCGGGCGCGCTTGACGGACTCAACCGCCATCTTCACCAGCTTGGCCTTCTTTTCGCCGAGAGTTTTGCCGTAGCGCTCATCGCGGAACTTACCCATGATGTGAATGTCGGAGACGCCGATGCCGGTGTGGATTCGCGGGCGCTTGGCCTTGGCCAAAGCTTTGCCGCAGGCTTCGATATCGGCAGGCACGGCGCGCGAGAGAGCGCAAATCACCGGCCCCTCAATTTCTTGCCCAATCAGCTTGACGGCTTCAAAATCGCCGGGCGACGAATTGGGATATCCCGCTTCAATGATGTCGACTTTGAGGCGCGCCAACTGGCGAGCCAGGGTTATCTTGTCGCGCGTGCCAAGGCGTGTTCCGGCTGCTTGTTCGCCGTCTCGCAGTGTGGTGTCAAACACTGCCACTTTCGAGGGTAAGGTCTTCATCGCTTGCCATCCATGCACCGACCGACTGCGGCAAAACCAAGGATGCTATGTCCCGGTTCGTTCCGTCTAAGTTCGCAGCCTCTGCCCCAACGGGCGCAACTGCGGCGCGGCGGAACCTTTTCCCAGATAGCCGCGCCGGCTAGAGTGCTACGGCTCCGGGACGAATGATCCCTGGTTTTGCTATCGGTCTGCTAATTACGGTACCGACGCGATTAAGAATCTAGTTGATTCAAGGATCCCCACATTCCAGCTGCCGCCTGCCAGCAACCGGCTCGTCGCCCAGTACCTTGATTGTAAGAATAACAAATCCAGGCAAAGGTTACGGCTGCGGCATGCGGAACAGGACCTTGTAACCGCGCTGAAAGGCCCGCAGATGACTGCGCATGGCCTTGCGCGCGCGTGCCCGGCTGCGCTGCTTCAAGGCCTCGAAGATTTCGCGGTGCTGCTTGTGTGCCATCTCCGTCCCGGCGGGCAACAGCAGGCTTTTGGTAATCAGTTCCTGCAGCGCCTCGCGAATATGTTTGAGCAGCTCGCTGAGAACTTGGTTCTTGCTGCCGACGGCAATCGCCAAATGAAAGCTGAGATCGAGCTGGCGGAAGGTGTTGCCGCCCTGCTCGATGGCGGTCTTCATTTGTTGCAGGATTTGGTTGAGGGCTTCCAGATCCTGCTCGCTAGCGCGTTGCGCGCAGAGGCCGGCCACCTCTGTCTCCAGCAGGATCCGCGCTTCGGTGAAATCGGTGATGTCCTTTTCCGTGGTCAGGACGCCTTTGGCGAAAAGCGGCCCGTCCAGATACTTCGAGGGCTGCTCGGAGACGTAGCTGCCGCCGCCGGCGCGCATGCGAATCAGGCCGATGAATGCCAACGACTTGAGCGCCTCGCGCAGAGTGGAGCGGCCAACGTTGAAGGCCTTGCACAACTGGGCCTCGGAGGGAAGCCTCTCACCGGGTTTCCAGCGGCCGTGCGTCAATTCGGAGGCAAGCTGCATTGTCACCTGCTCGCTGAGGGTGGTGCGCGAGACGGGCTTCAAAGCATCGATGGCAACGCTGTTCACGATGTCACTCCCCCCGCTTCCGAATAAAGACGCAGACCTGACACGAAGGCATGCCGGCAAGCCAAAACCGGGTCTGCCCGGAGCCGGCGCTCGAATTCGCCAAAGCTGTCAGACAAGATGATATTACTCTTGACTTCCGAGATGCTGCCAGTGTAAACAGCTAAACACGTCCTTTTCGCAAATTTTCAGGAGGTCTGGATGAGCCACGCAAGTTCTCCGCAGCCGCAGCCTTCGGCTCCGCCAAAGAAAGGTTTTCCCGTTGCCGGCACCATCGTGGTTGCCGCCGTTGTCCTGGGTTTCATCGTTACCCGCATGC
>Ga0335078_10007782_pt1 | contig 15903 bp, 14 predicted proteins | sample Lox_Sample_32_FD_206711 | JGI IMG/M metagenome (GOLD analysis project Ga0335078, IMG submission 206711) | Soil microbial communities from Loxahatchee National Wildlife Refuge, Florida, United States - Lox_Sample_3.2 | ecosystem: Environmental > Terrestrial > Soil > Wetlands | place: USA...
CCGCCTCCACCAACGCCTCAATGCCCTCCTGCTCGGCTCGGCCTTCCCGTTGCTCGTCTCTGTCCGGCTCCGAAATCCGCACCAGCACGCCCGCCAATTCCACGCACGCGCAGAGTGGCCACACGATCCAAAGGAACAGGCGAATACCGGGCATCAACGGACGCACCCACTTTCCCGAAGTCCTGGCCAGCAACAATTCCGGCAAAAAGTGCATGGCAAGCACAACTTCGGCCGGTACGAAAACAAAAAGTTCGATTAATGCATCCCATCTATCCGGCACGTAATAAATCACGCCGCGGGCAGTCAGCACCGCGACGGCAACCATCCACAATCGCGCCAGCATGCTAAACGCCACCGAAGCATTTCGCCGTTTGAGTCCGATGCGCGGCTCAATTTCTGTTTCAAACACATCCAGATTTACGTGAACTCGTTGAGAGGTGACGCGCCCGAGCTCGCGATAAACGCGATCCAGATAAGCGAATACCGTCAGCGCGGCCGACATCGCCAGTACGCCGACAACATCCAATGCGAGTTGCGTCGTGAACATAAGCGTTCTATCTCAATCCGAATTTTCGCCGCAGTCGCAATTCGATTTGTTCCATTTCACCGTCGTCGGTTTCATGGTCATAACCGGCCAGGTGCAATACGCCATGAAGCACAAGGACACGCATTTCTTCGCCCAGCGTTCGTCCGAATCGTTTCGCATTCCGTCGCGCCGCTTGTGGCGAAATCGCAATTTCGCCCAGAACCCGTGAGCCCGGCGCTTCAGTGAACCGTGCGCGGCCCGCGCTGTTGCCGTTTCGCGGAAAGGAAAGTACATCTGTCGGCCTCGGCTTTCCGCGATACTTCCCGTTCAGCCGCGCGATGGTTCGATCTTCGACGAAACACACCGTCACCTCGCCTCGGCCGAGCTTCACCGCCCGCCGCACACGCGAAAGAAACCGCTCATATTCCCTTTGCCGGATTTGCACATCGCGCTGCTGGTTGACGATCATGGCGTTTGCCGTGAATTTAGCGCGCGACGTCGGCCTTGGATTGTTCCGCTGGCCGCTTGTTTGCCGGGTCGTATTCCTCGTACGCGCGAATAATCTGCTGCACCAGGTTGTGCCGCACGACGTCCTTCTGATTGAAATTTACGATCGCGATGCCGGGAATTTTTCCGACCACTTCCAACGCCTCGACTAGCCCGGACCTTCGCCCCGCGGGCAAATCGATTTGCGTAATGTCTCCAGTGATCACCGCCTTGGAATTAAATCCCAGCCGCGTCAAAAACATTTTCATCTGCTCGGAAGTTGAATTTTGCGCCTCGTCCAGGATCACGAACGAATCATTCAGCGTTCTTCCGCGCATAAACGCGAGCGGCGCAACTTCAATGATTCCCTTCTCCAAAAAACTTTCCAGTTTGTCGGGATCGAGCATGTCATACAGCGCGTCGTACAGTGGACGCATGTACGGATCGATTTTTTCCTGCAGCGTGCCCGGCAAAAATCCCAGCCGTTCTCCGGCTTCCACCGCGGGCCGCGCCAAAATAATTCTGTTCACGCGTTTGGTCAGCAGCGCCGACACCGCCATCGTCACCGCAAGATAAGTCTTGCCCGTGCCGCCAGGCCCGACGCCGAACACCATGTCGTTCCGATCAATTTCCTCCATGTACCGCCGCTGATTCGCACTCTTGGGCGTGACCTTTTGTTTTCCCGATGCCTGTACTCGTGCCCGTCGGCCGGTATCCACCAATTCTCGCAGCGGTACTCTCGGCTCTTCGGTCGCCAGTCGCAGTAATGACGACACCTCGCCAGCCTCAAACCTCCGCCCCTCCCGGACAAGCTGGTTGTACTCCTCCAGTATCCGCGCAGCCCGCTCGACTCTCTCCGCTTCACCCTCCAGGCGCAGGCGGTTTTCTTCCAGGTCGGCTGTGATTTGCAGCGTCGTTTCCAAAAACCTCAAGTTTTCATCCAGGGTACCGAACAGCGTACCCACGCTGCCGGCGATTTCTACTGTACGTCGCATCTGGGGTGGCCCTGCCCGACCGGGCGATAGCCTGTTGGCCTCGTTGCCGCTCGGAGAGAAAATCGTGGAGCGACTTTGTTTAGCCTAGCGCACGCACCGCCGCGAATCAAGGCTGCCGGGCCAAAGTCTTCAGCGCCAATACGTTACGCCGTGCTATTATTTAGCGTGCCGGGTTTCGGGGGCGCTCAGAGGCCTTCTTTCCTTTGCAGCCTGTAGGTTAAGATTGCGCCGTTACGATCGGCGGGCCTCCGAGGTTTGCAAAAATCCGCATCGCGCGCGGCACTGCGGAAGTTGAGTCTGCACCCGGCTAGCAACATAAGAACTGACTGCGGCATCGTATTTTTCGCAATCCTCGTGACGAAATTCAAGGGGTGGGTTTGATGAAGATTCGGAACCTGTTTGGTTGGACGGCGGCCGCTGCCCTCGCACTGTACATCTCGGGCTGCGGCGGCACGGCGGTGAATCCGAATCTTCCCGCCATCCAGACGCAGCCCACCAACCAAACGGTGACCGTCGGCTCGACCGCGACCTTTACCGTAACCGCCACCGGGCAAGCCCCACTTTCCTATCAATGGTACGTTTTTGCGACTCCGATCAAGGGCGCCACCTCAGTGAGTTACACAACTCCGATCACCGCCCCTTCGGACAATGGTTCGTTTTATTTCGTCGTGATCAGTAACGCGCTCGGCAGTATCGAAAGCTCCGAGGTCACTTTGACGGTGAATACTCCGCCGCTCATCAATAGTCCCGCGACGGCGACTCTCTTGGAAGGACTATCCGGCAGCTTTACGATTACCACCACCGCGTCGCCGGTTGCGACAGTGGCCGTCACCGGTGCACTCCCGACGGGAATCTCGTTCACCGCCGGAGCAAGCAGCGGCACCGGCATACTCTCGGGCACTCCGACCGTAGCGGGCAAGTTCCCACTCACCGTCACCGCCAGCAACGGCATTAATCCAAGCGCCACGCAGAATTTCACGCTCACGATCTCCACGCAGGCGCCCGCCATCACCAGCGTCAATAGCGCCACGTTTGCAGAAAGTCAGGCTGACACCTTCACTGTGACAACGACCGGTGCACCTCCGCCGTCGCTTGCCGAGACCGGCGTCCTGCCCACCGGCGTGACTTTTGTCGACAATGGAAACGGTACAGCCACACTTTCCGGCACGCCCACTGAGTCCGGCGTCTTTCAATTCACCTTCACCGCAAAAAACGGAATAAATCCGAACGCTGTCCAGACATTTTTCCTGACCGTTCCGGCAGCGGGCAGCCCGGGCGTCGTGCGTGCGAACGGTGGTGACGTCACCACCTTCCGCAATGATGCGGGTCGCACCGGTCAGAATCTGAACGAAACGATTCTGAATCCCACCAATGTATCTTCAGCAACATTCGGAAAGGTCGGCTTCTTCCCAGTCAACGGCACAACCGACGCAGAACCTCTTTACGCTTCCAACGTGGCGATTCCCGGTCGCGACTCCGCGAACGTTCTCTATGTCGCCACGGAAAGCGATACCGTGACAGCATTCAATGCTGACACCGGCGCGGTGATTTGGCAGGAAAGTCTCTTATCTCCCAGCGAAGGCCCCGCCGACAATTCCGCGTGCAATCCAGCGTCACCGCACGTCGGCATCTCTGCAACTCCTGTAATTGATCGCAGCCGCGGCGCGAATGGCGCGATCTATGTAATCGCTGCGTCCGCCGACGCCAACGGCACTTCCGTCCAACGCATTCACGCGCTCGATCTCGCCACCGGCGCCGAACTGCCGCAGAGTCCCAGTGTGATCCAGGCATCTGCTTCGTCGGTCGGCACCACTTCCTCCGGTGGAAGCGCGTCACCATTTGATCCGTCTGACGCATTTTCCCAGTCCGGGCTCGAACTTCTGAACGGCAAGGTCTACGCTCTATTCGCGCCGGGCTGCGGCAGCGTCGTCCAGAGCGGATGGCTTTTCGAGTTTGATGGTGGGACGCTGCAACCGACGAGCACTCTGAATCTGCCCTCGAGTGGATCAGCTCAAGAATCATGGGCGGCGTCCGATCTCTCCGCCGATGCCGCCGGAAATCTGTATCTCTTTAATAGCAATGGCTCGCTCTCAGACCTGCTGAAACCCACCAGTTTTGCGAATCAGATTCCATTCGGAAACTCGTTTTTGAAAATTTCGGGCGCCGGAGCTTTGTCTATCGCCGGATACTCCGGCGTCTCGGTCTCTGCCTCCTCGTCGGATTCCAACGCGATGCTCGGACTCGGCGGCGTACTCGTTTTGCCGGATGTCACCAACTCCCTGGGCGCGACCCTGCACCTTGCCGTCGGCGCCGACGCCAGTGCAAACATTTATGTTTTGAATCGCGATGCGTTGAATTCCAGCGGGTTAAGCGCCAGCGCCGTGACGGATACAGTCTCCGGCGCGTTCGCATCGCAAGGCGCCGTCTCGACACCCGCCTATTTCAACCAAACTCTGTATTTCTCCGCCTCCGACGATGCAATCAAAGCGTTCAGCTTAGTCAATGGCGAGCTTTCCACTTCGGCGGTGAACCAGACGCCCAGCATTTTCGGCCCCGCTGCCGCTTCGCCTGTGATTTCCGCGAACGCCGCGTCAGGAGCCATCCTGTGGGCTGTGGATTCCACGCCCGCTGGCGCCGTCCTGCACGCCTATGACGCGACCAACCTCGCACAGGAACTTTACAACTCCGACCAGGCCGCATCGGGACGCGATAGCGTGGGCCTTGCCGCGAACTCCGTCACACCGGTTGTCGCAAACGGAAAGGTTTACGTCGCCACGCAGAATGGGATCGTTGTTTTCGGTCTGCTGCAGTAGCGCCGGCCACGCGGTTTGACAAACCTGCGGTCGTCGGATACTTTACAAAAACCGCAAATTCGTGCACTTTCGAGAGAAATCAAGGGAGAACTGAATGCCAGCTGGTGCCGGAGCAAAGAAGACCAAGAAGCGCAAGAAGTCCGTACTGAAGCGAGCGAAGCAGTCGCGCCAGCGCGAAGCCGTGAACCGCGCGAATCGCACGCAGGTGCGCACCGCTGTCAAGCGTCTGCGCGCTGCGATTGACTCCGGAGACACAAAAGCAAGCGCCGATTTGCTCCGGCCAACCCTCGCCGCACTCGATCACGCCATCGCAAAGGGCGTGCTGCACGCCAACACCGGCAACCGCTACAAGTCTCGTCTGGCTCTCGCGTACAACTCGCTGCACACCGCAAGAAAAGCGTAAACCGAATTAGTTCGAGCAGGGATCTTTTTAGCGGCCGGCGCCCGCGGCGGCGCCACGCTCGGTCAGCCGCGCAATCAGAAATTCCATCACCGCCCTGGGATTCGGCGTTCCTGACTTCAGTTTGTTATCCACTTCGGCCAGTGCACGCAAGCCGCTCGTCAGCTGCTCGCGCGCAATTCGCGGCGCGTGTTTTAACGCCAGTTCCGCCGTATCTTTCCGCATTCCAAGCCGTGCGGCTTCCCATGGTCCCGCCCCGCGCGGCAGATCCTGCACCTCAAGCAGCTTGCGGAACATCCAAGCCATCGCGCCCACGATTTGCACCGGCTGTTCTCCCTCGCGCAGCAAACTTTCCAGAAACAGCATCGCCTGCGCGCGATCACCGGCCGCAAGCATTTCGGAAAGCTGCCACACGGAATAGCGCTGGTCGGACACTACCAGCGCTTCAACGTCATCTATCGTAATTTTTCTCCCGCCCGCGTAAACGGAAAGCTTTTCCAATTCCGTTCGTATCTGCGCCAGCCCGGCGTTCGTCCGCTCCGCCAGACTTTGCGCCGCGGCCGCATCCAGTTCGATCTTCATCTCACGCGCCATCTCTTCGGCCATCGCCGTCGCAATGGCAATGCGCTCGTTCAATTCGCCGTCGATTTCGCAATTTACGACGATCAGTTTTTCCGACAGCAGCTTGGACAGCCGCATCCGCGCGTCGAGCTGCTCTGCTTCAATCACCAGAATCGTGAACGGAGCGGGACTTTCCAGATACGCCGTCAGCGAATCCACGATCGCATCGCGCGATTTCTCGCCCAGTTTTTCCACGGCCTCCACTTCGCGCCAGAACACCACCTGCCTCGGCGCCAGCATCGGCATCGTTTGCGCTTGCGCCAGCGCGGCTTCCGCTTCGTCCTCATTCGCTGAATAGCGCGAAACCGCCCATTCGCGGCTCGCCTCTTCCACGTACGCGTCTACAATTCTCTTGCGGCACAGCTCGCGCAGATACGCGTCGCTCCCCAGCAGCAGGACTCCGGGTATCACTTTCCGCTTGGACAGTTTTTCGAGGAGCTGGTTGACGTTCGCTTCCGGCATTATGCAATTTCCCGCATCAGAATTTTTCCATGATTCCAGCCACCAGCGCCGAAGCGAAATCACGTGACATTCGGTCCAGCGCGGGGTTCTGTTCGTCAAAAAACGTGTTGATATCCGTTGAAATCGCATACGGCTGCCGGAACACGAATTTGTCGTTTCTGTAGAGTTCCTTGTTCGTCTGCCGCTCCACCAGCCACACCTTCATTCGCACGGTAACCAGCATCGAAGTCGCGCGTCCCGTGTTCGTGTCAAATACTTCGACCACCGATTCCAGCGCCGTCACGTCTCCATGCAGCACAGCGTCGGCCGCTGACGGATCCGCCACCACCTTGTACGATGTCCGCGCCAGGAATTCGTGTACCACCGCCTCCGTCAGGCGCTGCTCCAGCCGGTATTTCGTTGTCTGATTCACGAATGCCGGAATCGCGATCGTCTGCAGCGACGCGGGCAGCGTGTTCGTCGTGCCAACCACATGATACCCGCAGCCGGCCGCGCAAATCGCCAACGCCACCGTCACACAAATCGACTTGGCAAATTTTTGCAAAGGAACGAAACCTCGAACGCTAGGATGCCTCTTCGTCTTCGATCGTCAAAATCTGCTGCGCGATCGCTGCGGCATTCTCCGCGCTCAAACGCAGATTATCCACCACTCCCCAAAACCAATAGCCGTGCCAGTGATTCGGATCGCGCTCCACGCGGCCCATCAGCGGCTGCGATTCGCCGGCCGCGGAAATCACGGAAGGCCGCGCCTCACCGTCCGATGGAAACTGAAATCCAGCCGCCGTCAGGCTCTCTTCGATATCGGCGGGCTCCGGCGCACCCGGCAGTTCCGCAAATGCAGTGAACGCGTACGAATGAAACACCGGGACTTGCAGCAATTTTATCGCCGGCGCCTGGGTCCGCCCGTTCAAGAAGACCGCCACGTCCCGTGCGATCTCGCCACGGCTCGATTCCAGTTGTACGGCGCTGTTTTCTCCGAACCCGTCCAGCACATTAAACGCAACCTGCGCGTCAAAAACCGGCTGTGCAATCGGTTGAAACGATAAAAGCCCCGCCGTCTGTTTTTCCAATTCCTCGATGCCTTCCCGTCCGCGCTCCGAAACGGGTTGAAGAAACACAATGTTCATTCTCGCCGGCTTCCAACCACTCAGCGCGGCCGCAAGCGTCGACGCAATCACGGCCGGCGCTGAGGTTGAATTGAGCACCGTCTGCGTCAGCTTCTCCACCTCTTCAATTCCCGATGACGCCGCCAGAATTGCATCCGCCGCCGGAATCCACAACTTCGCATCCGCCCGGCCACGCAATCCTCCGGTCAGATCAATCACCTTTGCGCCGTCGCGCAACGCCGCATCAACGCGGTCCCGCGCGAAGTTCGCCGAGCCGCAGAAAAATACAAGATGCGCGCCCTCAAAACTTTCCTCTTCCACATGCTGCACCACCGCCGGCTCGCCTCCGGCGTCTGTCAGCAGCAGCGCGGAGATCTCCTCATCCAGCAGCTTGAATTCAGCGGACGGAAATCGATCCTTCAACACGTCCAGCAGTTCTTTTCCACGCAGAGTAGTTGCGCCGACGATTACAAATCGAAGAGGTTTTCCCGAAACCGCCATCACCTAGGCCGGATGACTGGACAGCTTGTGGCGAATAAATCGCACGAGTTCCAGCACAATGCCAAACAAAACATAAGCGCCGGCGATCAGCACAAGCGCCTGCTCGGAATAATAGAAGATTGCCCACGCCAGCAAGCCAATCAGCACGATCGTCAGTGACGGCTGCCGCCGCCTCCAATTGATTCCCTTAAAACTCGGGTAGCGGATCGTGCTTGTCATCAGCGCCGCAAGCGCGCAGACCAATCCCAAAAACAGCGCCGCCATTTGCCAGGATTCCAGCGGAGACTTGAAATAATGCACGGTGGCCGCGATCGCCCCCGCAGCGGCTGGAGTGGGCATTCCCACGAAGTACTTCATGTTCCCGCCTGCCATGCCGTGAATGTTGAATCGCGCCAGCCTCCAGGCACAGCAAATCACGAACGCCAGACACGCAAACCACGCCAGCTCATGCACTATGTGCGCGGCCTGCGAACTCGTTCGCGGCAGCAGTTGCACTCCCCACGCATACGCCAGCGCTGCGGGCGCAATGCCGAAACTGATTACGTCCGCCAGTGAATCAAATTGTTTGCCGAAATCGCTGTTTGTTCCCGTCAGCCGCGCAACGAAACCATCGAAAGAATCAAAAATGATTGCGATCCCGATCGCGCGCGCTGCATAATCCAGTTGCGCTTCCCCTCCCGTAAGCACTGCAAGGACGGCATAATATCCGCAGAGCAAATTTCCGCAGGTGAAAATACTCGGAAGAAGATAAATTCCACGCCGGCGCCGGTGATTCAGTACCCGCTGATCAGGGAAGGTCAACTGTGGATCGCTCACATCTCCACCGAAGCGATTCTTGTTGAAGCCCAGCTCCGCCATCTCAACCCCACCTCGCCACGATGCTCGACCCGCCTGCGACATTGTCGCCGGGCTTCACCGCAATCTTTGCCTCGAGCGGCAGCCACAAATCCACCCTCGAGCCAAACCTCACAATCCCAATTCGCTCACCGCGGGCCACTGTCTGCCCGGTCTGCTTCCAGAGTACCACGCGCCGCGCGATCATTCCCGCAATCTGCTTCACCACAATCTGCCCCGCGGTCGTATCTAGATAGATTATGTTCTGCTCGTTTTCGGCCGACGCCGCGCCCTTCATCGCCATGTGAAATTTTCCCGGCCGGTAATCAATCCGTGAAATCTGTCCCGTCACTGGCGAACGGTTCACATGCACGTTCCAGATTGCCAGAAAAATGCTGATTCGACGGCCCGGCCGGCCGTCGTGCTGCTCATCAACAACCTCCAGCACCCGGCCGTCTGCCGGAGAAACCACCACGCCGTTCTCATCGGGGATTCGCCGCTGCGGGTCGCGAAAGAAATACAAAATAAAGATCGCCAGCCCCAGCAGAATCACCGCCGCAATCTGCACCGCGAGAACATGCCATCCAAAAATCAGCGCCACGATGCCCAGCACCAGCGGCGCCGCCGCAAACTTGTATCCCTCTATAACCACAGACACCCATTGGGGAAGCCGAGGCCTTCGCTTTCCGCGGCCTCATTTTACGACATCCGGCGAGAAAGAACCTGCTGCGGTCCCGTTTTGTTCGGCGCTCTCAGGAAGCGCCGTTGCTTCGTCCGGACGCGGAGATCAACTGCTCCATCGCGTCCTTGACGCGAAGCCTTTGCTTCTTCAGCTCCGCTTCTTGCGTGAAATGTTCTGTATTGAGAAACGCTGCCTTCGAGAGTTGCTCGATCTGAGCGTCGTACCTGGAGTGTTCCTGCGCAAGCCGTTGAAACTCGGGGTTGTTTGCCAAAAGCTGTTCGCGAAGATCCCTCTGCGACGTGGGCATCCTGAATGACCCTCCAGTTTGGCGGTGTACATCACATAACGGGCGAAAACTACCACAAACATCCGCCGCCTGCCAGGGGTTTTTATGGGAATATTCGCCGCCGGAAGGCAACACTTTCCGGTGGATCACTTCGCGGCTTTCGCTTGCAGGTCCTTGGATAAAATCAGGCCGTCTTCAACTGGATTCGAGTAGTATCGCTTCCGCCTTCGCGTCTCGGTGAAGCCATGCCCCGCATAAAATTTTCGCGCGGCCTCGTTTGATTCCCTCACTTCAAGATAAGCTCGCGTCACGTTGCTCTTCGCGCCATGAGAAAAGACCTCCGCAATCAACCGCCTCCCGATTTTTTTTCGCCGCGCCTGCGGATGCACCGCCATGTTCAAAATCTCCATCTCTCCGCCAATGGATCGTTCCACAACGAATCCCACCAACTCGCCGTTGGAAAATGCGCCCCAGCCTTGCAATCCGCCTTCACGAATCTGCTGGTAGCTCCCTTCTCCCCATTGCGCCACTTCTTTGCACTGTCTTTCCAGCTCAGCGATGGCTCGCGCGTCGCTCGCTTGCAATGGGCGGACCGAAATAGCAGCCGGACTTGCGTTCCCATCGCTCCAATAAGATTCGGCGTCCGTGCGCCGAATGTAATTCGCATCCAGAGAAAGCCCGTCAACCAACTCCGCATCCTCGGCTTGCTCCTGGGCCAACTGCCCAATCCACGGAGCAAGATCGCCCGAAACCTTCTCCACTCGCGCATCCCGCAATTCCGACGCAGCGAGTGCCTCAGCGATCAATTCCGGCTGGGGCGATACAAACACGACCCTCTCCGCTCCTGCCTCGCGCAGCCGCTGACTGACCTCCGCAACAAACTGCTCCGGCGACATCACCACTTCTTCTCCCACCCACGCTAATCTTCCGCGTTCCGTCCGGAATAGCGCCCCGTACACCTGCCCTCGTCGCGCGTCCAAGACAGCCGCAACGTACGCGCCCTTCTCCGCCGACTGCAGCGCCACCGCCTGCAGTCCGCTCACAGCCGCAATCGCTTTTTGATAAAGCTCCGACCACGCCTTCACCGCCGTTAATCCAACTCGCAGCCCGGTAAAGGATCCTGGCCCCGCCGCGACCGCGTAAACGTCGAAGTCGGATAGTTCTAGTCCTAGCTCTTCAAGCAGCTGCTTCGCCTCGCGGAAAAATCGCACCTCGTAGTCATCCTTCGATTCCGTAAATATATGACCCAGCAAGCGCTTATCATCGAGCGCCGCCAGTCCGCCGGTAGCGCTACTCGTGTCTGCCGCAAGAACTCGCATCTCTGAATCTTACGCCCCTATCGTTGCAAAATGGGTCGAATCTCTAAGCAATTTCATCACCATTCCAGAAACAGAATTTCACTTAACTTATTCATTCCAGAAGGATTATCCTTGACTCCTCAGGCCTTTTCCCCTAAGATTTACCGTATCCTCAGGGGGGACATGGATGGACTTCAAAATTGGAGACAAAGTCGTTTATCCGAATCATGGAGTCGGCGTAATTGAACAGGTCCACTTCGGGATGTTGAATGGTCGTAGCGAAAAATACTTTATGCTCAAGATCAGTTCCAGTGGTTTGAAGGTGATGGTTCCTCAGAGTAACGCTGTCGCCGTCGGCTTGCGTTCCGTAATCCGCCAGACGGAAACCACGAAAGTAATGCAATACATCGAGAAGGGCAAGTTCACCTCTCATCATGACTGGAAACACCGCTTCAAGGAAAATTCCGAGCGCATGCGCACGGGTTCTCTGATTGAAGTCGCAGCCGTACTGAAGAGTCTGGTCGCCCTCAGCCGAACCAAACCGCTTTCGTTCCGCGAAAAGAAAATGCTCGAGCGTGCAAAATACCTGCTGGTTAGCGAACTTGCCACCGCGCGCAATTCTTCACCGGAAAATATGGAAGGCGCTCTCGTAAAGTCACTCGCTAAGGCCCGGCTGCAAATGCCCGTCCTGACGGATGCGGTGGAAGCCTAACCTCATACTCGCAATTGGATTTGAGATTTCTCCGGCGCGGATTCACAATCCGCGCCTTTCGTTTTGTCATGCGATTCCGCGCGTCAGTTTCAACTCTTCCTGGTCTTGCGAGTCTTCTGCCTTCCCCACCCGCCGCCACCCGGCGACTCAATCCGTATCACGGATCCCTTGGCCGCATAGAACGCGCACTTCCCCGCAAGCGGACGCTTCTTCCCCCCAGCCCGCATCTCATTGCGTCCGGGCTTGCCCGGATCACCGCCCGCAAGTCCATACGGCCCGCGTTTGCGCCGGTCGCTCAGCAGCCCCACCTGCATGTCAGTGAGCAGCTCTACCTCCCGGATTAATCCGTCTCCGCCGCGATATTGCCCCGCACCGCCGGAACCATGTCTGAAACCGTAGTGCAGCACGCGCACCGGATATGCGTGCTCCATGACTTCGATCGGCGAATTCCACGAATTCGTCATGTGTGTGTGAATCCCGCTGATGCCGTCGCGGTCCGGCCGCGCGCCCATGCCCCCCGCGATTGTTTCATAGTACGCGAATTGTGCCCCGTTCCGCGGATCGGTGCCGCCAAATGTGAAATTGTTCATCGTTCCCTGGCTGGCCGCCGGAATCCGTCGCGGCAATGCCTTGGCCATCGCGCGCAGCAGCGTGTCCACTATCCGCTGCGAGCACTCCACGTTGCCGCCCGCCACCGCGGCCGGGCTTCGCGCGTTCACGATCGTTCCTTCCGGCGAAATCACTTTGATCGGCCGCATCAGCCCGCTCGTCGCCGGAACCTGCTCGTTGAGCAAGCACCTGAACAGGTAGTAGACGGCCGAATATGCAATCGCCGCCACCGCGTTCACACTTCCTGCGCATTGCGGATCGCTCCCGGTGAAATCCACTTCAGCCTTATCGCCGCGAATCTGAATCGTCACTGCAATTCGTATCGCTTGATCCACTATGCCGTCATCATCCAGGAAATCTTCCGCGCGATAAGTGCCGTTGGGAATGTCACGAATCGCCGCGCGCGTCATCTCAGCCGAATAATCCAGCAAATGCTTCGCGTACTCTTCCACTTCGCTCCGGCCGTATTTCGCGAAAATCTCCATCAGCCGCCGCTCGCCAATCCGGCACGATGCAATCTGCGCTGTTAAATCCCCTTCGCGCTCTTCCGGCGTCCGCACATTTTCCAAAAACAATTTCAGAATATCGCCCACAATCTTTCCGCCGCGCATCAGATGGACGGGCGGAATCCGAAAACCTTCCTGATAAATTTCCCGCGCAATCCCCATCGACCCCGGCTGCGCTCCACCCACGTCCGCGTGATGCGCGCGATTCGCAACGTAAAAAACCGCCCGCCTCACTGCCGGCACAAACACCGGCATCACCATCGTCAAGTCCGGCAGGTGCGTTCCCCCGGCGTATGGATCGTTCAGCAGCGCGATGTCGCCCGGCTCAAGCGTTAGCCGTGCCATGGCGGCCGCCACCGACATCGGCATCGAGCCAAGATGCACCGGCATGTGATCGCCCATCGCCAGCACTTCGCCGCGTCCATCGAACACCGCGCACGAATAATCGCGCCGCTCCTTGATGTTCGGCGAAAACGCGGACCGCCGCAGCGCCGCGCCCATTTCCTCCGCAACGGAATGGTACAGGTTCTTGAAAATCTCCAGCCGTGCTGGATCAACCTTGGTCATCGCTGCCCCGTACCTTTGCCGCCTTTGCGTCCGCTCGGCGTCAAGATCAAATTCCCCCACGCATCCACCTGTGCGCGCCAATCCGGCGGCAGCACCGTCGTCGCGCTGTATTCCGAAATAATCGCCGGACCCAAAATCGCATCGCCTGCCTGCAACCCAGACCGGTCGTAGACTCGCGTCGCAAATACTCGTCCGCCGAAAATGGCGGAGCGCGTTTCAACCGCTCGCGCTGCGTCTTTCCGCTTCGCGCCTCTCAGGCGATCCAGCTCCGGCCTGCGCGCCACTCCAATCATCCGCGCGCGAACATTCACCACTTCCACAGCGCGCACCGGATTGCTGTATCCATATCGCCGCTCATGCGCCGTATGAAACGCGCGCAGAAAATCTCCCGCTTCCGGCACCGTCAGCTCGTACGCCTGACCCGCGTAACGCATGTCCAGCAATCGCTGCACTCGCATCTGCGCACCTGAAAATCCTTCGCCTTTCAACACTTCGCGTCCGCGCGTTTCCAGCGCCCGAAACTCCCCGGCAAACGCCCGTCGCGCCTCCGCCACCGATCGCACCGCCAGTTGCACCGTCCTGGAATAATCGTGGATCACGTCCGCGCGCAAAATCCCCACAGCCGAAAGCCCTCCCGGCAATCGTGGAATCACAACTCGCGGAATTCGCAGCGCCGCCGCCAGATCGCACGCGTGCAATCCGCCCGCGCCGCCGAAAGCCACCAGCGTGTAATCGCGCGGATCGTGTCCGCGCTCAACGGAAATCACGCGGATCGCTTTTTCCATCACGGAATTCGCCACATTCACAATTCCCTGCGCGAATTCCTCCACTGTCCGCATCGAGCCGCACGCAGGTTCCATCCATTGTCGCGTCCGCACCGCGTCCAGCGGAAAATCTCCGGACAATAATCCGCGTTCCGGAATGCGCCCGAGAATCAGGTGCGCATCCGTCACCGTCGGTCGCTCGCCGCGCCCGTAACAGATCGGCCCGGGATCGGCCCCCGCGCTGTCCGGCCCCACCCGTAGCGCGCCCGCGCGATCGAACCTCGCCAGCGATCCGCCGCCCGCGCCAACTGTGTGAATTTCCAGCATCGGCACCGCAACCGGAATTTCCGCCACGCGCGCTTCGTTCGTCGTGCTGGTCGCACCGTCAATCAGCGCGACGTCGGTCGAAGTTCCCCCCATATCGAACGAAATCACGCGCTTGAATCCAGAAAGCTCTGCGATGTATTGCGCGCCCAGCACGCCGCCCGCCGGGCCCGAGAGAATCGTCCGCACCGGCTCGCGAGACGCCAGATCCGACGACACAATCCCTCCGCTCGACTGCATGATGCGCACCGCCGGCCGCTTCTTCCCCTTCGCGAATCGCACGCATTCTTCAGCCAGCTCCGCAAGATACGCGCTCATCACCGGCACGAGATACGCATTCGCAACAGTCGTCGACGTCCGCTCGAATTCGCGGAATTCCGGCAGGATGTCGTGCGATGCAGACACGCGAAACCCGGCGGCGCGCAAAGCCTTCGCCATCGCTGCTTCGTTCTTCGCGTTTGCAAATGAAAAAAGAAAGCACAGCGCGACCGATTGGGGTTTGGTGGCTTCCACCTTCCGTATGACTCGCGAGATCTCGGCGCGAGTAAGCGCGTTTAAGACTTTTCCATCCGCGCCGACGCGCTCGTTCGCGCCAACTCGCCGCTCGCTCGGTACCAGCGGCGCCGGCCTCTCACCAAAGAAATCGTAAAGCTTCAGCCGCGCCTGCCGCCCGATTTCCAGCACATCTTCAAATCCCGCCGTCGTCACCAGCGCTACTCGGCCGCCGCGCCGCTGCAACAGCGCGTTCGTTCCAACCGTCGTTCCGCACGTCAGCTCAAAATCGGGATCCGGCTCCGGCAGCACTTTCTCAAGAGCCTGCACAATTGCGCGTGTGGGATTGACGGGCGTCGAGGGGATCTTCAGAATTTCCAGCCGGCCGCCGCGCACGTACACGCAGTCGGTGAACGTGCCGCCGGTATCCATCGCGATTCGCATGGCCGCGAAATCTTACAGGTGTGTTGCGCCCAGGGGCAAGCTGGCGGACGCATTTAGTTCCGCGCCCGCGCATTCTCCCGCCACAAATCGCGCATGCGCAGCCGCGGCAATCATCGCGGCGTTGTCTGTGGAAAGCTCCCGGCTCGGCAGAAAAATCTCGATCTGCTTCCGTTTCCCTTCCGCCTCGAACGTTTGCCGCAATTCGCGATTCGCCGCCACGCCTCCGGAAATCAGTATCGTTTTCACTTTGCAGTGCGCGGCGGCGGCAAACGCCCGGCTCACCAGTTCGCTCACCACTTTTTTCTGGAAGCTGGCGATCAGCGCCAGCGTTTCCGGGCTGCACAGCGGGCGAAGCTCTTCGGCGGATCGCTCTCCGCGTGCCAGTGCCGCGCGCCGCTCTTCAATTCCCGGCGCCAGTTCCGCATGGTCGCGCAAATAATAAAGCACCGCCGTCTTCACGCCGCTGAAGCTGAAA
>Ga0335078_10007783_pt1 | contig 15902 bp, 9 predicted proteins | sample Lox_Sample_32_FD_206711 | JGI IMG/M metagenome (GOLD analysis project Ga0335078, IMG submission 206711) | Soil microbial communities from Loxahatchee National Wildlife Refuge, Florida, United States - Lox_Sample_3.2 | ecosystem: Environmental > Terrestrial > Soil > Wetlands | place: USA: Florida...
CCGCTCACGCTGATGCTGGGTCCGCTGGAGGATTCCCTGGCGCATGCCGAGAGACTGCTGCCCGAAGACCGGGAGCACCTGGAACTGGCGCACCGGAATTCGGTGCGGTTGCTGCGCCTCGTGAATACGTTACTGGATTTCTCGCGGATCGAAGCGGGACGAATGCAGGCATCATACGAACCGACAGATCTGCCGAAGTTCACCGCGGAACTGGCGAGCGTATTCCGGTCAGCCACGGAGCGCGCAGGATTGAAGCTGGTGATTCATTGTCCGGCTCTGGGAGAACCGGTGTATGTAGATCGGGAGATGTGGGAAAAGATTGTCTTGAACCTGCTCTCCAATGCGTTCAAGTTCACGTTTGAAGGGGAAATCGAGGTCTCGCTTCAGAAAAATGATGGAGCGGTGGAACTTTCCGTCCGCGATACCGGTACGGGAATTCCGGAAAAAGAAGTCCCGCGACTGTTTGAGCGTTTCTATCGCGCGAAAGGCGCGCACGGGCGAACGTTTGAAGGAAGCGGGATCGGCTTATCGCTGGTGCAGGAACTTGCCCGCCTGCATGGAGGAAGCGTCAGTGTGAAAAGCCAGGAGCATCGGGGAAGCACGTTTTCGGTGACGGTTCCTTTGGGCACTCAGCATCTTCCGGCGGACCGAATTAGTGCGAAACGGACGCTTGAGTCAACCGGACTGCGGAGCGAGGCTTACGTGCAAGAGGCGCTGCGGTGGCTGCCCCAATTAAGTTCGTCGGAGGATAGCCAACTCGCCGCCCTGCTGTCTCCGACGGAAACTCTCCCTAAGGCTCAAGAAAAGACCGGGCGGCCGGTGCGGATTCTGTTGGCCGACGACAATGCAGACATGAGGGATTATGTGCACCGCTTGCTCAGCGAGCACTATACGGTGGTATCGGCGGCGGATGGTGAGTCGGCGCTCAGAAGCGCGCGGGAAAATCCACCGGACTTGATCCTGTCGGATGTGATGATGCCTCGGCTCGACGGCTTCGGGTTGCTGCAAGCGATTCGCAGTGACACCCGCATGAAGAATGTGCCGGTGATTCTCCTTTCGGCTCGGGCAGGAGAGGAGTCGCGGATCGAGGGGTTACAGTCTGGGGCGGACGACTATCTGGTCAAGCCCTTCTCGGCGCGCGAGTTGTTCGCGCGAGTACAGACACATCTGGAACTTTCACGTGTGCGGCGGAAGGCAGAGGAAGATCAAGCACGGCGAACCACGCAATTCGAAACGCTGCTGAATGCCGCGCCACAGGGAATCTATCTTGTCGACGCCGACTTCCGGATTCAAGCGGCAACGCCGCGCGCGCGCAAAGCATTCGGGGAATTTCCTGACCTGATCGGGCGCGACTTCGAAGAACTGATCCGCGGGATGTGGGAGAAGGAATACGCGGACGAGATCTTGAAAGAGTTCCGCCATACGCTCGAAACCGGCGAAGCGTATTTCGTGCCCGAGAGGATGGCAGAGCGAATCGACCGGAAGACACGTGAAGTTTACAAGTGGGAAATCCATCGGATCCTGCTTGCCGATGGACGTTACGGAGTAGTGTGCTACTTCGAAGATATCTCGATCCTGGCGCAGGCCCGAGAGGTGATTTCGAGATCCGAAAAGCAGCTTCGGCTTGCGACCGATGCGGCGGGGCTGGGGATATGGGAATGGTATCCAGACACCGACCGCACCGTCTGGCAAAGCCCGCGGCTGTATGACATTTTTGGACGATCTCCTGCATCCGATCCGCCGGGTCTCAACGAATTTGTGAGAACCTGCCTTCACCCGGAGGACGAAGGCCCTCTGCGCAAGGTGCTTCGCGAGGCGCTGGATAGCGGAAAACGATATTCGCATCAATGCCGGATTCAACGTCCTGACGGGGATATTCGATGGGTGGAGATCACCGGACAACTCGAGCCAGCGAAGGAAAAGTCTCCGAGGCGAATTGTGGGAACGGTGCAAGACATTACTGACAATAAACTCGCGGAGCAGACTTTGCGTGCGAGCGAGGAACGGATGCGTATCGCGCAGGAAGTCGCCAAAGCGGGGACATGGGAACTTGACCTGGAGAGCGGACGGATTATCCGGTCCCAGGAACTCGATGATTTGTATGGAATACCGATTGAATCGGGACGCGACCTGAAGTGGTGGAAAACGGCTGTCCATCCCGAGGACCTTTCCAGGACGGAATTGCTGATTCAAACGGCGGTCGAACAGAAGCAGGATTACCATGCACAATTCCGGATCAGGCGGCCAAACGGAGAGCTGCGCTGGATTGCAGCGTCCGGGAAAGTAATGACCGATGAGACTGGCAAACCGACGCGGATCATCGGAGTCGATCTGGACATCACAGAGCGCAGACGGGCCGAGGAAGAATTGAATCGGGCTCGAGCCCAGGCAAAAGGCAAGGCGGACGATCTGGCGGCCATCCTGGACGCGATGCCGTCACTCACATTCATCGCGCACGATCGGGAATGCAGCGACATTACCAGCAGCCGCTCGGCGCTGGGGCTAATGCGCCGGCCGCAAGGAACCAACGTATCCAAGAGCAATCCGAACCATCCGCAAGACTACAAGATTCTTGAAAACGGGGAAGAGGTGCCGACGCAGAACTTGCCGCTACAGATGGCAGCACGAACCGGAACGGAAGTGCGCGATCGAGAGTTGCGGTTGCAGTTCGATGATGGGCGATCGATCGACATTTTTGGGCATGCGGTTCCACTGCGCAACGAAGCGGGCGAGGTAAGGGGCGCGGTTGGAATGTACGTGGACGTCACCGAGCGAAAGCTGGCTCAGGACCGTGAGCGGCAGGTCAGCGCAGATGCAGTAGCCGCGACGGCCAAGTTCCGCGCGGTGTTTGAGCAAACCACAGTGTTCGCCGGAGTGATGACGAAAGATGGAGTGCTGATCGAAGCGAACCGGATTTCACTCGAGGCGTGCGGCTACCGAGCGGAAGAAGTGATGGGGAAACCGTTCTGGGAGACTGCCTGGTGGAGGAATCATTTCGATGCGCAGGTAAAAATCCGGGAAGCAATCCCACAAGTAGCGAAGGGCGTGCCTTACCGCGAAACGATGATGTATTCATGGGCGGACGGAACGGAACATATCGTAGATTTTGCGCTCTACCCGATCGTGGATGATCGCGGCCAGGTCCTGTACCTGCACCCCACCGGAATCGATGTCACCGATCTGACACGTATACAGGAAAACTACCGCAAGCTGGTCGTAAGGCTGGATGCGGAGGTCCGGGCACGAACACTTGAACTGGAACAACGCACTGCGGACCTGGTGCGGCAGTCGGAGCAGTTGCGAGAACTCTCCTGGCGGCTGCTGCATACGCAAGAAGAAGAGCGGCGCCATATTGCGCGGGAACTCCACGACAGCGCAGGACAAACGCTGACAGTATTGGGAATCAATCTCGCACAACTCGCGCAAAAAGCCGGGCGGAACGCTCCCGAACTCGCCGGCGACGCCGAGATGATTCAGGAGACCGTGCAGCAACTTCATCGGGAGATCCGAACGACGTCTTACCTTCTGCATCCGCCATTGCTGGACGAGGCCGGACTGACATCGGCCCTGCACTGGTACGTTTCGGGCCTGGAAGAGCGCAGCGGGCTGAAAATAGAGTTGAGCATCGCAGACGATTTTGGCCGCCTACCCAGCGACATGGAACTGCTTGTGTTCCGTCTGGTTCAGGAATGCCTGACCAACATCCACCGGCACTCAGGAAGCAAGACTGCCTCCATCCGCGTCTCGCGCGGGGAAGGAAAGATCGTTGTCGATATCCGCGACCAGGGCAAAGGAATGTCGGCCGAGCGATTGGCAGAGATCCAATCGCGCGGCTCGGGAGTGGGAATCCGAGGCATGCGGGAACGGCTGCTGCAATTCAATGGTCAGATGAAGATCGAATCAGGGAGTGCAGGAACGTGGGTGTCGGTGAGCATTCCAATTGCGAAGACTGCCCTGAGTCAACACGATGAGATGGCGACGTTACCCACAGCAAGCTGATCCAAGATCCATATCCTCGCCGGTTCAAACCTGAATCTTGCGCCCCCGCGACGCACTATACGTATGCCGATCCTATGAGGCTATAGAGAAGGATTACGAATACAACGATCGTAAAAGCCACGTACATTCTGTCGTGCTCCTTAGCAAATCCGAAAATCGAGAACGCGACGCGGGCCACGGGAGTTGCGATCAGCACGAGCAATCCCAATTGAATGATACTGCGGCTGCGTAGGCCGAAGGTCGCTCGCACAATGCCTTTGACACCACGCAAACTTGCAGGCTCTCCACGAAACACACCGTAATCCACCGGTGAAAGTCCGTGGCGGGCGAGATAGATAATCGCTCCGACAGAGACGATGAATGCAGCCAGAGAGACACCGATGCGAAGCAAGTTGCCGACGATTTCTTCAATGCGCTGATCGCCCCAGCCTCGTCCGTCCGTCATCTAGATGCCTCCCGAGATTCCGCTGTAGAGCATTTCAATTCCAAGGACGGCGATAACAACGGCAAATCCGAGACGCAGCCACCTGACGTGAAGGCGCATCAGCAGCCTGGCGCCGATGAGAGACCCAGCCAAAACTCCAAGCATGACCGGCATGGCGAGTCCTGGGTCGATATAGCCACGGCTAAGGTAGATGCCCGCGCTGGCAGCCGCAGTGACTCCGATCATGAAGTTACTCGTGCTCGTCGAGACCTTGAAGGGGATTTTCATGGCTTGATCCATAGCGAGAACTTTCATCGCCCCGGAGCCGATGCCGAGCAGGCCGGAAAGCGCGCCGGCGCAGAACATGAGACTCCACCCAGTCTTCACGCTTTGCACGTTGTAGCTGCGCGGGCCTTCCGGTTCAGGGAAAGATCCGTTGAGACGCAGGCGAGTGGCGGCGGGATCGGGAGGCAAGTTGCGTTCGTGCTGGGCGCGCGGCTTCCGGGCGAAGTATGCGGAAAACAGGAGAACCAGTCCGAATAGCGTCGCAATGAAATGGGTAGAGACGTGCGTGGCTAGATGCGCACCGACGAGCGCTCCGATCGTAGTCGCGATTTCCAGGAACATGCCGATCCGGATGTTGGAGATCCCTTCCTTGACATAGGCCGCTGCGGCGCCCGATGAAGTGGCGATCACAGCGACGAGAGAGGCGCCGACGGCGTAGCGAATGTCCACTTTGAAAACAAGGGTGAGCAACGGAACGAGGACCACGCCGCCACCGAGGCCGGTGAGCGCGCCGACGAGGCCCGCGATAAGAGAGCCCAGCGCGACCAGAAATGTGAACTCCAGGACGTTCATCAAACTCCTTCCGGACAGGTGAAGGAACATTCTATGGAAAATTGTGGGAGTTCGCGCGGGCAAGAGGTTTGCTTGGCTGGATTGCGTGGTCTGGCGGGAAAATGCATAGATCCTAAACAACGCGCGCAGGATGACAATCTTATTCTTCTTGTTCCTCTTATTCTTCTTGTTCCTCTTATTCTTCTTGTTCCTCTTATTCTTCTTGTTCCTCTTATTCTTCTTCCTTCTTTAATTTTGGGCGAGAAATCCACAGGGCATTGTGACATCTGTCACCGACAACGCACGACGCGACCGAGTAGGCTGGCGCGTTTCCCTGTAGTCCTCCGAGCAGACCAAGGTCGAGGTTGTCCCCATGGTTGGGAGAAGCAGTTGGTGTCTGCTCGCGGTCTTTATTCTCTGGCTCACCCCTACGCTGACAGCGCAGGTGCGCGATTCGCAGGCGAATTCGCCTTCTTTGCGACAGTCGCTGCGCGGCATTCCTGACGTACCAAAGCCTCCTCTCTCAAACGCACTTCCGACGAGAGCCCCATTTTTTTTCGGGTTGAGGGAGAGATCCACTGACGTTTTTCAAGAGATGGTACGGACCGCAGGCATGATCTTTTCGGCGACGGTAATGAATGTGGAGCGGCGGCCCGGGAATCGAGGCCAAACGGTCGAGACGGTGGCGATCACATTCCGCGTGGAGCAGGCCTTTCGCGGGGCAACGCCCGGTGAGACCCTGACGATTTTCCAGTGGATCGGCCTGTGGTCGAGCGGGCAGCGGTACAGGATTGGAGAACGTGTGCTGCTGTTCCTGTATCGCAATAGCAAGTTGGGACTGACGAGCTGCGTGGCCGGCAATCTTGGACGGTTTGAGATTGATGCGTCCGGGCGCATTGTGATTTCAGCCGAGCAGCTTTCGATGTTGCGCAAAGATCCCGTCGTTGGTGGGAAGTCGCGAGTGCGTTTGGGCGACTTCGCCTTGGCGGTGAGGCACGCCGATGAGGAGGAACAACCCGGAGAAAGAAGTGACCATGAAAACTAGCGTGGCATTTACTGCTCGGTTGTTCCTCCTCAGGCTCGCCGTAACGGCGGCAATCGTCTTGTGTTGGGTTGCGGTGGCGCGCGCAGGCGGACCGAAATACGTTGCCGGAACGAGCGTGTTTGATCCGACGGTGAAGGGGCAAGCCGCGGTTTGGCCCGCGGGACAGATCAACTATTACACGGACCAGGGAGACTTGAGCGCGATTTTGCCGAACGCTTCCGCGAATGCTTTTGTGTCTAGTGCATTTGCGGTGTGGACGACAGTGCCGACAGCGGCCCTGGCGGCGAATCGCGCTGGATCGCTGGCGGAGAATGTGAGCGGAGCGAACGTCGTCCTGAATGCGGATGGCACGATCTCGATGCCTTCGGATGTGCAGACGACGGCGACGGGAACTCCGATTGGAATTGTGTACGATGCCGACGGTTCGGTGAGCGACGCCTTGCTGGGCGCAGGAGCCGGAGGATCGGGACGATGTTTCTCCAACGCTGTCTTCGGTGGTGTGGATAACTTTGGCACGTTTGCGACATTGCAGCACGCGCTGATCGTGATGAACGGAAATTGCGCGCAGCAGTCATCGCAACTGACGGATGTGGAATACCGTCTGGTGCGTGTGATCGGGAGCGTGCTTGGAGTTGGATGGTCGCAGCTCAATACCAATGTGCAGACCGGTGCGTCGAAAATCACTTCCGATGACTACGCGGGATTCCCGGTGATGCATTACAAGGACGCGCGGGGATGCGTGCCGATCACGCTGTGCTTTGCAAATCCATATCAGCTGGCGATGGACGACATGGCGGCGGTGTCACGACTGTATCCGGTGACGGCGCAGAACCAGTCAAGCTTTCCGGGGAAGCAGGTCTTCGCAGCGACCACCGCGCGTATTCATGGGTCGGTGTGGTTCACGGACATTCATGGGAACCGCACCCAGCCGATGCAAGGCGTGAATGTGGTGGCGAGGTGGATCGATCCAACCACGGGGCTACCGTCACGGAGATATGCCGCGAGTTCGGTGTCGGGATTTCTTTTCGCCGGAAACGCAGGCAATCCGATAACCGGGTACTTGGATCTGCTGGGAAATCCGCTTGCGGAGTGGGGATCGAATGACCAGGCAGTGGAAGGATTCTTCGACCTCGGAGGATTGCAACTTCCGACGGCAGGAAGCGCTCAGTACCAACTGTCGGTGGAAGCTGTGGACCCGACCTGGTCGCGTGGGGTGGGGCCGTATTCTCCTGGTCCGGTGGCGCCTTCTGGAACCTTTCCTCCGATTACCCTGACGGTTTCGGCAGGATCGGACGTTGCGCAAGACATCCTGATGATGGGCACGGAGCAACCGCGGCAGGGCGCTATGTCGTCGTGGAATTCTCCGGCGGCGTTGCCAGGTGGCGGAGATTGGATTTCGGCTTTCAGCAGTTATGGCGAGGTTGACTACTACTCTATCGCGGCGCAGGCAAATCGCACGTTGTCGGTGAGCATGACAGCGCTTGACGACAGTGGGAATGCGAGCACCACGAAGTCACAACCGGTTATCGGCATGTGGGCAGCTGGCGATACCGAGGGGACGGCGCCTCCGGCATTCACGCCGAGTGCATTCAACCAGGTGCCCCTCGGACTGACGCGATTGGATGCCCAGGTGCTTGCCAACGGGAACTACCTGATCGGCGTCGGTGATGTGCGCGGGGATGGAAGGCCAGACTACCGCTACCACGCGCGTGTGCTTTATGCCGACACGATTTCTCCATCGCGCGTGAGCGTGAACGGCGGCGCGGTAACCGTAGAAGGAACGGGATTTGAACCCGGCCTGACCGCTACGGTGGGGAGTACAACTGCATCACAAATGTCGGTTACTTCGAACGAAATGATTCTGCAGGCTGCTGCGCATCCGGATGGAACGCAGAACGTCACGATCAGCGATCCCATCAGTGGAGGTTCCACCACGATCACGAATGGCCTGACATTCGGAGCTGCGGCGACCGACACGATCACGATGACGTCCGGGGCGAACGGTTCGACTCCGGTGGGAGTGCAGGCGACGCGTCCGATGACAGTGCGGGTGATGGCAAGCGATGGAGTGACTCCAGTGGGGGGAGCGACGATCGGCTGGAGCGGAACGAATGCAGTGCAGCTGTCGGCGTGTTTAGGAGCGTCCTCGTGCTCAGTTCTGACGGATCAAAGCGGCTACGCTTCCACCACAATGACACCGGGCGCTGTCGGAGTGGCGACGATTACGGCTACGCTCGCGCCGGGGGTTTACAGTCCGGCAAAGTCGGTCAGCGTCACCCTCAGTGCAACGCAATCGGCGTCGGATATCGGGGTAATGACGCCGTATGTATGGGTATCGGAAGGCGCGTCGCTCAGCCTGCCTCTCACGGCGAGGGCGCTCAGCAACGGCGTGGCGCGGAACAATGCGTCCTTGAACTTCATCCTGGTCAGCGGTACCGGGACACTTAGCTCTACCAGTGCAACGACGAATGCGAACGGTTATGCGACCGTCACCCTGACACTTGCGCAATTCGCAGGACTGGCGCAGGTGGTTTCCTGTGCTGCGCCGGCAAATACTCCGTGCGCGACGTTCTATGTCAACTCGGTGCCGGCGTCGCAGCAACATTTGTTGCAGATCGGGGGCGCGGGACAGATCACGAGCGGAGCGTTGCAGATGGTGAGCGTCCGGGTCATCGATTCGGCATCGCCGCCGAATCTTGTGATGGCGGCTCCGGTGGTGTTTCAGACGACGGTGCTGCGTCCCGGAGGGATGCCGCCGGGTGCAGGCGGCGATCCGGGCAACCCGGCGATGCCGGTGATTCTCTCAGTATCACAAAGCACCGTGGCGAGCGATGCGAATGGTCTAGCCAGCGTCATGCCGTCGAGTGCGGGATTCAGCGCCCCGGTGGAAGTAGACGTGATGGCGTCAGTGGGAGCAGCGACAATCGATAATCCGTTGGAGTTGTTGCCAGCGGTTAGCAGCAGCAAGCAGACGAAAATGCCGCCGTTCAGCCGGAGGCCGCTGGGGATATTCGGGAACTAGGCTTGCGCGGAGCAGCCGTGGTGGCGCCGGCAGAGACGTTGCTAGCAACGTCTCTACGACTTGTTTTGGGATAGCCAACGACCAACGACTAACGACCATCGACCGCTGCATCCTCACTTCCCTATCCAGCGGTCGACCCAGGCGTTGACCGTTTTGTACCAGAGCTCGGAATTCTGCGGCTTCAGGACCCAGTGGCCTTCGTCCGGAAAGTAAAGCATCTCCGACGGGACGCCTTCCATTTGTAATGTCGTGAAGAGCTGGAATCCTTCGCTGACGTCGAGGCGGTAGTCGCGCTGTCCGTGGACAACCAGCGTTGGCGTCTTGAAATTCTTCGCGTACTGGTGCGGCGACCACTTCTCGTATGCCGCACGATTATCGTAGGGCGTGCCTTTGAATTCCCAGTTATTGAACCACATTTCCTCGGTCGATCCCCAGGCGGACTCGGCATTGAACATACCATCGTGGGACACCAGGCATTTGAAGCGATCGGTGTGGCCGAGGATCCAGTTGATGGCGTATCCGCCGTAGCTGGCACCGAGGGCGCATTCACGGTTCTTGTCGATGAACGGGTACGTTTGCTCGGCGTAGTCGAGGCCTTTCATCAGGTCTTCGAAGGGAGCGCCGCCCCAGTCGCCGTTGATGGCGTCGATGAATTTTTGGCCGTATCCGGTTGAGCCGTGGAAGTTGATCATGATGACAACGTATCCGTTCGCGGCGAAGAGTTCGGGATTCCAGCGATAGGACCAGTCGTCTCCCCAGGCGCCCTGTGGGCCTCCGTGGATGAGGAATTTCACGGGGTATTTCTTTGAGGCATCGAAGTTGGGGGGCTTGACGAGGAAACCTTGGACTTTGTCATTGTGGGCGCCGGTAAACCAGAAGGATTCGAGGGGGCGCATGTCGATTTGGGAGAGGAGGGCATCGTTGAAATGCGTGAGTGGTGTTGACTGGTACGGTTCACATTTCGCTTCCTGATACCAATCGGCCGACCCTCTTTCTGTGAAGTGATCATTGACACAGAGGCTGCCAGTCTTGGGGCTGGAACTATATATTTCGATGGGACCGGCGATAGACATTCGCGTGAACGCAATCATCTTTGAACTAGTAACAGGCACCATATCGTCATTGAATCCGTGAACAATCTCAAGCGGCCACGGATTCTGCATTTTCAAAGGAAGCCAGAAGAGAGGCGCGGCGCCAGAATTTTCCGCCGCGAAGAAAAGTGACATTGAGTCCTGAGCCCACCTGAAAGTCCCGACCCACCGATCGAAATCCTCCGTCAGGTTCTTCTTCTCCCCCGTCTTGCGGTCGTACAGCATTAAGCGGAAGCGATCGCTTTCGTATCCGGGGCGCTGCTGGGCGCGATAGGCGATGTAGCGTCCGTCGGGGGAATAGAGCGGCGAGGTGTCGCTGGCAGGATTGTCGGCGGTGATGTTTTTGGTTTTCGCGCGAATCTCATCCGAAGAAATGTCCGCCCCATACGTCAGCGGCACGGTCCAAAGATCGTTGTTGGTCGAGGCTGCGGGATTCTTATCGTGGTTGGAGGCATAGCAGAGTTCCTGTGAATCTGGCGAGACGGCGTAATCATCCTGTCCGCCGAGCGAGAAAACGGGAGCGTCGTAGTCGCCTGGGGTGAGATCGACAGCGCGGGGTCGAATGATCTTCTTCGTGGGAGTGCCCGCCGTGAACGTCATCGAGATCTGGAAGTTGGCATTCGTCGCGAAGACGTGAGTACGCTTGCCCTCCTTGTAAGCATTCCAGTGGCGGTACAAAAGATGATCGAAGATCTGAGCTTTTATTTTGGATTTTTCGGCAGCCTTCAGCTTGTCGACATTACAGTTTTCGACTTCGTGCGGTTCCCCGACGCACTCTGGATAGATGTCAGACGTAAAGACAATAGCTTTGCCATCGGGCGACCAGATTTCGCCTGAGGCTTCCGTGGCGATGTAGGTCAACCTCGTTGTGCCGGTCACACTTCCGGCGGTGCCGTCGAAATCGGCGATCCAGATCTGCGAGCCTTCTTCTTTCGTGGAAGTGAAGGCAAAGCGCTTGCCGTCCGGGGACCAGCGGGGGCGGTCGGCGTCCTGGTCGGCGATAATTTCCTTTTCCTGACCTCCAGCGATGGGCACGATCCAGATGTGCGGCGTCTTTGTGTTGGCGGCGAGGTCGACATCAACCACGCTGAAGATCACCCACTTGCCGTCGGGAGAGACTTGCGGATCGCCGACGCGCTTCAACTTCATCATGTCTTCGAAGGCGAACGGATGCTTGGACTGGGCTGTGACGGGAATTGCAAATGCTAGAGCTAGAAGGGCGAGAAGAAGACGGCGCATGAGACCTCCGGCGGCAGCATCGACGCTGCCAGCAAGAGACGTTGCGAGCAACATCTCTACGATGACTTCGGGCAAACGGATGAGTGTAGCAGGAGGGGCTATCGAGTACCACTGCTCCCACCACGCTTGTCATCCTGAGACCTGCGGTTTGTGCAGGGCTCAGGATCTATGGAGTTGCTGGCACATCGGCATCACACGCGGAATGCAGAGATCCTGAGCCGCAACAAACGCGGCTCAGGATGACAAACGCTTGAGAGTATCGCTAGAGAAAAGCTCACACTGCTTGCCATGACAACCGCTTTACATTCAACGAGGAATCTGGGGCGCGCGGCAACCTCTTTGGGATCAGGGCATCTTACTGAGTGGCAGAACTGCAGCACCCTTCCCTCCGGCCTCACTGAGCGGAGAGGGGTACGGAGGGCAGGGTCGCCGCGGTCATCTGCCCCTATGGAGGCGTAACCCGCCACTGCACGTTGGCAACTCCAACGAAAGTTGCCGGTTACGCTTCCGCCAATTGTCCCGACATTCGATAAACTAAACAGATGAAGCCATCCGGCCGTTTTCTGCTCTGTCTGATTTTTCTCGTGTGCGCCTTGGGAGCGCTGCCCGCGTTTGCCCAGGAAGGTCCGCTCGAAGAAACTCCACCGAAAGACATCACGCCGGATGAGATCATCAAGCGCTTCGCCGAAAAAGAGACGGAGTTCGCTAAGGCGCGCGACAACTACACCTACCGGCAGGAAGTAACGGTACAAACTGTCGACGGCGAAACGGTCACCGGGCAATATCACGAAGTGTTTGACGTGACATTCAACGACCAAGGGAGGCGACTAGAGAACGTCGTATTCGCCCCGCAGTCGACTCTCTCGCAAGGGGGCATCGATCTCGATCAGGGTGACTTTGAGGACATCCGGCACAAGCTGCCATTCGTCCTGACGAGCGCAGATATTAGCGACTACAACATCATCTATGTCGGGCAGCAGCAAGAAGATGAACTTCACTGCTTTGTGTTTGATATCGCTCCCAAGAAAATCGAAAACAAGAAAAGATATTTCCAGGGTCGCATCTGGGTCGACGACCACGACTTTCAGATCGTAAAGACTTACGGAAAGACCGTACCGGATTTGTGCAACAACCGTCCCTGCAGCGAGGTCAAAAAACGAGGAAACGACGAACACCTCTATCCGAAATTCACTACGTGGCGGCAGCAGATCGACGGACAATATTGGTTTCCCGTTTACACCAAAGCGGATGATGAACTGCATTTCAAGGCCGGAGACGTCCATATCCGGGAGATCGTGAAGTATCAGGACTACAAGCGGTTCGGAGCGAATGTGAAGATTTTGTACGAAGGAAAAGAGATTCCCAAGAGCGAGCAGAAGCCGGATGAGAAGAAACCTCCGGATCAGAACGAACAGAAGCCACCGCAGAAGTAGTTAAGCTTTAGTCGCATTTCAGGCGTCCCGGCCGGGACGCCTTTCTTTTTTCTTCCACAGCCGTGGTGGGGAATTCATAGATCCTGAACCGCGAAAACACGCGGCTCAGGATGACAAGCCGTTTTGAGTTGATGAGATTTGGACGTTGATGCCGACTAGTAGAACAAATACTTCCGCCACTTGTCGTCGCTGCGGCCCATGAGTCGCATGATGTGGCGGCTGGTGTGAAGATTGAAGGCGCGGGGTTCGCGCATCAGCTTCATGCCTGCCTCGAGTGGAGACTGGTTTCCCTTGCGTCGGTTGCAGGGATGGCAGCAGGCCACGAGATTTTCCCAGGTGGATGCGCCTCCGCGGGAGCGCGGGATCACGTGATCGAGCGTAAGTTCGCTGGATGGCAGAACCGTCGCGCAATACTGGCAGGTGTTGCGGTCGCGCAGAAGAATATTCTTGCGCGAAAGGGCGCGGCTCTGATGCGGGATGCGACGGTATTCGAGAAGACGGATCACCGACGGCAGACGCATGGCGACGCGCGCGGAGTGCAGGAAGTGTCCGTTCTCTTCTTCCGTCATTGCAACGCCCTTGAGCACGAGGACGAGAGCGCGGCGCGCAGCGCAGACGTTGATCGGCTCATAAGACGCATTGAGGACAAGAACGGGGGCAAGCAGAGCATGGCCGTCTCCGGCGCGGTGCGGGGCCGCCGGCGAGGAGAACAGGCCGGCGGCGAGCCGGGATCCTGTGTCGTGTTCCATGCGTGATTGCATATTTTTCAGAGCTTCGAGCTTCGAGCTTCGAGTTTCACAGCTTCCAGTGGCTCAACTTCCGAGCCGGTCTCCGCGACATTCTCGTCTTTTGAGCCATGCAACTTTGAAACCTTGAAACCCGCACTTCTGAAACCTGTCTCTTGTGGTTCAAATTCCTGATACTTAGATGCCAATTTCAGGGTGCGCGCTACAGCGGCCACCCATACCTTGGACGCCCCGGCCCGGCGTAGGATCCGCGCGCATTCCGAGGCCGTTGTACCCGTTGTGTACACATCATCCACGAGAACAATTTCGCGGCCAGTGACTTCCCGGGCACAGGTAACGGCAAAGGCTCCACGCAAGTTTTCGCGCCGCTGGTTGCTGGTCAGGCCGATCTGTGACTCGGTCGGACGCGTGCGAATCAAGATGTCCGTCGCCAATTGGAATCGTTCTTCGTCCTCCATTGACCTGAGGGCGGCCCGAGCGACTAGTTCGGCCTGATTGAATCCACGCTGACGATGCTTGTTCTTGAAAAGCGGCACAGGGACAACCAGGACCGCATCTTGCGTAAGGTCGTCTTGCAGCCCTTTGATAGCATCGGCCAGCATTCGTCCCAGAACATTGGCGGCAGGACGTACGCCGCTGTATTTCAGCAGGTGAATCAGTTCGCGAAGTCCCGCGTCGTAGCTGCCGTAGGCCACGGCACGCTCGAACGGATAGTCCAAACGGCGGCAGGCCGGGCAGCGACGGAGTCCGTCGTCATCAAAGTCAGCGTAGACGGAGAGCACGCGCTCTCCACAGATAGAACAGACCTTCCCGCGAACGGGATGAACCGATGCGAGACATTCCGGACAAACTGGAAGCCGCGACATGTTCAGAAGCGGGAGGCCGCAAACGCGGCAGTTGGATGGAAAGAAAACGGAGAAGAGGCCTTCAAGAGTTCGCCGCGTCCAGGTTCGCGCGACGCTTGGCAGCGCTTGGAAAACAATAGAACGCCCGCCTACAGCCGGAACTACGCGGATTCGGTCCTCACTACTGCTGAAGACGGCCTCCTAAGAAATCCCCGGGGGAGTCCCGGGCATTCTCGACCACCTATAGGTTGCAGTATAGCGGCGAAGCCTGTGACTAGGCAACGTTCCGTTTGGGCGGAGACGAAGCGCTTATGGGAGCAATCCTGGAAACTGACGAAAAGCGGTCTCTTACCCGCGTGAAAATGAGGCGGTAGTCGCGGCGAAAACACTCTCCGCACCGCACCGGCCGCAACAGGAGCAAGGGCAGGAGAAAACGCTCGGTGAATGTCCGGCGGCGAGAACGAAATCCAACGTCACTGCCACAGTCACGACACTGATAGGGAAACCAAAGCGGTGAATCCGGGGAGGGAGTCATGTCTACCTCAATAAAGGATCGAGGACGAAAGGGCGGAAACCAGATTAGGACCATTCTACAGCACCCGAGGGCTAACCTGAACGTTATATCGCCCGGCAGGAACCTCTCAGACTTTACGATTTCGCCAACCCCGATGACAACACGCGAGCGCCACCTTGTGTCCGGCGCACTTGTCATGGGCCTATGCCGCGTGCTACCTTGCGCCGTTCTATTGTTTTTAATGACTTGATAAGGCAACACAGGCGAAACGAAGTCCATCCCACGCCCTGAGGATCCCACTATGAGTAGCTCCGTTACAGAACTTCCTGCCAAGAAGAAGCACACACCCTACGTCCCCGAAACGATGGAGATGAAGGAGTTCACGTTCCGAGCCGTTCTGATCGGCATGTTTTTGACCGCTCTGCTGGGATCGGCGAACGCCTACCTTGGCCTGAAGGCGGGCATGACGATCGCCGCAACGTACCCTGCGGCGGTGATCGGCATGGCGATATTGCGGCTGATGAAGGGATCGTTGCTGGAAGAGAACATCGCGCGAACTGTCGGGTCCATCGGCGAATCGGTAGCGGCAGGCGCCGTATTCACCATTCCGGCGTTCGTCATGGCCGGACTGTGGAAGGGATTAACGGGGGAACAGTACTGGAAATCGGTCGTGCTGATGATGATTGGCGGGACGCTCGGGATCCTGT
>Ga0335078_10007784_pt1 | contig 15901 bp, 11 predicted proteins | sample Lox_Sample_32_FD_206711 | JGI IMG/M metagenome (GOLD analysis project Ga0335078, IMG submission 206711) | Soil microbial communities from Loxahatchee National Wildlife Refuge, Florida, United States - Lox_Sample_3.2 | ecosystem: Environmental > Terrestrial > Soil > Wetlands | place: USA...
CCTGATTGGATGACGTTGTCGGCTCCTCGTTCCGAGTAAACTTGGCAGCTGTTGGACGACCAAGGCTCGGAAAAAGGAGCCGAGCAATGTTGATTATAGGATGTGATTTTCACACACGCTACCAGCAGATTGCCATGGCCAGAGAAGAGACCTACGAACTTCTTTTGGAGCGGCGTTTGGATCACGAGAGCGGCGAGGCTCACACGTTCTACCGGGAACTGCAGAATTCGCACGAACCGGTGCGCGTGGGCATCGAAGCTACCGGCCCGATTCACTGGTTCGAGCATTTACTTGCGCAGCTCGGCCACGAATTGTGGATCGGGGACTCTGCCAAGATCCGCGCCAGTGAAACGCGCAAGCAGAAGACCGACGAGCGTGACGCTGCGCTCATTCTCGATCTGCTGCTGGCAAAACGCTTTCCGAAGATCTGGGTTCCCACGCCGGCCGAACGCGATCTGCGGCAGTTGCTGTGGCATCGCCACAAGCTCGTAGGCATGCGCACCATGCTGGGCAACCAGCTACACGCGCTGGCCATGAGTCAAGGACTCTGCCGCAAGAAAAAGCTGTTCACCAAGAAAGGCCGCGGGGAGCTGCAAGGCCTGGGCCTGGCTCCGTGGACCAGCCGCCGGCGCGCCGAACTTCTGAAGCTGCTCGACCAACTCGAACCTTCCATCACGGAGTTGGATCGCGCGGTTTTAGAAGAAGCCCAACGCCGCGAAGATGCGGTGCTTCTGATGACCCATCCGGGCATCGGTCCCGTCACGGCGCTGGCGTTCGTGCTGGCCATCGGTCCGATCACTCGTTTTCACCGTAGCAAAAAGATCGCCAGTTATCTCGGACTGAATCCCAGCGAGGAATCCAGCGGAGGACGGCGGCGGCTCGGAGCCATCAGCAAACAGGGCAACACCATGGTGCGCTGGCTGTTAATCGAAACGGTACATCATGCCGTCCGCGTCGATCCCGAACTGCGGCAGGACTATCAGCGGTTGAAGTTCCGAAGAGGACACGCGGTGGCCAAGGTAGCCATCGCGCGGAAATTGGCGGTGCGTATGTATTGGATGCTGCGTAGTGGAGCAGCATACGCACAGCTGGTTCGCAGGCAAGGCAGCCCGGGGGGCACCCTGATGAACACCAGTTCATCGCTAGCCTGATTGGGCGCCTTGCTCCCGCGAGCGATCGCGGCGTCTGAAAAACGAATCATGGTCGGAAGTCGGTGACCGAATAGATGGTTGGTGGAACCAGATTCCATCGCAAGATTCAAAGAGCGAGCCTTGGTCAAGAAAAAGGAAAGAGAAAAGATTCCATCAGGTGAAGAGAAAAACGGGCCCTCGCCGCTCGTGCAGTCGAGGTGTCCCTTGACAGAGCCGACAACGTCATAGAGGGTGCCCCGCTCTTCGCGAAGCGAAGCGTGGGAAATGCTTCACCCCGCTCCCAGGGCGATCTGCACGGCGTCAGTCCTCCCTCTTTACGCGGAAGGGCCCCAGGTGTATAAGCGTCCCTTATCTGGGTGGTCAAGACGGAAACCCGGATTTCCTAGACCTGCCCAGCACTCGCATCCTTGAACAACATTGAGAAGATCGAACACCGATGTTGCCTCAATACGCTGGCGAGCGAAAGGTCCGATTCCGACCATAGGAGGGAAATCCGATGATTCGAAGACTTGGCACATTTTTGCTTGTTGTCGGTCAGTTGTTGGCCCTCAGTATCGTCGGCCAGGCACAGTCGCTGCCCCCCATGACCCGTCATGTGCGAAAGGCGGTTCAGAATGGGCAAGCGCGGTTTGTCGGACGCCTGTCCGCAACTCAGTCCATCCGCATTGTTCTTGTTCTGCCGCTTCGCAATCAGGAAGAGTTAGACAGCTTCCTCAAGGAACTCTACGATCCGAAAAGCCCCTCATACCGCCATTTTCTCACGGTGGATGAGTTCACAGCGAAGTTTGGTCCGACCCAGCAGGATTATGACGCCGTAATTGGCTTCGCGGAAGCGCACGGCCTCACCGTGGTCGGCACCTCGCGCAACCGTGTGAACCTTGATGTCACGGGGTCCGTTGCGAACATTGAAGCAGCCTTCCATCTGAAAATGGGCATGTACATGCACCCCACGGAAAACCGCATGTTCTATGCTCCGGACCGGGAGCCCACACCAGATTTAACTGTCCGTCTTTGGCATATCGCGGGTCTTGACAACTACTCGATTCCCCAGCCTCTTCTTGTTCATAAGAACGTGACCGCGCTCAATAATCAGGCTGCGCAGCCGATCGCCACGACCGGTTCCGGCCCGAGTGCCTCCTTTCTCGGCAGCGATATGCGGGCGGCCTATTATGGCGGCACGGCTCTCACCGGAAGCGGCCAGTCTCTTGGACTGCTGGAGTTTTACGGTACAAATCTTTCTGACTTGAACACATACTTCACGAACACAGGTCAGACGAACTCTGTAACCGTAAATCTCGTTTCGACCGACGGGACGAGCAAAACTTGCAATTATCCCCGCTGTGATGACACTGAGCAGACCATTGACATGACTCAGGCGCTCGGAATGGCTCCTGGCCTTTCCAGCCTGGTCATGTACATTGGCTCGACCGACCCCGCCATCTTCAACGCCATGGCAACGGCTAGTCCGCTCAACGCCCAGCTCAGTTCTTCCTGGGCATGGAGACCGGCCGATCCTTCGACGGATGACCCGTATTTTAAGGAGTTCGCGGCGCAGGGCCAGAGCTTGTTTCAGGCATCCGGCGACAGTGGAGCCTGGACATCCACTTCTGCGGTTTACCCCGCAGATGACGTTTATCTTACCTCCGTCGGCGGGACGTCCGTGCAGACCAGCAGCGCGGCCGGTCCTTGGAGCTCGGAATCCGCGTGGGCCGACGGTGGTGGCGGCATCTCGCCGAACGGGTTCGCCATTCCCGCCTGGCAGACGGCCACAGCCAGTCAGTGTTCGAACTGTTCCCAGACCATTCGCAACGCCCCCGATGTTTCGGCCAACGCCGATTTCACTTTTTATGTCTGCGCCGATCAGAGTGCCTGCACCTCAAATTATTATGGCGGCACGAGTTTCGCGGCACCCATCTGGGCCGGCTACATGGCTCTCGCCAATCAGCAAGCGGTCGCCAATGGCCAGGCCACGATCGGCTTCGTCAATCCGACCCTTTACACCATCGGCCTGAGTTCAAACTACAACGCGGATTTCCATGACGTCCTGAGCGGCAGCAACGGCGATCCGGCAACCACCGGATACGATCTGGCGACCGGCTGGGGCAGTCCGAACGGGCAAGCCCTGATTGACGCGCTTATCGGCACCGCGCCGGCTCCCGGATTCAGCCTTTCCGCCTCGCCGGCTTCGGTGTCGGTGGCGCAAGGTGCATCAGGAAACTCCACCATTACCAGCGCGGTCACCGGCGGCTTTGACTCGTCCATTTCTCTGTCCGCCACAGGCCAGCCAACAGGTGTGAACGTGAGCTTTAGCCCCACTTCCGTTACCGGAGCCGGAACTTCAATCATGGCCATGATGGTCGCCTCAACCACAGTCCCCGGGACCTATCCCATAACCGTCACGGGATCTTCTGGCAGCAACATGGCAACCACCGTGGTCACCCTGATCGTTACTTCGACGGGCGGGGGAGGCTCTGGCAACTTCACGGTCAGCGCATCTCCTTCATTGCACGCTGTATTTTCCGGTGGCTCAGCCTCTTACACGATCACGACCACTGCGTCTGGCGGCTTCAACTCGGCAATAACCCTGTCCGCTTCAGGAGGGGGAACCGGCAGCACCTTTACCTTCAGCCCCAACCCGATTGCGGCGCCGGGCTCCGGCACCTCGACCATGACTGTCAGGACGAGCCGGAGTGCAGCAACTAATTTCTATACGATCACCATAACCGCGAAGGGCGGCGGTCAAACGCAGACAACCACCGTCACCCTGGGTATCCTTCACTACTAGCGCTGGAACGTTGCGAAGCTGTAGGACACGGGCCACTCCGGCCAAAATGGATGGCGGCCGCGGGATTCTTGCGGGCCTGCGGACGGAGTACAGGTCCGGTCCTTTGCTCGGGATGTTACAGTTCGCTATGTGACGCGGGTTTGAAAAGAACTGTAGTCAGCAACATCCGATTGCTTCTTGGGAAGCCAACTGCGAGCGGAACGTGGCCGAGTCACGGGCAACTCGGAGGTAGTTCGACCTTCCCGGCCCGCCGACTTGACGCGACAATTTCTTCTTTGTACTGCAACGCCACACGCGGGAGGTTCCCGCTGCGGACTAGAACCGTCCCGCGTCAATCCACTTCTGAACTTCATCCGCCACTGAAAAACGTCTCGTCGGTTGTGCCGAAAAGCGCTCATCCAGTTCGTACGCGTTTTTTTCCAGCAGGATCGCCTCGTAGCAATCCCCTGTCAGGAAGCCGTCCACATACTTTGCTGCGAAGCCCTCGAGTCCGAGCTTCTGGTATTGCACCGTGTGGACGAGTTCACGGAACAAGAGCCTGTCGGTAAACTTTTCGTGGGATACCACGGTGTCAACGAGCGTAATCGCTGCCATGAGCGAGAAATTCGGCAAATCCGCCAGCGCGAATCCCATCGGAACGAGTTGCTCGTAAAAAGCCGGGTTCCCAACGCGCTCGCCCTGCAGCACCAACACTCGCACTGAATCCAAATTGCTTGCCGGGAAAAAGGGCTGCATTGCTTTTCTTTGTCCTGCGTCAAGGGGAATCGCGCGGCCTCGAAAGGTCTCGCGCTGCAGGGAGATGTAGCCGGCAACCTGCTGCTTGATCCATTCAACTTGCGCGCTCCCCAGGTTAGGCCGCGGCACCGCGAACCTCTTGTCCTTTAGCCCCGTCCCTCTCACGCGGCGCCCCGACACGTTCGAACCGCGCCATAATATCGATTGACATACGTGTTATAATATTATATGTTCAATTTGGGTAGGCTTACTGGCCCCCTCACGCGCTCCAACGGCGTTCCCGAACTCGCTGCGCCGCGCCCGTATCCCCCACTTCATCAATCCTAACTGGCTTTAGAATGAACACTTGTACATTTCACGCCCCTAAGTCTCCTGGAATGAACACTTGCAGAATCACTGTTTCTAAGCGCCTTTGGAATGAACACTTACAAAAAAAGGGGGGAGGGGGTACCTCATTCTCCCATTGGGAATCTCTTTCAGGTCTTTCCCTACGGGCATCCCTCGGATTTCAGCTTCCCCAAGAGCCTCTTCGCTTCGGGGCTCCCCTTCTTCACCGCCGCCTCAAGCAGGATCCTTGCCTGCCCGCAGTCCTGTGGCACTCCGTCGCCCCGCGCGTACAAATCCCCCAGCGTCACTTCCGCCCGCACATTGCCGCGCGACACTGCTGCCAACAACAGTTCAACGGCATTTTCCAGCTCGCGGCTTCGGGAATTCCCGTGCAGAATTTTTCGTGCCTCCTCGAATTCCTTCTGCCCGGTGGCGGAAATCACCATCCCCGGCGCCGTTCCCCCGGAGGAATTCACATCCCGGCTTCCGCCCCTGTTCGGCGAACTCGTTGCGGTATTCCCCGCGTTGCCGGACTCCGAATTATCCGGTTGTTTCGGGGCCTGTTCCTGTTGTGTGGCCGGCCGTTGCTCCGCCGCCGAACTTGGGTTCGCCGGTGAGTTGTTTGCCGGCTGCTGCGGAGAGTCGGAAGGCGCTGCGGAAGTTTGCCTCGACCCATCCGGCGGCGAGCTCCGCGAAGTGGGAACTTGCTCGCCCGCGATCTTCTGCCCCAGCCGGATCATCTCTTCGCCAATCTGTTTGCGGAATCCCATTGCCAACAACGCGAGAGCCCAGCCGACGCAAATCCATACAAATGCCATCGCGGCCGTGCGGCCCCAGTGCCGCCTTATATCAGCCGGCCTTTGCCGGACGCTTTCCACTTCCGGAAAAGGCTCGAGGCGCGGGAACTCCCGGGCATGCGGAGACTCTGCCGGAGCCACGCTCGGCGTCGCCACAACTGGAATGATGGGGGCCGCGATTTCAGGTTCCACACCCACCGGCGAAGCAGCAAAAGTCTCCTTCACTGCTTCCGGTTCCTCCGGCGGGGTTTCGACTTCGGGGAGGAGTTCCGCTTGTGGTTCGATGTGCAACGCGAGTGTTTCCGGCCCGCTGGCGATGGGCTCCGCATCGGGAACGACCGGCGTTTCAGCCGGAGTCAGCTTCACTCGGGGAAGTTGGATCGAAGTTTCTTTCTCCGGAGCCAAGGGAGGTTCGACCGCGGGAATAGCGACCTCAAAAAACGCTTCGTTCGCAACGAACTCCGAGCGGAATCCTCGCGACACTTTCTCCATCGTATCCGCGGCGGGCGGTTCGGAAATCTTTGGCGTTTCCTGTTCGGCCGCTCGTTCAGGCAGGCTCGGTTTCTCAGCGGTGTCCGCTGCTACTTCCCGAACCGAAGACGCCGCGGGTGGTTTTTCCAAAATCTGCGCGCCCACATCGGAGGGAACCGCGCTTGGATTTGCATTTTCGACCACTGGCGAAACGAACGCCGAAGGGTCTGCGAGCTTTTCTGGCGCAATTGATTCTGGAGGTGCGGGAGAAGACGAGACATGTGGCGGAACCGCCGTTTGTGGACTGTCCGCGCGCAACGCCGCTTTTTTCAGGGCTCTCTCCAAATCTTCGAGAAGGGGCTCGCTGGAAGCTTCCGCGCGGATTTCTTTTTGCGGAGGCTTCGAAGCGACTGGAAGAGGGGGCGCAGCTTTCGGGGACGCCGCGAGATTTACATCCGGTTGCGCCGCGGGCGGCATCGGCTTCAATTCGGCAACCGGTTGCGGCAAAGGCGGGCGTTCCGGCCTGGCCTCTACAATTCCTTTCCGGCCTTCCTTGCGGCGCAGCCAGCTTTCAAACTCGCGGCGGAATTGCGGGGTCACTTCGGTGAACAGAATTCCGCCCTTTCGCCCCTCTTCCTCGCTCCAAACCAATTTTCCTTTTCCTTCGAGACGCGTCTTTCCGTCCAGGAGAAATACGAATGCAACGGGTCCGCTCGGGCGAAGGGGAGTGACCGCGCGAAAACAAAATCCATCTTCGGAAGCGCTCAACAACATCCCCCCGTTGGTAGACTCGAGCTCGACGTAGACGAGCTGCGACGGTTTGAAGCGGTTGAAGGAAAGACTTTCATCCATGGGCGCGAGAGGCTCCGGTCCCCCGCGCCATCTTATCCCGATTGAAGGCAAAACGCCGCAAGTCCGCAAAAAACGGCGAGGGAGAGCGTAGGGAACTACCGTATCGCAGTTATATCGTAATCCGATATAGTTCGCGAGTTTGAGCCGATTTTCCGGGACTTCCGCGCCGCCATCTGTTAAAATCGTTTTGAAGATTTGTAAGGGGAAGTGTCGTGCGACTCCAGACAACGTCTTCGCTAGCCTCGCGTGCGCTGGCCCTGGCTGTGATTATTTGGTTTCCCCTGCAGGGCAGCCAGATCCTACATTTTTGAGCCCGACAAGAAGTCGCACGGCGCATCCGTCTTTCAAAGAGCCCCGGAATGCGGACACCATTAAAAATCGCCTTGCCGTTGGCCGTGAGCGTTGCAGCCGTGTCGGTGCTCTTTGCGGCCTACCAGGTGCGCACGGAGCGCCGCAATCTGCGCAACGATTTGGCGCGGCGATCCGAGATTCTTGCGGAAAGCCTGCAGGAAACAATTGAACCGTTGATGGATCGCGAGCGGCCGGCGCCAGACCGGGTGATGCAACGCATCGTGGAGCGATTCGGCCAGAGAGAACATTTGAAAGGCATTGCCGTGTACGAGGCCGATGGAGACCTTCTGGCGATCACTCCAGGGCTGAGCCCGGATTTTCGCACCGTTCCGGACGTGGTAAAGCGGGGCATCGCGCAGGATTCCGGCATCGGTGAATTCATTTATATGAACGACACGCCGATGCACATCTACGCGTTGCCGCTGCACCGTGACTCGAAAGCTGTGGGCGCGCTGGCGGTAATTTACGATGCGAGCTACATCGAATCGCGAATTCTTCTCACATTACGCGACGCGCTGCTCTCCGCACTTCTTGAAACGCTGCTCATCACGCTCCTTGCGTTGATCCTCGTACGCTGGGCATTCACAGACCCGCTGCAGCGGACGGCAAAATGGCTGCGCACGCTGCGCATCGGCGGAGTGAGATCCGGGTCGCCGCTACCACAGGGAGAAATATTCGATCAGATCAAGAAGGAAGTGACGAACCTGGCGCGCGATCTGGATGCCGCACGGGCCGCGGCGGAAGAAGAAGCGCGGTTGCGCGACACGCACGCTTCGGTGTGGACGGCGGAGCGATTGCGCGTGAGTTTGCGGAACAAGCTGCAGGATAAGCCGCTTTTTGTTGTTTCGAACCGCGAGCCGTACATGCATCTGCACGGAGACAAAGGAATCGAGCTGATGGTGCCGGCGAGCGGGCTGGTGACGGCAATCGAGCCGGTGCTCGTGGCCTGCGACGGAACGTGGATCGCGCACGGGTCAGGCAGCGCAGACCGCGAAACCGTGGATGCGCACGACCGGCTGAGGGTTCCGCCGGACCGGCCGAGCTACACATTGAGGCGGGTGTGGCTCACGGATGAAGAAGAAAAGGGCTATTACGAGGGCTTCTCGAACGAAGGGCTCTGGCCGCTCTGCCACGTCGCGCACACGCGACCGACATTCCGTCCCGAAGATTGGCTGAATTATCAGCAAGTGAACCGGAAATTCGCGGATGCGGTTTTACAGGAAATGGAGGGTACGGAATCACCCATTCTGCTGGCCCAGGATTATCACTTCGCGCTTTTGCCGCGAATGGTGAAAGAGGCGCGTCCGGATTCGCGGGTGGCGATCTTTTGGCATATTCCCTGGCCGAATCCGGAGGTTTTTGGAATCTGCCCGTGGCAGCGGGAACTGGTGGACGGACTCCTAGGAGCGGACCTCGTGGGGTTTCACACGCAGACGCATTGCAATAATTTTCTCTCGACCGTGGACCGGGCGCTGGAAGCACGCACGGAGTGGGACCGATTCGCCGTCAACAGGCAAGGGCACGTCACGCGGGTGCGGCCGTATCCGATCAGCGTGGCCTTCTCGGAAAACGGGGTGCCGGCGAGTACGAGGGGCTCCGGCCAACTGCGCGCGGAGATTTGCGACGAGCTGGGGATTGAAGCTTCGCTGCTGGGAGTGGGCGTGGATCGAGTGGATTACACGAAAGGGATCATCGAACGATTTCGCGGCATTGAACATTTTCTTGAACTGAATCCCGCTTATCACCGGCGGTTTGCATTTGTACAGATTGGAGCGCCGAGCCGGACGCAGATTCCGCGATACCAACAATTTCTGGACGAAGTGACGGCGGAGGCGGAGCGGATCAATGCGCGCTTTCAAGCTGGCCGGTGGAAGCCCATCGTGCTGCTGCGCAGGCACCATTCGCACCAGGAGATTTTGCGCTATTACCGGGCCGCTTCCGTCTGCCTGGTGACTTCGCTGCATGACGGAATGAATCTTGTGGCGAAAGAGTTCATTGCTTCGCGGGACGATGAGCAGGGCGTGCTGATTCTGAGCACATTTACGGGGGCGGCGCGGCAGCTTCCCGATGCTTTGCTGGTGAATCCCTACGACGTCGAGCAGCTTGCGGATGCGATCCTGAAATCACTGGAAATGGGCGAAGGGGAACAAGCGGCACGTATGCGGCACATGCGGGAGAACATCCGGGAGCACAACATCTATCGGTGGGCCGCAACTTTACTCTCGGACCTGACGGAGATCCGCATTGACACCGCGGAACGGCCGGAAATCGCGGAGGCTCAGAGCGCTTCCTAAGGAACGAGCAGAATTCAAACGGGCAGCGCGGCGGAAGCGGCGGAATCGCCGAAGCGGGCGGAGTGCTGCTTGAGAAGAAACTGGTCGGTCATTCCGGCGACGTAATCGCAGACAATCAGAATTCTTGGAGATTCCCGCGCGAGTTCCTCGTAACTAGAAGGCATGGAGCCGGGACTGGAGTCGTAAAACCGGAAGAGTTCCTCGAGACAGCGGACGGAGCGATCGCGATCTTCAGTAATTGCGTGATGCGAGTAGATGCGCGAAAACAGAAAATGTTTCAGCTGTGCATTTGCCCCGGCAGCTTTTTCGCTCAAGCCAGCGAGGCGGTGTGACGCGCGGCGAACTTCCTCCGCGGTTCGAGCGGCCGAGACGCGGACAGAATCGCGCGTGGTTTGAATCAGATCGGTAGCGAGAACATTCAGGACGCGCTTCAGGGCTTCATTGAATTTGAGTTTTTCGCGACCCTCCGGATGCATGCGATTGACGGTGGTGTACTCCCGTTCGAACACGGGCACTTCGCGCAAGAGCACCTCCAAATCCAGGACGCCCGCTTCGCGAGCATCATCTAGATCAGCGGTGTTGTAGGCAATTTCATCCACCCAGTCGATCAGTTGAGCTTCGAGAGGAGGAAGCAGGTCGAGGAGATATTCTGCGAGGCCGGGAAAAAGAGATTCGCGGTAGTCCCGGGAGTGCTTGATGATGCCTTCGCGGACCTCGAAAGTGAGATTGAGGCCGGGAAATTCGAGGTAGCGCTGCTCGAACTGTTCGACGATGCGCAGGGCGTGGAGATTGTGGTCGAAGCCGCCGTGAGCGGCCATGAGATCATTGAGCTTGCGTTCTCCAGCATGGCCGAAGGGCGGATGACCGATGTCGTGGACCAGAGCGAGGGCTTCGGCGAGTTCGGCATTGAGATGGAGGGCGCCGGCGACGGTGCGAGCGATCTGCGCGACTTCCAGAGTGTGAGTGAGGCGGTTGCGGAAATGATCGGAATAGCGCGTGGTGAAGACCTGGGTCTTGGCTTCCAGGCGGCGAAAAGCACGGGCGTGAATGATACGGTCGCGATCGCGGGCGTATTCGGAGCGGTAAGGATGGCGAGGCTCGGGATAGCGCCTGCCGCGCGAATCCTCCTCGTGCATGGCCCAGGCAGCCAGATTGAGAATTGGAGTGATGGCCGCTCCGTTCCTCTGCGGCACTTATGCAGTGAGACTATGTTTTTGGCGAAGACGAAAGCAGATTGAGCCCGCGATCCGCGCGGTCCGCGACCGGCGAATTCGGATATTCGTTCTTCACTTGCTGATAAATTCCGGCGGCTTCCGCAGGACTCTTCTGGCGCAGGAGATCGGCCAATTCCAGCAGGGCCAGCGGACGAGGAACCAGGACGGCGTGCATGTCCGCGACCGCGCGGTAAGCTTTGACGGCGTCATCGGTTTTGCCGGTGCGAGCGTAGATGTTGGCCATCTGATATTGGGCCATGGCGGCGAGTTCCTTATCTTTTCCGGGTGCCAGCTTCTTCAATTCCTCGAGCGCTTGATTGAAACGGCCCAGATCCTCGAGACAGAGAGCGGCATAGTAGCGCGACAGGCGGCCCGGATTCGTGTTCGGGTACTTGTTTGCGGCGACCAAAAATTGGCCCGAGGCAGCATCGGCGCGCGCATCTTCACTGGGATAGATGGTTTCACTGGTGTCGCCCGGAGGGGCGGAAGAGCGGAGGGGAGCATTGAAGGTTTTCATGGCAGCGTCCAACGCCGCGGAAGCCTGCAAGTTCTGGCGGCCGGTGTAGAAATTCCAACCGAAGTAAGCGCCAGCGGCAATCAGAGCAACGAGGATGATGACGGTTGCAGTCCTGCTGTGGGAATAGACGGCTTCCGCGCCGTGCTCGATGGACTCACGGATTTTGTCCTGCTTCAATTCCTTGCGCGAAATGTGTTCGGGCACGCCTTTTCTCCTGAATATTCCGGAAGCTCCATCCTAGCATAAAGAGAAGGAAGGAACGCAGCGGGCAAGATCCCGGGCAAAGGAGCAAGCCGAAAGAAACCACAGGCTTCGAGGGTGCGGCGTATGATGCTGGACGGAATGAACGAGAGACTTCCGCTCGCAACGCTGCTGTCGTTCGCGCTCACGGCGTTCACGATCGAGTTCGACAACGAGTTCGAAAAGCAGATGACGCACCGGACGACGATGCAGGGCTTGAAGGGAAACGGACCGCACGCTCCGTGGCTGGTGTCGCTGGTAATGTGGCCAAACTGCATGCAACACATTGGGGAGGAAGGAGTGAGCGTCCGCGAACTTGCAGGGCGAGCGCGGACGAAGACAAATCTCGCGGGAATGGAACGGTGGGGATATATCACGGTGAGTCCGGACCCGAAAGACCCGAGGCTGAAACAGCCGCGATCCGCCTGGATCGCGCGGGCAACGCCAGCGGGCCGCAAAGCACAGGAGGTGTGGAAGCCGCTTTTCGGAACGATCGAGAGACGCTGGCGGGAGAGATTTGGTGAAGAGGAAATTGACCGGGTGCGGGAAACGCTGAGGGAGACGGCAAAGCACACGGAAATCGAATTGCCGGACTGCCTGCCGATTTTGGGATACGGGCTATTCAGCAAAGATGAAAAATATGGGCCATGCGAACCTGGGCGAGGGAGAGAAAAATCAGTGCCAGACCTGCCCCTTTCTGCGCTTCTTTCCAAAGTCTTGCTGGCATTCGCGATCGAATATGAGGACAAGTTCGAACTCTCACTGGCAATCAGCGCGAATCTGCTGAGGGTCCTGAAGGAAGAGGGCGTCCGAGTGCGAGATCTGCCGGAGCTGAGCGGCGTGTCCAAAGAAGGGATCCACATGGGGATGGGGATTCTGTCGAAGAGGGGCGCTTGTGTGCAGAGAGTGAAGCGTGAAGGAGGACCAACAAGGATTGCGCAACTGACGGCAAAGGGCCAAAAGACGCGAGAAGCGTATCGTCGAAGAATTGAGAGTGTTGAGGAGCGCTGGAGGGAGCAATATGGGAAAAAGACGGTCCAAGGTCTTCGCGAAGCGCTTGAAAAGCTGGCCGGGAACGGAACCGCGGCGCAATCGCCGCTGTTTCAGGGATTGGAGCCTCCGCCTGAGGGGTGGCGGGCATCCGTGCGGAGACCGGGAACGCTGCCACACTTTCCGATGGTGCTGCACAGGGGAGGATTTCCTGACGGGAGTTAGGCGTAACGCTAAAAGGATGAGGAGTAGGAGCGTGAAACCATCCGGATGAACCGGGGTCAACCCGAGATCCGGGAGGGAGGAACATAACGTTTGCGGCACGGTAGGGGAGGCGCAGAAGCCGAGGGCGCGGCGGGGTGATATCTTGTAGGGATGCAGGCGGAATGCAGCCATTGTGGCAAAAAGCACCTGCTGAACGACGCAGACGTGGAGAAGCATGGCAAAGTGCAATTCCGGTGCACGAAGTGCGGCGGGTCCACGGTAGTAGAGAGCAAAAAGAAACCGGAAATGACCATGGTGATTTCTCCGCTGCCATCGTTTGCGCGCTCGGAGGGAGGCGGGACGAGCTTGCTCCTGGCCCAGGATGAAGGAGTCCGGCTGCCGACAAACGTAAAGATCGTGCTGGCGATCCTAAGCGGGCCGGACCAGGGAACGGCGCATACGCTGACGAAGCCACGCGTGATTATCGGGCGAAGAGGCGCGGACATTCCCCTAAACGATCCGGAGATCTCCCGCCAACACTGCGTGATCGAAGTGCGCGACAAAAACGTGAATTTGAAGGACCTGGATTCGACGAACGGGACCTTTTACGACGAAGAGCGGACGCGCGCAGCGGTACTGATGGATGGTGCGGAGTTCCGGATCGGATCAAGCCTGATTCGTGTGAGTATCCTGCCGAAGTAATTGACCGCCAAGAGGACGAGCCGGGATCGTGGGGCTGCCGGAGCATTTGTGAGATACTGACGGCGACCCCGGACTGCCTCTGATGAACCGCTTTTCCGCCTGCCTCATCACCCTCAATGAGGAACATAACCTGCCGCGCGCGCTGAAGTCACTCGAAGGGATTGCGGACGAAATCGTGGTGGTGGACTCCGGAAGCACCGATCTGACAGAAGAAATCGCGAAGGAACACGGCGCAATGCTCATTCGCCGCGCATGGACGAATTACGGGGAGCAAAAGAATTTTGCGGCCGCGCAAGCGAGCCACGAGTGGATTTTTTCGATGGATGCAGACGAGGAGCTGAGCAGCAATCTGCAAAGCTCGCTGCTGGACTGGAAAAAACGCGACGCGGAGTTTGCGGTGTACGAAGTATCGAGGCGGACGTGGTATCTGGGCGCTTGGATCCGGCATTCGGGGTGGTATCCGGATTTTCAGCGGAGGTTATACCAAAGGGACGCGGCGCGGTTTTCCGGAAGGATTCACGAAGCGCTGCGGTTTGAAGGCAAACCGGGACGTTTGAGCGGCGACTTGCTGCACTACACGGTGCGGACGTTTGCCGATCACGAAGAAAATGTGGAGAAGTACACGACGCTGGCCGCGCAGCAGATGTTCGAAGAAGGGCGGAGAAACTGGCGGGCGGCGGTGTGGTTCGCGACGCCGTGGAGTTTTTTTCAAAACTATATTCTGCGGGGCGGAGTGCTGGACGGCTACCGGGGAGGGCTGATCTCGAGGATGGCGGCGCGTTCGGTGCGGCTGAAATATTCCAAGCTGGGCAAACTGGTGAAGACGAGGGGCGGAGAGAGGGGAGATGCCGGGTGATTCCGCTGCTGGTGGATCTGGAAACAGAGTGGCGTGGCGGGCAGAACCAGTTTCTGCTGCTGCTGACGGGATTATACGAACACGGCCATGCGGCGGAGCTTCTGGTGTCGGAGGGATCCGTGTTGGGACATCGAGCAGCGAAGGCGGGGTTCTGCGTGCACCACGTCTCGCGAGGGATGCTGCGACTGCCGGCGGCAAAGAAGATCCGCAAATTGATGAGCGACGGGCGATTCGATGTGGTGCACGTGAACGAATCGCATGCGCTGACGGCGGCTTGGCTGGCACGCGCGCACAAGCGCGCGCCCCTGATCATTTCACGAAGGGTGGGTTACCCGCTGGCAAACCGCAAGCTGGCAAGAGCGCGATACTTTGCCGCGAGACGAATCATTGCCAATTCGCACTGGGTGGCCGAACGCGCAGCCGAATCGGGAGCGCCGAAGGAAAAGATCACGGTGGTATACGAGGGAGTGCGCATGCCGCCCATCCCGACGGCGGAGGATCGAGAAAGAGCAAGGGCGCGATGGGGCGTGAGCGCAGAACAAATTTTGACCGGATGCGTCGGAGTGCTCTCCCCGGACAAAGGGCAGGAATGGGTGATCCGGGCGCTGCGGGAGTTGCAAAGGGAATTTCCAGCATGCCGGCTGGTGCTGGCGGGAGAAGGGCCGGACCGGGCGCGGCTGGAGGGGGTAGCGCGCGAGGCGGGAGTGCTGAATAGCGTGTTGTTCGCGGGATTCGTGAAAGATATGGAGGCGATTTATCAGGCACTCGACCTGTTTGTATTTCCAGCGCTGTATGAGGGGCTGGGAACTTCGCTGCTGGCGGCGATGTCGTTTGGAATTCCGAGCATCACTTATTTCGGGTGTGCGCTGGGAGAGATCGTGGAAAACGGAGTGAGCGGAATTCAAGTGGAGGCGCGAAAACCGGAGGAAATTGCAGCGGCGGCGGCGAAAATTCTGCGCGATCCGAAATGGGCGGCGGCGCTGGGCGGAGCGGGACGGAAGCGGATCGAGGGGAAGTTCTCAGCGGAAGCGATGGTCGAGGGGACGATCAAGATTTACCACGAAGCTCTGGCAGAGTGATGGAGAGAAGAGTGAATGTAGGCGTCTGCTTCAGCGGGATCGGAAGGGCAAAAAAGAAGCGCCGGGCGGCTCCTTCTCGATCCGCACGGCGCTTCGGTAAAACATTTGCACCAGTTTTCTGATTCCACTTGTTCCGAGTGTCCCCTCCTTTCCGCTAAGCCGTTGGGCCGAGCTATCTCTCGTTTTGAACAACCCATCGTCCCTTTGGATCGAGGAACTCCACGCCGATGGCAAAGCCGTCGCCTTGCAATGGTTCGCAGTAAGCTACTCGTGCTGAGGAACGAAACTCTCCGGTGCGCGAGCTGAGGAGAAGCTTGTCGCCAAGCTCCCAGCGCC
>Ga0335078_10007785_pt1 | contig 15901 bp, 19 predicted proteins | sample Lox_Sample_32_FD_206711 | JGI IMG/M metagenome (GOLD analysis project Ga0335078, IMG submission 206711) | Soil microbial communities from Loxahatchee National Wildlife Refuge, Florida, United States - Lox_Sample_3.2 | ecosystem: Environmental > Terrestrial > Soil > Wetlands | place: USA...
CCGGCATCCGCCACGCGACCGCCTTCTACGTGCTCACCCTGGCCGGCGGCCAGATCTGCGCCATGACCCGCTTCGAGGCCAGCGTGCTGCCGTGGTTCGGGCTACCGCGATCACTCCCGAGCCGGTAGCCATCACCCGGATCCACCGGGCCTACTTCGGGGTCTACGGGCCGCCTCAGGTGTCGAACAGGCCGGCCTGGTACGCGGTGATGACGAGCTGTACCCGGTCCCTGGCGCCCAGCTTGGCTAGCAGCCTGGCCACGTGCGTCTTGGCGGTGCCTGGGGTGATGTACAGGGCGGCGGCGATCTCCGCGTTGGACATGCCCAGGCCCACCAGCCGGAGCACCTCGCGTTCGCGATCGGTGATCCCGGTGAGCTCCCGGGGCTTGCGGCCAGAACGGGGCTGGCCGGCGAACTCTCCGATCAGGCGGCGGGTGACGCCCGGCGCGATCATGGCGTCGCCGGCCGCGACCACTCGGATCGCGGCCAGGATGTCGTCCAGCGCCATGTCCTTGACCAGGAACCCGCTCGCCCCGGCCCGCAGCGCGCCGTAGACGTACTCATCGTCATCGAACGTGGTGAGCACGAGCACCCGGGCGTGCGTCTCGCCGGCGGTGATCAGCCGGGTGGCCTCGATGCCGTCCATGCCCGGCATGCGGATGTCCATGACGACCACGTCGGGGCGAGTGTCCCTGGTGAGCCGTACCGCCTCGGCTCCGGTTCCGGCTTCCCCGGCCACGCCGATATCGGGTGTCTGGTCGATCAGCCTGCGCAGGCCCGCACGGACCAGCGGCTGGTCATCGGCCAGGACGACCCGGATGGTCACCGCGCCGGCGCGGGCACTGGCAGCCGGGCGGCGACCCGGAAGCCGCCGTCGGGGCGCGGCCCGGCCGAGAAGTCGCCGCCGAGCAGCGCGGCACGCTCGCGCATCCCGGTGATCCCGTAGCCGGTCCCGGCCACGGTGCCGCCGCGGCCGCTGTCGGTGACCTCGATCGACAGCTGCCCGTCCTGCCGGTCGATCCAGACCAGGCACCGGTCCGTGCCGGCATGCCGGACCACGTTGGTGACCGCCTCCTGGATGATGCGGAACGCCGACAGGTCGATGTCGGCCGGGAGCGGCTCCCGGCTGCCGAGCCATTCCACGTCGACCCGCACGCCCGCGTCCAGGGTCATCGCGGCCAGCCGGTCGATGTCGTCCAGGCCGGGCGCCGGGCCCAGCGGCGCCCGGCCGTCCCCGGCCCCCGGGAGTCCCGGCTCGGCGCGCCGCAGTCCGGTCATCATCCGGCGCAGCCCGGATAGCGTCTCCCTGCTGGTGGCCTCGATGGCGGCCAGGGCCTCGCGCGCCTCGGCGGGACTGGCGTCCCAGACCCGGCGGCCCGAGCCTGCCTGGATCGCGATGATGCCGATGCTGTGCGCCACGATGTCGTGCAGTTCGCGGGCAATCCGCAGCCGCTCCGCCATCACGGTCTGGGTGGCCGCCTGGGCGCGCACCAGTTCGGTCCGGGCCTGGGCCTGCCGGATCGAGTTCCCGATGAGCCAGGCAATGGTCATGGCCAGGGGTACGGCGATCGTGATAAGGGGTACGGGCGTCCCCGAGTGGCCGTTCGGGAGCTGGTCCGGAAGCGGAAATTCCAGGACGAGAAACGGCAGGCCCGCGCCGGCCATAGCTGCCCCGGTCACCGAGACCTTGCGGGGGCGCGTCGCCGCCATGTAGCAGACCTCAAGGCCCGCTGCGCAGGCGAACACGACCTGCAGGGAGCTTGCCGGTATCTCTTCCGGCGGCGCCATGCTGGGGACCACCGACCCGGCAAGCGTCACGGCCAGGGCCACGAGGGGCAGGCGGCGCAGCAGCAGAGCGGAAGCCAGCAGGGCGCAGATAAGCACCGGGGATCCCCACATGATCATTTAGGCACCTCCGGCCCGCCGGGTCATGCTCACGGCAGCGATCGTAACCGCCGTGCCGCGCCATGTCGTCTGCCAGCGGGCATACGCCCCCCGGGCTACGCCTGCACCACAGATGTGCCCGCCGGCCGATGCGGCGCACCCCCTGGCTGCGGCACCTTCTGTCCCATGAACGCGACGATCGAGATCGACGGACTGCGCAAGCGGTTCGGCCCGGTGCAGGCGCTTGACGGGATGACGTTCACGGTCCGTCCCGGCCACGTGACCGGCTTCGTCGGGCCGAACGGCGCCGGCAAATCGACCACCATGCGCGTCATCGTCGGCCTGGACGCCCCTGACGCGGGCACCGCCACCATCGACGGCCGCCCGTACCGCACCCTGAAGAACCCGCTGTGCCACGTCGGGTCGCTGCTGGACGCGGCCGCGCTGCAGCCCAGCCGAAGCGCGCGCAACCACCTGCTGTGGCTCGCCCACTCCCAAGGCCTGGGGGCCGGCCGGGTCGATGAGGTGATCGCGGCCGCCGGGCTGGGGTCCGCCGCGCGCCGCAAGGCCGGCGGGTACTCCCTCGGCATGCGGCAGCGGCTCGGCATCGCCGCGGCGCTGCTCGGTGACCCGGCAGTGCTGATCTTCGACGAGCCGTTCAACGGCATGGATCCCGAGGGCATCGTCTGGATGAAGGGCTTCCTGCGCGCCCTCGCGGCGCAGGGCCGCGCGGTACTGGTGTCTAGCCACCTGATGAGCGAACTGCAAGCTCTGCTCACAGAGGGTGGCGCCGGCCACCTGGTCATCATCGGCCGCGGCCGGGTGATCGCCGACACGTCCGTCACTGATCTCCTCGCCGCCGCCTCCGGCAGCCGGATCACGCTGCGCACCACCGCGCCGGCCGACGCGATGACGGCCCTTGCCGGTGCCGGGGCGCAGGTCACCGCCACCGGCTCCGGCGTGCTCACAGTTTCAAACCTTTCATCCGAACGAATGGTGGCTATCCTGGCCGGCCAGGCGATCCCGTTCAGCGAGGTCAGCGGCCACCGGGTCACTCTCGAGCAGGCCTACATGGAACTAACCAGCCGCAGCGTCGAGTACCGGGCGGAGGCGAAGTCATGACGACGGAGACCGTGGCACCGCACCGCTCCCCGGTGACCCAGGAGCGGGAAAGCTTCTGGTACCTGGTGCACGCCGAGTGGACCAAATTCCGCACCGTACGCGGCTGGGTGAGCGCGGTGCTCGTCACGATCGTGGCGTTTCCCGCCATGGCGTTCCTCGGCACTGACGTCAGCGGCGGGTGCGCCGGGACCGGCAGCACGGCCAGCGGCACGTCCAGCGTGACCGGTGGCGCGGCCGGCTGTCAGGTACAGCCGATCGGGCCCAGCGGCGAGCCGGTCACGGACGCGTTCTACTTCGCGCACCAGCCGGTGACGGGGAACGGCACGATCACCGTGCAGGTGACGTCGCTGACCGGCCACGTCACCGTCCCCCCGGCCGGCAGCGAATCAGACGGGCCCCAGACGGGCCCGGGCCTGCCGCCGTGGTCCAAGGCCGGGATCATCATCAAGGAGAACACGTCGCCGGGCTCAGCGTACGCGGCGATGATGGTCACCGGGTCCAACGGCGTGCGGATGCAATGGGACTACGTCAACGACACGCCCGGCCTAGCCGGCGGCGTGTCCGCGTCCGCGCCGCGCTGGCTGCGACTGGTCCGCGACGGCGGCACGATCACCGGGTACGACTCCGCCGACGGCGCGCACTGGACGCTGGTGGGAACCGCCGCCGTTCCGGGGCTGACCTCCAGCGTGCAGGCCGGGCTCTTCGCCGCCATGCCGAACGACGGCAATTACACCACCGCCACGGGCGTCTTCCGCCACACCGGCCTCTCCTGGCCCGCTACCGGATGGACGGGCACCAACGTGGGCGGCGTCCACGCGAACTTCGTGTCGGCGCCGGGCACGCTCCGCCAGAGCGCCGGCACGGTCACCCTGACCGGTTCCGGTGACATCAGCCCCGCCGTCGGGAGCCAGTACAGCGGAAGCGGCCAGTCCCTCCAGCGGGCACTGGCCGGGACGTTCTTCGGGCTCATCCCGCTGATCGTGGTGGCCGCGATGTTCATCACCGCCGAGTACCGGCGCGGGCTGATCCGCGTCTCGCTGACCGCCGCGCCCCGCCGCGGCCGGCTGCTGGCCGCCAAGGCCGTCGTGATCGGCGCGGTCGGTTTCGCCGCCGGACTGGTCGGCGCCATCCTCGCGCTCGCCGTCGGCACGCGCCTGCTGGCCCGGGCCGGCGGGCTGGCATGGCCGATCTCACTGCTCACCGAGGCACGGATGGCCGCCGGCACCGGGGCCCTGCTCGCCATGGCCGCGGTGCTCGCGCTCGCGATCGGCACCATCGTGCGGCGCAGCGCGCCGGCGGTCGCGCTCGCGATCGTGGTGATCTTCATCCCGTGCCTGGTCGCCTTTAACCCGCTGCCCGAATCGCAGGGGCAAGGCCCGGGAGGAGCAGGAGGCTGGCCGCTGCAGGTCACCCCGGCCGCCGCCTTGTCCGTGCAGCAGGCGGTCCCACAGTTCCACCAGCTCATCGCCATCTACAACCCGGAGCAAGGCTACTACCCGCTCGCGCCGTGGGCCGGGCTGGCGGTGGAGTGCGCGTGGGCGGCCGCCGCGCTGGCACTGGCCTATTACCTGCTGCGCCGGAAAGACGCATGAGCCTCACGGCCCGGGTCGCTTCGCCGCGCTACCTGCTGGGCCACGCCCCGCACGCCGTCGCCGCGGCCCTGCACGCCGAGTGGACCAAGTTCCGCACCGTGGCCGGCCCGTCGTGGCTGCTGGCCGGGATCACCAGGCGATGGTGGCGATTCCGAGGGAGAACTGCAGCGCGCTGCCGGGTGCTCGCAGGAGGAGCAGCTTGCCTGCCCTGATCCAGCCCGCCTGGGAGCTGGACACCAAGATGACGTGCTGACCCGAGCCGTCCTGGGTGAAGGTGAGGCCCGAGTTCGTCCCGGCGGGAGACTCGTAGAGGACACGGTATCGCCCCGACGGGAGCGCGATCCGCAGCAGCGCCTCGCGGTCGCCATGCGCGGTCTGCTGGATCGCGGTCGCCGTGAGGCTCTTCCCGTCGGGGCTGATCAGCGCCTCCTGCACGCAGAAGACGCACTTCTGCGGCTCGCTCCAGAGCACGTGGCTGTGCGCCTGCAGCGAGCCGCCGCCGCTGGCCGTGTCGAGTGCCCTCACTGCCATGGATAGCTGCGGGCCGGACGAGCTGGTCGGCCACACATAGCTGACCGCCAGCGTGCGCCCGTCTGCCATCCACGACACCTCATGGGGAGTGACGCCGGTCCCGGCGGGAGCCGGCGGCATCTCCACGGTTTCCCACGTGCGGATTTTCCCGGTGGCGAGGTCGACGACGCTGATGGCAGCGCCTTCGGCGTCCCCGGCCGAGCAGGCTCCCCCGGGTCCCACGTAGTTCCCGTCGGCGGCGTTGAACGCGATGCGGGAGCCGTCTGGCGAGGCGGCGATAGGGCCGACTATCCCCGAGACGGGCGGGCCGACCACGGTAAGGCGCCCAGCCCGGCCCTGGCCGTTAACGGTGAACCTGAAGAATCGTGTCTCGTGCGCGGCGATGGAGATGCCGCCGGCTCCCGCCTGGGTCAGACAGCTCTTGGCGCTGAACGCCGCCGCGAAGAAGGTGCGGTCGTCGGCGGTCGCCGAGATCCCTCCGGTCAGCACCCAGCCGGCTGGCAGCGGCACCACCGCGGTGATCGCACAGTCGCTGGTGCGGCGTACTTGCAGCTGGATCTGGCGGGCCGCCACGTCAGTCGTCACGTAGAACCGTGGCGGGGCGGTTCCCGGCCCGGCCGCCGGAAGCGGCGTGCAGATCGAGAGCCCCGGGGGTGTCGGCTGGCTGGCGGACGAGGACGTGGGGGTGCGGGCGAGATTCGTGGCAAGCAATACCGAGGCAGCGATGACCGCGACCACGCAGGCCGCGGCGGCCAGCGGGATCAGCCATGCCCGCGCGCGCCCGGGCCTGCCGGGCCGCTGCGGACCGGGGGTGATGACCGCGGCGGCGTCGGGTTCGGCCATGACGTCTGCCGCGGCGTTCAGGGCGTCCCTGAGCCGCTCTGCGGTGCGGGCCAGTTCGTCCTGGGTGATCATCGGGTCTCCTTGAGCGCGCGGGCCAGCGCGGTCAGGCCTCGCGCGGCTGTGGACTTGACGGTGCCGGTGCTGATGCCGAGCGTGGCGGCGATCTCCGCCTCGGACAGCCCGGCGTAGTAGCGGAGCACGAGGACTTCGCGGCGCCGCGCGGGCAGCCGGGCCAGCGCCGCCAGGACCTGCCTACGGTCCTCGGACAGCAGCATCGCTTCCTCGGCGGACAGCGGCGGGTATGGCTGGTCCTGGCCGGCCTGACGGCGGATCAGCAGGCGGCGGCGCAGCACGGACCGGCAGCCGTTGACCACCGCGCCGCGCAGGTACGGCAGTGGATCATCCAGATCGGCGAGCCGGCCCCTGCGCTGGTGCATCCGGAGGAACACGTCCTGCACGACGTCCTCGGCGGCTGCCCGGTCGCCGAGGATGAACGCGCCCAGCCGGACCAGTTCAGACCGGCGGCACCGGAACACCTCGGCGAGGCTCTCCGCAGCAGATCCGCTCGGCTTCATGCACACCACACGAACGGGATGGCCGTTTGGTTGCCCGGAGAAGACCTCGGGCTGCGTCCTCCGCTCGGCATGCCCGGATAGGGGAACCTGTCACGAACAGGGCGGGTTCACCGCTGCGGTAGGCGGCGTCGGGGCAGGCCGAAATCCATTGGGGTCAGGCCGACTGTGCGTCCTACGATCGGACGCATGCCGAGCTATGAGCCAGTAGACCTGTCCGCTGCGTGTAACGCGGGTGTGGACGTTCTTGGCGATGAGCCAGGCGAGGTTCCGCTCGGAAGGGTGGACCTGCGCGGCCTGCCGTTCCTGATCGGGTCGGAGCCGCCGTGCCCGGAGCGGTGCTTCCTGCTGCCCAGCGTCCCGGTGCTGGTCGGGATCGGCCGGCAGGCGCGGCGGGTGATTGTCGCGCACCGGCTGCTCGAACCGGGCGCGCCAGCCGGTCACGCGGTCGGGCGGACCGTCGCGGAGTATGTGTTCCACCTGGCCGGCGGCAAGGTCGCCAGCACGCCCATCCGGGAGCGGTTCGAGATCCAGGTGGTGCCGCCGGGGTGGGGCCGTCTGCCGTTCCTCGCAGTCACCGACACCAGCGACCGCAACCTGCCGCGTTTCGAGGGCAGGTGGGGCGAGGCCGGGTTCCGCCTGGCGGAGCACGAGATGGGATGGCCCGCCGGGTATTTCCTGTGGTGCTGGGAGAATCCTTATCCGGACCTAGCGGTCGAACGGATCGAGGTCATCCCGCGCGGCGGGCGATTCATCGTTGCGGGCATCACGACCAGCGACGTTGATGAGTACCCGTTCGTCCGCGCGCCGGCGCGCCCGGTGCGGCTGGTGGTGAAGGACGGGCGGAACGGAGTCCTCGATATCGACGTGGACCGGGGGGCGGCGACCTATCCGCAGCCGCTGCCCGGTGAGGACGACAGGCCTGGCTGGGGGGCGACGGAGGGAACGTCCGCGTATGCGTCGGTCGCCGCGCTGCCGTCGGCCACGATCGCGGTCCGGCGGGGCGGCGACGAACTCGGCCAGGTGCGCTGGGGCGACGTGGAACGCGACGGGCGGGCAGACGCCGGCCCGGTCTCGCTTGAGCTGGCGGAGGGCGGCCGCAACTGGGTGCATGTCAGCGTCGTCGACGACGCGACCGGGCGGCCGGTGCCGTGCCGGGTCCATTTCCGTTCGGCCGAGGGCATTCCCTACCAGCCGCACGGCCACCACAATCACGTCACGCAGAATCTCGGCAGCTGGCATTACGACGTCGGCGGTGACGTCCGTCTGGGCCAGCGCAGCTACGCATATATCGACGGCACCTGCCAGGGCTGGCTGCCACGAGGCGAAGTCGTGGTGGACGTCGCGCGCGGGTTCGAATACGAGCCGCTGCGGCAGACCGTGCGGATCGAGCCAGGGCAGCGGGACCTGACGCTGCGGCTCTGCCGCGTCGCTGACATGGCCTCTGAAGGCTGGTGGTCCGGCGACTCGCACGTGCACTTCCTGTCGACCCCGGGCGCTCAGCTCGAGCAGAGGGGCGAGGATTTGCGTGTCGTCAATGTGCTGCAGACGCAGTGGGGCGCGCTATTCACCAATACCGAGGATTTCTCCGGCCGGCCCAGTGCCGTCGATGGCTACATAACGTACGTCGGCCAGGAGAACCGGCAGCACGAGCTCGGTCACCTGGTCCTGTGGGGCCTGAAAGAACCGGTCATGCCATGGTGCAGCGATGGTCCCGACGAGGCTGAGCTTGGCGGCGCGCTGGACACCACGTTGAGTGATTGGGCTGACCGGACGCATGCCCAGGGCGGCACCGTGGTCGTTGCGCACTTCCCGAATCCGAACGGCGAGCCGGCCGTTCTCGTCGCGACCGGCCGGGCCGACGCCGTCGAGATGCTGGCCCATTCCGACGACGCGATGCTTGAGTATTACCGGTACCTGAACAGTGGCTACCGGCTGCCGCTCGTCGGTGGCACGGACAAGATGTCGAGCGCCGTGCCGGTCGGCCTCTACCGCACGTACGCGCGGCTGGACGAGGAGTTCAGCTATGAGGCCTGGTGCCGGGCGGTGCGATCGGGGCGTACGTTCCTTTCCGGCGGGCCGCTGGTGACGCTCTCGGTCGACGGATGCGAGCCTGGCGGTACCGTCGGGCTTTCCGGCCCGGGAACGGTCAGCGTCCATGCCACGGTGCGCAGCATCTTCCCGCTCCGTTCGCTTGAAGTCGTACGTAACGGCGAGGTCGTTATGAGGGCGGACGTCGACGGCGGACGGCAGGCCGAGATCAGCGGGGAACTGCGGATCGACGGGAACTCGTGGATAGCCTGCAGAGCGTTCGGTGCCGCTTACCACCTCGATGAATGGGGCCGACGGGTTTTCGCGCACACCTCGCCGGTCTATATCGCCTGCGGCGGCGAGTGGACGATGGCCGACCCCGAGGGCATCGGCTATATCCGGACGCTGGTCGAGGGCGCCCGCGAATACGTTCGGCATACCGCGGTCCGCAGGTCCGATCAGTTCACGACGCATCATCACGGCGAGGCCGACCACCTCGCCTGGCTGGAGCGGCCGTTCGCCGAGGCCCTGCGCGCGCTGGAAGAGCGCGACGGCTCCGGCCTGTCCAACTCCGAGATCGCCGCGCTGCTGCACATCTCCGAGGCCACGGTCAAGACCCACGTCGGCCACATCATGGCCAAGCTCGGCCTGCGCGACCGGATCCAGGCCGTCGTCTACGCCTACGAGACCGGCCTCATCGCCCCCCAGGGCCGCGCCAACTCAGGCTAACGACCACTTCCGCCTGCCGATTTAGTGCGCCTCGGAATTGGCTAAGCGGTGTGACGGCCATGCTCGTAGCCCCTGAACGGGTGCGCTACCGGCGCAGCGGTCACGAGGCGTACGCCACGCGGCGTACGGACCGGTGAAAGTTCGTCCGCCAGGCGGACGCCGCCAGATGCCGCTTTCCATAGCGTCGTAAGTACGGGGCACGCCAGTCAGGGGGCTGACAATGCGGCTAGCGATTTACCATCCCAGCACCAGCGCGGCCTGGGCCGACCATCGCCGCGGCCGTAGGTGTCCGCGGCGGCCGGAGGGCCGGCTCATCCCGGACGGGCATTCGCCGTATAAGGTCAGCGACCTGGGTTATCTGCGCCTTTCCTTTACGTATCCGCCGGCTGCGGCGCTGCTGTTCACCCCGCTCGCGGCGCTGCCGGCGCAACTGGCCTGGGCGGTCATGGCGTCGGCCAGCGTGCTCGCGCTCGCGCTCGTGATCCGGGTCGCGGTCGCCGCGGTGCCGTACTGGCGCTTTCCGGCGGGCTGGAGCACCCTGCTGCTGACCGTGGCGATGCTAGGCCTGGTGCCGGTCTGGCGCACCGTCGGGCTCGGCCAGGTCAACGTGCTCCTGATGGCCATCGTGGCCGTGGACGTGCTGACGGTCACCGCCCGCGGATCGCGGTGGGGCGGACTCGGTGTAGGCGTCGCCGCGGCCGTGAAGCTGGTTCCGCTGATCTTCGTCGCGCACCTGTTCCTCACCGGAAAACGCGCCGCCGCCGCGCGGGCGCTCGCGGTCTTCGCCGGGTTGCAGGGGCTGACGCTCCTCATCGCCCCGCAGGATTCCGCCTACTGGACGTCGTATGTGTTCCAGACCGGCAGGATCGGCCCAGCGCAGCAGCCATACAATCAGTCGCTCGACGGGCTTATGACGCGGGTGACCGGCGCGGCCCCATGGTCCGCGCACGCGGCCTGGGTCATCGGCGCCGTACTCGCGGTTCCCGCGCTGATGCTGGTGCTCAGCTATCACCGGCGCGGGCACGAGGTGTCAGCTTTGTGCGTGACCGCGTGCTTCGGACTGCTGCTGGCTCCGGTTTCCTGGCTGCCCTGCTGGGTGTGGATAGCACCGGTCGTGGTCGCGCTGTCTTCTTGGCTGCAGGCCACTTGGCGCGGTGCCGGGCAGCGCCGGGCCGCCAGGTGGCAGCGCTGGGCCGGCGCCGGCGTCGTGATCGGCGTGACCGCCGCGTTCACCAGTACCTATTCGGTCCCGGTCGGCCAGCAACGCCATCAGACGCTCGGTTCGTTCTGGTTTTTCGTGCTCAGCAACCCCTATGTGCTTACCACGATCGCGATGGCACTGGTCCTGGGCGCCGCCGCGCTGCGCCGGGACGATCAGCTTGACGACCCACGGTCATCAGGTCAGTCCCCAGTCGCCGAACAGGACGCCAGCAGATCGTCCCTGGTTGCGGCGGGGTATCACGGCGTGACAGGGAGCGCGAGTTAACCCGTCAGGCTATCTAGCAGCCGGATCATCTGGGAGCCAGGTCCCTTGAGGCTGACTGAGCGGCCAGTTCGGCTCTGCTGGTGATGCCGAGCTTGGCGAAGATGTGGGACAGGTGCACCTTGACGGTGCCGGGGGTGATGAACAGCCGCCGGGCGATGGCGTCGTTCCGCAGGCCCTCGCTGACCAGGCGGACGACTTCCAGTTCGGCCGGGGTCAGGCTGGCCCAGCCGGTGGCGGGGCGTTTGCGGCCGCCGCCTTTGCGGGCGGCGTAGGCCACCGCGTCGTCGAGGGTGAGTCCCTGGCCTTCTTCCCACGCCTGGGTGAAGCGCTCGTCGCCGAGGACGTCCCTGGCCCGGCTGGCGGCGCGTGCGGCGGCACTGCGGTTGGCGGTGAATCCGGGCGCCAGGTACCGCAGCGGCTGCCGGGCCGCGTAGGCGGCGCCGAGCAGGCGCGCGGCGTCGGAGAAGCGCTCCCGGGCCGCGGCGAGCACGCCGAGGAACTCGATGCCGTCGCTGGCGTCCATCCGGTCGCTGCCACGGTGCCATTGCACGGTGGCCTCGCGGGCCAGGTGCTCGGCGTCGGCAAGCTCGCCGCGGTGCCAGGCCATGACGCCCTCGGCGTAGCGCAGCGCGGCGGCGGTGATCGCCTGGCGGCGGACGCCAAGCTCGGCGCGCGCCTCGCCGACGGCGGCCGCCGCCGTGGACTCGTCACCGGCGATGGCGGCCGCTCAGGCCAGGGCGGCCAGGTCGGCAGGAACGAACATGACACTCCCGACACGGCGCCCGCCGTCGGCCGCCCGGCGGAGGGCGCTAGCTGCGGCCGCGGCGTCGCCCCTGGCCGAGGCCAGGCGAGCCTCGGCCCCCGGGCCGGCGAATTCCACAAACCGGTGAGCGCCGCTGCGGCCCGCGGCCCAGCACAGCCCGACCTCCGTTTCGGCCCTGTCGAACTGGCCCAGGGTGGCGAACAGCTGCGCCCGCAACTGGCGTACGACCGTCTCGGTGAAGCGGTCCGGATGCGCCGCGAGCACATTAACGGCCTCGTCGAGCGCGGCCACGGTGGCGGGCTGGATGCCCGCTCCGGCGATGGCGGCCCCGCCGGGCCGGTCAGTGCGAGGGCGAGCCCCTCCTGGCCCGCCGCCGTCCGGGCCAGCTCGACCGCGAGCGTGCCGTGCCGCTCCTCTTCGGCCAGGTCGCCAGCCAGGAAGGCCGCCATGGCCAGCAGACCCTGTGCCCGCGCCGCGAGCGCCGGATCGGCCTGGCCGGACAGGACCCGGCTCGCTTCGAGCTCGGCGACGACCCCGGGCCGCGGCCAGCTCGATGGCTAGCGGCACGGGGAATACGGACTCGCCGGGCACGTCAAGGCGTTCCCTGCTGGTGGTCAGTATGCGCACCCGGCGGCACTGCTCGGCCAGCATCACCACCGCCCGTCCTGCCGACCCCAGGACGTGCTCGCAGTTGTCGAGCACGATCAGCAGCTCGCGGTCGGCCAGCGCCCGCACCACGCCCGCCATCGGGTCCGCAGCATCTCGTTCCGGAACTCCCAGCGCCTCGGCGACCAGCGCAGGAACGAGCGCGGGATCGGTCAGGGAGGCCAGCTCGACCAGCCGGGCGCCATCCCCGAAGCTGCCGTCGGCCAGCGTTGCCACCCGCAGCGCCAGCCGGGTCTTACCGCACCCGCCCGGACCGGTCAACGTGACCACCCGGCCGCCGCGGAGCCGCTCACGCACTGCGGCGATCTCGAGGCCACGGCCCACCAGCGAGCTCACCTCGGTCGGCAACCCCGACTGCCGTTGCAGGAGACGTGACGTCTGCGTGCTCCTTCTAAATCGTCCTGGGAGATACCGCGCTTGGTATGACCCGGCTAACTGCGTCATATGACCTAACCGGGCGAGATATACCTCCTTCAGCAGATGCTGCCAGGAACGGGAACCGCGAGTCTTTTCCTCACCGGTACACCACTATCCGGGAGGACCTGATGAACCGCACCCCCGCTCGAGCGGGCATTGCCCACTATGACCCGCGGCTGGCGAACCTGTCCATACTGCCGGCATCGCACGACTGCAGCAGCGTCGATGCACCCGGGCCCGGTAACTGACGGAGGCCACGATGATGTTCCTTGACTGCCCGGCCTACCTGAACCAGGACCATACCGTACGATGCGGGCTTCCCGCCGAGGTCAGGTGCCGGTTCACCATGCGCTCAACCGACGGGCCCATCGAGGCCGCCATGATCACGTGCCCCGCTGGCCACCACTTCAACGGGGCTATCGAATCCCTCACCTGGGACGGCAAGGACAAACAGATCCCATCGTGGCCAGTCATGTGGGTGCAGTGATGCCCTGCTCGCGCCCGAACCCGGGTCGGCCAACGCGTCTCGTGCTGGTCACCGGCGCCGGTGAACGTCACCGGGACCGGGAACATGCTTACCGCTTCAGCCGAAGCAGGGGTGCGCCGGTTCATTTACCTCGGCGCGGCGATGAGCCTGCTCGGCAGCCCCCGGCCGATCACAGGCGCGGACGAAAGCTGGCCGCTGCAGCAACCGCGCAGCTCCGGATACGCGGCATCGAAGACACGCGCCGACCAAGCCGTCCAGGCGGCCAACGGCCCCCAGATGGCCACCGTGGTGATCCGGCCCGGCTGGGTCTGGGGGACCCCCGACGATCCGTCAACCGCCAGCTTCGTGCAAGCGGTGCACGCCGGACAGATGCGCTTGATCGACGGCGGCCGACACCGCATCGTCGCCACCCACATGGACAACCTCATCCACGCCGTGGGCCTGGCCATCGACCACGGCGTCGGCGGCCGCGCTACTACGTCTTCGATGACGGCAGCACCACCATCCGGGACTTCCTGGCCGGGCTCCTCCAAGCGCACGGCCTGACTCTGCCCGAGGCCTCCATCCCCGGACCGGTCGCGGCCGGCCTGGCCCGGGCCCTCGACGCCGCCTGGCGCATCGCCAGGCGCCCGGGCGACCCGCCCCTCACCAGGATGATCGTCGAGCTAAACCGGGGCCCGTTCCTCGTCTCGGACGCCCATGCCCGCCAGGAACTGCGGTACCAGCCCGTCATCACCCGCCAGCAAGGCATGCAGCGGCTGCGCGACGCCATGCAGCCGGTCTAACCCGGCATGTAATCCAGATCAGGGGGGTGGGGCATCGGGAGCGTCGCGCGTGTCAGGGCGGCGTCCACAGGTATGCCGCGTTGCTGTTGGGCGAGCCATCTGCCACGGTGCGGCCGTCGGGGGCCAGGGTGGGCTGGAGGTCCTTGACGTCGCGAGAGAGAAGGCGGGCGGGAGACTAGGCCCGCTCCGTCCGGGAAGGCGGACTGGGGAATGTCACAGCTTCGGGTGCCGCCTGGTCTTCAGGGCAAGGCACCACGTCTTCAGGACAGAGCACCACGTAGAAGGGAAAGATCATGCGAGTCTTCGTCACGGGGGCGACCGGGGCGCTGGGACGGCACCTCGTTCCCGGGCTAGTCGCGGCGGGTCACGAAGTCATTGCCACCACCAGGGCGCCTGGCAAGGTCGCGCAGTTGCGCGCGGCGGGCGCCGAGCCGGTGATTCTCGACGGGCTGGATCGCGAGGCGGTGATCGCGGCGGTGCGGGCCGCGGCGCCGGAGGTGATCGTGCACCAGATGACCGCGCTGGCGGGCATGCGGAGCCTCCGCAATCCCGACAAAGCGTTCGCCGCTACCAACGAGCTCCGGACCCGGGGCACCGACAACCTGCTGGCGGCCGCGGAGCAGGCGGGCACCCGCCGGGTCATCGCGCAAGGCTACGCGGGCGCCGGCCCGGACAAGCCGTCCGGTGGTGCGCTGAAGACCGAGGAAGATCCGCTTGGCTGGCGGCCCATCCGGTCGGCTGTGCAGATGCCGGCGGCGATCGCGTATGTCGACAAGACCGTGCCTGCCGCGGTACCCGAGGGCATCGTGCTGCGCTACGGCGGCTTCTACGGGCCGGGGGCTTCGGATTTCCTGCTGGACATGCTGCGGAAGCGGCAGGTTCCGGTGATCGGCGGCGGGACCGGGGTCTGGTCCTTCATCGAGATCACCGACGCCGCGGCCGCGACGATCGCGGCGGTCGGCCAGGGCGCGCCAGGCGTGTACAACGTGGTCGACGACGACCCCGCCCCGGTCGCGCAGTGGCTGCCATACCTGGCCCAGGTCGCGGGCGCGAAGCCGCCGCTGCGGCTGCCTGGCTGGCTCGGGCGGCTGCTCGCCGGCGAGTTCGTCGTGGCCCAGATGACCACCTCGCGCGGATTCTCAAACGAGAAGGCCAGGAAACACCTCGGCTGGGAGCCGCAGTACCCGAGCTGGCAAGAGGGATTCCGTGCCTGGGTCCGCGGATAAGTTAGCCTGCGGGCCTCGGTAAACGGAGGGCTAATCATGGCCACACAACACTCAGCTGACGAAGCCGACATCCGGCAGCGAATCGACCAGCTGGTGCAGGCGATTCGCGTCATGGATCTCGAGGGCGTAAAGCCGATTTACGCTCCGGACATCGTCTCATTCGACATCGTACCGCCGCTGCAGCACATGGGAGCAGAGGCAAAATGGAAGAACTGGGCAGACGTCTTTACGGCATACCAGCGTCCGCTCGGTTACGAGATCCGCGACCTCACGCTCACCGTGGGCGATGACGTGGCATTCGGGCACAGCCTCAATCGGATCAGCGGCACGTTGAAGAACGGGAACAGGACCGATTCCTGGGTCCGGTGGACGGGCTGCTTCCGGAAGATCGACGGCATCTGGCTCATCGTGCACGACCAGGTCTCGGTGCCCGTCAATATGGAGAACGGCAAAGCGTTGGTGAATCTCCAGCCCTGACCGCTCAAGTCAGGCCAACATCCGTGCGCCCTTCGAGCGCCGCATAGGCACGGCATGGCTCTGCAGGACCGGATTTAACCGCAACGATGCTCCATCGATGCCGCTGGAGCGACAGCAATGCTCCATCGTTGCGGTTATCCAGCGAGCCGGTGAGTGCTTGGCGTCAAGCTCAGCGTTCCAGCGCGTGAGCGCAAACCACAGCGGGATCCCGGCCCAGCAGCAGACGAACAACAGCGCGAGCGGGATGTTCAGCCAGAACCACGTCCCCATGATTACGCCTCCCCCACCGAT
>Ga0335078_10007786_pt1 | contig 15901 bp, 11 predicted proteins | sample Lox_Sample_32_FD_206711 | JGI IMG/M metagenome (GOLD analysis project Ga0335078, IMG submission 206711) | Soil microbial communities from Loxahatchee National Wildlife Refuge, Florida, United States - Lox_Sample_3.2 | ecosystem: Environmental > Terrestrial > Soil > Wetlands | place: USA...
CCGAGTGGGAGTACGCCGCGCGCGCGCGGCTCGGACGGCCGAAAATATCCGTGGGGGAACCAACCGCCCAACGAGCACCTTCTCAACGCGTGCGGCGGCGAGTGCGCGCGCTACGCGAAGAACGTCCACAACGAGACCAAGGTACCAATGTACCCAGGTCACGACGGTTTCGAGGAGACCGCGCCCGTCGGTCACTACCCGCGCGGCGCGTCGCCGTTCGGCGTGCTCGACATCGCGGGGAACGTCTACGAGTGGACGTCGAGCGGTTACTGCACCTACCCGCAGCACAACTGCGTGAGTCAGTACCGCATGTACCGCGGCGGCGGTTGGTACACCGAGAAGACGGCGGCGGCCGCGACGCGCAACGGGGACCTGCCGACGGTGCACAAGGTGACCGTCGGCGTGCGCTGCGTGCGTTAGTCGTCCGGCGCGCTCGGCGAGACGTTGTCGGGCTCGAGGCTCGGCTTGCCGTCGAAGCGAAGGACTTCGACGTCGACGCGATCTCCCGCGACGTCGACGACGAGGAAATGATGAAACGCGTGATCGGGTCCGGCGCGGTTCAGCGGCGCGCCGAGCCCGCCGGTGATGTAGCTGCGAATGCCGCCTTGCTCGAATCGGATGAATTGATGCACGTGGCTCGCGAGGATCAGCTCGACGCGCGCGCGCTGGAACATCGCGAGCGCGGCGGCCGAGTCGTCCTCGCCGATTTTTCCGTCTTCATCCATGCCGTGCGCGGACGCGCCGTTGTGCGCGAGCGGTTTGTGCATCCCGACGAAGACGTGGCGCACGTCGGGATCGCCGCGCGCGTCGTCGAGATCTTTTTCGAGCCACGCGAGCTGATCTTTTCCGAAGCCCGCTTGCGTCACGTTGTCGAGCGCGACGAAGTGGACGTGACCCGGGAGGTTCACGGAGTAGACGACGCGATCGGCGAGCGCGCTCTTCACGGGCGTGTATTTCGTGCCGAGGAAGTTCTCGCGGAATTTTTTTTCGGCGGCGGCTTGTCCGAGACTGAACGCGCCGATGAGCTTCACTTCGTGGTTGCCGAGCGTGGGATAGAACGGGACGCCTTGAAGCTCGTCGAGCTCGCGGCGAAAGTGCGCATCGAACGACGGCGTGAGCTCCATGTCGCCCAGAAAGAGGAACGCGCTCGCGCCGCGCGCCTTCGCTTCGCGAAACGCCCACGGGAGAACGTGCGCGGAGTCGTCGCGCGAGTCGCCGCCGACGACGATGCGAACGTGACCCTCCGGCACGGGACTCGCGACGGTCGGCGGCGGAGTCGCCGCGGGTCCGCACGACGTCGAGAACGCGAACACACAAGACGCGACGAGGAACCTTGCTGCGCGCATCGCGCGATCATAACGGAAGCGGCACGACTTCCGAGGCGAATGGATTCTCGGGGTCCTCCAGCTCGAAATAGCGCACCGCGGACGCGTCGAAGTCCAAGATCGCGCAACACGGCACGGCGTCGCGCGCGAGCGTCCCCGCGTTCACGAACACGAGCGACGCGTCGCCTTCGAGCCGGAGCTCGCGCGCGTGAAACCGCCGCACCATGCGCTGGTGCGTGTGACCGCCGACGACGAGCGCGAATCGATTTTGCGTGAGCAGCGCGGCGAGCGCGTCGTTCGTCTCGAGCTCGTAACCGAACGCGTCGGGATTCAAGCGCACCATGTCGCTCTCGCCGACGCCGTGACACAAGAGGAGAGCCCCGCGCGGCGTTTGGATTTCGCGCGTCGGCGGGAGCGCCTCGAAGAACGCGAGAGCGCGCGCGCCGAGCGCGCGACGCTCGTGCGCGTGGCGCACCGAGCGCATCGAGTCTTCGACGAGCCACCGATCGTGATTGCCGCGCACGCCGAGCGCGTTGGCGGTCGCGAGCAGCGCGACGCATCGGTCGAGATCGCCGAGACCGTCGGCGACGTCGCCGACGAAGAGCACGCCGTCCGTCTCGTGCTCGCGAAAAATCGCGAGCGCCGCCGCGAGCCGCTCGTCCTCCGCGTGAACGTCGCCGATCAATCCGAGCTTCATCAGATCGCGTCGCTCCCGCTCGACATTTCGAAGTCGTCGCACGCGACGATCGGCGCGCGGTAGATCGTGTCCTCCGCGGGCGTCCGCCACGTCTGCTGCGTCATGCCGACGAGGCGCTGGAACATCTTGAGCGGCGAATCGTTGAAGCGGAAATTGTTCACGGCGTGCGTCACCTTCCCGTCCTCGATCAAGAACACGCCGTCGCGCGTGAGCCCGGTGAGGAGGATCTGTTTCGGATCGAGCCAGCGCACGTACCAGAATCGCGTGACGACGAGGCCGCGTTTGATCTGCGCGACGAGCGCGTTCGCGTCGGGCGCGGCGGACGTCGACGAGAGGTGCCACGTCGATCGCGATCCCGTCGCGTTTCGCCCGGATTTCCGCGCCCAAAAGCGTGAGGAATACAAGTTTTTCGGCGCGCCCGACTCGATCCACGTCGTGGGATCGAGCGCGACGCCCTCGTCGTCGAACGGGCAGCCCGGCGTCTCGGGATCGAGCGGATCGGATCGCAAGACGACGCGCGGATCGAAGATCGCGTCGCCGACGCGGTGCGAAGAAAAATACGAGCGTCCTTGGTCCGCGGCGCGCGCGTCGGCCGCCTCGACGTAATGCGCGAGGAGCGACGCGACGCACGACGGCTCGAGCACGACGGTGTAGCGGCCGGGATCGATCTTGCGCGGCGCGCGTGATCGCTCCGCGCGATCGCACGCGTCGCGCGCGATCTCCGCGCCGCGAATCTCCGACGCGCTCGTCGCGTTCGCGCCGGACCAACCGGAGCCCGTGCCGTCCGCCGTGCGCGCCGTCGCCGTCATTTGCGACCACGTCGCGCGGTGATCCGCCCGCAGGCCCGCGCTCGTCGCGATCGTCGTCTCCGTTCGGTGCGATTGCACGAAGCCCGCGATCACGATCGCGCGCGAATCCGCCAGCGCGATCGCTTCGCGCGCCGCGCGCGCGCGCGCGGTCGGGTCGAGCGCGGCCGACGCTTCGTCCCACGCGCGCGCGTTTCGCGGGTAGCGCGTGGGACCGAGCGGCGCGAGATACTCGGGGTCCTCCGGCGCGGCGCGCGCGAGCGTCGCGGTGCGCGCGGCGAGCGCCGCGAGCGCATCGTCGGTCGTTTGATTCGTCTCCGCGCTCGCGTGCTTGTTTCCGAACGCGATCGCGATCGACGCGGTCGTCGTGTCGAAATCGCCCGCGGTCGTGAGCTCGCTCGCCGCGAACCGCACGTGACCCATCGCGTGCTCGCGCACGACGACGCGCGCCTCGGCGCCCATCTTCGCCGCCTGCGCGAGCAATCGATCCGCGATTTCGAATCCGCGCGCGCTCATCGCTTCGTGCTCAGCACGTTCACGTTTCGAAAGCGCGCAGGCGAACAGCCGTGGCTCACGGCGTTCGACTGCGGCGGCTCGCCTTTTCCGTCGACGAGCGATCCGTGGAGCTCGAAGTGCTTCGCCGAGCCGATCATGTCGCACGCGTGCCAGAACTCGATCGTGTTCGATTGGTACGCGACGTCGCGCAGCGCGCGCGAGATCTTGCCGCTCTTGATCTCGTAGAACATCTGTCCGCCGAACTGGAAGTTGTAGCGCTGGTGATCGATCGACCACGAGCCGTCGCCGAAGATGAGCACGCCGTCGTCGGTCGCGGCGATCATGTCCTCGATCGACGCGTCGCGCTCCGAAGGCGCGAGCGAGACGTTCGGCATCCGCTGAAACGGCACCGAAGAAAAGTCCTCGGCGTACGAGCACCCGCGCGATCGCTTCTCGCCGATCCAGGCCGCTTGATCGCGCGTCGTCTGAAAGCTCACGAGCTTGCCCTTCTCGATCAAATTCCACTTCTGCGTTTTCTCGCCGTCGTCGTCGTAGCCGCACGTCGCGAGCCCGCCGGGCGTGGTTTTGTCGGCGAAGACGGTGACGTTGTCGCGCGCGTATTCGAGCGTTCCGATTTTGCCCGACGCGATCGCAGCCGTCGCGAAGCTCGTGCCCGCGAAGTTCGCTTCGTAACCGAGCGCGCGATCGAGCTCGGTCGAGTGTCCGATGGATTCGTGGATCACGAGCCACAAGTTGCTCGGCGCGAGAATCAAATCGCGCTTGCGCGTCTCGACGGTGGGAGCCGCGAGCTTCTCCGCCGCGTCCTCCGCGATTTTTCGCGCGTCCTTCACGAGCGACGACCGCGCGACGTGCTCCCAACCCGCTTGCATCGGCGGGAGCTCGTGCGCGCGCGAGACGAAGTCGCCCGCGTCGTCCGTCGCGGTCACGGCGTATCCGCCCGCGACGCGCACGACGCGCTGCTCGATGAGCGCGCCTTCGCTCGACGCGAACGTCTTTCGCTCGTCGACGGCGCGCGCGTCGCCATCCATGTATTTTACACCTTTCACGCGTTGCGCCTCGCGCCACACGTCGCGCAACAGCGCGGCCTTCTCCGCGATCGGCACGTCGAACGGATCGATCTCCATCGGCGTCGCCCACTTGTCGCGGTGCACGCCCATCTCGGCGAGCACGATGGGCCTCTTGCGCGGCCCCGCGTCCGCGCGCGCGATGTCCACCGCGCGTCGCGCCGCGCGCGCCGCGCTCGCCTCGTCGACGTTCGCCGTCGCGGAAAATCCCCACGACTGCGACGCGTCGACGACGAGCACGCGCACGCCGATTCCGTACGACTCGTCGTCGTGCACGTCGACGACGTGATCCTCGCGCGTCGCGACGCCTTGGTCGCGACGGCGCACGACGCGCGCGTCCGCGTACGTCGCGCCCGCGCGTTTCGCGGCGTCGAGCGCGCTCTGCAAGACGTCCTCGATGCGCACGGCGCGGGGCGCGCGCGGCGCGGGGCGCGCGCACGCGACGAGCCCGGCCGCGACGAGAAACTCGCGGCGCCTCATGCCCATCGCACCGCGGAACATGTTAAGCTGACCTCGCCATGACGGAAAAAATGACCTTCCACGACTACATGCGGCAATACCACGAAGATCATCAGCACCCGGTCAACAAGGCTTGCCACATGATCGGCATTCCGATGATCGTCGCCTCGCTTCCGGTGATTCCGATCGCGCCGCCCGTCGGGCTCGGGATGTTCACCACGGGTTGGGCGTTTCAATTCGTCGGCCACATGTTCGAAGGCAAGAAGCCGTCGTTCACGCGGGACCTGCGCTACCTCGCGATCGGTCCGGTGTGGATCACCGTCGAGTGGATCGAGTTCTTGACGAAGAAGCGCGTCTACACCATCCGCGAGACGCCGCAGCACGTGCCGACGAACGGCACGACGCACGCCACCGCTTAGCCCGCGCGGAGCGTGAAGAAGAGCACGAAGAACCCGACGATCAAGAACAAGAGGATCACCGCGACGAGCGTCGCGATGACGCGAATCTTGAACGCGGTGCCGAGCTTCTGGAGCGCTTGCATCATGTTCGTGACGTCGTTGCCTTGCGTGTTCACCACCGCGGCGAGCGACGATCCGCCGCCGAGGAAATAAATTCCCAGCACGAGGTCGAGCACGAACGTGACGATGTTGCAGTTGAGGAGCGACGCGGCGCCGACGACGATGAGCGTCGCGCCGAGCACGCGCGCCCAGAGAGCGGCCGATCCGATCGTCGCGTTTTGAAGCGCGTCGAACTCGTATTCGTAGAGCCCCGCTTGCGGATTGGGCTGCGGGTACGCGTTCGGGTTCTGCGGGTATTGCGGACCTTGCGGCGGGCCGGGCGGGTACATCAGTGACCTCCGACTTGCGCGGCGATGCCGATTCCAAAGCCGACGACGAACGCGACCATCATCGCGATCGCTTCGATCATGAACGCGCGTGAAAGCGAGCGCACCGCGTCCATCAAGAGCGGGATGTCGTTGCCCTGCGTCGTGACGACGTTCTGAAGCGACGCGCCCGAGTTGAGGTAGAACACGCCGCCGATGATGCTCACGAGCGCGCTCGGGATCATCGAGATGCCGAGCGCGACGATCATCGTGGGCTTGAGGAGCGGCGAGGTGCCCGACGCGCTCGCAGCGGGAAGCGCCGCCGCGAGCACGGTCGCCGCGAGGACGCCCAAGACGAGCGCGAGCACGCCCGTGACGAGCGAGATGACTCCCCAGAGACGCGCGAAGCGCGCGGTGCTCGCGATGACTGCGTTCTGCGATTCGTCGAACTCGTACGAAGCAGGCGCTCCCGCGCCCATCGCCGAGGGTGCGGCATATCCGTAGGGTGGTTGCATGCGCGAAGCATAACCGCGTCAGAACAAACCGATCGCGAAGTTCAGCGCGCCGAAATCCTCGAACGCGGTGTAGCGCGTCAAGTTGATGCCGTAGTCGAGCGCGATCGGACCGACGGGGGTCTGCACGCGAATTCCCGATCCGATCGCGGCGCGCAGCGAGATGCCGTTGTTGAAGACGTACGACGCGTCTTGCCAGAGATTTCCCGTGTCGAAGAAGAGCACCGTCTCGAGCGGACCGGTGAGCGGGATGCGCATCTCGACGCGCGGGTTCACGAGCAGGTTGCCGCCGCGAATCGCGACCTGCGTCGCCGAGATCGTGCCCTTGTTGATCTGATCGACGGCGTCCTGCGGGAGCATGCTGTCTTGTTGGAAGCTCCGCATCGTGTCGATGCCGCCCATGAAGAAGAAGCGATCGGGGTAGGTCGTCGAGCCTTGCACGAGCTGGATGATCGCGCCGACCTTGAGCGTGGCGGCGACCGTGATCTTCTTGAAGAACGGCAGCGGGAAGTACCCGGAGAACGTTCCCGCGAGCTTCAGGAAATCGCCGGGCGACGGCGCGGTGGACTGCGGCGAGAGCGGCGGAGGGTTCACGATCAAGCACGTCGTGCAAATCGCTTCGTTCGGGAGCACGCCGAAGGGCCACCACGAGACGTGCTCGGCGCTCAGCGAGAGGAACGTTCCCTTGTGCGCGTTCAGCGCGTTGTCGCGCCGATCGAAGTTCCAGAGGAGCTTCTCCGACACGACGCCGCTCTGACCGGCGGGCGCGCGCAAGAGGCGCTCGACGTCGAGGTTTCCGCCGCTGAGCGCCGCCGCCTCCGCGGGCGTCGCGTTGTTGAAGACGTTGAGGTTGTTGTACTCGGCGCTCAGCGTGAGCGCGAACGCGTGCTGTTTGTACGGGCGCCACGTGAACGTGGGGATGAACGCGCCCTTCTGAATCACGAAGTAGCGCTCGACGTCCTGCAAGCCGACGAAGTCGAGGTTCGCGCGCACGTCGGGTCCGAGACCGATGTCCGGGAAGCCGATGGAGAGCGTCGCGCGCAGCGCGATGCGCTCGCCGGTGCTCAGCTTCGAGAAGTTCGCGAGGATGGTCGGATCCGAGATCAAGAAATCCGGCAAGTACGAGATGCGCCCGCGGAGCACGACGCTGATCGCGTCGCCGAACAAATTCTCGTAGCCGTACTCGGCCGAGGCGCGTACGCCTTCGCCGCTCGAGAAGCCCGGCGCGATTTCGAAGTGCTGCGTCGGCTTTTCGGAGACCGTGATGATGACGGTCTTCTTCCGCTGGGGGACCTGCGCGTCCTGGAGCACGACGCTCACGCTCGTGAACACGTTGAGCGTCGCGATGCGCTCCTGCGTCTTGCGCACGTCGCTCGTGCGAAACGGCTCGCCGATCTTGAGCGCGACGCGCCTCCGAATCACGGACTCGTTCGTGATCGCGTTTCCTTGGATCACGATCTGCGTGACGATGACGCGCTCGCCTTCGTTCACGTCGAAGCGCGCGCGCGCTTGCGTGTTGTCGAGCGAGCGTTGCACGTCGGAGTTCACGTCGGCGTAGAAGAAGCCGTCTTCGCGGTAGCGATCGAGCACGCGCCTTCGCGCCTCTTCGATTTTGATCGACGACACGGGCTTTCCGAATTCGAGCGCCGCGGCGTCCGCGAGCTCCTTCTCGTCGATCGATTTCGATCCGAAGAACGCGACGTCGGTGAGCGTGGTGCGCGGGCCGAGCCGAATCGGAATGCGCAAGCGCACCGACGGCTCGCACTCGATGCCGTGCGCGGGATCGGGCGTGCACGTGAAGCTCGCGTCGAGCGCGCCGACCGGCAGCGGCAAGCCGGAGCGATCGTAGCTGCACACCTCGGGGAGCTGCTGCGTGAACGGCATCGGCACGCACCGCCCGGGCGGCGATTTGGGATCGCAGCGTCGCCGCATCACCTGAACGGGCCCGACGAGCGCGCTCATGTAGCCTTCGTTTCGATAGAGCTCCTGAACGTGCTGAATGCCTTTGTCGTACGTCTCGGGCGCGTACGTCGCGCTCGGATCCAAATCGATCGGCGCGACGCGCGATCCGTCCCCGCCGCCGAGATCTTTGTCGACGATGCGCGGGTCGACGTCCGAGATGAAATCCGCGCCGGGGAGATCCTCGTCGAGGAAGCTGTCGATCTCGCGGCCGATCGCGTTCGCCGAGCTGGGTCCTCCCGCGGAGAGCCCCGCGATGTCCGCGTCGCGCACGCACGGGTATTGGCGCGCGGTCACCGCGACGCGCCTGCCCTCTTGGACGTGAAAGAACAAGAAGCGCGTCGGATCGGTCGGCGCGCCGCGCATCTCGGTCGTCACTTGGACGTCGAGGAACGCGCGCGCGACGTAATAGCGGCGGATTTTTTCGGCGAGGTGCTGCTCGCCGGTGTCGGGATCGGTGTCGAGCGCGAGCGCGCCGTTCAGCGCGTCGGCGTCGTAGTGCGCGTTGCCGTCGAAGCGCGTGAAGTAGCGCGGGCCGCTGTCGACCCGCACGCGAAGCGTGATGATCTGCGCGTTCACGTACGTCGCGAGGACGACGTCGTGCTTCACGACGGCCTCGTACCATCCCGCCGCGCGCAGTTTGTCGACGAGCGCCGTGTCCGCTTCATCGAGCGCGGGCTCGTCGACGCGATCGCCTTCGTCGAGATCGTATTGCTTCGTGTACGGATCGAGATCCGCCGCCTTCGCGCCGAACGCGTAGAAGACGCGGCGCGCGATCTTGCGCGGCGTGCCCGGCGCGACGTCGAGGAGCACGAGCACGTGACCCTCCGTGTCCGTCTGACGCGTCGAGATCTCCACGACGGCCTGCGGATAACCGCGCCGCGCGAGCACCGCTTCGATTCGCTTCTTGCGCGTCGCGACCTCGCTGCCGAGGATCTCGCCGCCTTCTTCGAGCTGCGCCTCGTGAAGGATCTCTTCGCGATCGATCGGAATCTTGTGGAGCTCGACGCGCACGCCGTCGACGATTCGGCGCGGCACGCCGTGCACGCGAACGCGAACGCCGTCTCCCTCTTCGACCACGTTGACCTTCGCGTCGCCGAGCAAGCCGCTCTGCAGCGCCTCGAGCATCGCGGTGCGCGCCATCTCCGCGCGAAATGGATCGCCCGTGTGCAAGCCGCGCAGCGTCTTCGGTGGGATGTCGCCCCACGGATCTTCGTCGAAGACGACTTCTCCGGCGCGCACGATCTTGCCTTCGTACGCGCTCAAATCCGGCGCGGGGCTCGGAATGCGCGCGCGCGACGAGTTGATTTGCGGCAGCTCCGGCACGACGAGCGGCTGCACGGAGATCGGCGCGCCCGCGAGCGCGAGGTCCGAGAGAAAAATCAGGAACGCGAGGAGCAGCCCCGCAAAGGCGATCGGTTTATTGAAATTCAACTCTCCACCGCAGGTCCACGCCTAGGTTCCCGACCGCGCTGGATGTTACGTCATTGTTCACGTTGTCGTACGAGCCATTGATGCTGAAATTCTTCCCGAGCCTCCACATGATGTTCGCGTAGAGCTCGCGTTCGTCGGAGAGCGTCGTCGCGACGTTCGCGCTGACGTCCTTCGTGAGTCGCTTTCCGACTTGCACCGTCGGTTCGCTGCGCCCCGTCTTCGGCGAGTACGCGCTCCCGAATTTGAAGTCGTCGATGATCGGCACCGCCTGCTTCACCGCGGTCGACGCGTTCGTGATCGTCGAGAGCGCCTCGAGCGCGATGCCCGCGCCGAGCGTGCCCGCTTGAATTTGATCGGCCTCCGCGCGCGTGATCCCGATCGTGAGAAGAAGAACGATGTCCTCGTTCGAGAGCGGCGGATCGCTCGAGAGGTCCACCTTGAGATCGTTCGTGTCGCCGTACGCGTGGAGCGCGATGCGCCACGTCGTGCCCGTCGTTCCGCCGGCGGACGTCGTGCCCGTCGAGCTCTGGCTCGACGTGCGGCGGTACTCGGTCGTCGCGTTGATGTCGACGTGCGCCGCGATGCGCGACGGATCGTCGAAGCGCACGATGGCGCTCTGGATGTCGAACACGCTCGACCCGAACGGCAAGCGCAGGCGCCCGCCGGGGAGCGCGTGCAGCTCGCCGCGAATGCCGAAGCGCTGATTGGTGCCCGAGATGAGCAGCGCGTTGTCGACTTGAATCGCGGTCTCGACGAGGTTGTTCTTGATGCGGAGCGGCGCGCGCGCGCGCACGCGGAGATCCATCGTGATCGCGTCTTGCGTCGGATCGTACGTCTCGACCTCCGTGCGCTTCGCCGCGCCGAGCGAGCCGATGTCTCCGGCGAGGTTGATCGGACGCGTGTACTCGAGCGACGCGATCGTGATGTCGCCGCTGAGCGTCGGGAGCTTGCGTTTGTCGCCGCCCGACACGGGCGCGCCGTCGCCGATCGCGAGCGCGAGATCCGCGTCGAGCCCCGCGGAGATGCCGTCGGCGGGCGCGATGCGCACGTTGCGCGCCGCGAGCGTGAGCTCGACGTTGCCGAGGCCGAGGTTCTTGATCGGGACGCGACCGCCGAGCGCGAGCGTTCCGCCCGCGAACTTCGCCGCGCCGTGCGTCACGCGCACCTCGGATGCATCGGCGCGCGCGTCGATTTCCAAATCTTGAACCGGCGCGGGCAAGCCGCGCACGAAGAGCTCCGACGCGCGCACCTTCGCTTCGCCTTCGACCTGCGGATCGGCGGCGCGCCCCGTGACGCGCGCCGATCCCGACAGCGAGCCCACGGCGCGATCGAGCTTCGGCACGACGCCCGCGAGCACGGAGAGATCCACCGGCGCGAGCTCGGCGCGGAGATCGAGCGTCGGATCGGCGAATGGATTGCCCACGCTGCCTTGCAACGTCACCGACCCGCTCACGCCCGCGGCGGCCGACAAATCGAGCTCGATCGGCGGCAATGTTACCTTGTTACCAGCGAGCACGATCGGCGCGCCCGTCGGTTTGAGCGCGAGCTTCTTGCCTTCGTCTTCGATCGAGAGCTCGCGCGGAACGAAGCTCGCGGACGCGTTGGCGAGGTCACCTTGTTTGACGCGATCGATCGTGACGTCGCCGGAGAGCGCCCCGGTGAGCTTCGCGAGCGAGCCCTCGGTGAGCCCCGCGGCTTTGACGAGCGTCTCGATGGCGAGCTTCTGGATCTTCACGCCGCCCGAGACTTCCATTTGCTTCGCGCGCGACGCGCTCAATCGATCGACGTGGATCTGTCCGCCGAACAGATCGCCGGACACGACGTACGCGCCGTGCGACGACGTGTCCGCGAGGTACGCGGCTTTGTCGAACGGCGCCTGGAGCGCGCCGCCGCACTTCGTGTGGCCGATCACGTTCGCGGGCGACGGCGTCTGCGTCATCGTCACGTGAAGCTGCGACGCGCCGAGATCCGCGCTGCCGACGTGCACGGGCGACACGTCGACGTCCGCGTCCGCGGTGAACGCGTCGATCGTCCCCGAGATCTGCGCGAGCCCGGAGAGCGTCCCGTCGAGCTCGGGCGCGAGCGCGCCGAGCGTCTGCAAGCGCGAGAGCGGGACGCCTTCGAGCACCACATTTCCGTGGAGGACCCCGCCCGGCTTGATCGCCGCCGAACCGAGCAGCGATCCGAACGTCGCGCCGTTCTCGCGACGGACTTTGTGCAGCGTGAACGCGTGCACGTCGACGTCCGCGCCCGCGAAGCCCGCCGCGCGATCCGCCCAGCGCAGATCGACGTCCGCGTCACCGTCGTCGAATTTTTCTCCGAAGAGATCGACTTGCTGAAGGTGCGGGCTCGCGTGCAGCGAGATGAACCCTCCGCCGCACGTGTCCTCGCTCCCGCCGAGCGCGAAGTGCATCGTCGTGTCGCCGGAGAGGTTGCCGTCGATTCCGTCGAAGCGCGGATCGTCGTTCAAGTGGAACACGTCGAGCAAGTCGCGGAGGTTGAGCGTCTGCGCGACGACGTTCGCGTCCATCCGCATGCTCGCCTCGCCGCCGAACTCGACGCGCCCTTGCGGCATCTCGTACGTGCTCTTGTTCTTTTGCGCCTTCACGTTCTTCAGCGTGAGGATCTGCATCGGTCCCGAGCGCTCGACGTCCGCGTGCACGCTCGTCACGTTTCCGAACGGCATGTCCGCGATCGAAAAATTCTGGACGCTCGCGTCGCCGCTCACCGTCGGATCGTTCATGTTTGGCCCGACGTGAACCTTCGCGTCCGCGACGCCCGCGATGGGAATCCCCGCGAGCGGCGTGATGTCCGCGAGATCGACGTGCGCGTTGTCGACGTCGACGCGGAGATCGTTGTTGTACGCGAGCATCACGAAGCCACCCTCGACGTGCGAACGCGGCAGGTCCCCGCGCGCGTTCGAGAAGCGCACCGCGTCCGGTCGCACCGAGAGGTGCGCGCCGAGCTTCGCCTCGTTGAAGCCGACGAGTCGCTGCTTGGTCGGGTCCTTCACCCATTTGTCCCAGACCGCGAAGTTGCGCGTCGTCGTCGTGAAGTCGCCGTCGAGCTTGAGCGGATCGAGCGTGCCTCCGAACTGCGGCATGTGGATGTCGACGACGTCCCACGCGACGTGTGGGTGCTGCGCGACGCCGAGCGCGACCATCAGCGCGGCGAAATCGATGTTCTCGATGTCCGCCGCCGCGCCGAGCGTTTTCTGGAGCGGCTCGACGTGCACGTCCTTGAGGTGCACGGTGCCGCCCGCGAGCTGGACGATCGTGCGCGGGCTCTTGATCACGTTGTCGCGGATCGCGACGTCCGCGTCGACGGAGTCCGCGAAGCGATACCGGTCGACGCGCACGTTCCCCGCCGACACGCGCCCGTTCACTTCGGGCATCATCATCCCCGCGACGTAACGCACGTCCGCGTCGACGCCGACCCAACCCTCCACGTCCGGCAGCTTCGCGAGGCGCGCGCCGATGCCGATCGGAACGCGCGCGCGCACGTGACCGCTCACGTCGCTCGGCAGCTCGCCGTTCTTCGGCAGCTTCATGCGCGCGTGCGTGAGCTCGAGCTCGACGCGCCGCTGATCGTCGTCCTTGAGCTTGCACGGCGGCGCGGTGAGCTTCGCCGGATCGAGATCGGCGGCGCCGTTCATCTCGAATCGCCGCACGGTGACGTCGTCGGGCGTGAGGCGCACGCGCGCGTCGAGCGTGCACACGACGTCGTCGTCCTCCGCTTCTTGTCCGTCCGGCGCGGTGCGCGTTCGAATCACGTAGCTCTCGCCCGCGCGCAGCGCGATTTCGAGCGACGTGCCGCGCTCTTCGTCGTCGTCCGTCGCGACGTCGAGATCGAGCTCGTGCGCTTGCACGTGCACGTCGTCGATCGTGAGATCGACGTCGCCGTCCGTGATCGCGAACGCGTCGAACGGGAGGTGAATCGGCCCTTTGGATTTCGGCTGCTCGCCTTGCGGCTTGATCGCCAGGTTCGCGAGCTTGCCGTCCTTGAGCACCAAGCGCGCGTGCGGCGACTCGATGTCGATTTGATCGATGAGAAGCTTGCCGCTCATCAACGCGAAGAAGCGCGGACGCACCGTGGCGCTCCGCGCGGTGAGCGCGGGGCTACCGCCGTCGGACGAATCGATGCGCACGTTCGCGAGCTCGATGCTGAGCGGCCACAAATGCAAGAGCACGTCGAACCGCGCGCGAATTCCCTGGTCGCTCAGCGCCTTCGCCGTTTCGCGCATCGCCCAGTCCCGCGCGTAGGCCGACCGAACGAACCCGACGCACGCGAGCGGGAGGACCCCGGCGATCGCGAGCATCACGGAGAGCACGCGCGCGAACGCCCGTCCGATGCGAGGCTTGCGACGCCGCTTGGGAAGCGGCGGAAGGCTCGAGACGAGGTTCGATCGGCGCGCCATGGGGTTTCGCCCGTTGGACGGTCCAGCGGACTAAAAAGCGTACGCTGGCGAGGCGATTTCGCCCACCTTTTGGTAAGAGAAACCCATGCGGCGAAGCACCGCGGGGGTCATCGATTCGGACGCGCTCGTGCCCCGCAAAATCGCGCGGATCGAGCGCGAGGATCCCGAACGTGTGATTCGTCTGCTCGAACCGCTCGTGCTCGAGCGCCGGCGCGCGCGAATTCTCGAAGTGATCGACGCGCGCCTCGAGAGCGTCACCGTCGTCTTCGACGCTCCGCACGATCCGTTCAACGGCGCGGCGGTCGTGCGCACGTGCGAGGCGATGGGCGTGCAGACGATCCACGTCGTCGAACGCACCGAAAATTTTTTGACCGCGGGATCGGTCGCGCGCGGATCGCAGAAATGGGTCGACGTCGCGCGACACGCGACCGCGGCGCGCGCGATCGAAGCGCTGCGCGAAAAAAATTTCGAGCTCGTCGCGGCGCACCCGTCCGGAGATCTCTTGCCGGACGATCTCGCGCGCGTCCCGCGGCTCGCGCTCGTCCTCGGGAACGAACGCGACGGCGTCACCGAAGAGCTCGAGCGCGCGTGCGCGCGGCGCGTGCGTGTTCCGATGCGCGGGTTCGTCGACAGCCTCAACGTCAGCGTCACCGCCGCGATCCTCCTCGACCGCGCGACGCGCGGAAAACCGGGGGATCTGCCGCGCGAAGAGCGTCGCCGCCTCTACGCGCGAGGTTTGTACTTTTCTGTGCAGAAAGCCGATAGCGTACTTACTCTGGGCGAAGGCCGATGACCGACGAAGATCAGGAGAACACCACGCCGGCTCCCGTGCCTGCGGCGGAGCCGACCGAAGTCACCGACGCACCGGAGCTGCCCGCAGCGAGCGAGCTCGAGCGCGCTCAAGACGAAGCGGCGCGCTTCAAGGACATGCTCGTCCGCACGACCGCCGACTTCGACAATTTCCGCAAGCGCACGCGGCGCGAGCTCGAGGACGCGCGTCGCGGCGGCCGCGAGGAGCTCCTCAAGGATCTGCTGCCCGTCTTCGACAACCTCGAGCGCGCGATTCAGAGCGCGCAAAAAGCCGCCGACGTGAAGGCGGTGAGCGACGGGCTCTCGATGATCCTGAAGCAGTTCGAGTCGACGCTCGGTCGAGTCGGCATCGCGCGCGTTCCGAGCGTGGGCACGATGTTCGATCCGCAGCTCCACGAAGCGATTCAGCAGCTCGAGACGGACGAGCATCCCGCGGGGACCGTCGTCGCCGAAGTCCAACCCGGCTACCGCGAAGGCGAGCGCCTCGTGCGCGCCGCGATGGTCGTCGTCGCGAAGCCGAAACCGAGCTGATAGGTTGAGCGTCACATGGGGAAGGTGATCGGCATCGACCTCGGGACGACGAACTCGTGCGTCGCGGTCGTCGAAGCGGCGGGCGCGCACGGAAAGCTCGACGTGCGAATCATTCCGAACGCCGAGGGCGCGCGAACCACGCCGTCCGTCGTCGGATTTCCCGTGAGCGGCGAGCGGCTCGTCGGCCAAGCGGCGAAGCGCCAAGGGATCACGAACGCGACGAACACCGTCTACGCGGTGAAGCGTCTGATGGGTCGCAAGTTCAAGGACGAGGAAGTTCAGCGGCAGTTGAAGCTCGTGCCGTATCGCATCATCGAAGCGCCGAACGGCGACGCGTGGGTCGGCGCGGCGGGTCGCGAGATGTCGCCGCCCGAGGTGTCGTCGTTCGTGCTCGCGAAGATGAAGGAGATCGCGGAGGCGTTCTTGGGCGAGCCGGTGACCGCCGCGGTGATCACGGTGCCCGCGTATTTCGACGACGCGCAACGCCAAGCGACGAAGGACGCCGGGAAAATCGCCGGGCTCGACGTGAAGCGCATCATCAACGAGCC
>Ga0335078_10007787_pt1 | contig 15901 bp, 11 predicted proteins | sample Lox_Sample_32_FD_206711 | JGI IMG/M metagenome (GOLD analysis project Ga0335078, IMG submission 206711) | Soil microbial communities from Loxahatchee National Wildlife Refuge, Florida, United States - Lox_Sample_3.2 | ecosystem: Environmental > Terrestrial > Soil > Wetlands | place: USA...
CATCGCGCGCGACGCGCCAGATCTGTTTGCCGGTCCTGGCGTCGAGCGCCACCAGGAAGGATTGCTCTTCGTTGTCGTTGACGATGTAGATCCGGCCCTGGTGCAGCACCGGCGAGGAGGCCGCGCCCCAGCCGTAGCGCATACGGAACGGCCCGAACGGTTGCGACCATACCGGCTTGCCGTCGCGGTCCAGGCAGAAGACGCCCACGCTGCCGAAATAGGCGTATACACGTTCGCCATCGGTAACCGGCGTCTCGGACGCATAGCTGTTCTTGAGATGCCGCGCGGGCGCTTGGCCGCGATGTACCTCCCGCTCCCAAAGCAGCTTGCCGGTTTTCCAGTCGATGCAATAGACCATCCAGCGGTGTTCGTCCGGCGGTGGAGTCACGCGGTTTCCGCCGAAATATAGCCCCTTTTTGGGCGCTTCTTCCTTATCCGTAGCGATCACCGAAGTCAGGAAGATTCGGTCTCCGGCGACCACGGGAGACGACCAGCCGCGGCCGGGGATGTCGATCTTCCAGGTGACATTGTCGGTGGTGCTCCAGGCTTCTGGGAGATTTTCGTCTTCGGCAACGCCGGCCGCGGGGCCGCGGAACTGCGTCCAGCCGTCCTCGGCGAAACATGTATAGGGGAGCGCCGCTAGTAAAACACAGCAGGTCACGAGGGCAAGGAGATGCTCACCCTTCAGCTCGCCTGCGCCGCCAGGAGTGCCTGCCCCACTATTCACTTCTTGATGTTGTAGCAAGATAGATTATCCTGTTCCCGCAAATAGAGCTTGCCATTCGCAATCACGGGCTGGCTCCAAGTGGGGTATCCGCCCTTGGAAATCTCGAATCGCGACTTCTCCCGGTATCCCGCCGGAGTGGCCTCTACCAACCCGACCACGCCCTCTTCCCCCAGACAGTACAAATTGCCTTCCGCATAAATCAGCGAGCCTTTGCCGACACTGCGGTTGCGCCAGGCAACGTCGCCCGTCTGGAATTTCATAGCCGTCAGGATACTGCCTGAAAACCCGTACAAATATTCGCCCACCAGCACCGACGTGCTGTAGTGGTTCTGCATGTCGCGATTGAAATACACCTCAGACGCGTTGCCGCCCGCGGCCGACTTTAGCAGCACGCAGCCCGTGCCGTAATTCGACGAAAGGAATATTTCGCCGTTGTGTACGATCGGGGTGGCGATATTGGCGGTGCGATTGGCGACCCTTTCGTATCTCCACAGCAATTTGCCGCTCGCGAAGTCCAGGCCGAGGGCCGCCTCGCCGGTGAACACCGCCAACTCTCGCGCGCCTCCCGCATCGAAAGCTATTGGCGAAGAATAGCCGGCCGGATCGCTCTGTGACGTCCACAGGACTTTGCCGGTCATCTTGTCGAGAGCCACGACGGCTGCTCCAGGTCCGCCCGGCGTTACGATGACGCGGTTTCCGTCCACCAGCGGCGACTCGCTGATCCCCCATTGCGGTACCCTGCCGTGAAAATGGTCGACGATGTTATAGCCCCAGAAGGTTTTGCCCGTGGCCGTGTCCAGACATACCAGCATGCCGTCGGCGGCCAGGGCGTAGACGCGGTCGCCATCCACCGTGGGCGTGCTGCGCGGGCCATGTCCGCGCGATTCATTAAACGGGATGCCGGTGTGCGTGCGCCACAATTTCTTGCCCGTATTGGCGTCGAACGCCAGCACGTACTCTTCATCGCCGCGCTGGCCTTGAATGAAGAGCCGGCCGCCCGAAATTGCGGCGGACGAATAACCCTCGCCGAGTCCCTGTATTTTCCAGAGCAGCGGCGGTCCGCCCTTGGGCCAGGAGTCGAGCAGCCCGGTTTCCGGCGAGATTCCATCGCGGTTCAGCCCGCGCCACTGCGGCCAGTCGGCCCCCCAGGCCAGCGTGCAGATCGAGAGGCAGAGGAAACGAAGGGCATTCGAACCCGGCATGTGGTAAAGATTAGCACGGCTGGGGCCGGAGGACGCAGTGTCGCAGATCGCAGTGCTGAACTGGAGACTAATCCAAGTGTGCGCCTCTCGAGCTGAACCCACGGTAAAAAGCCGGGACCTTCATTCTCCGAATGTGCGAGCCAACGAAAGCCGCCCCCTTCACTAATGCGTTTGAATTTGAATTTTCCGACAAGCATTATGGCGCCTTCGATGCGGGTAGCTGGATACCTTCGCCAAGCTTCGCCACGCCTGGTATGGAGACAGGAACATGCCCGCGAATGGGGATCTCGCCGAACAGCGCTTTTACCGCCGCAGTCTCGGATGGAGGGACGGTGCTGAAGGTCAGCAGGAACGCCGCAGCTTTTGGAAAGCTGCGCACCAGGTAAGGATTGCCCATCGCGATCAGGACCACGGGCTTGCCGGTGCCGAACAGTGCATCCAGCAATCCGGAAAACTCCCCGCCGAGCGCCAGGTCGCCACGGTAGGCCGCCACCGAAGCGAACGCCGCCACGGCAAAGCTGTCGCACTGGGCGGTCTTTTGCACGGTGGCATCGAGCTCCTGCGCGGCCATGGAGGCATCCAGCGAGAACAGCCAGGCGCCCTTCTCCCGGCGGCGCACCTCTTGCTCGAATTCCAGGCCCGCGTTCGAATGACGGCTCTCCGCCAGCGTCAGGAAGCAAGTCTTGGCGGGTGTGTGCAGTGGAATCAGGCCGCCCTCGTTCTTCACTAGCGTAACGGCGCGGTCGGCGATCTCCTGGGCGCGGTCCTGATCCTCGGGCATGTCGATCTGGTCGCTGATGGCCTCCAGATCCACGGTGCTGCGGCGGTCCAGGCCGACGCGCTCCTTGGCGGCCAACAGGCGCGCCACGCTATCGTCGATGCGGGCGCGCGTGAGACGTCCGCTTTGCACCGCGGCGAGAACGGCCTTGATGGCCGCTTCGGGATCCGGCGGCATCACCAGCGCGTCCGCTCCGGCTTCGAGCGCGAGCACGGCGGCCTCCCCGCTGCTGTAGCCTTTGGCGATGCCGCCCATCTCCAGGGCGTCGGTGACCACGATCCCCTTGAAGCCCAAGCCCTCGCGCAGCAGGCCGGTGAGAATAGCCGGCGACAGCGTGGCCGGCACGTCCGCGGGCGCCAGCGCGGGGACCGCGATATGCGCGGTCATGATGGCATCCACCCCGGCCTGGATGGCTGCGCGGAACGGCGGCAATTCCACGCTATCGAGGCGCTCGCGGTTGGCGGCGATTACGGCTAGGTTCAGGTGCGTATCCACGGCGGTATCGCCGTGTCCGGGGAAGTGTTTGGCGGTAGTTAGCACGCGATAGTGCGGATCGGCACGCGTGCCTTCGATGAACGCGGCCACGTGCGCCGACACCTGCTTGGGATCTTCTCCGTAGGAGCGGATGTTGATGATAGGGTTATCGGGATTGTTGTTGACGTCGGCTACCGGAAAGAAGAGCCACTGGACGCCGACGGCGCGCGCTTCGCGAGCCGTGACTTGGCCCTCGAAACGCGTGAGCGCGAGATCGCCGGCCGCGCCGAAAGCCATGGCGTGAGGAAACACGATGGTTCCATCCACGCGCATGGAGGCGCCCCGCTCGAAGTCTCCGGCCACCAGCATTGGCACGCGCGCCAGTTTCTGCATGCGGTTGAGGAAGGCCGCCAGTGCGTGCGGCTGGGCTTTCTGCGTGACCCGGCCATGGCTCCAGTTCACCAGCACCATGCCGCCCACGCGCGTGTCGCGGACCAGTTTCAGGAATTGCCGGTATTCGCGCGATCGGGCGTTGGGGGCCGCGCCGTGAAAGGGAATGAAGACCAACTGCGCCACCTTCTCGCGCAGGGTCAGGGCCTTCATCCAGCGCCGCACGAAAGCCGACTGGCGGGCCTGTTTGGGCGGTGGCGATTTGCGCGCGGTGGCGGCCGGCAGGGCCAGCGTCAAGGTGAGGAGAAGAAAGGCGCGCCAGAACCGGAACACTATTACAGTGTACTCGGACGAGCGGCGCACGCTTGAAGCACGGAGCGCCACCAGACATCCGCACGGGACTGCCGGCTGAAGCCTGCAAAGGTATGCTCTTCAGAGAACTAACCTGGACGATGTTGAAAGGGCGGGACCGAAGTCCGTGAAGTCCCGCTGCAAGCTAAAGCTCGCGCTGAAGCGTGCGCCACATCGGCGAGCTACGCTTTGGCCCGGGATTTGGCGGCCGCGTCGGCGGAAACCGGCGGCTTACGCGCAGGCGGCTTGCTGAGGAGCCGTTTGACGGTGCGCGTCAAGTGCCCGACCTCGCCGGCGCTTTTCACGATCACCACATCGGCGCCGGTGGTCTGCTCGGTCAAACCCAACGGCTCCACAAACCCGGACAGGAGAATGATCCGTGCATCGGCGTGGGAGCTGCGAATACGCCGGATCAGCTCGATGCCATCCATGCGCGGCATCTTGAAGTCCGTCACGACTATGTCGAACCTCTGGGTGGAGAAAAGCTCCAGAGCTTCTTCTCCGCTGGTAGCCGTCGAGATGCTGTACCCGAGTTCCTGAAGCAGCGATCTGCGGGCAATAAGCCCCTGGCGGTTGTCGTCTACCAGGAGGATCTCGGGAGTTTTTTCAGGCAACGCGGCCGGCGGGTGTTTCATGCTAACGCAGGCGAGCGTAACAAACCTGTAACGCCAGTGTCAACCGATTTGCATCGGGTTGCAAAGAGGCAAGATGGAGTGCTTGACAAATGGCGCGCTATTCTACTTCGCGCGGCGCGGTGTAGCCGGACTTGGCGACGATCGTGTATTTGACGGGCTTGCCCTTCTCGTCGGTCACGCGCAGGGGCTCGTTGGTGGCCGGGTTGACCAGCTCCACTTTGATTTTGCGGAATTTGCCGTCGCGCGCCTTGTTGGAAGGCTCATAGGCGAGCGAGTACTGATTGCGCAGCGCCTGGGAGATGTTCTGGTAGATGGTCGGGAACTCGCCAAAAAAACGAGGAAAGAAGGCCATGCCGCCGGTCTCCGCCGCGAAGGTCTTCATCTGGTTGTCGGCCTGTAAGAAGTTCATCTCCGTAATCGGTCCCATGCGCGGCTCCATCATGATGCGGAGGGCCTGCATCAGGCCGATGGCATAGATGGGAACGCCGCCATCCTGAATGGCCTTACGGGCTTTGTCGAAGGTCAGCTTGCTGAAAGTGTCGACGCCCGAAGCGATCAGCACGATGGCCTTGCGCCCTTCGATCCTCGACATGCGGTCTTCCGTATCGGCGAGCGCGTCGAACAGGTTGGATTCCGAAAAGCCAGGGATGCGCAGGCGCTGCATGGCTTCGTAAGTCTGGCGCTTGTCGGTGGTGAAGTCGGAAAGGATCTCTTCCCGCAAGTCGTAGGCGATCACCGCAACATAATCGTCCGCCTTGAGGGTTTGCAGGAATCCGTAAGAAGCCTGGAGAGTCTGATACCAGGTCTGGCTCCAGTAACGCTGATAACGGGCGCTGAACTCGATGAGCAGGCACACTGTCATGGGCGCTTCGCCCTTGCCGAAAGATTTGATCGGCTGCGGCACGTTGTCTTCGAGGATGCGGAAATTCCCCTTCGGGATGTTGGGAATGAAGTGGCCTTTGTTATCGAGCACGGCCACATCCACGCTCACGATGTCCAGGCTGCTTTTGAAGCTCGGCAGGTTCTCCGGCACATCGGGTTGTGCTTTCTTGCTCAGTTTGGACGGGATGGGTGCGGCTTCGGGCTCACTGGCGGGATTGCGCGGCGGGGCCACGGTTTTGTCGACATCCTTCGTGGGCCCTTCCTGCTCCTGGCCCATGGATATATTCGGCAGCGCGAAAAGCGCTGCAGCCGCCACCAGCAAAACCGAGAATCTATTGCGGGATTTCATAGACATACCTCTGCCCAGATAAACTATACCAAAGAGACGCAGGTGCTGGCGGTTAGGTTTCTCCCGGACCGAGCACCGCTACTTCTGCACGACAGCCGCGGCTAGATGCCGGTGCAGGTGCTCGGCAGCACACGGCGAGGCCGTTCGACGAAGGCGACTCTCAGTTTGTTGCGGGTCGAAGAACCGGCCAATACGCGCCGTGCCCATTTTGGCGCCATTCCGCATTCTCCCGGCGCCGGCTCCGGTGCTGGCGCGGCCTAGTCCCAGCCGGCGCGGGCGCATACCAGCACAACGCCGCCCGGGAGCGGAACGCGCGAGAAGCGCGGCGAGGCTGGAGGGTGTTACCTTCTCGTTCAGAGGCATGCAGGAATACGACGTAACGTTGAAGCTGCTGTTGCAGGGGTCGGCCAAGCTGACAGTGCGCGAGTTGACCGGTACTGCCGTTGAAAAGTGGCTGGACGTCGAACTACCCAAGGTGCAGAACCCTCGGGCGGACCTTCTTGGCGAAACCGCCGACGGAGGCCTCGTGCACTTGGAACTGCAAAGCAGAAACGAGGCTACCATGCCGTTGCGTATGGCTGAATACTGCCTTGGCGTGTTTCGGCTGTTTGGGCAATTCCCCCGCCAAGTCCTGCTTTACGTAGGCGCGGCGCCACTGCGGATGGACAGCGAACTCCGTGGTCCGGATGTGTCGTTCCGGTACCGTCTAATCGACTTTCGGACTCTGGATGGCGACCGGTTACTCGAAAGCGCGGAAGTCGGAGATAATGTAATTGCGATTCTCGCGCGATTGCGGGATCATAGAGATGCGGTCTGCCGGATTGTGAGGCGGATTGCCGATCTGCCAGCCGCCGAACGGGAAACCGCCCTGGCCCAGTTGCTGATCCTGGCCGGACTGAGGCAGTTGGAAGAAACCGTAGAAGAGGAGGCCCGAAAGATGCCAGTTTTTATCGACATTATGGAAAACAAGGTCTTAGGGCGAGAGTTTAAAAGAGGTCTGCAAGAAGGCCGGCAGGAAGGCCTGCGAGAAGGCCTGCAAGAAGGCCTGCAAGAAGGCCGGCAAGAAGGCTTGGAAGAAGGCCGGCAGGAAGGCGAACTGAGAGTGCTTCGGCGGCAAATCGAGAGGCGTTTCGGCACGCTGCCGAGTTGGGCTGAGGAAGGGCTGGCGGGCCGATCTACGGCCGAGCTTGAAGACTTGAGTGTCCGCGTGCTGGACGCCACGAGCATTGAGGACCTGCTGCGGTAGGGCCGCTCGCGACGACCGGCCTACGGCGCGAACCGCGGCGCTACATACGCGTAGAACACGACAATCAGACCGATCAGCGACGCCAGCAGCACGCTATGCCGCAGGGTAAAGCGGAACAGACTGGATTCATCCTCCCGTTTCATGCCGGTAGCCGCCGATGCTACCGCGATACTGGTGAGGCTGATCATCTTGCCCATCACACCCCCGCTCGAATTGGAGGCGGCCATCAGCGCCGGATTCATCGCCAACTTATGGGCCGTCACCACCTGCAGGTTGCCGAAGAGCGCGTTGGCGGACGTGTCGCTGCCCGTTAGAAAGACACCCAGCCAGCCGAGTAGTGCGCTGAAGAAGGGAAACAGCGCGCCAGTAGCGGCAAATGCCAGCCCCAGCGTGGCGGTGGCGCCGCAGTAATTCATTAGGAATGCCAGTCCCAGCACGGTTGCCAGGGTCGCTTCCGCCGCCAACAACTGGCGTACGGTATGCGCGAAGACGCGAGCGAACTGGCGGGCAGGCATCCCCACCCACAGCGCGGAGGATAGCGCCGCGAACAGGCAGGCAGTCCCGGAGGCGGCCAGCCAGTTGAAGGTGTACAGCGCCGGATACGGGGCGGCCTTGCCGGCTGCCGGCGGCATGCGCTGAATCGTGTTGTGCAGCCAGGGCCACCCAAAAACCAGGTTGGCGCTACTCAGATGCGCTTGCACGGGCTTGTAGCCCCAGAGGAGCACGAAGATCACCAGCAGGCCATAAGGTCCCCAGGCCGACAGCAAAGCGCCAGCGGTATGGTGTGGGGGTGGCACGTGCGGGGTGTGCGGTCCTTCCAGAGTGAACCGGTCGCGGGGCTTCCAGAGCTTGAACAGCACGACCATGGCGCCCATGGCCGCAAGCGATGCCAGAATATCCGTCAATTGCGGGCCGACGAAGTTGGAGACCAGGAACTGCGTGCCGCCGAAGGCGATGCCGCAAACCGCCGCCGCCGGCAGTACTCCGCGCAACGCCTTCCATCCGCCCATTACCACGATCAGGTAGCCGGGAACCATCAGCGAGACCGGCGCGCAAATGCGGCCGACGGCGGCGCTCAGACGATCGAGCGGCAGGCCGGTGATGCCCGCCAGCGTCACAAGCGGAATTCCGATCGAGCCGAAAGCCACCGGCGCGGTGTTAGCCAACAGACAAATGCCCGCGGCATAGAACGGCGAGAAGCCCAGCCCCGAAAGCATCGCGGCGGCCACCGCCACGGGCGTACCGAACCCTGCGGCGCCCTCGATGAACGCACCGAAGGCAAACGCGATGAGCAGCGCTTGCAGGCGCCGGTCTTCGGTGAGGCGCCCGACGGAGTCTTTCACGATTTCAAATTTGCCGCTTTCCAGCGTCACGCGATACAGCAGAATAGCGCTGAACACCACCCAACCAATCGGAAAAAGCCCGAATGCGGCGCCGTACACAACAGACGCAGCCAATGGCGCGGCGGGCATGCGATACAGGGCCGCGGCCACGACTACGGCCGCCAGCAATGCGAACAGCGAGGCCATCCAGGCGGGCTTGCGCCGGATGCCCAGAAGATAGAGCAGCACGTAGATGGGGATCGCCGCGACGAGCGCGGAAAGCGCCAGGCTGCCGCCCAGCGGCGTGTAGCTCTGCTGCCACATCGGATGAATCCTAACACTGTTAGATCCCAAAAAGTTGGCGGCGCTTCGCCCGATCGGGTAGACTTTACGCATGCGGCCCGCAAAGTATGGCTGCCTGTTCCTGGCGCTGGCCTTGGCGAGCGCCCTGCTGGTTCGTGCGCAGACTGCGCCTGCCCGCGAGTTGGACGTGCCTTACGTGCCGTCGCCGGAGGCCATCGTCAAGGGATTATTGAAGCTGGCGGACGTCCACAAAGGCGACGTGGTATACGATTTGGGCTGCGGGGATGGGCGCATCGTCATCGCCGCCGTTAAAGACTTCGGGGCGCGCGGCGTCGGCGTGGATCTCAATCCGGAACGGATCAAAGAAGCCAACGAGAACGCCCGGAAGGCGGGCGTGACCGGCCGGGTCAGTTTCCGTGAGGGCGACTTATTCGATGCCAAGATGGATGACGCCACCGTGGTTACGCTCTATTTGCTGCCTAGCGTGAATCTGAAGCTGAAGCCCAAGCTGCTGCACGATTTGAAGCCGGGCACGCGGGTGGTCTCCCATAGTTTCGACATGGGCGATTGGAAGCCGGCTAAGGAAATTGAGGTCGACGGCCGGAACCTTTATCTCTGGATTATTCCGGAGCGCGAACGGGCCGCGCCGTAGCCCGGCATGCGGCATGATAAAGTTGAGACCATGTCTGAACGGGAAACCACCACGCTCGCCGGGGGATGCTTCTGGTGCCTGGAAGCCGTCTATGACGAAATGGAAGGCGTCGTCTCGGTGGAGTCGGGCTACATGGGCGGACGCCAGCCCAATCCGACCTACCGCGACGTCTGCACCGGCCGCACCGGCCACGCCGAAGTCGTGCAAATTACCTTCGATCCGGAAGTCGTTTCCTTCCGCGATATCCTGGAAGTCTTCTTCGCCATTCACGACCCGACCACTCTCAACCGGCAGGGCAACGATACGGGGACACAGTACCGCTCCGCCGTCTTTTACCACTCAGACGAGCAACGATCGACGGCCGAGCAAGTGATTCGCGAACTGAAGGCGGCGAAGGCTTTCCACGATCCGATCGTGACGGAGGTTACGCCCGCATCCACGTTCTATGTCGCCGAAGACTACCATCGGGAGTACTTCGCGCACAATCCGCAGGCGCCGTATTGTTCGTACGTAGTGGCGCCGAAGGTTCAGAAGTTCCGGCACAAATTCGCGAAGAAAGTGAAGCAGGCAGTATAGCGGGCACTTACTCGTGTCGCAGCGCCAACACCGGGTCGATACGGGCAGCGCGCCGCGCCGGGATCGCGCACGCCAGCAAGGCCACCAGGAGCAGAGCAGCCGGCGACACCAACAGCACTCCGGCATCCAGCGGGCTGACATTGTACAGCGCGTCCTTCAGCACGCGCGTAAGGGCCAACGCTCCCGCGACGCCGGCCAGCGCTCCCACTGCGGCGATGATTATCCCTTGCCGCACCACACCGGCTAGGACCTGTCCGGCTGCGGCGCCCAAGGCCATCCGAATGCCGATCTCGCGCGTACGCTGCGCCACGCCGTAGGCCAGCACTCCGTACAAGCCAAGCAACGCCAGCACCAGGGCGATGGCCGCGAACGAAGAGATCAATGTCATCAGCAGTCTGCGCCTGGCGAGCGAGCGTCCCAACAGTTGGTCGCCCGTGCGCAAGCGATATGCGGGCACATCGGGATCCACCGAAAGGATCGCCTGTTGAGCGGTGCGGCCCAGGGCGGCCGGATCGCCCGCGGTGCGCAAGAACGCGGCCAACACAGGCACGGGCTTTTGCGCCATCGGCACATAGATCTGGGGTGGAGACGGCTCCTGCAGTCCGCCGGATTTGAGACTGCCAACCACACCGACGATTTCAAGCGTCTCCTTTCCATCTTCGACGCCGATGCGCCTGCCGATCGGATTCCGATGCGCGAACTTCTGACGCGCGAACGCCTCGTTAATGATCGCCACCAGCGGTGCGTGGTCGCCGTCCCGAACTGTAAACGTCCGGCCCAAGCGTAGCGGCACGCCCAGCGCGGCGAAATAATCCGGCGTAACGGATTGCGAGATCCCTTGCAGGAAGCCTGCGCGGCTATTTCCCTCGCCTGCAACCCACCAATTCGACCACACCTGCCAGCCACCGCCGCCCAAAGGCAAGGACATTCCCAGTCCCACATGCTGTACGCCGGGGATGGACTCAAGCCGCGCGGTAACCAGTTCCGCGTAACGTGCCACTATCTCCTTCCGAAATTGGCCGTTTTCCATTACCTTGGAATTCGGCAACGATACGAAGAAGGTCAGCAGACGATCGCTGCGGAAGCCCGCGTCCTCGCGAAGCAGATTCCAGAAGCTCTTGATCAGCAGGCCCGATCCCGTGAGCAAGACGATCGACAAGGCCACCTCCGCCGTCACCAGCGCGGCGCGCGTGACACTGCGCCGGCGGCCTTCGGTGGCGCTGCGTCCGCCTTCCTGCAATCCCGCGCCGGGACGATGTCCGCGCGCTTGGAACACGGGTCCGAGGCTGCACAGCAATCCCGTCGCCATGGCGATGCCCAACGTGAAAGCGGCCGATACCGCATCCACGTGAATCTGGTCGAGCCGCGGCAGGTCCGCCGGCCCATATTCGCGCAGCAACGACACGGCGGCCAATGCCATGCCAATGCCTGCCGCGCCGCCGGCCAGCACCAGCACCAGGCTCTCGGTGACCAACTGCCGCACCAGGCGCGCACCGCTGGCGCCCAAAGCCGCCCGCACGGCCATCTCGCGGCTCCGTCCGGAAGCCCGCACCAGCAGCAGGGTAGCGACATTGGCGCACACGATCAACCATACAAATCCCACTGCGCCCAACAGCACCAGAAGCTGCGCGCGTGTATCGCCGACGATGTCCTCCTTCAGGCTGACGATATCCACGCCCCAATCCCGATTCGACGCGGGGTAAGCCACCGCCAACCGCCGGCTGATCCGGTCGAGCTGCACGCCGGTTTGCCGCAGTGTAGCGCCCGTCCGCAATCGCGCCAGCGCGCTCCAATATCGGTTGTCCCGCGGTGTTTCATCGCCGGTGTGGAGCAGGGAAGTCCACAGTTCCGGATCGCCTTCGAACGTGAAACTCGCCGGGAGGATGCCGACCACGGTTAGAGAAAGCCCATTGAGCTTGATCGCGCCGCCTACCAACTTTGGATCGGCGCCAAAACGCCTGCGCCACGTGCGCTCGGTAAGCATGACGACCGGCGTCAAGCTGGGCGTGCTCTCTTCGGGGGTGAATAGACGGCCGGCGAAGGGCTTAACCCTTAGCGCGGACAAGACGCCGCTGGTCGCCATGGTGACGATGACCCGCTCGGATTGTCCGCCCGTGGAAAGGACCGCGTTGTCGGTCAGATAAATTCCCACGCCGTCGAACACGCCGCTGTCGCGCCAATCCAGATAATCCGGATAGGACGCCGGCCCGTTCCTGATTCCCAGCGGAGGATTCTTGGTGAGCGGTTTGACCAGGCGATCCGGCTCCGGATAAGACAACGGACGCAGCAGCACGCCATCCACCACGGTAAAGATAGAGGTGCAAGCTCCGATGCCCAGCGCCAGCGTGCCGATGGCCGACAGACTGAACGTGGGAGTCTTCCGGAAGATACGCAACGCATAGCGGAGATCCTTGAAGAACTCCTCCACGGTCTGCCAGCGGCGCACGTCCCGGCAATCTTCCTTCACGCTCTCGTAACCGCCGAACTCGAGGCGCGCGCGCCGCCCAGCTTCCGTGGCCGGGACTCCAGAGCGCGCGAGATCCCGCGCACGGTTCTCGATGTGGAATGCGAGTTCGGCGTCAAGCTGCCGGTCGAGGCGCTTTCGTCGAAACAACCAATCAAACCAGTGCATCGGCATGGCTCCTATTCCACGGTACGGAGAATCGACCCGACGGCTTCCGCCAGGCGCGCCCATTGGGCGGTTTCCGTTTCAAGCTGCTTGCGCCCGGCCTTGGTCACCGTATAGAACTTGGCGTCGCGGCCGGTCTCCGATGCGCGCCACTCGGCCCGCAGCCACCCGCGGCGCTCCAGGCGGTGCAGCGCCGGATAAAGCGAGCCTTGCTGCACCTGCAGCACATCCTTGGAGATCTGCTCGATGCGCTGGGAAATGGCGTAGCCGTGAATGGGGCCCAGCGCCACAACCTTCAGGATCAGCATGTCCAGGGTGCCTTGTAATAAGTCCGTCTTTTCCGATGGCATGTGCGCACGTTACCTAGTCGTTCTACGTATTCTACGCGCGGATATGTAGAATGTCACGGTGTCATACATAAAATTTTGGAACCCTTCGGCGTTCTGGATCGTAATCCAGGCATGGAGAACCTACTCGCCGACCTGCGGCACGCCTTTCGCGTGTTTCGGAAGAGTCCCGGTTTCACGGCCATCGCCGTCGCGGCGCTGGCCCTCGGTATCGGCGCCAACACCGCCATCTTTTCTGTCATCAATGTAGTCCTGCTGAGTCCGCTGCCATATCCGGAGCCTGACCGGATCATGCAAATTGCCCGCAGTTTTCCCGAAGGCGTTGGCAACTCAGCATCCGTCCCGAAATTCAACGCCTGGAAGAAAAACGATGTCTTCGAGGCCATGACTGCCTATGACTTTGCCGGCCCGGGCATGAACGTCGGCGGCAGCGACCATCCCGAGCAAGTTAAGGGCATCCACGCTTCCTCCGAATTCTTCCGGGTCTTCGGCGTCTCTCCCACGCTCGGCCGGACCTTCACGGCGGACGAGGACATGCCTGGTGGGCCAAAAGTTGCCGTGATCAGCTATCGACTCTTCAACCGTCGCCTGGGAGGCGATCTGCGGCTGGTGGGTACGCCAATCCTGATAGCCGGCGAGCCCACCACGGTGGTGGGAGTCCTGCCGGCGACGTTCAAGTCCGATCCCCCGGCGGACATCTTCATTCCCTTGCAGGCCGATCCGAACAGCACCAATCAGGGCCACTATCTGCTGGTCGCCGGACGCTTGAAGCCGGGCGTCACGCTGGAAGCCGCCAAGGCCCAGATGAAGATTATCGGCGAGCGGTTTCGCCAGGCCAACCCCAAGTGGATGGATAAAACCGAAAGTGTGGCGGTGGTGCCGCTACAGGAAGCGCAAGTGGGCGACGTGAAAAAGCCGTTGATGATCCTTCTGGGCGCGGTGGGCTTCGTGCTGCTGATCGCTTGCGCGAATGTGGCCAACCTGCAGCTTGCGCGAGCTTCCACGCGGCAAAGGGAAATGGCTATCCGCACTGCGATTGGCGCCAATCGGCTGCGCATCGTGCGGCAACTGCTGACGGAGAGCGTGATGCTGGCGCTGGCCGGCGGCGTTCTTGGTTTCCTGATCGGCGCATGGGGCGTGCGGGCGCTGCTGGCCATCGCGCCGGGCGATCTGCCACGCATCAGCGACAGCCAGCATGCCTCGACGGCGGTTTCGGCGCTCGATTGGCACGTGCTCGGTTTCACGCTGGCCGTGGCGTTCGCCACCGGCATTCTGTTCGGACTCTTTCCGGCCGTGCATGTCTCCCGGCTGGACGTGAATTCGGCGCTCAAGGATACCAGCGGCCGCGCGGGAACGGGACGCCACCAAAACCGCGCGCGCGGCTTCCTGGTAGTCTGCGAGATCGCGCTGGCGGTGATTCTGCTGGTCGGCGCGGCGCTCATGATCCGCACGTTTGCCAGCCTGCGCGCCGTCAATCCAGGCTTCGATCCGCACAATGTTTTGACGTTGCAGACGTCGCTTTCCGGCGGCCGGTACGACTCCACCGCGAAGGTCGATAACCTGATCCGGCAAATGACGCCGCGCTTGGAGAGCCTGCCGGGAGTGCAATCCGCCGCGAGCGCCCTTATGCTGCCCATCGAGGGCGGCATCGATCTACCTTTCAACATCGCCGGCAAACCGCCCGCGAAGGGCGCCCTGTACAACGGCGACGAGCAATGGAGATCCATATCGGCCCACTACTTTGCGGCGTTCAAGATTCCGCTCCTACGGGGACGCGTCTTCAGCGAACACGACACGGGAAACTCCGCACGCGTGATCATCGTCAACGAAGCGTTCGCGAAGAAATACTTTCAGAAGGAAGATCCCATCGGCCACGCCATGACGCTTGGCAAAGGTCTGGGCCCCCAATTTGAGGAGCCCGCGCGCGAGATCGTGGGCATCGTCGGCAACGTCCGCGAAAATGGTCTGACCGATTCCAATCAGCCCGTGATGTATGTGCCGGCGAGCCAGGTTACCGATGGAGTGACGCAACTTGCGAACAGCGTAATCCCCCTAAGCTGGGTACTGCGCACGTCTCAGGAACCCGCTGCCCTCGCCACCGCGATTCAGCACGAGTTTCTGGCGGTGGACGGGCAACTGCCGGTCTCCAAATTCCGCACGATGGAACAGGTGATCTCGGAATCCACGGCGCGCTCGAATTTCAATATGCTGCTGCTGACGATTTTCGCGGGCACGGCGTTACTGCTGGCGGCCCTCGGAATCTACGGATTGATGTCGTATTCGGTGGAGCAGCGCACGCAGGAGATTGGCATCCGCGTGGCCCTGGGCGCTAGCGGCGGCGACATGCTGCGCATGGTGATCGGGCGCGGTCTGCTGCTGTCGGGAATCGGACTGGCGGCCGGGCTGGCAGCGGCGTTTGGCCTCACGCGCGTCCTCCAGAGCCTTTTGTTCGGTGTGAAGGCCAACGACCCGATCGCATTCAGCGCCGTGGTCGTCACCCTGGCGGCGGTGGCGTGGGTCGCGATCTATATTCCGGCGCGCCGCGCCACCCGGATCGATCCGCTGATTGCGCTCCGCTATGAGTGACGAGCGGGGGGTACTGGGTTCTGGGTGTTGGGTTTTGGGTGCTGCGCGGGCTCGCACGTTCTGTAGAGTGCGGAAGAGGGAGAGCACTCCACGCGCATCGCTGTCAAGTTGATTCCGGAAAAATCGCCCGCTGCAGAAACGGCCGCAGAGATTCTCGAGTCGTTCTTTCGGCTCCCCTGCTAAGCCTTGCGAAACGCCAGCACCGCGTTGAGTCCGCCGAAGGCGAATGAATTGGACAGGGCGTACTCGACCTGGGCGGAGCGCGCGCGGTTGGGAACCACATCCAGATCGCACTCCGGATCGGGCATGCGGTAATTGGCCGTGGGGGGCAGCACGCCGTCGCGAATGGCCAGGATTGCGGCGGCCGCCTCCAGCGCGGCAGCGGCGCCCAGCGCGTGCCCGTGCATCGACTTCGTTGAGCTGATCGCGAGTTGGTTGGCGTGGGCTCCGAA
>Ga0335078_10007789_pt1 | contig 15898 bp, 17 predicted proteins | sample Lox_Sample_32_FD_206711 | JGI IMG/M metagenome (GOLD analysis project Ga0335078, IMG submission 206711) | Soil microbial communities from Loxahatchee National Wildlife Refuge, Florida, United States - Lox_Sample_3.2 | ecosystem: Environmental > Terrestrial > Soil > Wetlands | place: USA...
TACCACTGTCAGGAACAACACGGAGTTTCTTGCAGTCGACGGGACACGAATCAAAGCGACGTTTCTTGGCTACCGTGGTTGCTGTAGGTCGCCTGGGCATAGCTTGAGCAACGCATCGTAACATTTTCAAGCCCGAAAGCCTCGCGGCGGCTTTAGCCGGATAGATCACTCGCTCCCGAAATGAACTCGGTCAGGGCGGTTGCCCAACGATCAGCCGAGGGTTACAAGGCTCCCCCTTCCCGATTTGAGACGCTTTCTACCCGTACAGGCTTTCGCGACTGGCGCGCCCCGCGCCACATGGGCCGGCGACTCACCGCCCCAGCCGCCAGCGCGTGCCAAACAGCATCTTTGCCTTCATTGAGCGCGGCAGGCGTCCGAAATACCCATACACATCATCGTCTTCGGCTTCGGCATCTTCCGGTGGGTCGGTCACCGTGTGCTCCGCCATCCCACCCCGCAGCAAATTCCACGCTTCCTCATAGCGGGAGTACTTCGCATCCTTCCGCCCCGGATACAGCCTCACCCGCGTTTGTCCCTTGAACGCCGCCGCTGGAATGATGTACCACACGTCTTCCTGGATCACATATGCCGCAACAAAATCCAGCGCATCGCTCTCATACGGCTCTCCGTCCGCAACCACGTTGCACCGATAGCCCGCGTCGCACTTGAACATCGTGGACTTCACCTGCACCCGCACAAACTTGCCTTTGTGCTCGACCGCAAAGTCGTAGCGGGCGGTGTCTCCCCAGGGCTTGGTGACGAGCAGGCCATGCTCGGCGGCGCGGGCCATAAAGCGCAGCTCGGCCCACTCGCCCCGCAGTTTGGGGTGCTTGATGTCGATTCCTTTGTTGGTCATGGGTTGTGTGGCTTGAATTTGAGGCAATAAAAACGCGGCCCCAAGGGGCCGCGTACGGGTACCATTTACTCCTATTTTCAGTATGACATATGAAAAGGGGAAAATGGGACATGCCTCTGCACAATTTATCATCCCTATTTGCATCGACTTAGCGGAAAATCATGGCGCCCAGGGGCTTGACAAGTTTTTCTGAAAAGCAGATCCCTCGCGGCTGAAGCCGTGCCCTTCCCTTCGCAGCAACCGGGGAGGGGCTACTCGTGTTGGTCCCAGCCCAGCCTGATTGGCTTTAGCCTCTAAGGGGACGCTCACCGCCTAGCCTGCTCTCAGTCTATCCTCGAAAAGTGTCCTTCAGGAGAATCCCAGTGTTTAGGCGCAGCGTTCTCGTGGTTGTTTTTCTTTGCCAGAGTTGGCTCTATCTTGGCTCCCAGATCGCGCCTGCGCCCCAGGCCGCTCCGAGCGAGACCCGAAAAACCAGCCGTCCTTACACCGGCGATCTCACCGTTTTTGATTCGCCGGGGAGAGATGAACGGCTACAGGTCAATCGCGTGATGGAAATTCTCGGCGTGGCGCCGGGCAAGGCGGTCGCCGACATCGGCGCAGGCTCGGGATGGTTTACCGTGCGGGCGGCGCGGCGAGTGACGGTGACGGGCAGCGTTTATGCCGTCGATATCAATCCCGAGGCGATAGCGTACATTAAGCAGCGCGTCAGGAACGAAAAGCTGGCCAACGTGACGACGATCCTCAGCAGGCCGGATGATCCGGGGCTGCCGGCAAACCAGATCGATTGCGTTCTGCTGCTGAAGACTTACCACGAGGTGGAGCATCCGGTGACCCTGCTGCGCAATCTGCGGCCGGCGCTGCGGTCGGGGGCTAAAGTTGGAGTCATCGATCGCAACGGCAACGGAGAGAATCACGGCGTGGCGCGGGAAATCGTGGTCCGCGAGGCCGGCGAAGCCGGATATAAATTGCGCGAACAATACGACTTCGTCAAAGGCGACAATATGGATTACTTCCTGGTCTTCACCGCGGATTAGTAGTCAGCGATCGATGGCCACTTCGTAGTGCACCGAGCGCTCGTCGAAATGCGAAAGCAGTTTCCTGGCCTCGGGGGGAACGACGGCGACTTCGTAATCGGCGCCGGCGAACTGACGGACGGCGTCGAGCGAATCGAAAAAAGTCAGAGTGACAAATTCCACTTCGTCTCCCGCGTCGCGGCGCATGAGCAGGGCGCCGCCATGGCCTTTAATTTTGTGAATACCGGGGAAGACTTTGGTTCGCAGTAGGTTCTCGTAGGCATCGGCGTTAGCTTTGGAAGCCCATCCATGCCACAGGCGGCCGATCATAGGCATCTCCATTTGTGAGAGTTGCTTGTTCGATGAAGCATGGGGACATGCTGCTTCAGGAATTTTGAATAGACCGGTGAACGATCTCGATCAATCCGAGGTGCGATAGTCGCAGGCTTCGCGGCACGGCGGACAATAATACAAGCCGTCCTGGCAGAGGCGAACATCGACCTGTCCCTGGCAGAGGCAGCAGTACTTTTCGCATTCGCATTTTTCTTCCAGCATTTCGCACTGCATGCAGCGGAATTTAGCTTTGGTGGTTGTGGCCATTGGGCAAGCGTAGCGCAGGCAGGCGGGGCGGAAAAGTGACGTGGGTAACCTGTAGGGCTGCGCGGTTGAAGCGCTCGTCTCAGCGTGTTAGGGTTAACGGTCATACCATCCGAGGACCTGACTTGCCCGCTGTCGAGGTAACCACTCCGGCGCTTCGCAAAACGGCACTGAACTCCGTGCATCATCAAATGGGAGCCAAGATGGTGGACTTCAACGGCTGGGAGATGCCGGTGGAGTATCCGGCGGCGATGGGGTGCGGCATTGTGGCGGAGCACCTGGCGGTGCGCACGGGGGTGGGAATTTTCGACGTCAGCCACATGGGCGATATCCGGTTGAGCGGGCCGCAGGCGCTGGCGGCGGTACAGCACATCACGATGAACGATGCCTCGCGGCTGGCGATCGGGCAGGCGCAGTATTCGGCGATGCTGTATCCGCAGGGAACGTTTGTGGATGACGTGATCGTTCACCGGCTAGGGGAAGACGACTATCTGCTGGTGATCAATGCGGGCACGCGCGAGAAAGATGTGAACTGGGTGCGAGAGAATACGCACCGGTTTGACTGCAAAGTGGAAAATCTCTCCGACGACTTTACGCAGATTGCGATTCAGGGGCCGAAGGCGGTGGACCTGCTGCAGAAATTCACCACCGCCGATCTCTCCGCGGTGAGGTTCTATTGGTTTACACGCGGGGTCATTGGTTTGTCCGGGCAGCGATTCATTGGTAGGGAGATTCTTATTGCTCGTACTGGCTACACGGGCGAAGACGGTTTTGAAATCTACATTCCACCTGATGAACTCACCGGCGCAACTGTCTGGAATCGTTTGCTAGAAGTTGGCAAAGAGTTTGGAGTTCTTCCCTGCGGCCTGGGAGCGCGCAACACGCTGCGGCTCGAGGCGAAGTTGCCGCTCTATGAACACGAGATTTCCGACCAGATTAATGTGTGGGAAGCGGGGCTGGATCGCTTCTGCAAGATGGAGAAACCGGAATTCGTGGGGCGCGAAGCGCTGGAGAAAGCGCGATCGGCGGGCTTGAAGCGGACCCTGGTCGGACTGGAAATGATCGAGCGAGGAATTGCGCGCGATGGATACAAGGTGCTGGATTTGGACGGCCGCGAGATCGGATATGTGACGAGCGGGTCTCCGGCGCCATTCTTGAAAAGAAATATCGCGCTGGCATATGTGCCGCCGGAGTATGGGACTTTAGGGACGAAGGTGAATGTGGAGGTTCGGGGAACGAGTGTGAAAGCGGAAGTTGTGCCGACGCCGTTTTATAAGAGGCCGAGAAGAGCTTAACCGGGGAGGGCAGGAGACGCACTTGCGCGGACAGTTCGGTGCCGACTGAGATCCTTCGCCCCGCGAAGAAAAACGCGGGCGCTCAGGATGACAAGATGTCGAGCGGGGAGTGTTAGAGGAGCGACATGGCTTATCCGACGGATCGTAAATACACCAAAGAACACGAATGGATTAAGGCAGAGGGCGGGAGCGCAACGGTGGGCATTACGAACTATGCGCAGGATTCGCTGGGCGATATTGTTTTCGTGGAGACGCCCAAAGTAGGCGCGGATCTCACGGCGGGGAAGACTTTTGGTTCGGTCGAGTCGGTGAAGGCGGTTTCGGATTTGTATGCGCCGGCCTCGGGAACCGTGACAGAGGTAAATGGCGAGCTGGCGACCGCGCCAGAAAAAGTAAATAAGGATGCGCACGAGGCGTGGATGATCAAGATCACGTTGAAGGATGCAAAGGAGCTGGACTCGCTGCTTTCGGCTGCGGATTACGAGAAGTTTATAGCCGAGGAGGGCGGACATTGAAGGGAACGGGTAAGCACCGTTGTCTTCAGGGGCTAGAGCCCGCACTGGGATTAACTTCTGTCGGCACGGCTGGAAGCCTTGCCCTTCCCGAGAGAATCCTTTTGGTGAACGTTACATCGAATTAATTTCCTATGCGCTATTTGCCTAAGTCTCCTGCGGACCGCAAGGCCATGCTTGAAGCGATCGGCGCGCGGTCGATTGATGATCTGTTTGCGCCAATTCCTGCCGAGTACCGGTTGAATCACGATTTGAAGATTCCGCGGCAGATGGCGGAGTCGGAAATCGTGGACTGGTTTCGCGAGCGGGCGCGCGAGAATGGCGACGGATACGCGACATTTCTTGGGGCTGGCGCCTATTACCATTACCGCCCGGTGATTATCGATGCGCTGATTTCCCGCGGCGAGTTTCTTACCGCCTATACGCCGTATCAGGCGGAAATTTCGCAGGGCACACTGCAGGCCATTTTCGAATTCCAGACCATGATGTGCGAGCTGACCGGCATGGAAGTGGCAAACGCTTCCATGTATGACGGCTCAACTGCGGCGGCGGAAGCGGTGCTGATGGCGGTGCGGCTGACGGGGCGGCGCTCGGCGGTGATTGCGCGCAGCGTGCATCCCGAGTACCGGGTGGTGCTTTCCACGTATGTGCTGCACCAGGGGATGGATTTGGCGATGGTGCCGTTCACGGAGAGCGGCAGGCTCGATTTGGCGGCGCTTGAAAAATCGATCACAAAAGAAACGGCCTGCGTGCTGATTCAGTCGCCGAATTTTCTGGGAGTGATTGAAGACATTCCGGCGGCGGCCGAAATCGCGCACAAGCATGGCGCGATGCTGGTGGTCTCGATTGCGGAGGCGGTTTCGCTGGGAGTGGTCGAGCCGCCACGGCAGGCGGACATCATTGCCATGGAGGCGCAGTCGTTCGGCGTGCCTTTGGGATTTGGCGGGCCGTATTGCGGCGTAATCGCCACGCACGAGAAATATGTGCGGCAGATGCCGGGGCGGCTGGTGGGGCAAACGACGGACAGGAAGGGCAAGCGCGGATTTGTGCTGACGCTGGCCACACGCGAGCAGCATATTCGCCGGGAGAAGGCGACCTCGAACATCTGCACCAACCAGGCGCTGGTGGCGCTGATGGCGAATATCTTCATGACCGTTTATGGGAAAGCGGGCCTGCGGGAGCTGGCGAAACAAAATCTGGCCAAAACTGCTTATGCCGCCGAGCAGTTCGGCAAGCATGCGAAAGTGCTGTTCGCCAAAAGCCCGCGCTTCAATGAATTCGTGATCGAGACGGGCGAAGATCCTTATGCCATCAACAGCCGTTTGCTGGGGCACAAGATGATCGGAGGATTTCCGCTGAAGAAGTTTTATCCCGAGCTGGGGAACGCGTCGCTCTGGTGCTGCACCGAATTGACTACGCGGACTGCGATTGATACGGCAGCTGGATTTGTTGCCGACAGCGAGCGATCGCGCGCCATGAAAGAAGCGGACGTGGAGGAGCTGACGCGATGAAGTCTGTGACTCGCAAAGCGACCCGCCACGTTAGCCAAAACGAAGGACTGATTTTCGAGAAATCCTCGCCGGGAAAGGTGGCGTGGAAATTGCCGCCGCTCGACGTGCCGGAAGTGGATACGGGAAAGCTTCTGGGCGCGGCGGAAAGAAAAGATCTGGGCCACATGCCGGAAGTCAGCGAGATCGAGATCATCCGCCACTTCACGCGGCTTTCCACGTGGAATTACGCGATTGATCTGGGAATGTATCCGCTGGGATCGTGCACGATGAAGTACAACCCCCGGGTGAATGAAGTGGTTTCGCGGCTGGAAGGACTAGCCAATGGGCATCCGTATCAGCCGGAGCGGGTTTCGCAAGGCGCGCTGCGGATCATCAAAACACTGAGCGATTGCCTGATTGAAATTACCGGCATGGATGCGATCACGCTGCAACCGGCGGCGGGAGCGCACGGCGAGCTGACGGGACTGCTGATTGTGCGGGCGTATCACGAGTCGAAAGATGTGTTCCGGAAAAAGATTCTGATTCCGGACTCGGCGCATGGAACGAATCCGGCAACGGCGGCGATGGTTGGGTATGCGGTGGAGAACCTCAAGTCGAATGCGAGCGGCATGGTCGACATTGCAGCGCTGGGAGCACAGATGAATGAAGAAGTCGCGGCGCTGATGCTGACAAATCCGAATACGCTGGGGGTGTTTGAGCAGGAGATCCATAAAATTGCCGACATTTTGCATGCCAAGGGTGGACTGCTCTACATGGATGGCGCGAACATGAACGCACTGGTGGGCAAGGTGCGGCCGGGAGATTTTGGCGTTGACCTGATGCATTTGAATCTGCACAAGACTTTTTCCACTCCGCACGGCGGGGGCGGGCCGGGTTCAGGGCCAGTAGCGGTGAAGCAAATTCTCGAACCGTTTTTGCCGCGGCCCACGGTGACTACCAAGCCGGATGGAACGCTTGCCTTCGATTACGATCGCCCGGATTCTGTGGGGAAAGTGCGGACGTTCTACGGGAACTTTGGCATGTTCGTCCGGGCGCTGGCGTACATTCTGGCTAACGGGCCGGACGGTTTGCGGCAGACCACGGAAGACGCGGTGCTGAACGCGAATTACATCCGCAAGGGGATTGAAGGAGCGTACGATCTGCCGTATTCGACGCCGACCATGCATGAAGTAGTTTTCAGCGACCGGTTGCAGGCGAAAAAAGGCGTGAAGACGATGGACATTGCGAAGCGGCTGATCGATTACGGATTTCACCCGTATACGACGGCGTTTCCGCTGATCGTGCCGGGCGCGATGATGATTGAGCCGACAGAGAGCGAGTCGGTTGAAGAGATGGATTTCTTTATCGAGGCGATGAAGTCGATCGCGAAGGAAGCGGACGAAGAGCCGCAGGTGGTGTTGGATGCGCCGCATTCCACGCGGGTTTCGCGGCTGGATGAGACCTCGGCAGCGCGCAAGCCGGTCTTGCGGTGGAAACCGTGAATGAAGCTGTGAATCGTTACATGTTCCCACCCTTCGAAAACCGCGAAGGGTGGGGCAGCCTCTTACATGCTAAAGCCCCAATTCTTAATGTAAGACTCTTACGCAGCGCTAAAGCGCTGCGCCACCCCAAAGCAGATTCCTCGGCAGGATTCGGCACGGCTGAAGTCGTGCCGTTCCCGTACTTACTTCAGTAATCCGTGCGCCGCGTGGGCTGTGGTTAAATCGCAGCAGTGGCTTCCGCACCCAAGAAAAAGCTGGCAGCGTTGCCTTCGGAAGAGCGTGGATTATTTGCGAGGCCGGAGCAGCGCATTGCCATCCTGTGCCTGATTCTGGCGGCCGCGACTCTGGCGATTTATAACCCCGTCAATCGGCATCCGTTTGTCAATTACGACGATGACCGGTATGTGACGGAAAATCCTCATGTGCGCGCGGGGATGAGTTGGGAAACGGTGCGCTGGGCATTCACCTCCACGGAGCAGGCAAACTGGCATCCGCTGACGTGGCTGTCGCACGCGCTCGATTGCCAGCTATTTCATTTGAACGCCGGCGGACACCACCTTACCAGCCTGCTGATTCATGTGGCGAATGCGGTCTTGCTGTTTTTGATTTTGGCGTACGGAACGGGGCGAGCTGGGCCGAGTTTGTTTGCCGCAGCGCTGTTCGCGCTTCATCCCATCCACGTGGAATCGGTGGCGTGGGTGGCGGAGCGGAAGAATGTCTTGAGCACGTTTTTCTTTCTGCTCGCGATCGGCGCTTATGGCTGGTATGCGCGAAAGCCGGACTGGAAGCGCTATCTGGCGGTTGGGTTTTTCTTCGCGTGGGGGTTGATGGCGAAGCCGATGGTGATCACGCTGCCGTTCGTTTTACTGCTGCTGGACTACTGGCCGCTGGGGCGGGTGAAAGGAGGCAGCCGGGCCGTTTCGGATTTGCCGCAAACTTCGTGGGGAAAGTTGGTAGTGGAGAAAATTCCGCTGTTCGCGCTTTCGGGTGTGAGCGCAGTTATTACCATGCAAGCCCAACAGGCGGGCGGAGCAATGCGGTCGGTGACGCAATTTTCGCTGGGCGTACGGCTGGAAAATGCAATTGTTGCCTACGCGATGTATTTGTGGAAAACGATTTGGCCGGTGCGGCTGGCGCCGTTGTATCCGCATCCGGGCGATTCGTTGGCGGGCTGGCAGGTGGGATTGTCGTTGGTCGTTTTGCTTGCCATCTCGACGCTTGTTTTGCGATTTCGGTCGAAGCCTTACGTGCTGGTCGGATGGCTGTGGTTCCTGGGAACGCTGGTTCCGGTGATCGGGCTGGTGCAAGTAGGAGATCAAGCTATGGCCGATCGCTACGCGTACATCCCGCTGATTGGAATCTTCGTCATGATCGCCTGGCTGGCGACGGATGTGGCGGAAGGATGGATGATTCCGGCGGCGGCACGGATCGGCGCAGCCATGTGCGTGATGCTGGTTTTGGCGCTGGCGACTTATCGACAATTGGCGTATTGGGACAGTAGCTATGATCTTTGGGCACACACGCTGGCGGTCACCAAGAACAATTTCATCGCGGAAGACAATCTGGGCGGGGCGCTGCTAATGGACGGTAGGGTAGAGGAAGCATATCCGCACTTTCAAAGGGCGGCCGAGATTAACCCGCGCGATCCGATGAGCCACGCCAACCTAGGCACGTATCTTCAGGAGCATGGAAGCTTACAGGAAGCAATCCTGGAGTACGACAGAACCATCTCGCTGACATCGGACCCCGGGCTTCTGGCTTCGACGTATGCGAACCAGGGAACGGCCTACCGGGAGCTCGGCGCTGGGGCGAAAGCGCAAGAAGCGTATGAAAATTCTCTTCGGCTGAATCCGAGACAGTTCAATGCGTATCTGGGATTGGGGCGATTGTTGGAGAACGAAGAGAAGATCGAGGAAGCGATTGCGAATTATTCGCGCTCGGTTGAGCTGCGGCCGACGGCGGAGGGATATTTATATTTGGGGCGGGCACTCGAGAAAGTGAATCGGTTGAACGAGGCGATGGGGGCGTATCAGGAAGCGTTGAAGCTGGCGCCGGATTCGAAGGAAGCGCAAGAGGCCGCCGATGGGCTGGCGGGTAAGACGAAATAACGGCGAACGTGCCGGCGAAACGCCGGCGCTGCGAGTGTCCGGGAGGACACTTGACAGGGAAACAGGTTTGCGATGTGCTAGTGCTATGGATGAAGCCAAAAGCGCAGGCAGACAGGTAATGCTCTGGGTGATTACGGTGGCATTGCTTGCTCTCGCCGGTTACATGTACTTCCACCGATAAGCCCAGCGGACTAAGTTCGGCTGAAAGCGGAGCCGCTGCTTCTTCCCGTCGCGAGCCCGCGATTCTTCGTTTCGTCCCTTGCTTATTTCTCTGTGATGTCGACCCAGGCGCGCGTGTTCTCCCATTCCATCCGCAAAGTGCATTTTTTGCCGGACTGATCGAAGGAGATGGTGAAGTTCTCAACCATGCCCGGGGTCTTGCCGGCGCTCATGTCGGTGCGGACCAATTCGTCGGCCTCGTATTTATAGGGAATGCCCCACTCGCCGGTTTTCTTGTTCACAATGAGTGTCCACTTGTCGGGATTGGGAACGGTGAAAATGGTGTAGTTGCCGGCGGGAACCGCTTTGCCACCGACGGATAGATTTGCCGTGCTGACGAAAGTGGTGGCGTCATCGGCGCCGGTGCGCCAGACTTTGCCATACGGGACAAGTCCGCCGAAAATCTTCCGGCCTTTGGCGCGCGGGCTGGAGTAGTCGACGTGGATGGTCTTGCCATCGGGAAATTTGCACTCAGCGGAAGCCGCCGGGCTGGCTTTTTGGGCAGAAGCGAAAGCGGTGAATACGAGAAGAGACAACGGGAGGATCAGTTTGCACATGGATATCTCCGTTCGAGCAGTCAGCATTCAGCACTCAGCACAGATAGGTCTGAGGCGAGAATTTAGACTATAGAGTAGGGCTGAGGATAGCAACAAGCAGAACTTTTGGCGGCGTCTTCATGGAATCCGCTCGGCCCGAAGGCTCGATTGACGATCGTCCCGGCAGAGTCCAAACTTGGAGGAATGTCCAAACTGCGCGTAGGAATCCTATTCGGGGGCCGAAGCGGGGAGCATGAAGTCTCTCTGCTGTCGGCAGCCTCGGTGCTGAACGCCATCGATAAAAAGAAATATGAAGTCGTTCCCATCGGAATCACGAAGGGGGGCCGATGGGTTACGGCGGCCGATGCCGAGAAACTCTTGATGGGCAAGGCGGGCGAGCATGTCCTGAGCGGAGCCGAAGGAGCGCCTGCCACACAAGCTCATCTGCGCGCGGGTGATCCGGAAGCCACCTCGGCAGCGGCCGTGCTCGCAGCCGGAGAAGCGGTGGTGGTTCCGCCTGAACCGGTAAGGCACGAAGGATCGCTGCAGCCATTCCACACGGAAGCGCCACTGGCGCGCCGCGCCGCCGACCGCGCCATCAATGTCGACATCATTTTTCCGGTGCTGCACGGGACTTTCGGCGAGGACGGCACGATCCAAGGGCTGCTCGAACTGGCGGACCTTGCCTACGTGGGCTCAGGCGTGCTCGGCTCGGCCGCGGGCATGGATAAAGATGTAATGAAATCACTTTTCCGCGCGGCTGGTTTACCCATCGTGAAACACGTAACGATTTTGCGGGGCAATTGGGAAGCCGAGCCGAAGAAAGCGCAGAAGCTAGTGGAAAGCAAGTTGAAATATCCAGTCTTCGTAAAGCCGGCCAACCTGGGATCGTCGGTGGGAATTTCCAAGGCGCGTAATTCCAAAGAACTGGGGCCGGCGATTTACGAGGCGGCGAAATTCGATCGCAAGATCGTGATTGAGCAGGGAGTGGGTGGAAAAAAACAAAAAGCGCGCGAGATCGAGTGCTCGGTGCTTGGCAACGATCAGCCGCAAGCTTCTGTGCCGGGCGAAATTATTCCCTGCAAGGAGTTCTACGATTACAACGCGAAGTATCTGGACGAGGGCTCGGAGCTGGTGATTCCCGCCAAACTTACCAAGGGGGAAACCAAGAAAGTGCAGCAGTTGGCGATCCAGGCGTTTCAGGCGGTGGATTGCTCCGGGCTTGCGCGGGTCGACTTTCTGATGGATCCAAAGTCGCGCAAGATCTATTTGAATGAGATCAACACCATGCCGGGATTCACTTCAATCAGCATGTATCCGAAACTTTGGGCAGCTTCGGGATTGCCGTATCCTCAGTTGATTGAGCGGCTGATCGAGCTGGGCCTGGAACGTCACGCAGACAAACAGAAGAATCAGTACAGCAAATGAGCACTCCTCCCGGTCAGGAACCTGCAAGCCGATGAGCGAACGTAATTTAATCTACGCAATTGTGTTCCTGGCTGGCGTGTCGTTCGGTGCGGAGAACTCTATGAATGCTCCCGTGGTAAAGAAAGTGGAGGGTTTCACGGTGATCGGAATCAGCGCTCGCACCAATAATGCGCGGGAGATGACTCCCGACGGCGTGATCGGCAAGCAATGGGGCCGATTGTTCCAGGAAGGATTGCTGAACAAAATTCCAGGCAAGGCTGACTCGAACATCGTTGCGGTCTACACGGATTACGCCAGCGATCACAACGGCGACTACACCTTTCTGCTTGGCGCCAAGGTGAAGCCGGGCACGGAACCGCCGGCAGGGATGGTTGCAGTGAACGTACCAGCGGGAAAGTATGCGGTGTTCACTTCGGAAAAGGGTCCCGGAGCGAGAGTAGTGCCCGAACTCTGGCAGCGGATTAACAGTTTGCCGAAATCGGCGCCGGGCGGGGACCGGGCTTACAAGGCTGATTTTGAAGTCTACGACCAGCGGGCGGCCGATCCGCAGAATTCGGTTGTCGACGTGTACATCGGGATTCGATAGTCGTTAGTTTGGGGGCGAAACCTTAGTAGTCGGCCAGTTTGGATTTGCGCAGCCTCGCTTTAACGTCGCGCCTGTGGCACCATAGCAGACTGGCAAGGTGATTCAATGATAGATAAGGAAACATTCCAGAAGGGGCGCGGCTGGGCCTATTTGGCCGGGATAGCCATTTTCGTGCTTGTGGTGGCGTGGAAATACGTGACGCGCTGAGCGATAGTCCTTCAACCATGGGCAAAGGCAAGCGCACACGTTACCAGGCCCACCGCCGACCTTGGTCAACCCTTGACGTACTTCGGCGTGTTCGGTAGCATTACTCTCAAGTTTGCTCTTCGGAGCAGACCTTGGATTTCATGCAGAGTGGCTGAGGGACGAGCCCTGAGAAGCCACGACAACCGGATCGGAAGAAATTCCGGTCGCCCGGTGTCAACTCTCTCCCGGAAACGGGGAACATGAGATTCGAGGTGCGCAGCTTTTGCATCTCGTTCCTCATTCCTCTTTTCCTATCGGAAAAGGGGTTTCGTGTTTTAGGGAGTTTTTCAGTCTCGTCCCTTGGCTGCTCGAGAAGCGAGTAGCCCATGCCCCCATACGAATTGCGCTGTCGCGAGTGCGGAAAAAGCTGGGGAAACCAGCCGCGCTCGATCTGTGACGATTGTTTCTCGCCGCTGGAAGTTGCCTACGATTATCAGGCGTTAGGGAAATGTGTAAGCCGCGAGAGCATCGCGCAAGGCCCGCCGAATATGTGGCGCTATTCCGAGCTGCTGCCTTTGCCGGAAGATTTCCGGCCCATTACTCCCGCCGGATTTACGCCGCTGCTGCGGGCTGATCGTTTACAGAAAGAAATCGGTGCCGAAAATCTTTTCTTGAAGAACGACGCCGTTTGCCTGCCGACGCTGAGTTTCAAAGACCGCGTGGTTGCAGTGGCTCTGGCGCAGGCTCGGAATTTCGGTTTTCAAGTTGTGTCTTGTTCTTCGACCGGCAACCTTGCCAATGCGGTCGCGGCGCAGGCGGCGCGCAACGGTTTCAAGGCCGTGATTTTTATTCCCGCCGATCTGGAGCCGGCCAAAATTATTGGTACGCAGGTTTATGGGGCGAAGCTGGTGCGTATCGCGGGAAGTTACGACCAGGTCAATCGCTTGTGCTCGCAGATCGCCGATGAGCGGCCGTGGGGATTCGTGAACGTGAATTTGCGGCCTTACTATGCCGAGGGATCCAAAACCGTGGGCTTTGAAATTGCCGAGCAACTGGGCTGGGGCCTGCCCGACAACATCGTCGTGCCCATGGCCGGCGGATCGTTGATTACCAAAATCAAAAAAGCGTTCGATGAACTGATCGAGTTGGGACTGGTCGAGCCTAAGCTAGTAAAATTCTTCGGGGCGCAGGCCACAGGATGTTCTCCTATTTCGACTGCGGTCAAAGCCGGGCAGAAGGAAATTGAACCGCAGAAACCTGCGACCATCGCCCGCTCGCTGGCAATCGGCAATCCTGCCGACGGACATTATGCGATCAAAGCCATCACGCAAACCGGCGGCTGGTCGGAGGATGTTTCCGATCCGGAAGTGGTCGAAGGCATTCAGCTTCTGGCTGAAGCCGAGGGAATCTTCACGGAAACCGCGGGCGGTGTAACGGTAAGCTGCGCCCGGAAGCTCTATCAGCAGGGCCGCATCAATCCGCGCGAGACCACAGTTCTCTGCATTACCGGCAATGGATTGAAGACGACCGATGTGCTGTTGGGGAAATACGAGGCAACAGAACCGATCGCGCCCAGGATTGCCGAATTCGACAAATATCTCGAGACGCTGGATGCCGAAGACCGCATTCCGGTGGAGGTTTAAGTGAATATCACGGTTCAGATTCCTACTGCCTTACGCCGCCTTACGGCGGGGAATGCACGTGTCACCTGCGCGGCGGCAAATTTGAACGAGCTTTTTTCTGTGCTCGATCAGCAGTTCCCCGATCTCAAGCCACACCTGCGAGACGAAGCCGGACAGGTGCGCCGCTTTCTGAACGTGTACGTCAATGAGGAAGACATTCGATTTCTGGGCGGAGAGACGTACGCGTTTCGCGACGGCGACGAAGTGTTGCTGGTGCCCTCGATAGCTGGCGGAGCGGCTTAGCGATTTCCGCAATTCAGGGATAACCCTTTAATTATAATTCGCTTACAGACTACAAAGATTCCTTGCAACCTGCGGGGCTGCGCGTATAATCTAACTAACTGGTTAATTAACGAAGAGAATACCCCGCATGAGAGCAACGTTAACCAAGCCGCGAATGGGCTCGCGCGGAAAGCCCGAAGCCAGCCGCGCCGCCATCCTGGAAGCCGCGGTCAAGGAATTCTCGCGGGAGGGAGTTGCGGGTGCCCGCACGGACGCCATTGCTGCCCGGGCGCACGTGAACAAGGCCCTGCTCTACTACTACTTCAAAGACAAAGAGACGCTCTACGGAGCGGTGCTGGACCGGGTTTTCGGCGGACTGACGACGGCAGTGATGGAAGTTCTGGAACGCGATCTCCCTCCGCAGGAAAAAATCCTGGCCTACGCGGGAGCGCATTTCGATTACATAGCGCGGAACCCTCTGTACCCGCGGATCGTGCAGGGAGAAATGATGGGGACAGGACGCGGAAGCGCGCACCACATCGAGCGCATCGTCAAACAATATTTCCAGCCACTGTTCAGCAAACTGGCAGCCTTGCTGCGAGAGGGAGAGGCCAACGGCGAGTTTCGCCAGGTTGAAGCCTTTCACTTCATTCCCTCGATGATCGCCATGATCGTGTTCTATTTCACCAGCGCACCCGTAATGCGAATCATGACGGGGTCTGATCCGCTGAATCCTCAGCTGCTGGCCGATCGTCGCACCATGGTGTTAGACATCATTTCGGCGGCTTTGTTTCGCCATAATCCCCCAGAGGCGGGAGGGACAAGGCCATGAATGCGCGCAATAAATTTCTCATCATCATCGGCGTGATCGCAGTGATCTCGCTCGCCTATTACCTGATTTCCACGCCGAGCACGTCGAACTTAGTTCTGATCGGCACTGTGGACGCGAATCAGGTTATCGTCAGCCCGCAGACTGAAGGACGGCTTGCAAAACTCCTGGTCGATGAAGGGACACCGGTAAAGCAAGGCGACTTGATTGCGGTATTGGATCCTTCGGAACTCGAAGCGCAAGCGCGGGCTGCGGCTGCGACGATCGACAGCCTGCGATCGCAGGTAGCAGTCACGCAAGCGCAGGAGCGGGCAACAACGGGCTCAACTTCGAGCAGTGTCGCCAATGCGCAAGCCAAGCTGCAGTCCGCGCGCGCGCAGCTGGTACAGGCGGAAGCCACGTTGACACGGACGGAAAGCGACAGCCGACGCATGATCGCGCTCGCCGAGCAGGGAGTCGCATCGGACCAGGACAAAGTACAGGCGGAGAGCAATCTCAAAGCTCAGGCCGCGACGGTGCAGTCGTTAAGGGACCAGGTGACCGCGGCGCAAGCCGACCTGCAAACCGCAATCGCGAATACGCACCAGGCCAACGCTGCCCGCAACACGGTGCAGTCGACGCGGGGGCAATTGCTCAATGCCGAAGCGATGCTGAAAGAAGCCGAGGTCCGGCTGGGCTACACAAAAATCTATGCTCCCGTGACGGGAACGGTCTCGGTACGCGCGGCGCGCGAGGGCGAAGTGCTGAACATCGGCCAACCGATTGTGACCATCGTCGACTTTGGCGACACGTGGGTGCGGGCCGCGATTCCGGAGACGCAGGCCGACCACATTTTCA
>Ga0335078_10007790_pt1 | contig 15898 bp, 11 predicted proteins | sample Lox_Sample_32_FD_206711 | JGI IMG/M metagenome (GOLD analysis project Ga0335078, IMG submission 206711) | Soil microbial communities from Loxahatchee National Wildlife Refuge, Florida, United States - Lox_Sample_3.2 | ecosystem: Environmental > Terrestrial > Soil > Wetlands | place: USA...
ATCCAGTACGACGGCACCATCAACGACTGGCACACGAACCCGGAAACGGGCCGGATCACCGCCAGTAACCCGTGCAGTGAGTACATGAGCCTGGACAATTCCTCGTGCAACCTGGCCAGCATTAACCTGCTGAAATTCCTGCGCGATGACGACACGTTCGCGGTCGAGGCGTTCCGTAAGGTCACCGAGCTGATCATCACCGCGATGGACATCTCGATCTGCTTCGCGGATTTCCCGACCGAGAAGATCACCGCCACCACCCGGGCCTACCGGCAGCTCGGTATCGGGTACGCCAACCTGGGCGCGCTGCTCATGGCCACCGGCCACGCCTACGACTCCGCAGGTGGCCGGGCCATCGCCGCGGCCATCACGTCCCTGATGACCGGGACGGCTTACCGCCGGTCGGCGGAACTGGCCGGGGTGGTCGGCACGTACGACGGCTACCCCCGTAACGCCACCGCACACAAACGGGTCATGCGCAAGCACGCCGACGCCAGCAAGCAGATCACGGCGCTCGGCGGCATGGACGAGGACATTCTCGCGGCCGCGAACAAGGCCTGGGACAAATGCCTATCTATAGGCGAGAAGAATGGTTACAGAAATGCACAGGCTAGTCTATTGGCGCCGACCGGCACTATAGGCTTGATGATGGATTGTGATACAACTGGCGTGGAACCGGATTTGGCTTTGGTCAAATTCAAGAAATTGGTCGGCGGCGGGTCCATGCAGATCGTCAACCAGACCGTGCCGCGGGCCCTGAAGAACCTCGGCTACCAGCCGGAGCAGGTCGAGGCGATCGTCGAGTACATCGCTGAGCACGGGCATGTGGTCGACGCGCCCGGTCTCCGCCCGGATCACTACGAGGTGTTCGACTGCGCCATGGGCGAGCGTGCGATCAGCCCGATGGGCCACGTCCGGATGATGGCCGCGGTGCAGCCCGCCCTGAGCGGCGCCATCAGCAAGTGCGTGACCGGCGAGACACTTGTCCCCTCGTCCGAAGGCCTGATCCGGATCGCAAGCCTGCACCAGGGCGAGGCGGAGGACACCTTCCGGGCCGAGCGCCTGGTCATTTCCTCATTGGACGGGGACCGGAAGGCCGACGCTTTCTACTATGGCGGCGTCCGGCCGGTCCGGCGGGTTACCCTCCGCTCGGGGCACTCCGTCACCGGGACGCTGCCGCACCGGCTGCTGGTCGCGGGCCGGGGCGGGCTGGAGTGGAAGACCCTGGCCGAGATAGAGCCGGATGACCAGGTCGCCATTCAGTACGGTGCGGAGTTCTGGGCGGTCACACCGGCCAGCCTGCGCGGCATCCGCGTGTCGCGGCGGTATGGCAGCCAGAAGCCTGTCGTGCTCCCGGAGGAGATGACGGCCGAACTGGCGTTCCTGCTCGGTGCATATGCCGCAGAAGGGCACACGACCCGCACCAACTGGACCATCACGATCACGAATTCGGTGCCGGAGGTCCTGGAGCGAGTCCGGGATGCCTGGCAGAACGTGTTCGGGCTGGCCGCCCGGATCACCGCGGAGCCGGGCAAGTGCCCGGGAGTGATCGTCTCGTCCAAAGCCGTGGTGGAGTTCATGACCACGCTTGGCTGCGGATCCCGTTCCTCGGACAAGCGCATCCCCGATGCTGTGCTTCGCTCGCCGCGCGAGATGGTGCTGGCGTTCCTGGAGGGGCTTGCCCTGGACGCCTACGTGGCCGTCGGCGATTCGGCAAAATGGGCGATCTGCCTGGACAGCCCAGGGCTGCTGGACGATCTGCAAGCAGTTATGACCAACCTCGGCGTCCTGCACAGCCGGATCTCCAAGTACAACCAGGAGTACGGCAAGACCTACGACGAGGTGTATGCCGCGGGCTTGCAAGGGCAGCTCATGTGCAGCTTGGTTCACTTCCCTGAACCCGCAAAGGCCGAGCGGGCCGCCCGGTATTTGGCCAGGCGCTGCTCGGCTGGTACGTCCGATGTAGTGCCAGGGATCAGCGGCCGGGAACTGTATGACCTGATCCCAGCCGGAGTGCGCGGCAGCCTGGCTGAGCCCGACTGGCGCGGAACGTTCCGCTTCCTGCTTGATCCGCGTACGCAGCGCGTGACCCGCAGGACGCTGGAGCGCATTTCCACGCTGCCGGGAGTGCAACCGCCTGCCTGGCTGCGCCAGGTCATCGACGGCAACCTGCACTTCTCGCCGGTGATTTCGGTGACGGACAACGGCGAGGCGGAGGTGTACGACCTCTCCGTTCCGCAACGGCACGCATTCGTGGCCAACGGGATCGTCAACCACAACACGGTCAACCTTCCTGAGTCCGCCACGGTCGAGGACATCGAGTCCATCTACCTGGAGGGCTGGAAGCTCGGGCTCAAGGCGCTGGCCGTCTACCGGGACAATTGCAAGGTCGGCCAGCCGCTGTCCGATGCCAGGAAGAAGCAGGCCGTGGCGGCCGGGCCGGAGACCTCGCCGCATGAGATCCGGCCGGTGCGCCGCCGCCTGCCCAAGAACCGCACCGCCACGGTGACCAGCTTCTCGGTGGCCGGCGCCGAGGGCTACATGACCGCGTCCAAGTACCCGGACGACGGGGTCGGCGAGCTGTTCCTCAAGCTCGGCAAGCAGGGTTCCACGCTGGCCGGCGTGATGGACGCGTTCTCCATGGCCATCTCGATCAGCCTGCAGTACGGGGTGCCGCTGGAGAAGTGGGTGGAGAAGTTCACCAACATGCGGTTCGAGCCGGCTGGCATCACCGACGACCCGGACATCCGGATCGCCAGCTCGGTGCTGGACTACGTGTTCCGCCGCCTGGCCCTGGACCACCTGCCCTACGAGACCCGCGCCGACATGGGCATCCTGTCCGCCGCCGAGCGGACCGCCCAGCTGGCCGGGGAGGATCCCGAGGCCCTGGCCGAGGAGCAGGACCCAGGGGAGATGGCCCAGTCCGCCCCGGTGCAGCGGCCGCCCGCCCGGCACGAGGACCCGGCCGACCCGTCCGGGCCGGCTGGCCCGGACGTGCAGCCGCACAGCTCCACCGAGCTGATCGAGGCGCAGCAGGGCCGTACCGCGGACGCGCCGCTCTGCCTCACCTGCGGCACGAAGATGCGCCCAGCGGGCAGCTGCTACGTGTGCGAGGGCTGCGGCGCCACCAGCGGCTGCAGCTAGCGCTCCAACAGATGATTGCCCAGCTCAGGGGGGTTGCTGGATTCCCGTACCCCCCTGAGCGTGCAGATGAGGTTCTTCAGTTGCCCGTGGATGGCGAAGGTGCGGAACTGATCGCGCCCGCCGGAAGCAGCGCATGAACGCCCCAGGACTGGTTCGCCACCTGCGTGATCCTTAGGTCGAGCACCGGGCTGGCCAACGCCAGCGCCGTTGCCTTGCCAACTCGGTAGGTGGCCTGCACCCAGGTCAGCATCGCATCGAGCGCATCGCCCATGGCCACATTGAGATCCGGGCTGAAGCCGAAGGTGATCTGGCCAGCCGGGGTCTCGGCGTGCACTCCCGGAACCGGCCGGTCGGTGACCAGGTCGAGCCGAAGCTCGGTGGTCATGCCGCACTCGATGGCGGTACCCGCCACCTCCCCGTCGCCCTGGGCAGCATGGCCGTCGCCGACGCTGACCAGCGCACCAGGCACAGCAACCGGTAGGTACAGGATCGATCCGGCGACCAGTTCCTTGCAGTCGATGTTGCCGCCGCCGACCGCCCTGGGTGGGATGGTGGAGTGCTCGCCCGGCTCGTCCCAGGCGACGCCCGTCACGCCGTGGAACGGGGCGATCCGCACCGTGTGCCCTCGGTCGCTGGTCGCTACTCCCGCGTCCGCGTCGATCTGCCACAGCAGCCACGCAGGCGGGTCCTCGTGCAGGCCGAGCCGCCTGGTCAGCGGGGTATCGCCGGCCGCGGCGACGGTGTAGCCCCAGGTATCAGGCCGCAGGGAAACGAAGCGCACCGCAAGCACCTCGCCTGGCACCGCACCGCGAACAGCGATCGGCCCCGTCAGGCAATGGCCGCTGCGTCTTTTGCTGGCCATCGTCGGCACTTTCTCGCCAGGGAACGTCTGCGGCTGCAGGTGCCCGGACGCGTTCAGTGAGCGCAGCACGATCGTGTCGCTGGGGTCGACGGTCAGTACCGGCGGCAGGTCACGGGAGAACCCATCTACTGTCGTCGACGGTGACGGATCGAGCCGGTGGCGAGTCATGCAGCGATTTTCCTCGCTTCCGGTTCTCCCGCTGGAGCACGCAGCGAGTCGCGGACGTGAACCTACTGAACAAACCAGCTAAACATTCTAAGCGTAGCTAAGATTAGGTTGTTTAGTGGGTTTGCTTAGGAGGTTTCGTGCGGACCTTCGCCGATCTCGACATGCTCATCGGGCGGGTGCCAGGCCGCGTGGTCACTCGGCTCAGCTCGATCGACTTCGGGCGGGGTTCGGAGGCGCTCTACCGCGATCAGATGCCGGGGCTGCTCACCGAGCTCGCCGACCGGGCTCGTGTTCAGAGCATCACCGCATCCTCCGCGATCGAGGGCGTGGTCGTGGCGGACGCTGGCCGCGCCGAGCGGATCATCAACCGGCGCACCTCCACGCTGCGCAACCGGAGCGAACAGGAACTGGCCGGCTACCGCGACGCCCAGGACTATCTGTTCCAGGAGGACTGGCGCCCGCTGAATGCCGGCCTGATCCTGCACCTGCACCGGCTGCTCTTCACCCATACCGCCATGCCCGGTGGGGCGTTCAAGACCGAGGACAACCTGGTTGTGGACCGCTCACCAGACGGTTCAACGACCGTCCGCTTCAAGCCGGTGCCCGCCGCCAGCACCCCTTTTGCCATCGACGACCTCATAGGCCGGTACCACCAGGCGGTCGCCACCGGCGAGCACCATCCAGTGCTGCTGACCGGACTGTTCATCCTCGACCTTCTGGTCATCCATCCCTTTGAGGACGGCAATGGGAGAGTAGCCCGCCTGCTGACCAACGCCATGCTCACCGATCACGGGTATACCGTCGGACGCTACGTGAGCATCGAGCAAGCCGTCGCGGAGTCGGCGGACGCCTACTACCAGGCGCTCTTGGAGTCCACCCATGGCTGGCACGACAGCGCTGCCGACCCATGGCCCTGGCTCAGCTACTTCACCAGTGTGCTCGCCGACGCCTACGGCGTGTTTGCCGATCGCGCGGCATCAGCGAGGACGCCTGGCACCAAGCAACAGCGCATCCGCGAGCACATCCTGCGCCATGCACCGGTCACGTTCCGCCTCGCCGACATCAGGACAGCCGTGCCAGGTATCAGCGACCAGACCATCAGGCTTGTCCTGGACCAGCTCAAGAACGAGGGCAAGGTCAGATCTGACGGGACCGGCCGCTCTGCAACCTGGACCCGGACGAATACCGCACCTTCCGAATAAGTGCACTCCGCCACTATTACGGAGTGCTCCAAGAGGATATTCTCCCAGCTCAGGAGGAGTGCAGGGCGCGTCGCTCGCCTCCCTCCTGAGTACCCACCGGATGCTGCTTGTTGCATCTGCTGCAACCCGCGAACCTGGCTCAGTTAGAGCCAATATGTCGAGCCCGGCGGTGAGCAGGGCCGTTCTAGCCAGCGGCGAGCTCGAACGCGCCTTTGATGGCGCTGAGCAGCGTGAGTGACGCCGCGGTCTGCGCGATCGGCGCGGCGGGGTTCTCGGCGAGAATGCTCACCACATAGGACTGACCGCCGCGAGTCGTCGCAAGATAGTTCAGCGTGAGCACGCCCGGCTCCGAGCCGCCCTTGAACCAGACGGGCCCCCACCGGTTAGGGCCGAGGCCTATTCCCCCGTTGTTGATCTGCAGGGCGGTAGCCACCGGGGCCAGGCCCGGCTGGCGGGCCAGGGTGGCGAGCGACGCGTAGACATGGCAGATGTCGGTCGGCGAGGCGAACCACTCAAGAGAGTCGATGTCGCGCGGTGCGGTCCATGCCGCTGGATTTGCCGCGGTCAGCGTGCTGTACGGTACGCGGTCGATCGTGCTGGTGAGCATGGCCCGCCTTCCGGCGGCGCTGCGCGCGAGGTAGCTGTCGGCCAGCCGTGGCCAGTCGATGAGCTTCAGCACGAACAGCTCCCTGGTGGTGAGGAACGGCACGTCGAGGCCAGGATCCGCCATCCCGGAGGCCGCGGCCGCCTGCTCGACAGCCGTACGCCCGACCAGTGCCGTCAGCATGTTGGCGGCGGTGTTGTCGCTCAACGAGATCATGTCGTCGGCCGCCTGCCGCACGCTGACCCGGGTGCCGTCAGGCTCCTTCTGCAGCTCGCCCGACGGCAGGCTCTTCAGCTGACTGGTAATGGTGAGCTGCTGGTTCCAGCTGACCTTGCCACTGGCGACCGCGCGGGCCAGGGCGTCCAGCACGTACAGCTTGAAAGCCGAGCCGAGCGGGGCCGGAGTGCCTGCGCCGATCGCGTGGATCGGCCGGCAGGCGTTACCGCTGACCGCGGCAACGAGCATCCTTGCCTCAGGGGCCACGGAGCTGACCTGGCGGTCGATCCCGGCCCAGGTCGTCGGCACTGGCGGCAGCGCCACCGGCTGCAGGAGGAGCCCGCTGATCAGCCCGGCCGAGTCGACGGCCATGGAGACTTTCAGCTGGGTTTGCCCGTTCGCGGTGACTGTCATGATGAGCTCGGCGGCCGTGCTGAGCGTGATGGCATCTAGCCGCAAGGTCTTGACCTGCCCGAGGACGCTGTTCAGCTGGGCGGGCGTGACCTTGCCCAGGAATGCCTTGTCGAAATGGGCGGTGATCGCCGCGGCGGGGATCGGCGGGTGGACGATCGCGCCGAACAGCCAGCGCGCCTGGCCGCCGACGGGGGTGCCGGGGAGGCCCGCCGCCGGCGACGTGGCCGGAGCCGATGTGGCGGCTCGCGCCGCGGCCGCGGCGGACGGTCGCGCGGGAGCCGTCGAGCAGGCGACCCCGCCGGCCATGACCGCAAGGGCAGCCAGCGCCAGGAAGGGTACCCGGCTAGCGGTCATGCTGGCGCTCACCTCTAATACGAGCTGTCACGAGCCGTCCACGGCCGCTTGCATCGCGGTGATCGCTGCGGCGGACAGTTCCTGCGCCGCCGTTAGCGCGTCAAGCGGCGAGCCCGTTCCCTGTCCGGCCAGCTCGCCGGGCAGCCGCTGCACCGCGTCCGGAACGGCTGCCGCCAGCGGATTGGAGGCGCCCGGCACATCAGGCATACGGTAAACATATTCCTGGCGATTGGATGGGGCGAGGCTTCGCGCGCCCAGCCGCCGTTCGTTGCATTTGGTGCCGCAACGAACGTCTGCTGGCGGCCAGCATTAGCTGCGTTAACGCCGTTCTGTGGACGTCGGGGGTTGGCCTGTTCGCGAGGTATGCCGAGCGAATGACCGCCGAGGCGCTGGCTGACGCCGTGTCGTCGTGATGCATGGTGCCCGGCAGGTCGGTATCGGCGACCGCCGCTACCTGGTGAGGATCCGGCCAGCCCGGATGAACGCGGTCAGCATGGGCGGCTAGCTTCCCGCCGCCCGTCCGGCCGCCCGTCCGTCCGGCCGCCCGTCCGTCCGGCCGGCCGCCCGGCCGGCCGCCCGACCGCCCGGCGGCCTCCTCGCCTGCCTCCGCGGCCGCCGCCAGCCGTCCGGCCATGGTGCGCAGCACCGGGATCAGCTCCGGCGGGTCCAGCACCCGGAACCCGAATCCCTTGACCGCCACATACAGGGCCAGTTCCTCCAGCGAATTGGACCCGGTATGCAGGATGCACGACCCGGCGTCCACGGCTTCCAGCCGCCCGGCCGCGGGGGAGGAGCGCTCGGCCACGGCGGCCAGCGGCGCCTGGATGAGGATCCGGGCCTGATACCGGTACGGTGCCGAGGAAATAGCCGCCGACACATAGCCGGCCACGTCCCCGGCGGGCGGCTGGCGCGGGGTGAACCGGGCACCGGGCGGGCCCAGCGGCCCCAGGATGCGGTCTATCCGGAACGTTCGCCAGTCCGCGCGGCCGGTATCCCAGGCCAGCAGGTACCAGCGGCGCGTGGTGTGCACCAGCCGGTGCGGCTCGACGTCGCGGATCGTCACGCCGCCGCGGCCGGGATAACGCAGCCGCAGCCGCCGCCCGTCCCGGCACGCCGCGGCGATCCCGGTCAGCAGTTCCGGGTCGGCCTGCCCGCTCCGCGATCCCGGGCCGGCCAGCGGGATCGTCGCGGCCTGGAACGCGCCGATCCGGTGCCGCAGCCGGGACGGCAGCATCTGCTGCAGCTTGGTCAGCGCGCGCAGCGAGGCCTCGGCCAGCCCGGCCACGCTGCCGGTGGTGGCCATGTGCAGGCTGATCGCCACCGCCACCGCTTCCTCGTCATCTAGCAGCAGCGGCGGCAGTGCCGCGCCCACGCCCAGCCGGTAGCCACCGGCCGCACCCGCCGTGGCGTCCACCGGGTAGCCGAGATCCCGGAGCCGGTCGATATCCCGGCGCACCGTGCGCAGGCCGACGCCGAGCCGGCCCGCGAGCTCGCGGCCGGTCCAGTCCCGCTGGGACTGCAGCAGCGACAGCAGGCGGAGCAGCCGGGCCGAGGTTTCCAGCACGCCGTCAATTCTGCCACCTATTGGTGCCAGAAGCTGACACCAATATCTTCTACCTTGAAGCACATGACGAACAGCGAAGCCACCACCCAGCACTACCAGCCCGCCCGCACCTCGTCAGGGCCGGCCGCCCGGCCGGCCGATGACCCAGGCCTGCGTCCCTACCGGGTGCGCATCAGCCAGGCCGACGTGGACGACCTGCGCGGCCGGCTGGCCCGCACCCGCTGGGCCAGCGACCTGCCCGGCACCGGCTGGCAGCGCGGCGTGCCCACCGGCTACCTGCGCGACCTCGCCGCCTACTGGGGCGGCGGCTTCGACTGGCGTGCGCAGGAGGCGGCGCTCAATGCCTACCCGCAGTTCATCACCACGATCGACGGCACTGACGTGCACTTCCTGCACGTGCGCTCGGCCGAGCCGGGCGCCACCCCGCTGCTGCTGCTGCACGGCTGGCCGGGCTCGGTGGTCGAGTTCCTCGACCTGGTCGGCCCGCTCACCGACCCGGCCCGGCACGGCGGCGCCGCGGCCGATGCCTTCCACCTGGTCATCCCGTCGCTGCCCGGCTACGGGTTCTCTGGCCCGCTGGCCGAGACCGGGTGGACGGACGGCCGCACCGCCGCCGCGCTGACCGGGCTGATGGCCCGGCTGGGCTATCACCGGTATGGCATCCAGGGCGGCGACGTGGGTGCGTTCATCGCTCCGCTGATGGGCCGGCTGGCCCCGGACCGGGTCATTGGCGTGCACGTCAACGCGCTGGTCACGTTCCCGACCGGACACCCGGCCGAGATGGCCGCGATGTCCGAGGCTGACCGCTCCCGGCTGGGCCGGATGCAGGAGTGGCAGCAGAAGTCTGGCGCCTACCTGCAGCTGCAGGGCACCCGGCCGCAGACCATCGCGCACGCCCTGACCGACTCCCCGGCCGGGCAGCTGGCCTGGATCGTGGAGAAGTTCCAGGACTGGACCGACCCGGCCGCCGCGGACCGCGACCGGATCCTCACCGACGTCAGCATCTACTGGTTCACGGCTACCGCCGGCTCGGCCGCGCACACCTACTACGAGCGGTTCAACGACCCGGCCATGTGGGCACCGACGGGACGCTCCACCGTGCCGACCGCGGTGGCGGTGTTCACCACCGACGTCACCATCCGCCCACTCGCCGACAAGCTGCACAACGTGGTGCGCTGGACGGAGTTCTCCCGGGGCGGCCACTTCGCCGCGCTCGAAGCCCCCGGCCCGCTCAGCACCGACCTGCGCGAGTTCTTCCGCAGCCTGACCTGACCAGTCCGTCCCGGCTGGGCCCGCCGCCCGGCTGCCCGCCAGCGCCAGGCGGCGGCCCTGGCCTGCTTAACGATCGGTTCCCTGAACCGCCTGTGGCACTGCCGGGGCGGCGGTCGGCATGCCGGGGGCGACCGCGCCCGCCCGGCGGCGCAGCCACAAGAACAGCAGGGCCAGCGGCAGGACCAGCCCGCCGATGCCGTAGACGGCGAACGCGCCCCATCCGTCGATGTGATCCACCAGCCAGCGGAAGTTCTGCCCGAAGAACCCCGTGACGAAGGTCAGCGGCAGGAAGATCGTGGCCAGGATCGTAAGCTGCTCGATGGTCGAGTTCTGCTGCACGCTCACCCGGGTCTGCTCGACCGAGATCACCGCGATGTTGGCTTCGAGCACCGTGCGGAGCAGGTCGCGCTGCGCGGCTACCTCCTCGTTGGCCGCGAGCACGTGATCCTGGACGTCACGGAAATATGGCTTCAGGACCTTGGCCGCGCCGCGCGACAGCGAGGACACCACCGGGAGCAGCGGGTGGACGGCACGGTAGAAGTCGGTGGCCTCCCGGCGCAGCGAGTAGATCCGCTCGGTCGGTGCCACGGTGCCGGAAAACACGGTCGCCTCGACCTGGTCGATATCCTGCTCCAGCCCGGCCACCACCGGCGCGTACCCGTCCACCACCTCGTCCAGGATGGCCCACAGCGCGGACGTGCTGCCAGTGGCGAGCAGTTCGGGCCGCTGTTCCAGCCGCTGCCGGGCCCAGCGCAGTTCACTGGCCGCGCCCTGCCGCACGGTGATGACGAAGTCCGGCGCGAGAAACACGCTGATCTCACCGAAATCCACCTCCTCCGCGTCATCGTCGTAGCGCGCGGTGCGCAGGATGACCAGCTGGACCTTGTCGTCGTACAGCTCGATCTTCGGCCGAGTGTGGAAGTTCAGCGCATCCTCGACGGCCAGCTCGTGCAGCCCGAACGCCCGCCGTGCCTGGGCCAGCTCGGCCTCGTCCGGCTCGAACAGCCCTAGCCACACGAATCCGCCCTGGTCGCGCCGGGAGGCCGCGTCCTCGATCGAGACGGGCCCATCCTCGCGTCTGCGGCCATCCTGGTAGTGAGCACAATCAATGATCATCTTGACTACCCCTTTTGCGGTGCGGATGCGCAGAGAGCCATGTACAGCATGCTGTCCTGCCTGGGTAGCCGGGAGGGAAACGGCCTGCTGCGCGCCGCCCGGAGCCACCGGCTGCGCATCGAGGTCAGGACCGGGTATCGGCGGCTCCCTGCGGAGCGGGCTGGCCGGGGACACCCTGGCCGGGCGGCCGGGGGTGGCTGGTTGCGCGGGGGGCGCTCCGCAGGCCCGGAGCCAGCAGCAAGGTGACCGTGACCGACATCGCGGCCAGTACGGCCATGGTCATGGCCGGGGAGATGTGCTCGGCGATGGCGCCCGCGAGGGCGGCGCCCACGCCCTGCATGGCGAGCATGCCGGAGGAATGCAGCCCGAGCGCGTGCCCGGTCAGCTCATCGGGGGTCAGCGCCATCAGCCGCTGCTGGAGCAGCAGGGTGGCCGAGTAGCCGACCGAGGCGAGCGTGATCGCGGCCACCGCCACCGGCAGCGCTGGATCCAGCGCGAAGATCAGGTACGGGGCGGCCAGCAACAGCCGCAGCGGGGCGCCGAGCCGCTCCCGCCAGCGGCTGGGCACGAACCGGCCGGCCAGGGTGTCCCCGGCCAGCATGCCGAGCGCGGCGAACGCGAACAGCAGTCCCGCGTGCCGCGGTGCGTACGGCACGAACAGCGACTCACAGCCGACGATCAGGCCGTTCGGCACCCACAGCGCGAGATACACGTAGCGGCGCGCCCGGCTGGACCACAGCAACGCGTTGTCCCGCCAGGTCTGGCGGACCGAGGGCCGCCCGGTGGCCCGGGGCGGCCGGCGGCTGAGCCCGAGCCACGCGGTGACCGCCGCGGCGAGGTAGAGGCCGGCCGCGGCCAGCAGCGCGCCGCGCGCGGACAGCGTGGCCACCAGGATGCCGCCGGCCGCGAAACCGCAGATCTGCGTGGCGCCGACCGACATGTTCAGCACCGAGCGGCCCAGCAGGTAACTATCCCGGGGCAGGATCTCGTTGAGCAGCCCGTAGCGCACGCCGCCGCCCAGCGAGGCGACCAGGCCGAGGCTCATGACGATGGCGAACGCCGCCCACACCGGCAGCCCGGGAATGGCCAGCGCGGCGGTGCCCAGTGCGAACAGCAGTGAGCTGCCGGACAGCACGGCCCGCGGCGGCAGCCGGTCGGCCGCGGACAGCAGTGTGGTCGCGCCGATGAGCTGGGCCAGCGAGGGCCCGAACATGGCCAGCGCGGACAGCAGCGGCGAGCGGGTAGCCAGGTAGATCAGCGTGCCCAGGCCCAGCCCCTCGACCACCGAGGCCGCCACCTGGACCGAGCTGGTCGCGAACAGCGGGGTGAACTCCGGCGTACGGAACAGCTCGCGGTAGGTACGCATGCCCGGAGTCTGTGCCGCCCCGGCTGAGTGTTGTTAATGTTTCGCGGGGAGGCGAAACCATTGGGCTGGTGGCAGCTGAACGCGGACACCCTGGCGGGCAGCCGGTTCGTGATCTCCCCGCTGGCCGAGACCACCGCCAGCCTGATCCTGCTGGCCCGGGGGACCGCCAGCAACCCCAGTGAGCAGGCCTGGCTGGCCACGCACCGCCCCGGCTACCGGCGGTACCTGGCCGCCCAGCCAGTTACCGCGGGTCTGATCCGGGCCGCGCTGGGCCGCCGGTGGATCGCGGACTTCCTGACGCCGGCGCCGGCCGCGGACGGCGAGGAGGTGTTCGAGGACGAGCTGGCGCAGATCCGGGCCACCAGTCCCGGTGCGGCCCGGGCCGACCTGGCCGTGTCGCTGGCCGGACCGCTGCCCCCCGAGCTGTTCCGGCCTGACCTGCCGGGGCGCACCGCGGACCTGCTCGAATGGGTGTGGGCGGAGACGGTGCGGCCGTACTGGCCGCGGCGGCGGCGCATCCTGCAGGCCGACGTGCTGGCCCGGATGGCCCAGGTGGGCCAGGGCGGCTGGGCCGCGGCCCTGAACGGCATGCGCCCGGGTATGCGCTGGCTGGGGGACAGCCGCCTGCAGATCAACGCGCACGCCTACCCGCCCCGCGAGATTTCCGGTGCCCAGCTGCTGTTCGTCCCGGTCACTCCCAGGCAGGGCTGGGCGTCCTGGGCGGAGCCGTACCGGTACGCCGTGATCTACCCGTGCTCCGGGGTGCTGGCCGACGCTGACCAGGTGCCGGTGCCGGGGGCCCTGGCTGCCCTGCTCGGCCCGGTCCGGGCCGGCCTCCTCGTCCGCCTCGACACCCCGAAGAGCACTACCCAGCTGGTCGCGCTGACCGGCCAGGGGCTGGGTTCGGTGGGCCGGCACCTCAAGATCCTGCTCGACGCCCGCCTGGTCCAGCGCCGCCGGGCCGGCCGGTCCGTGCTGTACAGCCGGACGGCGGCCGGGCAGGTCCTGGTGCAGGCGCAGGCAGCCGTCGGGGAACGGGCCTGAGCGGCGCTGGCCACGATCGAGATCATCCCGCCTGGCCGTTGCGCCGGATGCCCGCCCGGCCCGGGATAACCGGTACGCTGTGTTCCGGTTCACCGGTCGGCCAGCTGCTTGCACCCGGTCCAGCGGCCCGGCCGGAGGAACGGTTGCGCTGCGGCCCGGTCGGCGGCAACCGAACATCCGGTGGTCACCGGGAGAGCGGCAGATTACGGATCAGTGATCCCGTCCCCGTTTGACCGCCATCCCGGGCCGTCAGCCGCCAGGCTGGAAGCTCACCTGACGATCGTCCCGCCCACGTGCCTGAGTGGCCAGGGCACCGGCGCACCTGTGCGCAGCGGGACGGCCCGCCGCCCGGCGAAGGTGCCCTGGGTTCCGGGGGCTGGGCACTGAGACGCAGGCCCCGCCTGCGCAGCGGGCCGGGAGCCGCCGCTGGCCCCCGAGGAGGAGTGAGATGCTACCGACGCTGATGACCCGCGTGCCTGCCGCCACCCGGCCGGGCCGCCGCCGGGCCGGCCGGGTGGCGGGCCCGGCCGGGGACCGTGTCATCTGGGTATACGCGATCACTGATGCCCTCAGCCCGGGCCAGTTCGATGGCTTGACCGGGGTCGGCGGGGAAGCTGTCCGCTTGATCACCGAGGCGGGCCTTAGCGCGGTGGTCGGCTCGGTGGACGCCCGGGCATTCGGCGAGCACGCCCTGGCCAGGACGCTCGGCGGGCTGGACAACATCGAGCGGGTTGGCCGGGCCCACCACCAGGTGATCGCCTGGGCCGCCGCGGCCGGCGGCCCGGTCCTGCCGCTCCGGCTGGCCACCATCCACCCGGATGCTGGCACGGTCCGCGCCCTGCTGGCCAGGCGGCACGGCGAGTTCGCCGGGATGCTGGACCGCTTCCGTAACACGGTGGAGTGGGGCATGCAGATCTACGGTCCGGCTGGCCCGGCCGAGGCCGTGCAGCGGGCCGAGGACTTCGCTGACGCGATCGACTCGGCGCTCAGCGACATCGCGGTCGCCACCCGGCGGCAGCCCGGCGAGGACCCGCAGTCCACCGCGCGGGCCGAGTGGCTGGTGCGCAGCGGCGCCTACCTGCTGCCTGCCGACCGGGCCGTGGAGTTCACCGCGGTGGCCCACACGCTGGCCAGCGGCCAGTTCGGCATCCGCACCGACGTGAACGGCCCCTGGCCCCCCTACTCCTTCGTAGACGAACTAGAAGCCTGACCCGCCCCCCGACACCAGCCCGCCTCCGGCCCACCCGGCCCGAGGCCCCGGCTCTCCCGGCCGGCCGCAGCGCCCCGGGGCCCCGGACCCGGCAGTCCCGGGCCCGGCTCCGGCTCTCCCGGCCCGGCTTCGGGGCCCCGGGTCCCGGGCCTGGCACTCCCGCCCCGGCTCCGGCTCTCCCGGGCCCGCCCCAGCACCCCCGCCTGGGATCTGGCACCCCGGGCCGGGCCCGCGGTTGGCTGGGGCTGCGGCGGACGGGCGGGGGCGCCTGGGCAAAGCCGGGGTGGCCTGGGCCGGGGTGGCCTGGCACGGGGGGACGGCTGGGGCTGGGCTGGCCTGGGGGATGGCTGGGGCCGGGACGGCTGTGGGCTGGGCTGGCTGGCTGTGGGCTGGGCTCGCTGTGGGCTGGCCTCGCTGTGGGCTGGGCTCGCTGTGGGCTGGGCTGGCTGTGGGCCGGGCTGGCTGGTGGGCGGGGACGCCACTAGCGGGCGGGCTGGCGGGCGCGGCGGACTGGGCGGCCGGCGCCGGCCGGGACGGACAGGTAGCCGGCCGCGAGCCGGGTGAGCGCGCTGACCAGGACCTCCCGCTCGGCTTCGGGGAGCGCGTCCAGGACCGCGCGGTGCACGCCGTCCGCGATCCGGGTGCCCTCGGCGGCGGCCTTCCGGCCCGCCTCAGTCACCACGATGATCCGGGCCCGCCGGTCGGTGCCAGCCGGGCGCCGCTCGGCCAGCCCGGCCCGCTCCAGCTCATCGACGGTGCCCACCATCGTGGTCTTGTCCAGGTCGGCTATCTCGGCCAGCTGGATCTGGGTCCGCTCAGCCTGCATCGCATGGAACAGCACGCCGTAGCTGCGCGGGGTGATGCCGATGCCGGCCATGGCCGCGGACAGCTGGGTGGCCAGCACGTGGCTAGTGTGCGCCAGCAGGTAGGACAGATCCTCGACACGCCGGACGGGGACGGTTGTCGGCATGGTTCAGCCTCCCAGATAGATCAGCTTCTAGATTATCTGCTAGCTGAACTACTTGCCCGGGGCGGGCTGGGCCACCGGCCGCGGCTAGCCCGCAGAGGTATGGCGTGCCGTTTTGCCGACCCATGGGCGGCTAAAAAAGACCAGGTCAGCGCGGTGTGAGTGGCGGGCCGCCGGGACCCGGAAAGGCGCCGGGCAGCGAACGGCCATTACCCTGGCAGGGTCGGCACGTCGCGGCGTGGCCGGCCCGGCGGCGATCCCTCCCGGCCGGCCGGGGACAGCCTGGCCTGGCCATTCCCTGCCGGTATCTGGTTGTGTGTCGCTGTAAGCGCGTGGTAATGCGCTATACAAGGAACGGCACGAGGGAGCAAGATGCGGCCAGACGACGGGTCCCT
>Ga0335078_10007791_pt1 | contig 15898 bp, 16 predicted proteins | sample Lox_Sample_32_FD_206711 | JGI IMG/M metagenome (GOLD analysis project Ga0335078, IMG submission 206711) | Soil microbial communities from Loxahatchee National Wildlife Refuge, Florida, United States - Lox_Sample_3.2 | ecosystem: Environmental > Terrestrial > Soil > Wetlands | place: USA...
GCGGACATCGCGACGATGCCCTACGGGGTGATGGAGAAGCTCGTCCAGCACCCGCTCACGGACATCGGACTTGCCCGGTTCCTCAAGGATTGGGAGAAGGTCCCGAAGGGCTGAGGCCGCCCGGGCTCGGATCCATGGCGGAGCCTCCCCTGTCGGAGAAGTACCTGAGGTTGACCCGCGAGGCCCTGGCCAAGGTCCGCCCCGCCTCCCCGAAGCGCTCGTTCCTCGCCGGGGCGAGCGAGGACTTCCTCTCGATGGCCCGGGCGTATCTTGCCGACGCGGAGCATTTCGCGGCCGGCGGCGACCTCGAGCGGGCGCTCGCCGCCGCCAGCTACGCCCACGGGTGGCTCGACGCGGGGGTCCGCCTCGGCCTGCTCGACGGAGGGGAAGATGACCAGCGGTTCACCCTCTACCGGTAAGAAGCCGAGCTCGCCCGGGATCCCCGGGCCGGTGCTCCTCTCGATCGAGGCCCACCTTCGGGCTCGGGAGACCCGGCGGGAAGAGCTGTACCAGCGCGCCCGCCGGCTGCGGCGCCTCGCCCAGAGCACGATGACGCGCCTGCACGCCGGCGAGCCGGCCGACTCGGACCTCGCGGAGATCCGGCGGAGCATGACCGAGCTAGCGGACTGGCTGCACGGGGAAGGGCGGGGCGACGAGCCGATGGCCTCCGACGCCCTCCAGGAGGCGGTCGAGGCGGTCCTCCTCGGGGCGGCCGACGCGGGGGAACCGTTCCCCGGCCCGGCCGACCTGGGGGTCGAGCCCGAGCCGTACCTCCTGGGCCTCGGCGACGTGGTCGGCGAGGTGCGGCGCCGGGTGCTGGACCGGCTCGGCCGCGACGACCTGGACGGCGCGGAGGCGGAGATGGCGCTGATGGAGAGCCTGACGCGCGCGCTCCTCCACTTCGACACGACCCGGGCGATCGTCCCCCTCAAGCCGAAGCAGGACACGGCCCGCGCGCTCCTCGAGCGGACCCGCGGCGAGCTCGTGATGGCCCGGCACCTCGTGCGGAGCCGGCCGGGCCCGCCCGAGCGCGGGGGCTCGAAGACATGAGCGCGGTCCGGCGGACCACCGTCGGCGTCGTCGGGGGTTCGGGGATTACCGGGATCTTCAAGGGAGGACCCCGGAAGTCCCACAAGGTCTCGACCGCGTGGGGTCCCCCCTCGGGTCCGATCGAGGAGGGGGAGGTCGGCGGGATGCGCGTGCTATTCCTCCCGCGTCACGGCCCCGGTCACACGATCCCGCCCCACCGGGTCAACTACCGGGCCAACGTCGACGCTCTGCTCTCCCTCGGGGCGCAGGCGATCGTGACCGTCAGCTCCGTCGGCTCGCTGAAGGAGGACCTCCCCCCCGGGACGTTCGTCCTGCCGAGCCAGTTCCTCGACTTCACGAAGGGCCGACCGACGACCTTCTACGACGGGGGCCGGGTCTTCCACGTCTCGCTCGCCGACCCGTTCTGCCCGGACCTCCAGCGGGCGGCGGTCGCCGCAGGCACGGCGGTGAACGCCCCGTTCGTCGAGGGAAAGACGTACGTCTGCGTGGAGGGGCCCCGGTTCAGCACGCGGGCCGAGTCGTCGTTCTTCCGCCAGTGGGCGGACGTGATCGGGATGACCCTGGTACCGGAGGTGACGCTCGCCCGGGAGCGGGCGACCTGTTACGCCTGCCTTGCGATGGTCACCGACTTCGACGTGTGGGCCGAGCGCCCGGTCGAGGCGAAGGAGATCGTCGAGACGATGCACCGGAACGCGGACCGGATGGGACGGCTCCTGACCCGGCTGCTCCCCACCCTGGGCACGGTCCCGACGTGCGCCTGCGCGCACGCGCTGGACGAGGCCGGACTCTGAGTTAAGTGCGGGCGCCGCGGCGCACCGTGATCGGGATCCGCCCGGCCGCGAACTCGAGCTCGGCGATCTCGACCGGCTCGACGAGCGTCGGGGGGATGTCGATCAGGATCGGCGCCCCGAGGGAGACCTGGAGGGCGCGCGCGCCGAGGATCCGCGCTCGTTCGAAGCGGGTGTATTTGTCCGCGACAGGCGCCGGAGGAGAGCGGTGCGACACCGGGGATTCCTGCGGCGCCGCCGGAAGAGCGGCGGCCGTCAAGGGCTCGGCCACCCGAGCCACCCTATTTACCCTTTGCTCGCGGGCGGGCTTTGTCCTGCAACCCTCCGTTGTCCGAAAACTCGACTTCTTGTCCGAAAATTCGTTCTGAACACGAATCGGTCGGTGTAAAGATCTATCGAGCGCCCGAGTCCATCCGCTACCGTCGAAGGTTCTTCTTGACCTTCTCCTCCGCGGGGCCGATCTCGACGCGAACTCTCTTCCCCGCGTTCTTCTCCCCGACTAGAACGTATCCCTCCTTGTCGGCCACCTTCTGGATGAAATGCCCGTCGTACCGCTCCTGCGGCTTTGGGTGCCGGACAACCGTGCGTGGAAGTCCCTTCCGATTTGTATTTCCCGGGAGACCATTCCCGAGAGCTCGGAGAATCAGCGTCTCAATCTGGTCGTAGAGTGGCTCAACCTTGAAGGTGTAGACGGAAAAGTACCGAACCCAGCCCCAGTAGCGATAACGATAGTACTCGGCCCAGAACCGTTGTCGAACGCGTTGCTTCGCTCCCCTACCGGAAATTCCGACGTAGATTGGACGCTTCTCTGAGTCGTACAGGACGTACAAGCCGCGGATATCGGGCGGAAGGAGGGGAAGGGACTCTATCGGCCAATGCTCGTAGACTTCTTCAAGAAGGTTCGGAGGACGCCCCATCTCCCTCGAGGAGGGGGAGTATCATGATGAAGGTTCCGAATAATTTGTGGGTCCGTCGGATGGAGCGTGGCATCGGTCTCCTTCGCGTCAAGAGTCCAACCGGAACCCGGTGGCGCTTGGGGTAACTCATCGATCCTTTGCCTGCGTGCGAACCGGTCGTACTTAAATCAGTTTAAGTACGTGCCCTAATCGATGGGGCTGTCAGCGACCATAACGAGAAATGGCGCGAGTGCACAAGTCGTTCTCCCTGCCGAACTTCGAGACCGCTACGGCCTTCACCCGGGCGGCTCCGTGTTGTTCGAGCCGAGGGACGATGGGATCCTTCTCAAAGTTCCTTCAGCCCCGTTCGTTACCTTCTCCGTTTCTACGATAGGGTACGAGGGCCGCACGGTGGACCAGCTTATTGACGATCTCGGAGCCCACAAGGTTCGTCAACTCATTGACGTACGAGAGATACCCCTGAGTCGGAAGAACGGATTCTCGAAGGTATCTCTCGGACAGGCTCTCAAGAAGCGCGGCATCCTGTATCGCCACATTCCCGAGCTGGGATCGCCACGCGTCCTTAGGCACGCTTACAAGAATGGAGGTTCCTCGGTAGAATTCATGGATGGGTACGCTGCCCACCTCGACAGAAACGGAGACGCCTTTGAAATGATGCGTGACTTTGCGCTTGGAGTTCCTTCCGCCATCATGTGTTTTGAGAGAGACTACCGCGCTTGTCATCGGACTATTCTGTCCGAACGGCTCTCCCGAGAGGGGTTCCATCTGACGCACTTATGACCTGGCATAAGAGGCGCGTCCTGGTCGTTGTCAAGGCCGCCCCAGAGCGGAGCAAGAAGTACGGGGAATGCGTCTGTACGGCCGGCATTACCGAAGAGGGTGAGTTCATCCGACTCTACCCGATATCGCTCGATGTATTCCGCCATGGACCTCGGTTCAAGAAGTTCAGCTGGATCGAGGTAGAGTGCGAACGTGTAGAAGGGGAGAAACTCGCGAGAAAGGAGAGCCACCGGATTCGGGAGGGCTCAATTCGCGTGGTCGACACATCCCTAACCGAAAGCCCGGTGGACTGGGCTGGACGGGAGAAACTCCTCGCGCCATTGAGGTCGCCCAGCGTCGAGAGTCTCGTTGAAGCCTTCGACCGGGATCGCACGAGCCTCGGGTTTATTCGCGTCGGCGACCTTCAGCGGTTTTACAAGAGCGAGGAGCCGAACGCGCCCGGAGCGAAAGAACTTCGCACCATGCAGGCCACGTTTGACGCGATGGGGGGCATGGGTCGCCCCAAGTGGATTCTCAACCAGATCCCGCACGTCTTTCGATATAAGTTCCGATGCGACGTGCCAGCGGAAGGCTGCCACGGGCACGACATGACGTGTGAGGACTGGGAACTGTTCGAGTCGAACCGGAAATGGCCCCAACACTACGGAACACCTGAACTGTTGTGGGAGAAGCTGCATGACCGGTACTATACCAAAATGAAAGAGGCCGACCTTCAGTTCTTCATGGGAACCGAGAGTCGGTACGGAAGCTGGCTCGTTGTCGGACTTTACTACCCCCGGAAGGGCGAGGCACCTTTCACCTCCCCTCGATCCATGAACACCTAAGTCACGCGGAGGGGCAGGATGCACACGAACGCGATCTATTGCGGCGACTGCCAGAGGGTTCTTGCGAACGAGCTTGAGTTCCCTGACAACAGCGTTGACCTAGTGTACGCTGACCCGCCGTTCTTCTCCGACCGGAGTTATGAAGTCATTTGGAACGATGGGTACGAACTAAGGGCCTTCGAAGACCGATGGAAGGGAGGAATTGAGAATTACATCGCTTGGATGGACCCCAAGCTGCGGGCCGCACACCGCGTTCTCAAGCCGACCGGCTCACTCTATCTCCACTGCGACTGGCATGCCAGCCATCACCTCAAGCTTCTCCTCGATAGAATATTCGGGTCCGAGAATTTCTTGAACGAAATCATCTGGAAAAGGGCAGGTACGGTCAAAGGTAACTTCGGTCAAGGGCGGCGGTCTTTCGACCCGAACACCGACTCGATTCTTTTCTATCGCAAGGGGAACGAGAACACGTTCCATCCGCCCTTCCGGAAGTATTCAGAGGATTACAAGGATGAGTACTACAAGTACATCGAACCGGAGTCGGGGCGCAGGTACAGGCTCATCAGCATGATCGGCCCGGGCGGAGCCGCCAAGGGCAATCCGAGGTACGAGGTAATGGGTGTCACTAGATACTGGCGTTATTCCAAGGAGAGAATGAAGGAACTAATTGACCAGGGGCTCGTTGTGCAAACACGTCCCGGGTCAGTACCCAACCGGAAACTGTATCTCGACGTGGGCAAGGGAGTCGCGATTCAAACTCTGTGGGACGATATACCCGCGCTGTCGGCCCAAGCAGCGGAGCGCCTTGGATACCCCACACAGAAGCCCGTCGCTCTGATGAACCGGATCGTCGAGGCATCCTCGAATGAGGGCGACATCGTCCTAGACCCAATGTGCGGGTGCGGGACGACCATTGCCGCCGCCAGGGCTCTGAAACGAAAGTGGGTTGGCATTGACATTTCTCCTACTGCTTGCAAGCTGATGGTCAAGCGCATGCACTCTCTTGGCGAGGCCATCACGCAGCTGGAGATCATCGGTCTGCCCAAGACGGAAGATCAGATCCGGGAGCTGCAGCCATTTGAGTTCCAGAACTGGGTCCTCCAGCAAATGTCTGGCCGCGCGTCGGAGCGCAAAGTGGGTGACTTTGGGATTGACGGTTGGGTTATCGATGGGCCAGTGCAAGTCAAGCAGAGCGAAGGCGTCGGCCGAAACGTCGTGGACAACTTCGAGACCGCGATGCGTCGTTTCAAGAGGACCAAGGGTTACATCGTAGCACTCAGCTTCGGTCGGGGGGCAGTCGAGGAAGCAGCGCGGGCCAAGAATCAGGATGGGCTCGACATCACTCTGAAGACACTCAAAGAATTGCTGGACGAGGGATGAGCCCTGAGGCCTCGGGCAGAGGCATCACCACAGCTAGATTCGGCGGGAAGTCGACCGCGTCCTTGGAGACAGCCCCAGATGGAGCTATATGGGTCTACCCGCCCCATCAGGGGGAACCGTACCTGCTTCGCGACGCTCCGGACTGCTACGTCCATCGAGCCGCCATGGACTACTGGGGAGGATCACGGACGAAACTCGAGGGCCTCCTGCACGACGATGGCGAAATGGCCGACTGTCCAGCGGCACCTAATGGGTGCAAGTTCTGCCGGACAGCTATTGAATCCCTAAAGGCCGCCCTCAGTGGCGACCAAGAAACGGTGAAGAGACTGGCCGGTGACTTAGCACTCCTCGGTTCGGTGAAATGCCCCCACTAGGATGGGCCTTGCGCTAGCACGGTCACTGTACGGGGTACTGTTTCAGGGACGAGGGCTTTTGTTTCAGGCGCGGGGTTAAGTTTCAAAGCCGGCACGAATACCCCCAGACTGGCACACAAACCGGGCTTACTGCCGTAGGGCAACTCAGTTATTGGGGGTGAACTGCAGAACTGACTCGGTCCCTACCCTGTAGCCCTGCCGCAATGTGTACTGCATTCGCTGGTTCACCAGACTGTGGCGTGACTCATATGTCAGAGCGAGCCCTCTCCGAGCCGCTAGCTCCACCAGCAGCTTCGGAGTGTCGATTTGAACGTCGCCGACAGAGCTCGCTCCGACGATGACGTATGCGATGCCGCGAGACTCACGCGAAACATCAGCGACCTGAGAGAGCCAGTCATCAACGTCGATGAGATACCTTCCCAGAACCACCGCATCGTGTTCGGAAACAAGACGCGCAACTCGAGAGCATATGGTCTTGCACAGCGGGGTAAGCCGGCTCTCGACATCGACTGCAGACAACCCATCCGAGACATCAGTTCCCAGGAATCGCCTCGCACGGGCAGTGAAATCGGACTGGTTTACAAGCCCTAGGAGGAAGTTCTCTAGCTTGTGCCTGCGGGCGTAGTTGATTGCACGCAGGTATGGGGGCGATGAAATCTGAAGGTCCGGAAAGCGATTCACTCGAGCGCAAAGCGCCGCCCACCTTCGTGCATCCCACTCATACACCGTCACTTCCCCGAGCCTCGGTCGTGACAGGAGCTGCGAGTACCCCTCACACAGAATCGCGGCGCGTGCGAGGAGTTCCCCGCGAAGATCAAACCTCAAGCCGGCGCGGAGTCTTTCGCGTCGCACTGACGTCACTTCGAGGCCGCTTACCGGCTTCGGGTCGGCGCGCGAAACCCGTCGGATCGACCCGGCGGTAATTGCGAGGACCGCGTCCCGGGTCGCGTAATCTAAGTAATCCCCGTAAGAATGAACTTCAAGCAGCCAGCGCGCCAAGTCTCTCAAGATGGTTGGATGAAACCAGTGGAATGGATTCGGAGGCGCTCGGAAGGGCGATTTCCGTTCCATCTCGCTGACACACTCTTCGGCGGAAGGGAGGCCCCCCTTGCGGTATCCCATGGGGCCGACCCTATCGAGAAGACCCTCGACAGTCACCATCAACTCGCCAGGGTCAACGGGAGTGCACTTGGCTCTGGTCAGAAGGCAGGCCAAGGGGTCGATATCGGAAACGATTGCGTCCCGTCCAAGTGCCACGGTTATGAGAGCCGATGTACCACAGCCCGCCATCGAATCTCCTACCAGAACTATTCGAGGGTGTTTCCGGACTAGGGATTGCACCAGGGGAGGGTGAAAGCTTCCAGGAAAGCGAAAGACCGGTTGCGTGTAAGGCGGAAGCGTGCCGACATCCAGAGGTCGGGGCCCCCCTGCCCTCATCTCCTCGGGTCAAGACGTCCCTGACGTCAAGCTTTCGGTAGGTCCCTTTATCACTGGAGCTGAACCCAAGTGCTGCCAGTCTGAGCCCCTCCGAACGACTACGGGGGTGGACCAGATTGCTTGAACACCTGCTGGAGGTGTTGGATCACGACCTCAGGACTCTGTCCAAGCTCCACCCGTCCACCATAGACCGAGATGAGTTCTGGTCGAAGCCGGCTGAGCGCCTTAGCCCATTCCTCCAAGTCCGACTCGCTGAAACTCTTGAACTCCGGCCTAGCATACCGGAGCGCCGAGAAGGAGGGACGTGCTAGCGGGTCCTTCTGCTGCATCTCGTGTATCGTCCGAATGAGCAGCGGGAGGTCCGGTCGAGGAGCGCTAGGCTCGCTGCGGAAGGCGCGTACCCAGGCTTGAATCTCATCAGGCGTGACGCACTTCGAGAACATTTCATGTAGACGCCCGAGAGGTAGCGGCTTCGTGCCGGAAATCCTGACAAGTTCGGAAAAATCCTGAACGCGAAACAAGCTCACTCGCTGCTTTCGAGCTTCCTTTATGGCCTTACAGGACTCGCCCCCCTCGACCTCGAAGTCGATGCCGATTATCGTGGCAAAGTCGGCGTCGTCTTCATCGCGATGGTTGGCTACAGTACTGAGATGCAGATCCCCCGACTTCACCTTTGGATGACTAGTCGATTTGGCGTCGTAGGAGACCTTGAAGGCTCCAATCCCTGCCACAGCGTACGGTCCCACGGTGGATGCCGTCCCATAGGCTAGACCATCGGCACGACCAGGCTGACCCAGAGGCGTCACGTCGAACCCGAGCGCGCGGAACGCCAAGTGACATGCTTCCTCGAGTTTGTCCTCGTCTCGAACGGAGTCACGCAGATTCTGGGCGATCAGGGTGACGCTGCGCGGGGCCTTGCTACCAAGAGCGCGGAGCAGATCGTCCCGTTTCCGCATGATTGCAACAACGTCGTCAGTCGGAACTTCGCGCTCAGAGAGGTACGCTTCAAGAACCACCTCCGCCAAGGCAAAGATTCTGAGTGAGTCCTCGTCGAAATAATTCTGATAGAGGGGGTGGTTCTCGTTAATCTGCACGGCCCCCGAGGCCCCGTCGTACATCGCAAGCGGCTGGATTGGTTCGAGTTGATTCAGGCTTATGCCGGTGATTCGATCGACTGGGGACTTCCCCGCTGGAGGAGGAAGATAGGCCAACCCGATGGGTCGACCCTCCTTCCCAGACCTCGTCACGTACTGGGCAATCGGAAACGCGGCAAGGGGACTCGGCAACGCTGTAATCCGGTCCTCCAGGGCCTCTTCCTTGTCCTGAGTTCTTCTGTACTCATCGTAGAATACCTGAATCTCATGGAACTTGGCAGAGAGATAGTCTTGGAGGGCTCGTCGCTGACTCTCTCCGACCTTCTCTCTGCTCACCACCAATGAATCATCGAGTCCATCCGCATGCACCACGGCGCGGAGTCGATTGATTGTCCCGAGTGACAAGGGGTGCGTACCGAACAGTGGGTCGTCATGATCTACGAGACGTCCGCGCACCATCACGAAGAAGCCGTTGCTTCGCCCGAACTCCTCTGCCTTCCCCCCTACGAGGCTATCCTCGTAGAGCGTGAACCGCCCAGAAATCCACCCGACACCAGGAAGCTTGGCTCGGCTGATTCGTCTTCCCGTCTTGAGAACCAAGACTTCGGTGGGCAGCCCCTTCGATTTCGCCACCTGGTCATCCTTTCCAACAATCCAGTGATGGATTTCGCGGAGATCGAGCTTGCTCGGGTTCACCCTCTCGCCGTTGAGATAGACGCTAAAGTCAGGAACAAGCGGGAGGGCGGTAGAGATGATCCAGCGAAGCCGGCCAATGGACATCCCCTGAGCCGCTTCCTTGAGATGGTCTACGATTACCAGCGTCCACCGCTTCGACGACCCAGGTCCCACGAGAGTAAGCGACTGCCCGTTTGGAAGCTGAAGTTGCGGCTTTCCACCGAGGATCTGTGATGTCTGCTCCTCTGTCAATGACCGAACCGGGAGTTGAATGGTTCTTTGTTGCGCTTGGTCCTCGACAGACTCGTGTGATTTCGGGACGATCTCTGTATAGTCGACAGTAATCGCCAGAATCTCGTTGCCACGCCTGCTGATGTGAGTAATGCGGCGCCCGAGGACGTAACTGGCTAGCTTGCCGACTCCGAATTTCCCTACAGGAAGGCGTCCCTTCCTCGCTGCAGCCCTCTCGCGTTCTGGGTCCCGCTTGTGCGTCGCGGCCACAAGCCAGAGTTCCTGGAGTCCCGCGATATCCATGCCCTCGCCGTCGTCCCAAACAATCACACGAGCATCCGGGGTGTTAGGCGAATCGGGCAAGACCACATGGCAGGTCCGGGCGAAGGCATCGTAGGAGTTCGCTACAAGTTCTTCCACGGCTTTTGCTGGGTTCGAATAAAGCTGCCCTGAGAACACATCGATCATCCTGTAGCTGATTATCAACGGAATCGATTGGACTGTGGTTCCTATCCAGGAGATTTGATCCCCGGCTGTATGGGTCTTGCCCTCGGTCATGTCCAGGGGGGACCACCTAAGTCCTTGAATTCCGGCAGCTCGTCCCGGTACTTTGGTCCATCGAATCTTGGTACCTTGCCCAGAATCCCAGTGTCGCACGGAGACTTGCCCCCTTGCACGAGGACCTGAGACCGAGATGTTCGGCCGCGAGTTGTAGTTCACACTCGCTTCCCTCGGAGTAGTCAGGTGGGTAACGGACTGGGTCCTTCTGAGAGCGCACGAGTCAGACCGCGTTCAACTGCCTCACTTTAACCGCAGCAGTTCTTCATCTCGCTCACCATGACCAATCGAGACCTCGAGGTTAGGCCGCAGGACCTTTCCAGGGTACGGGCAATCAAGGGCGCGCTAGCGAGCTTTCCCGCCCCCCGCATCCTTGAGATTGTCCGCCAGAATCCGGAAATCGATGTCCATCAGTTCTGCAACTCGTACCTAATGGGAATCGACATCAAATGCTACGGAGGGACGCGGAGAGCGTACCAGTCCCTCAGTGAACGCCTTCTACGGGCTCGGAGAAAACTCGGGCTCGCCCCACCGCGGGCTCACCAGTGAGCTACGCTGAAGGTCTATCTCTCAGCCTGCTCGCTGATTGCCTTGAAGGCCTGCTCCCGAACGGAATCGGGGAGGGCCGAGTCCGCTCCGATATCGGCAAGCAGCTCTCGGCCAGCCACCCCGGTTGAGGCGAGAGCCTCGACAGCGTGTTGTTTCACGCTGACCGATGCCTTGGGGTCGCGAATGGCCCTGGCGAGTGTCTTCGCCATCTTACGCGACTCATCAGTGGAAACCCAGGACTCGATGGCCTCTGAGATCGCCTTGAGCATGTTACCCTTCTTCACGCCGTAACGCTTTGCGACCTCCATCCGGAAGCGCTGTTCGAGCTTGTCCGGTAGAACCGCGTCGATTCGCCCCATGTTCCCACGGACGATTACTGAGGTGGGATATAGGATTTTGTGTGAACCCACATATCCACACATTCTTATACTTCCCACATATGTGGGTATGTGGGCAAAGCCCAACACGAGGAGGGGAGGAAGATGACGGGACTCCACGACCGGGTCGAGCGGGCGGAGGTGATCGCTCGCTTACCCGGTCAAATCGAGAAGGTGACTGACTCGGTCTACTCGGTCAAGGCCCAGAGTGGGGACGGAGTTTACCTGGTCTCTTCGGAGGCTGGTCGCTGGAAGTGCCTCTGCCCCGACTACAACTCGCATAACCTCCCTTGCAAGCACATCCTGGCTGTCCGGCTGAAACTCAAGGGAATCACTACTCAGAGCACGCTCGAAAATGAGTCCAAGCGCCCCCGTCACGCATACGGCCAGAATTGGCCGGCCTACAACGCGGCTCAGATGGCTCAGCCAGTCTGGTTCGGCCGCGTCCTGCCAGATCTGGTCGCGGACCTCGAGGATCCTACTCCGCCGAAGTCGACAGGTCGACCCCGCCTCCCCTTCCGCGACTTGGTTTACTGCGCCGTAGAGCGAGTCTACCTCGGGAACCCGCTGCGCGTCGCTGATGGTACGTATGCTCGATCGAAGGTGGACGGGCTCATCGAGTGCACTCCCCGGCGGACGACAATCTCCGCACTGCTCGGTCGGGCGGACGTCACCCCGATCCTGACTGAGCTGATTGAGAAGTCCTCGCTCGCCCTCGCCTCGGTCGAGACAACCTTCGCGGTGGATTCCTCTGGATTCCGCACTACCGCCTTCGGTGATTATTGTCGGGAGAAATACGGTGCACCCTCCCACAACGTTTGGAAGAAGTTGTCAATCATCGTCGGGACGAAGACCCACATCATTCCTCGGGTCATCGTCAGCGACGGGCACGCGGCCGACTGCCCTCAGTTCCCGGGGCTAGTGAACGGAGTTGTCGACGCTGGGTTTGTCCTAAAGGAGGTCTACGCCGACAAGGGCTACCTCTCCGGCGAGAATTTCAACGCCGTGGGGGAGGCCGGGGGCACACCTTTCATCATGTTCAAGGAGAACAGCCGTGGACGTGCCAAGCGCCGCCGGAACCACTCGCCGTGGTGGAAGCAGATGTGGCACCGGTTCCAATCGAACCCGTCAGAATTCCTAGACCACTACCACAAGCGCGAGAACGTCGAGGCGACCTTCGCCGCCATGAAGAGAAAGCTGGGTGAAACGCTCGGTTCGAAGAATCCGACCGCCCAGGTGAACGAGCTCTTGTGCAAGGTCCTGGCCTACAACATCACGGTCCTGATTCACGAATCGTTCGAACGGGGAATCCCACTTCCGAGCAACTTGGACCAAGCCGACAATCGGCCTAAGAACGAGCCGACCCTCACTATCCCAGCCAACCTCGACCTGCCTGTCGCACCGCCATACCTGAAGTGGCAAGGGGAAGACAACTGACGATGACGACGGAGCGAGCTGAACGTAAGTGGCCCCGCTCCGAGCAGCGAGAGATGAGGGGGAGGTGGGGCTTGAGAAGAGTGTAAGCTGGCCGTGTCGGATCTCAGGGGCGGTGAGCCCCGCGCTGAGGGACACGGCCCAGTTCCGAGGGCGGTGACATGGCTACCAAAGACCTACGCTAACCCCTTCGCGGAAGGGACTTTAGGTGGGCAAAAACTCGGCTTGGGGTCTCATTGCGTTCAGCCAACTGGCGCAGATTTTCAAGCTCCGACTGCGTCATGATCCGAACGTTCAGGGTGCGTGCTAACTCAAGCTCTGGCGGAGTAACGGACGGCTTGGAAGTCGCCGCAACAGCCAAGACGTCGAAGCCGGGGAGACGGCCGGCAAGGGCCCCGGCCCGGTCATGGAGCTTGACGAGTTTACCGTCGGAGGCAAGGTCCCTGCTTGTAGCCTCGATGATTACTACTGCCTGAGCGAGGGGTACGAACGCCAAGAGATCGGGTGCGCTCCCCATGTTGAGGCCGGGAAGACCGCTGACGAGAACCTGGAACCCACACAATTGGAGCAACCAACTCAGTCCGACTAGCTGGGCATTCTCGGATCGGGAAGCGGCAGGGTTTCCCGCGGTGAACTGTCGTAGGTTCCTCTCGCCTACGTCAGTAATGTACATGGCCTCGTACCGAGGGTTGGGTGAGGAAGCCAGCGGCAGGGTAAACACGAATTCGTCGATCTTGGTGTCCCGTAGGATCAACGCGCCTTGGATCCAAGCCAGGCCCTCGACCGGCATCACCATCGTTACAAACCGTTCCCCGTCGATGACTTCCGAGACCTCGCCATGGTTGTCAAAACGAGCAATGGCCCCACCTTCATCGCCAGCCCGTGCGACGAGGCGGATCGATCCCGCCTCCACCGTCTCCGGACACCGAACTCTGGTTACCAGGTTGGACCGCTCGTCTAGCACTTGGTTATCAACCCAGCTGAAGACAGGCGCCCGAACCGTGAACCTCGCCGCCCCATTCAAGTTGACAGGGTCGGTCGCGCGGACCGAGAAGCGCAAGAAATCCTCGAATCCGAAATAGGGAGGTGTGTGGACCAGCAGCTGCCGTTCGAACTCTCTCCAAAGGTCCTGCCCGATGAGCTCCTGCAGGCCCCCACCGTGCCCCGTGAGCGCGAAAGTGGTACTATCTCGCTCCGGGTCCCAAAAGGCTCTCCACCCGCCTCCGGGGGGCTCGATTCCAAAGAACGGTTGATAGGGGTAAGCCGTCGGGCTGCCATCCTGCTGACGTGTCGCTTGGACCAGCCTAATTGTCACGTCGCCCAGGGTGACCAGATTTGCTTCGACCGCCCGCAGAATCTGATCGAGTGCGGATATCTCCCGCGAATCCCTTCCCGCAACCAACCTCGGAAGCCGGACGAACACCTCGGTCCGGTCGGCTGGTGGGGGAGAAGGTGAGAGTCGAATGTCAGTCATCATATTGAGCCACTGGTCACCAACCTTGACCGCGGAGTACCTGGCGTCTATGGACTGCCAGAGGCCGGCAAATCTCTCGATCTGCTCGCGGAAGGCAACAAACTGGTGCGGGCCTGAGGAACTCATGGAAACTGCCATGTTCTACGATGGTGGAACGGGTCTCTGACCTTGAGCTTGTCGCGGAAATCCTGGCTCGACGCCTAGTGATGCGAACCAATCGCGCGGTGCCTTCGGTCCCTCCGGTCCGAGGTGTCCGAAATCTCGTGCGGCTGTCCCCAAAGCCTTGTCCGCAAAGTCCTATTCGGACAAAGCCTCGCGGGCGGGCGTTGCCCGAGAACTAGTTTCTGTGCAGGGGTGCTAGTTTCCTTGCAACGAGGTGTTGAGGAGCAATAGCCAGCGGGGGTTGCGGATGGGTGCGTTTGCCTCGGACGCCGCGAGGCCTTTCCGTCGAGGGCGGCTCACCTGCCCCGGGCGGGGCGACCGGCGCGGTAGTCCGCCTCGAGGGCCGCGGCGAGCCCGGCCCATGTCTTCGCGATCTGCACGCGGAGTGCTTCGCGGGACGGGAATTCCGGGGTGACCCAGCGCTCGGTGGACACCAGCTCTAGTCGCGTCCGCCCGCGGCCGACGGCGCGGACCCGGTAGTCCAAGGCCTGCTGGTCGGTCTCGTCGATCTGGTCGAGATGCCAGGAGTGAGGGGGGTTGAGACGAACCACATCGACCGCGAGTCGGCGGTGATCGAACATCCCGGGATCGCGACCGGACCCCCGGTACACCCGAATCCGGACCACTCGCCGGGGGGAAACTCGGATCACACGGTAGCTCGGGCGGGGACGCCTGCTGGAGAGTCGGGCGTCGTCGCTCCGGTAGTCGGTGCACCAATCGTACACATAGCGCGACGGCGCGCGAATCACTAGGGAGACACGCACCGTGGTGGTCCCGTAGATCCGGTGGCCCCGTTCGGGCATGTACCGGGAAACAGGGGGGCAGCTTAAGCTCGGGGTCCGGGAGCGGCCGCGGGGGGCCGGTCCGGCAGACCCTTTGTAGGCGCCCTCGCTGAGGGCGCCATGCCGTCCCCCCGGCTGGGGTACACCGTCATCCTCTTCCGTCGCCTTTGGAAGTTCCTGGCGGGCTACGCCGCCGTCTACCTGGTCGCCGCCTTCGGGTTCCTCTTCCTGGAGGGGGGGCGCGTCAACGTGCTGAACTCGTTCTACTGGGCGATGGTGACGATCTCCACCGTCGGCTACGGGGACGTCGTCCCGTCCACCCCCGACGCCAAGATCTTCACGGTGGGGATCATCGCCGCCGAGGTGTTCCTGAGCGCCTACCTGGTCTCGGTCGTCATCTCGGTCGTGTCGGAGGAGGCCCAGCACCGGGCCCTCGGGACGCTCGGGACGAACTTCTCGAACCACATCGTCGTGCTGGGTTACGGGGGTGTCGGGCGGGCGGCGGTGCGCGAGCTCCTCGCGCAGGAGGAGACGGTCGCGGTCGTGACCGAGGACGCGGACGACGTGCACCTGCTGCGCCAGCTGGCACCGGAGAACCGACTCTTCGCCACGGTCGGCCCTCCCGCGGACTCCGAGATCCTCAAGCGGGTCAACATCCCCGCCGCCCACTCGGTGATCGTCTGCAGCCCGGACGACACGGTCAACCTCGTCGCGGCCCTGAACGTCCGCGCCATGTCACCGAACGTGCGGATCGTGGTGTCCGTGGGCCGCCCGGAGTTGAAGCGGACCCTGCGGGCCGCGGGCGTGACGTACGTCGCATCCCCGGCGGACATGGGCGGACGGCTGTGCGCCGACGCCGCCTTCCGCCCGGAGGTCGCGAACGCAGTGGAGGACCTGACCGAGTCGACGTTCGCCTCCGACCTCACCGAGTACGTCCTCACCGACCGCACCCCCCTCTCGAGCCAGACGCTCGTCGAGGCCGAAGCGCTCGTCCGACGCGAGACCGACTGCC
>Ga0335078_10007792_pt1 | contig 15896 bp, 17 predicted proteins | sample Lox_Sample_32_FD_206711 | JGI IMG/M metagenome (GOLD analysis project Ga0335078, IMG submission 206711) | Soil microbial communities from Loxahatchee National Wildlife Refuge, Florida, United States - Lox_Sample_3.2 | ecosystem: Environmental > Terrestrial > Soil > Wetlands | place: USA...
GCCTGCAGCTTACGTATCCGCCAATGTATCCGCTATTGCCACGATGGTCTCCGGACGGCAAGACGATCCTCTTCTTCGAGTTCACGACCGGACCCGATAAGCCGGCTCGCATGTACGAAGTTTCGCCGGACGGCGGGGATCTGCACCAGGTTCTGCCCAACGATCATACGCAGCAACTCGATCCGAACTGGTCGCCGGACGGGAACAAGATTGTCTTCGCGAACGAATCCAACGACCCTTCGTCGGCGATCCACATTCTTGATATTGCGACCCACCAGGTCACGAATCTCCCTGGCTCGAGCGGTTTCTACTCGCCGCGCTGGTCACCCGACAGCCGCTATATCTCGGCCTTTTCCGGCGATTCGAAGACCCTTCTGCTGTTCGACTTCCAGACACAGAAATGGACCGAGTTGGCGACCGGCTCTCTGAGCTGGCTCAGCTGGTCGCATGACAGCAAGTATGTTTATGTGCTGGATTTCCGCGGACAACGTATCGTGGTTCGAATCCGCATCGCGGACAAGAAAGTCGAGCAAGTCGCTGACGCAAAAGATCTCACCTCCACCGGCCGCTACGGAGCAGCGTTGGCGCTCACGCCCGACGATTCGCCGTTAATCTTACGCGACGCGGGATCGCAGGATGTGTATTCGGTCGACTGGGAACCCCGGTAGCCCCGCACCATCTTTACAGTTCTGCCACTCCTCGCTGCATCAAAAGAAAATAGAGCGCGACGGCAATCAAGATCAATCCGTTAGCGCCGAGCACCACGGGCGCGGTATAAGCCGGAACGAGCCAACCCGACACCAGGTTTCCCATCGGCATACCGCCGCGGAAGGCGAAGTTGTAGACGCTCATCACGCGGCCGCGCATCTCGTTGGTTGTGACGAGCTGTACCAGTGAGGTGACCGTCGCAAACACCGCCATCATCGAGATGCCCACCACAATCAGCATCGCATAGCTTACAGGCAGCGTTTTCGAGAACGAAAAGCCGGCGATTCCTGCCCCGAGACAGATCAACATGGTTAGGGCAAAGCGACCTTTCTTGGATATGTTCCCCAGGCTCGCGACTCCGAGCGAACCGCAGATCGAGCCGACTCCCATCAGCGAGAGCAGGTTTCCATAAGTTTCAGGTCCGCGATGGAAGATATCCTTCACGAAAACCGGGATGTAAGTTCGCATCGGCATGGCTAGGAAGGTCATGAAGAAGGCGAGAACAATCAACGCCTCCATCGATGCTTGCCTGCGAATGAAAGTGATTCCCTGCTTGAGACTGTTCAACATCGTCTCCTTCTTGGCTTCGGGCAAGAAGCGGGAGGTGATCATCGAGAGCGAAATAATCGGGGCGACGAACGACAGCGCATTCAACCCAAAACACCACTTCTCGCCGAGTTTGGCCAGCGTAATTCCGGCCAAAGCGGGACCGACAGTCACTGCGAGATTGAACTGGATCGAGTTCAGCGCAATCGCGTTGGGCATATCTTCGCGTTCAACCAGCGTCGGTATAAGCGCTTGATAGGCAGGGCCGCCGAAGGCCTGCGCCAATCCAGAGATGAATGAAAGACAAAGAATCGGCCAGACGTGAGTCAGGCCCAAAGCTACGAGAACCGTCAGGATGCCTGCGCTCGTCATCTGTATGTATTGCGAAACGATCAGAATCTTGCGGCGCTCGGTGCGGTCGGCGACAACCCCTCCGATGAGAGAGAAAAGAAAGATCGGCAGGCCGGCAAGGAATTGGTCGAGGCCCAACAGAAATGACGAGTGGCTGAGGCGGTAGATGAGCCAGCCTTGGGCCACGATCTGCATCCAGGTCCCGATCGAGGACGTGCACGCGCCGATCCACATGAGGCGGAAATCGCGATAGTGAAATGCTTTGAAGACTTGGCGCAGAGTCGGTATAGCCATTGGTCGAACGGTTTGGCGTAAGCAGTCTATCTTCGCACGATCTCGCGATCGACGACATTCCGCCGCGCTGCGCGAATTCGCGACAAAGCACCGCGTGACGCCCCAGGCGCTTTACCTTTGACGGCCCTGGAGCTTGTCTGGGTTCGATTTATTTCCGGGTGAGACCTGCGTCCTGCCTTGTGCCTCCGCGAGCTGTCAACGCCATGGACTGAGTCATAGGCGCTTCCTCAACATCGCAGATGGCGCCGGTTTCGTCGGCCGCCCGGGAAATTGAGTAATCTGCGGAGATCTGCAGTCGACCCCACCAATCGCCCCGAAAAACCCGAATGTTCTCGTACTTGTTTGCGATGATCATTCCAGAGCAAGCGAGGCGCGACTTCCTTTTGCGGCAACGGATCACGAAGTTCGAGTTGCGATGGCCGGGTGCAAGGAGCGAGCGAGATTCTGGTCAATCATTTCGTTCGGGCAACTTGGAATTCAGCTTAGTCTCCAACTCTTTTGCCTCGTCGCCATCGGAAAGGTGGCTGAGGTCGTGGAGATTTTTGCCACGGCCCTTGCTCTCAACGTCGGCCGAGACTCCAATGTACCGATAGAATTCGCGTTGCGCCGCCGAGATCTTCATCCCGAGATTTCGCAGTAAACTCATGCTTCGATGCTAGTCCTAGGAATAGCCGGCTGTGCCGTTACGGAGCGGTAAGTTCAATCCCCTCGTGAGCGATTTCGAGCTCCTCGATGGCGATCTCGTTACTTTTCGCGTTGAGGTGAGGACCTTCCCACTTGCATGGCCAGCCCTGGACGAAGTTCCAGCGCAGGACTGGGTTGCGAGCCGCGTCGAGAAGGATGATGGATCCCGCCGCGCGCTGAACATTTCCCTTCGCCACATTGCTGAACCAATTCCAGAGGGCGAGATCCTGAGTGAGACCTCGTTTGAGGACGATGTTGGAATATTTCCTAAGGCCGGCGAGCTTGCGCACCGTTATCGGGTCCCCGCCCTCGCGATACTCGATCACATTGATTTCGGCAGTCAGACCCGACACTTCGGAAAATCCAGCCTTCACAATCCCGTCGATCTCGACCAGAAAATTGAAATTGCCGTAAGGATCATTGCGCGGGTTCGTCATGGTCGCCTCCTGGAGACGAAATGTAGCCGAGGTCTCTGTAGATGTCGAGGTTGTGGGTGATGCGCTCGCGAAACTTCTTTCCGTCGCGATCGGCGTAAGTGATCGTGATGTTGTACCGGGTGGGGCGGCCCTGCTGGAACCATGCTGAGATCGGATCGACGAACTGAGTAAACTCCTTGCCCGGGGGGACAAACTCCACGCAGCGGAAGACTTGGAGATCGGAGATCGTCTTTTCCCCACCGAGCCCGAGAAGCGGCTTGTCGAACTTCGTCGAAACACTGTAAGCACTGCGCTCGCCGATGTTCTTGAGACTGATGAAGAGCAGACCTTGATCGCAGTGAAAGTCGATGATCACGTCGGGTCGTGGCGCATTACTTGCCGGTCGTGAGCGGGCGGCTGGCATGGCCAGCGATGTTACGACGGAGTTGGGTAACGGCACAACTTGTCGGAAGGGCATGCGCTTGCAAAGATGGCAAGTTCAGTCAACCAACACGGGGGCCGACTCTTGTTCGTCTACTGTTCTTGTGCAGGAATCTGGACCGGAACTGATTCGATCGATGGAGTAGAAGCGGACTTGACCTTCTCCCGCAAACAGGCGCGAAGCTTGGCGAACCCTCCCCAGGCCTGAAAATTGCGTTGAGAATTCAAGGCGATTTCCGCCAATCGGCGAGGCTTGCCGTTTCCCGAGCCCGGATAAATCACGTAGGCTACGCCGTTATCGATTCCGCCCGTGCGGGGATTCGAATTGATATGCAGAGCTTTCGCAAGAGCGATGGAACCTTCTCCCATGTCAAGGTCCGATGAACTTTGGTCGGCGACGATCGCTCCAGCGACTCGGCCGTTGCGCAGATTGATAACCGTTACAAAGTCCCCAAGCCTGGCGTGTTTGAAACCTATCGGCGGAAGGACGACATACGGAATGCGTGCAGCATCGACAAACCGGTGCGGGTTGCGTTCGCTTCGGATCGAGGCATCGAATAGCGAGGTCATCGACACGTAGTATCCGGGAGCGGGATCGCTGTTGCGTTGTACGACCGGGCGTCCGCTCGCGTTGCCCGTGTTTGTCGCCAACGCCCACCAATGGCCGGGACGGCCTGCGTGTTCGATGCTGTCGAGTCCTAAGCGATTGTTGGGGTGATAGGCACGGAATGCGCCGTCGGCGTCAACCGCCATACCGGCTTCGTAGTAGAAGGCATCTGTGTCACCGGAAGCGCACGACCACGCCACGGTGGAATGATGCTTGAAGAGCTTGAACTTCAGCGGAGTCTTCGCGAGCGTGGGCTGCAGACCGTCCTGCGAACGGCTGGACGCGGTTAGCACGAGAATGATTAAGAACGATCTCAGTCCCATTCAGATTCTGTGCGGTTCTTCCCCAAAGCGTTGTGGCTTAAGTGTAGCCGCCACTCTCGCCGCTGGTTGATGACCAGTGCTGCTATTGTACCGAGGCAAACGCTCGCCGCGAGAGCACGGAAGTGTTCCGACTGGTTGTTTTCTTTGGTCCCGAGAGCGGAGGACTATGATAGGCGGTTCGAACGGAGGCGGCCATGGCAGACTTGCAGGCTCAGTTTGCGCAGGCACAAAAGGATGTGAATGAATTGGCGGAGCGTCCCGATAACGACACTCTGCTCAAGCTTTATGCGTTGTACAAGCAGGCGATCGATGGAGATGCAACCGGAGAGCGCCCCGGAGGTTTTGATTTCGTGCGCCGCGCGAAGTTCGATGCGTGGAGCGCGATGAAGGGGGCGTCGGCCGAGGATTCGATGCGGCAATACGTGGAGCTGGTGCAGTCATTGCGGAAATGATCTGCGGAAGTGTTGCTCGACCTCGGCGCAACGGTGCGTACTGAGGAAGTACCCGTATAATCTGGCTTTGGACTTCTTATGATTCAGACCTTATTCGGCAGTCTTGAGCAGGAGAAGGAGAAGAAAACAGGGTTCTTCGACCGCATGAAGCAAGCGGTCACGCGGACGCGCGAGAATCTGGCGGAGCGCATCGACGACATTGTTTCGATCGGCAAGGAGATTGATCGGAACACGCTGGATGACCTCGAGGCAACGCTGATTTCTGCCGATCTGGGAACGTCGACGACGCAAGAAGTCTTGAAGAAGCTTCGCGACAAGGCTGACCGGAAGCAGATCAAGGATGTCGAAGAACTAAAGCGGCTGTTGAAAGAAGAACTGCTCGCGATCTTGGCCGCGGCCAACGCCCGCCCGGTGAACAAGGTCGACGCTGGCCCTGAGGTCATTCTGGTCGTCGGAGTGAATGGCACCGGAAAAACCACGACGATTGGGAAACTTTCTCAAGTATTTCGCTCGCAGGGAAAGAACGTTTTGCTCTGCGCGGCAGACACGTTTCGCGCTGCCGCGATTGAGCAGCTTGAGATCTGGGGACAGCGAACTGGCACCGAAGTGATCAAAACCAAGGCCGGGGGCGATCCTGCGGCAGTGTTGTTTGACGCCCTGCAGGCAGCCGTCGCGCGCAAGGTCGACTATGTCGTCGTGGATACCGCCGGGCGATTGCATACAAAGACGTCTTTGATGGCGGAACTCGACAAGATGCGGCGGACGGCGCAAAGGATTGTGGCGGGTTCTCCCCATGAGGTTCTGCTTGTGATGGACGCGACTACGGGGCAAAATGGGCTGCAGCAGGCGCGGCTATTCACCGAGTCGGCAGGGGTCACGGGAATTGTCCTGACGAAGTTGGATGGCACTGCCAAGGGCGGAGTGGTCGTTGCAATTTCGCGCGAACTAGGGCTCCCCGTGCGCTATGTCGGCGTGGGCGAGAAAGCAGGCGACCTGCTCCCGTTTGATCCTAAGGAATTTGTGGATTCCTTATTTGAGTAAAACGTTGAGGGGTTGCTATGCGGGATGCAGAACCGAAACGATCGCGATTTCGGGCTCTTGTTGACTTCTTGAAGCGGTTGATGGGGAAGAAGCCCGCGGCTCCGGGAGATCCCCATGCGTACGTGATGGCTCCAGTACGGCGCGGCCCCAAAGGACGGAGCGGCGCGGCCGTGGCTGAGATTGAAGATGATTCGTTCGAGAGCTTTCCGCCGCGTAGATAAGTTCCCTGATAGATTCACTCCTTGAATGACGCAGCACTCCGCTGACGAACAGCATCTTCATCGGGCAATGGAACTCGCACGCGAAGGCCTCGGGCTTGCGTCCCCAAACCCCCATGTTGGCGCCGTCATCGTCGACACCCACGGCGAGACCGTCGGCAGCGGCACTTACACCTATGCCGGCGTGAAGCATGCCGAGATTCTTGCGCTCGAGCAGGCCGGTTCGAAAGCTCGCGGCGGAACCCTGTACATCAACCTGGAACCGCATGCCCATCAGGGGAAGACGCCTCCCTGTACCGATGCGCTGATCAAGGCGGGAATCCATCGGGTTGTCGCCGCAATGCCCGATCCGAATCCGAAGGTCAGCGGACGCGGCTTCGAGCAACTCCGTGCGGCTGGGATTCTTGTTGAAATCGGACGCCTTGAAAACGAAGCCCGGAAATTGAATGAAGCCTTTGCTCGCTATATTCGTCATGCAACACCGCTCGTAACGTTAAAGGCGGCTATGACGCTGGATGGGAAGATTGCACCTCCGCCCACTGAGGCAATCGAGCGCGCGGAAGGTATGCCGGCAGGCGGTTGGGTCACAAGCGAAGTTGCGCGTTCGCATGTGCAGGAGTTGCGCCATCAGCATGACGCGCTGCTGGTAGGAGCGGGAACGATTCTGGCAGACAATCCGTTGCTGACGGACCGGAGCGGGCGGCCAAGAAGGCGGCCTCTCCTACGCGTCATTCTCGATTCGCGGTTGCGTCTTCCATTGGATTCTCGGCTTGCGCGCGATGTGGCTTCGCTACGGCACAACGATGTGCTGGTGTTCTGCACGTCGGGCAACACGGAAAAGCAGGCCGCACTCGAAGCGCTCGGGATTCGAATCGAAAAAGTCCCGTTGCTTGAGATGGATGGAAGGCCGGACCTGGCGGCGATCTTGCGGCGTCTCGGCCAGTTAGAAATCACGAGCCTTATGATCGAGGGTGGAGCAACGGTGAATTGGGCAGCGCTGGCGGCCGGAGTCGTCGACAAGGTTTTTCTCTATTACGCCCCGAAGATTCTGGCGGGCACGGGATCGATTCCTTTCGCGGCCGGTGCGGGCTTCCGGCATATGAGTCAGGCAGCGCAAGTGAAGCGGATCCATTTGCATCGCTTCGGAGAAGACTTTGCGGTCGAAGGATATTTGCGCGATCCGTATGGAGAATAACGTTCACCACGGAGATTCGGAGGCCCAGAGAAAGTCTAATCAGACCACGCGACAAGGTCCTCATTTAGGCTTCGTCTTTCTCTGTGTCTCAGTGCCTCCGTGGTGAATTAAGATTCTCTGTTCATTTTGGAGGAATGCATGTTTACCGGCATTGTCGAAGAAGTTGGGAAGATTACTCGAATTGAGCAGCGAGGAGAAAATCGGCGGATCACGATTGCAGCCGAGAATACGCCGAAAGAACTCGGCACCGGCCACAGCGTTTCGGTGAGTGGAGTTTGTTTGACCGCGCTCGATATCAAGCCCGGCTCGTTCTGCGCGGATCTTGCGCCTGAGACCTGGGTTCGGACTTCTTTCTCGAGAATTCATGAAGGCGCACTGGTCAATCTTGAATTGCCGATGAAGGCCGACGGGCGTTTTGGCGGCCACATCGTGCAAGGGCACGTTGACGGCGTCGGCAAGCTGACCAGCTTTGAGCGAATCGCGGACTCCGAGAACTGGTGGCTCGAAATCGGGTTGCCCGAGGAAATTGAGAAGTACACGGTTTACAAAGGCTCGATCTCGATCGAAGGAATCAGCCTCACGGTCGCGAAGCTGGCGCGGAGTCGCTGCACCATAGCGATCATTCCTCACACTGTGGAGAAGACGAATCTGCATTCCCTGAAAGCGGGAGACCCCGTGAATCTGGAGGCGGACCTCATCGCGAAGTACGTGGAGAAAATGATGAAGGGCGATTCCGCGGATTCCCTCTCGATCGAGGAGTTAGTGGAACAGGGCTTCTAGAGGATACTGGATGCATCGGTCGCGAAACAGCGGGTTGCTCTTTGCGTTGTTGGCGCTCGCCGTTGCTGCTTTCTTTCTTCACTTTCTGCGCAGACCAAACCAATCACCCAAGACGAACTCGGCAAATGGCTCAACAAGAATTACGACTGTCCCGCGGACGCTGAGCCTTATTTCTCGCGACTGGACTACTACGACTTCAAGGGCGACGGTAATCAGGAAGCGATCGTAGTCGCGGGAACTTGTGAGACAGGTACGGCAGGTCCGGATGTGCACTCGGTTATCGGTCGCGATGAATCTGGCGAGTTGGTCGAATTGAAGATGCAGGAGCCCGATAACAGCGCCTACGACGGCCTTTTTGGAAACCGGAACTCCGATCTCTCCGTGAAAGATGGCCTGCTGGTTTCGACTTTTAGCGATGACCGAGACCGCTCGCCATTGGTCATCACGTACAAGTGGAATGGGAAAGAATTCGCCATCGTTTCGATCAAGAAGACAGGCGTCTTTAAGACCAGCTACGATTGCACGAAGGCTGACAGCGAAGTGGAAAAGGCGATTTGCCACGTCGAAGAGCTCGCTAAGCTGGATGTACAACTTGGAGCGGCTTACAAGTCACTTCTTACCAAATTGTCGGCTGCCGAACGAACCTCACTAAGAAGCGAGCAACGAGAGTGGCTGGAAAAACGAGACAAGGAATGCACCATCTACAAAGGATGGGTCGAATGCCTGAGCGACTACTATGAAAAACGGATCGATGACTTGAAGAAGCGGTCGCCTTCGGGAACGGGCGCTGCAAGGAATTGATCCACGGTCGCCGGAATGGCCTGGGAGATAGAGGGTTGACCGGAATGGGGTTAGACTTGGGAGTGATCCGTCGCCATAAGCGGATGTGTGGAGGGTGATACGTATGGCGCTCTTCTCGTTGAGTGTGGTCCGCGGGTCGATCTCTCAGTCCGTGATCTTTGTGTCCTGTGTGATCGGCGCGATGGTTTTCGCGCCCCTGGCATCCGCGCAGCATCCTGCCGCGCGGCCGGCAGGACCGGGCGCCCGTATGGCTCCTCCTCCGATTATGCATACGCCCGTCTATCGTGCTCCAGTTTCTGCGTCTCCAGCCTTGCGAGCGCCCATTTATGCGCCACACTTCGCGACGTGGCGCGGCGACGCGATCGTGGTTCGTCCGCCGCGTCGTCCGATACGCCCGTTTCCTCCCGTGTTCATCCTTTACACATATCCCTTCGGTCTTGAGCCCGCGTTTTCGAGATACGACTCCTGCTGGTGGGAGGGCTGCGATTTCTTGTGGACCCTCAGTTACAGTTCTATTCCCTTTTACGAGTATGCCCCGCCGAGTTCCCCACCGAACCACGTAGCGCCGTATGAACCTCCTGTTTACGGCGAGGAGGGCGAGGATCTGCCAGAGCTTTACTTGAAAGACGGATCGGTTCTCAGCGTGACCGACTACTGGGTGGCCGACGAGCAGCTTCACTTCACGATGATCGAGACGGAAGGCGCGAAGCCCGTCGAGCATACGCTCCCGTTCGAAGCGCTTGATCTGCAGAAGACCATCGACGTCAACACGCGGCGAGGATTTCACTTCATGTTGCGCAATGAGCCCTTCGAGCAGTACGTGAGAGACCATCCGGACGCACCACCGTCAAAGTGATTCACCCGAGAGATGTTCCTAACTAACGCGGCCCTGAAATGCCTCTGCCTGTCACAAGGTAGATCGCGAAGCTTCCCAGCCAGTGTCCGCCTTCGTAATGCTCTCCAGTCACAGCCGCCAATCCTGCGCGCTCGTGCGCTTCAGCAGCTGAAACGATCACTGGCAGGCGTTTGTCGGTTTTCTGGAGACTTGCGGCGATTCCCTTCAGCATCCAGGCACGGCTCAGGTTGAGTCCATCCAAATGTGCGAGTTTCGGGTCGCTGGGATCAGGTGACTTTACCGGCTGAAGCCATGCGCGTGATGCTGCAATTTGCGGCAAAAACGTTCTAAGCCACGCCGCAAACTCCTGGCCAGTCAGAACACGGCGCATCAGGTCCGCCTCCCCAAGGCATGGAGAAAGGAAATCCTCGCCGGAAGGCTCGTATTCGAGCGGGCAATTCTTGTCGTGGAGATAGAACTGACGCGCCTTCGAGAGGAGTAAATCCACAAACTCCTGATTCTGCGCAGGCCCATTCTGCACAGGCCGCGCGTAGTCGAGGATGAGGCCGAGCGCAAACGCCGTCTGATCGTGCTCTCCGATGCGCACCGGGTTCGAGAGCTTGGGCAGCCACGCCTTCAGCCGGTCGAGCACCACACTCTCCAGGGGATGAAGGTTGGCAGCCATCTCCTTGGCTTGCGGATCATCCCATTCGTGCAGTTCGGACGCGAGTTGCAGGAGCCACGCGAGACCATACGGACGCTCGAAGCTGGCGCGTCCTTGACCCTGGAGATATGCCGCCTCCTGAGCCAGGCTTTCTGCCGTAAGACTCTGCCGCAGAGCATCGCGAGCAGCCGCCACGAAAGCTGCGTCGGGAAAAGTTCTTACCAGCCGAACCAAAAGCCAATGCCCGTGCACAGAGGAATGCCAGTCGTAACATCCGTAGAACACGGGCGTGAGTTTGCGCGGCGGAGCCACATCGGCATCGCTGTTCAGCGTGTGGCTGATGTGGTTGGGAAACTCTTTGTGGACGCAGGCGAGGGCAAGATTAGCGAATCGCTCGGCAGCTTTGGCGTCGAACATCGACGTGGAATGGACCTGCGCGGTGACTTCGTTGGTGCCACAGAGCAGGAGGAGAAGACAGAGTGTACGGATCATTCCAGATAATGTAAACGAGTTGCTTGCTCAACGATTGATAGATACGGGTGGTAGATCAGTTTAATTTCCGAGTCCCAACAGGCGTCATCCCGAACGCCCGCGCTTTTACCAGCGGGCGGAGGGATCACCCGTGGCACACATCATCGCAGCGGACGATACGATCGCATTCAAACTGAGCCACGGCGCAGATCCGCGACGTTAGCGGTCTAAGCTTCCAATTTTAGCTCGTCGAGTTCCAGGAACTCCTGGATGATCGGCTCCGAGCTTTTCTCCATCTCGGAATAGGGCCCGAAGAAGATCGCCTTCGCTTCGTGCAGGAACACGACGCGTTCGGCAAGTTTTTTCGCCAGGCGCATGTCGTGAGTGACGACAATGCTGGTGAGATTGAGCTGAATCTTGAGGCGCTTGATCAGGTCGCCCAACAACTGCGCCATCAGCGGGTCCACCATCGTGGTCGGCTCGTCGTACAGGACGCATTCGGGCCGGGCCGCGAGCGCGCGCGCGATTGCGACCGACCGTTTCATGCCAGTGGATAAGTCGGAGGGAAGAAGATCGCGCATCTGCTGGACTCCAACCATCTGGAGGAGCCCGTCGACAATCTGGTAAATCTGGTCTTCATTGAGTTCCCGCGATTCGCGCAGAGGAAACGCTACGTTTTCTCCAACGGTGAGGGAGTCGAACAGCGCTCCATTCTGAAACACCATCGTGACTTTCTTGCGAATCAGCTCGAGCTGCTCTTCGGTGTAATCGGTGATGTCCTCACCAGCTACTATGACGCGGCCGGAATCGGGCTTGAGAAATCCCATGATGTGGTGGAGCGAAACCGATTTGCCCACGCCCGAGCGTCCGAGGATGCAGACCGTCTCGCCAGGCAGAACATCGAAGCTGACGTGGTCGAGGACCACGTTCTCGCCAAAGGCCTTCGAAACATCACGAAATTCGATGTAGGGCGGCATGGAAAGCAGACGCTCGATTACAGTTCTCAGCGATTGGCTGAAACCGGATGGCTGAATTCCTCTCAACCTTATCAGATTTGTGGAATGGGCTTTGCGCGCGGGATCCAGCAGAAAGCGTTAGGGCGCGAGGATCAGGTTACCGCTTGGGCCTGCAGTTGATGGATGGTGGCCTCAACTAACGGGTCGATGGCAGCTGCGACGCACGACGATAACTCCGACGACCAGTCCGTGCTTTCGGGCTGCACACCGAGCAGTGTGACCTGCGGTTCCCGCTCGGCAAGCATGCGCAACGCCACCAGCAGATCCGATACTCCCAGTTGATGGACGTTGCTGTTTCCGGGCAACGTTTTCAGTTCTTCGCCTGATATCCGCACTAATGTTCCGGGCTTCTCACCGACATCCATGGCGTCGATCACGATCAGGCGATCGCAATCCCAGACATAGGAAAGCAATTCCAGTCCCAGCGTTCCGCCTTCCACCAGTGATACATCCGCTGGGAGTCGCCGGTCCGCGCGTAAGCGTTTGATCGCCTCCGGTCCCGCTCCGTCATCGCCATGCAATATGTTGCCGAGACCGAGCACTACCGTCCTGGACGATGCAGCATTCATCTATTTCGGCGGCAGCTTCGCGTCTTCTTCTAGTTCGTGTCTGGGAACGAATTTGTATCCAGTGAAGATGCTTTCGATGAGCCCGTTGCGTTCTTCCCACGAAACCAGGACTGCACTGTAGACATGGTGAATCACGAAGGCGAAAAACGCGAACATGATGCAGAAATGCATCAGCCGCAAGTGCTGGATGTCGATCACCCCGGGAATCCAGCGAAAGAGCCATCCCAGCATCCAGGTCCCGCGGACCCAGGTGTAAAGCGTTAGCCCGGTAATGATCTCGATAAGCATAAGCGTGAACATGAAAAGATAGGTGACCGCGGCCAGCGCATTGTGACCCACATGATGCACCAGATCTTTCCGCAAGAAGCTGTAGTAGGCCACCATGTTCCCCATACCTCGCCACTGGCGCTTTTTGATGGGCCAGAATGATCGCCAACTCGACCAGTCATTGCCCACAAAAAACCAGTACATCCGCAAGAGAAACGCACTGATGAACACCGAACCAGCCACCAGATGAATGAACCGCATCTTCGCCATCAGGAAAGTAGTGTCGCTCTTCGCTACAATGAACGGATTGTGCATGTAGTAGCCGGTGAACGAGAGCACGGCAATCGGCAGCACAATGAACCAGTGCGAAACCCGCACCGGCAACTCCCAGACATAGGTGCGTACCGGCAATGTGGTTGGATATGGCCGATGCGCTTCGCTCCACGCATGCTGTCCTGGCGCTAACGAGCCCATGGCGTGCCTCCTTTCGCGGTAACGTTGCTGCCCTGCCTCAGATCACCTGCACCTTGGAGTACTTTCTGCCGCGACCATCGACTACATGGACCGCGCATGCCAAACAGGGATCAAACGAATGCACCGTCCGGAGAATCTCGACCGGTCGCTCGGGATCGGCGATCGGCGTCTTCAACAAGGCCGCTTCGTACGCGCCGCGCTGCCCCTTGGCGTCGCGCGGGCCAGCATTCCAAGTGGTCGGCACAACACACTGATAGTTCTGGATCTTCTTGTCTTCGATTTGCACCCAATGTCCCAGCGATCCCCGCGGCGCTTCGTGGAATCCCCATCCCTGCGCCTGTTTCGGCCAAGTGTCAGGATCCCACTTCTCGCCGTTGTGAATGCGCAGGTCGCCGTGCCCGAGCTTGTCGCCAAGCTCAGCCACCCACTTGCTGACTTGCGTCGCCATGACCTTGGCCTCAATCGCGCGCGCCGCGATGCGTCCTAAAGTGGAGAACAGTGCTGTCGCCGGCGCATTCAATTTCGCAAGAACCGCGTCCACAACGGGCTTTACGTCTGGATGCCCCGAGGCATACGCGACAAGCATGCGAGATAGTGGTCCGACTTCCATCGGGCAGTCCTGATATCGCGGTGCCTTCAACCACGAATACTTCTGCTCGACATTCAGATGCTCGAATGGCGGCTTGGGCCCCGTGTACTTCGGCATCGTTTCTCCCTTGTACGGATTCTTGCTGTTCTGGTCCCCGTCGCCATACTCGTACCAGGAGTGCGTGACATACTCCGACACGTTGGCAGGATCGACTCGGTGAACTTTCGACAGGTCATGCCCAAAGATGGCGCCGCGCTGCAGGTAGAACCGGGCGGGATCTTTCACACCTCCCTGCGGATAGTCGCCGTAAGAGAGGAAGTTGCCGAGCCCTTCACCATGACCGAACCAGTCGCGATAAAAACTGGCGACTGCCAACACATCGGGGACGTAGACTTCATCCACGAATTGCTGCGCCTTGCTGGCTAACTCGGTCAAGAAAGTAATCCGCTCCGGGTTGATGGTTGCACCCGGCTCGTTCGGGTCCATGGAAGTGGACATGCCGCCGACGAGATAGGTTTGCAGGTGCGGATTCTTCCCGCCGAGTACAGCGTGGATGCGGATGTAGTCCTTCTGGAACTCGAGCGCCTCGATGTAGTGCGCCACGGCGAGCAGGTTCGCCTCGGGCGGCAAGTGATACGCAGGGTGGCCCCAGTATCCACTGCTGAACAAGCTGAGCTGCTTACTTTCGACCAGCGTCTTCACCTTGTCTTGAATTCCCTTGAAGTAGTTCTTGCTCGACTTGGGCCAGGCGGAAATCGACTCCGCAAGTTGCGAGGTCTTAGCCGGATCCGCTTTGAGTGCGAGGGTTACATCGACCCAATCCAGCGCATGCAGGTGATAAAAGTGAATCACATGGTCCTGCACATATTGGCTCGCACCGATGATATTGCGGATTAGATTCGCATTCTCGGGCACTTCGATGCCGAGCGCGTCTTCGACTGCGCGGACGGAAGTCAGCGCATGCACCGTCGTGCAGACTCCGCAAATGCGCTGCGTCCAGACCCACGCCTCCCGTGGATCGCGGCCTCGCAGGATCAACTCGATGCCGCGAAACATAGTTCCCGAGCTCCAGGCATCGGTGACCGCGCCGCCGTTGACTTCGGCTTCAATGCGCAAATGGCCTTCAATACGAGTCACTGGATCGACTACGATGCGTGCCATACGCTCCTCCTCTGCCTGTGGTTAAACTTTCTCGGGCCCAGGTGTCGTGCGCAAGCGGTCGCGAACCGCGCTCGCGATGCCATGCACGACAGTTGCCCCTGCGACCGCCGCCGTGATGCCGATGCCGATCTTGCCGGCGCTGACATCGGCTCCAAATCCCGGCACGTTGGGGAGACGTTCGTAGAACGGGGATTTAGTCTCCCAGAAGTTGTATCCGCCGCATCCAACGCAGCCATGTCCGGCCTTTACCGGCCAACTGGTGCCATCGTTGAAGCGCACAGACGGGCAATTGAACGTGGCCTGTGGACCTTTGCACCCCATTTTGTAAAGGCACCATCCGCGCCGGTGTCCTTCGTCGCCCCACTCCTGCACGTAGCGGCCGGCGTCAAAATGAGCGCGCCGTTCACATTGATCGTGAATGATGCGTCCATAGGCGAAGAGTGGCCGGTTGTACTGATCGACTGCGGGCAGCTCGCCGAACGTGAGGTAGTGCACCAGGACTGCCGCCGTATTCGCCGGATTCTGGGGGCATCCGCCTAAGTTGATAACCTTGGCTTCCGGCACGGCTTCGGAAATTCCTACGGCGCCAGTTGGGTTCGGAGACGCTGCCACCAGCCCGCCATACCACGCGCAGGCGCCGGCCGCAATCGTCGCCGCTGCATTCGTGCAAACCTCTTTTGCGATGGACAGCGCAGTCTTGCCTGCGATTGTGCAGTACACTCCGTCGTCCGCCAAGGGAATGGCTCCCTCCACCACCGCCAGGTACTTTCCCTTCTCTTCTTTGACGACACGCTGCAAAGCCGCCTCGGCTTGGTGGCCAGCCCCGGCCATGACGATTTCGTGGTACTCCCACGAAAGCAGATCGAGAACGACTTCCAGCACCGAAGGATGGCTCGAGCGCAGGATCGCTTCCGAGTTGCCGGCGCAATCCTGGAACTGCAGCCAAACCAGTACCGGCTTCTTCGTTTTTTCCAGCGCGGAAGCAACCTGGGC
>Ga0335078_10007793_pt1 | contig 15895 bp, 12 predicted proteins | sample Lox_Sample_32_FD_206711 | JGI IMG/M metagenome (GOLD analysis project Ga0335078, IMG submission 206711) | Soil microbial communities from Loxahatchee National Wildlife Refuge, Florida, United States - Lox_Sample_3.2 | ecosystem: Environmental > Terrestrial > Soil > Wetlands | place: USA...
GCCCCTGCGGCCCAACAGACCCCGGAGAGCGGGCCGGTCATTGCGGAGACTGCAGCCGTTGCGCCGCCGCCTCCGGTCGCGACTGTCGCGCCGGCGGCGCCGGAGACGATAGCGCAGGCCCCTGCGGCCCAACAGACCCCGGAGAGCGGGCCGGTCATTGCGGAGACTGCAGCCGTTGCGCCGCCGCCTCCGGTCGCGATTGTCGGGCTGGCGGCGCCGGAGACGACAGCGCAGGCCCCTGCGGCCAAACAGATCACGGAGGGCGGCCCGGCCACTACGGAGACTGCAGCCGTCGCGCCGCCGCCTCCGGTCGCGAACGCGTTGGCCGCCGTCGAGCCCCCTGCGCCCGCGGTGGAGCCGCCGACGCCCGAGGCTACCATCGCCAAGCCCGCAAATCCGGCGAAGAAGCGGAAAAAGGCGCGATCCGATCTGGGGGCGTTCATTGGAAAACTGGCTGGCGGCGTCACGGCGGCGCTCAGGCATGTTTCCAGTTCCTTGACACCCCGCTGATGGCTGGTCGGCGATCAATTCAATGAGCGCCGCAACATCCAAAAAGAGATCCTCAAACAGGATCGCGTTCCGCGGCGTGGCGTAGCCTTACCAGCGTGATCTCCGCGTTCGCCTTGCAGATCCGGATTGGTTAGGCGGCCCGGGCGGCAGCCCGACGACGGAACCATCGCTCGAGAGCGCGGTTTCCAGCGGCATGTAGCGGCTGCGCTGCACCGCGCGTTCGTCGTTTTGTTCGGTCCTGCGCTCAGGCGGCGCGCTATTCGGCGCCGCGCGCGACCGGGGAATGTCACAGGCGTAACGGCGAAAATGATGCTAAGTGGGATAGGCTCGCGCCTTACCGTTAGGCCCCGCGCTCAGATCTCGGGCTGGCGCGGGCGCGAAAATTAGGGGATCACTATCGCCGCGGAATAGGGTTTGGAGCTCATCGCCCGAAGCTGCGCCTCGTTCGATATTGCTTGGAAAGCGCGGCCGTCGCTTACCTTTTTGATTGGGGAAGTCGGATGCTGGAAGCGGATCCCTCGAGCCGGCCGAAGCTCGAAGCCGACATCGGCAAGGCCAAGGCTTTCTTGGCGACCCTCGTCGTTGTCGCTTTCGCGATCGGCGGCTTTTTTCTCGTCGGCAGGTGGCGTCATGCGGACGCGCCGCAGCCGCCGCCGAAAAGCCGCTTCGCCTCGCTCTATCAGCGCTATGAAATGACGCCGCTTCCGCGCGAAGCGGAAGACGGAGCAAAGGTCGCCGAAAAGCTGGCCATGCTCACGCGCGAGCCCTGCAACAAGACCAGCATCTATCATGCCAGCACGACGCTCGCGGGCGAGGCCCGCAGCCGAGAGGCCATCGCGCTGCTCGATGGCTTCGCCGGCCATTGCCCGAACGCGGTGGGCGAGATCGTCTATGCCGGGGACCTTCTTTACAATCTCACCGACTATCAAGCGGCGCTGGCGCGGGCGGAGCGCGCGCTGCGCCTTGACCCGAACGCCAATCTCGCGACCTACCTTCGGGCGCGCGCTTTGAAGCAGCTCGGCCGCCACGAGGAGGCGCTCAACGCCTTCGCCGAGACCTTGCGCTCCTTCCCTGACCTCAAGAACACAAGGTCGGAGGTCTTCCTCAGCATGGCCTCGACTTTCGCCGCGCTCGGCAAGTTCTGCGAGGCGGTTTCACCGATACAGACCTATATCGCGATCGATCATGAGAAACGCGACAGCCCCTCTCTCCAAAAGCTCATCGCCGACTATTCGCAGAAAGGAAATTGCGGGCAGGCTTATGCGTCGGGCTCGGAGAGCTTCCCGCGCAAGGCCGAGGGTCCGATCAAGGTGAAGGCTGTCGTGAATGGCGTCGAGGGCTTGTTCATCGTGGACACCGGCGCAAGCTTCGTCTCCCTTACCCCTGCTTTCGCGACGCGCGCCAGGCTCACGCCTCTCCAAACGGAAAAGACGACGCTGTCCAGCGCCAACGGGTTGGTCAAGGCCGCGGTGACGCTCATTCCGGAGGTGAAGCTCGGTCGACTGCGCGCCGACGCCGTGCCCGGAGTCATCATGGAAAAACCGCTGCAACTGGGGGAAGACGGACGTTTCAGCGTCGTTTTCGGGGAAAAGGAGCTGAAGATCGCCGCCAAGCCGGCGAAGTGAGCCAGGCTCCGCTCACCTGACCCAAGGCGGCCGTTCATTCCCGGAACTGAGCAGGTCGCCGCCAAGCTGCGCTCCCGTGGAGCGCTCCGCGACAAAGCGCCGCCTTGTCGAAGGCGGTAAAGTACGGCGAAATTTACACCCGAAACGGAGCTAGTCGCGAGCTTATGCTAACTTCAGCGCGTCACTATTTCCGGACTCGCAGCCAGTAACTAAACGAATTGGAACAAAGCAATGACAAATAGGAAAGCATTCTTTGATATCATTCGAGCTAAAGTATTCCACGGCGTCATGCATCAGCGCCAGGTCGATGGCGTTAATTCGATCTTGGAGGCCTGGGATAAAGCTGTCCCGAACGCTGATGCGCGCTTTGTCGCTTATGCGCTTGCGACAGCGCATTGGGAAACGGCTGGGACTATGCAGCCGATTGAGGAATACGGCCGTGGATGCGGTCATCGCTACGGCGAGCCTGCTGGACCTTGTGGGAACTGTTACTATGGCCGTGGCTTTGTCCAGCTCACATGGCTTGAAAATTATCAAAGGGCCGAGGCAGAGCTTCACAAGCGCAGTGTGCTGAAGCCGGAGGAAAGCCTCGTCGAGAATCCTGAACTCGCGCTTCGCCCTGACGTGGCGGCGGCCATCATGATTCACGGGATGCTGGAAGGCTGGTTCACCGGCCACAAACTCGCCGACTTCTTCCACGGAGATTGTTCCGACTGGATCGAAGCGCGAACGATCATCAACGGCCACAATCGCGCGCGGCAGGTTGCTGGGGATGCGCTTCACTTCTACGCGGCGCTTCAGGCGCAGCGCAAGGCGCCGGCCGTCGAACCAGCTCCGGGTAAGCCAGAAGTTCTGAAGGACAGGAAAGCATTCTTCGATATTGTTCGAGATAAAATATTCCACGGGACAATGCGTCAGCGGCAGGTTGACGGCATGAACTCGATCCTGGAGGCCTGGGAAAAAGCCGCCCCGAACGCCGATCCGCGCTTTGTCGCCTATGCGCTTGCGACAGCGCATTGGGAAACGGCTGGGACAATGCAGCCGATTGAGGAATACGGCCATGGGTGCGGTCATCCCTACGGCGAGCCCGCTGGGCCCTGCGGGAACTGTTACTATGGCCGTGGCTTTATCCAGCTCACATGGCTTGAAAATTATGAGAAAGCCGAGACAGAGCTTCGCAAGCTCGGCGTCTTGGAGCCAGAGGAAAGCCTCGTCAAGAACCCTGAACTCGCGCTTCGCCCGGATGTAGCGGCGGCGATCATGATTCACGGGATGCTTGAGGGCTGGTTCACCGGCCGCAAGCTCGCCGACTTCTTCCACGCAGATTGTTCCGACTGGATCGATGCGCGGACGATCATCAACCGCCACGACCACGACGCGCAGATTGCTGGCGACGCGCTTCACTTCTACGCAGCGCTCGAGGCGCAGAGCAATGCGGCCGCCCTGCAGCCGACGGATAGGGTAGGATTCCACAAGTTCTACGTCATTGGCGACAGCATCGCCCACGGCACGGCTGCGGCGATGGAATGGCCAGGGAATTATCACGATGGACGCAGCTACGCCCTCGTCTGTCAATGCGAAATCCCGCAGGATATCGACGTTCTCGTGGTCTCGACGCTGACCAATCCGCAGCCCAAGGCCGACGATGACTGGGCGGCGCTTGAGCCCTCTCTCGTAAATATAAGAGGAAAGATCGACCCCAGAACACAGGTCGTGTGGATTCTGCCTAGCCCGAAATTCCCTAAGGAGCGCAAAATTATCGCCGACTTCGCGCAGAAGCATGGCGACAGGTCCGTTGGCTTCACTCCGGGGCGTGACGGCGTCCATCCGGCGTCATATAAGCGTCTTGCACATGACGTGCTGACAGTTCTGGCTCAATCTAACCTCGCAGGCGCAGCGTGAGCATCTCCCAGACAGCGCTCAACAAGCGCGGGATCGCGGGCCCCGGCGCGACTCACGCGCTGGCTCCAAGGCTCCGACTACGCTAGTCGGCGCCGATCGCTTGACCCATGTCGGGATGCGAAGATGCTAAGATCTTTGTATGTCTGATAAGCCTTCCTACGATTGCCGCGGTGACGCCTCCTCTCCTCAAGCCGCCAATTGGCTAAGCAGTTTGGAAAACGATTGACTTCGCTTGCGCAGCAGTTCTCCCGCGTCCAAATATCGTCATGAAGCGCGGCCATCCGCGCCGCCGGAACAACGGGTGAGAGGGCGATGCTCCGCCGTTCTCAGAATTGGGAAGACGGCCGACGCTTTGGTGGATGAATTGTATGAAGCCTATTGCTTGGAATTACGGGATTGCGGTTCTTGCTGTCATGGGCGCCACGGGCGTGACCCTCCTGGGCGGCGATTTCCTGGCGGATCGACCTTTCATCCCCTTTTTTATTGCGGTTCTGGTCGTTGTTGTCGCCTGCGGTTCGGGTCCTGGCCTGTTCGCCACCCTGCTCTCCCTCATCAGCGCGAAATATTTTTTCCTGCAATCACTTGAGATTAAGGCGCCAAGCAGCCTAACGAGAATGCTGCTTTTTACGATAATGGCGTTGGCTCTGTGTGTGGCGGCGGATTTGATTTCACGCAGAAGGCGCGCTCTGGCTGACGCAAGCCTGCGGGAGAGCGAGGCGCGTTACCGTTTACTTTATGAAACGAGTCGAGACGGGATCGCTACGGTCGACCTGTCGGGGCGCATCTTGGACGCCAATCCGGCCTTTCGATCGATGCTGGGCTATACGGCGAGCGAACTGCGGACCTTCACCTACAAAGATTTTACTCCCGCTCGATGGCGCGCCGACGAGGACGCGATCGTGCGGGATCGAATCCTCGCAAGAGGAGATTCTGGCGAATACGAAAAGGAATATATCCGTAGAGACGGTTCCGTCTTTCCCGTCAGCCTCAGAGCCTGGCCGGTGGTGGATGCGGGCGGCGAGGTCATCGGCATGCGCGCCTTCGTTCGTGACATCTCCGATCGTAAGCGCGCCGAGGAAGCGTTGCGCGAGGCTGATCGCAGGAAAGACGAGTTCATCGCAACCCTATCCCATGAGTTGCGCAATCCGCTCGCCGCTATCTGCAATGGTTTGAACGTGCTGCGCAAAGCGGGCCAGCAAGGCCCATCCGGGGCGCGACCATTGGAAATGATGGAGCGGCAGGTCCAGCATCTTGTGCGGCTCGTCGACGATTTGCTCGACGCTTCCCGTATCAGGCATGGCAAGATCGAGCTGCAAAAGGAGCGGCTCGACCTCGGCGTCCTCCTTAATCGCACCGTCGAGTCGTGCAAAGAACAGATCGATGCGGCCCAAGTCCCGGTTCGCCTCAATCTGCCGGAAGAGCCTGTGCTCATCGAAGCCGACCCGGTCCGACTCGCGCAGATCTTCAGCAATCTCCTCAACAACGCCGTCAAATATACCGATCCCGGCGGTTCTATTGAGGTCGCGATGCGGTCGGCGGTCGATGAAGCGGTCGTGAGCGTCGCCGACACGGGCATTGGCATACCGAGAGACGTGCTGCCGCATGTGTTCGATCTTTTCGCGCAGGTGAACCGCGCGCCGGACCGCGACAGCGGAGGTCTCGGGATCGGGCTCTCGCTCGTGCGCGGCCTCGTCGAACTGCATGGCGGCGCCGTCGAGGCGCACAGCGAAGGCGAGGGTCGCGGCAGTCGTTTTGTGGTGCGGCTGCCCTTGTCGGCGTCCATCGAGGCCAAGGCGGCGCCGCTCCCTACTCCCTTTACGAAAGTCTCTGCGCGGCGCGTGCTCGTCGTCGACGACACGCCGGACGTCGCCGACAGCTTTGCGTTGTTGCTCGAGCTTTTGGGCGCGCAGGTCAAAATCGCCTATAGCGGGGCGCAAGCTCTGAAGGCCTGCGCCGAGTTCGAGCCCGAGCTGGTCTTCCTCGACCTCAGCATGCCGCAGATGGACGGATTTGAAACGGCGCGACGATTGCGGGCGTCGCCGTCCGGTCGCGGCGTGAGCCTTATCGCCCTGACGGGCTGGGGCGAGGAGCGCACGCGCCAGCGGGCGAGGGAGGCTGGTTTCGACCGACATCTGACAAAGCCCGCCACGCTGTCGGAACTGCAAGCCCTGCTCCAATCAACGCGCGGCGACGACGGTCAAGAAACCTCGCTTCGCCATTAGGCGGCGGTTGGTCGAGCACGCCTATGGCGCGCGCCTGATCGTCAGCCGCACGCTGCCGCGGTTGTTGCCGTAGGCGGGCCAAGCATCGTTGGCGAAGCAATAGAGGTAGCCGCTCTGCTTGGGCGAGAAGTCCCGCAGGCTCTTTCCGATCTTGAACGTCTCGTGGGTCAAGGGATTGCCGTCCTTGTCCGTCCCCATGCCGTTCGCCAGGACGCCGACGAGCGCGAACCACTCGAAATCCTCGACGCGCTTGGTCCAGGCGAAATGCGCCTGCGGATTGCGCGCCGCCGCCTGAAACAGCTTCTCGACCTCGCCGAGCGCCGAGCCCGCCATCTGCGCCAGCTGGCCGAGGTGGAACTGCCCCTTCTCGGGCCCCTCGGCGTCGCAGGGGATGTCACCGTCTATCCACTGCCCCTCGGCCGTCAGGTCATATCGCGCGCCCTCTTCGAGATAGAACCCCGTCGCGTTCCAATGCTCGCGCGCATAGACGTCGATGAAGGCCGTCTCGCCTGGTTTCGGCGTGCGCGTCGGCCAATAGGGCGATTGCTCGATTGGCGGATTTTTCCAGCGGTCGAGCGCGGAGGCGTGAAAGGCGGTCGCGCCGTCGTAAAGCCGGGGCGCGCTGCGTGGCAGCGTCGGCAGCTTGCCCAAGACGCCGTCCTCGGATGTATGCAGCGCGCCTCTAGGATCGGGGCTGAGCTGATCGCGGATCTTGTCGCGGAAGGCGAGGCCTTGCGCCTCGGCCTCGTCCATCATCCACAAGAGCGCGCCGTCCGAAAGGCCGCATTGGGAATGTCCGCCGCCGACGTCGCCGTGAACGCCCGGGAACCAGATCTGCTTCGCGTCCGGGTGCTTTCCCGTGTCCGACCATAGCGTCGGGGTGAAGGTCTCACGACGCTCGTCCATCGCGACCGCATGCCGCGCGTGACGCACGCAATCGCTGAGCTTCGTGTCCTGGAAGCGGAAGGGCTGCAGCCAGTCCAAGAGCTTGAGCAGCGCGAAATTGCTCGGCACGCCGAGCGCGCCAACCGTGTCCCAAACGCCCAAGAAATGGATGGGCGTCGTCCCCTTGGAGTTTTCTCCCTTAGGCGTGTTGAAGAAATCGATGTCGCTGAGAGTCGCCGCGTCGGCGCCCTTTCGGTCCGCGTCGAGAATGCGATCGACACACTCCCAAATCTTCGCATCCGGCGCCTTCGCCGTCGCAAAATCCGCGAGGCCATAATCGCAGATCATGCCGGCGAGGTAGCGAGCGGTGTAAGCGCCGCGGCTGAAGCCGAAAATGAAGATCTTGTCGCCCGCGGCATATTCCTGCGCGAGCCAGCCATAGGCGCTCTTTATATTCTTATCGAGTCCCTCGCCGATCGTGCCGGCGAGGAAATGCTCGAAGATGTCGCCCTCGGCGCCGACGCCCGAGTGGTAATAGGTCTTCTGCGTGACGCCGCTTCCATCGGCTTGCGCGAGCGCGTTGTAAATTTTCACGACGTTGGTCGGACAGGGCAGGCCCTGATCGCGCTGGCCCGCAGTGTTCCAGGTGCCGTCGCAGCAGACGATGATGTTCGCCATTCTCCCCTCCAATATGAAATTCCGGATGAAGCTTGATCGAGCCAGGGTCCGCCGAATAGGGCCGGTTCGGATCCAAGGATCGTGGAAAATTTGGCGCCTCTGAGGCGCAGCGTGGGACCGCGGCCGGAGCGCAGTATCGCAGAGACGACCGACCTCGGCCAGCCTTCTGGCAAGGAAAATTATCTGTAATTTGCGCCGCTCGCGCGGTTTCGCTCGTCTCGAATGCGCGCAGGCTCTATGCCGTTGACGCCAAGAACGGTCGCCATGTCGTAGGCGCGCGCGTGAAGCTGGCGGCGCGCGATGAGACCTCTAGATTGGCGTCTGGCGGCCATCCGAATCGACCCGCCACGCCCCTTCTCCCTCAATTGCCGGAGCCTTCGAAACCGGGCATAGAGGCGCCATCGAAAACCGCGAGGGAGAAAAGGGGCCGATGGGTGGGCTGCTGCGCAAATTCCTGACTCAGTTCATCAAGGTCGGCGATCTCGAGGTCGAGACCGCGTCAGGCCAGAAATTCAAGGTCGGCGACGGCACGGGGCCCGCGGTCGCCGTGCGCTTCATGGACGCGGGGGCGGAGCTCGGCCTCCTGCTCGATCCCGAAAGCGCCTTCGGCGATCTCTTCACCGACGGACGGCTCGTCGTGACGAAGGGCTCGATCTTCGAGGCGCTGATGATCGGCACGCGCAACGTCAATTCGGCCGAGCCGCCGAAATGGATCGTCGCGGTCCAGCGCTTTCGCGCCGCGATGCGGCTCTTCATTCAGCGCAACACGCCGGCCATCGCCAAGAAGAACGCGGAAAGCCACTACGACATCGACGGGCGGATCTACGACCTCTTTCTCGACGCGGACAAGCAATATTCCTGCGCCTATTTCGAGCACGAGGGTCAAAGCTTAGAAGAGGCGCAGCGCGCCAAGAAGCGACATATCGCCGCAAAGCTCGGGATTGCGCCCGGCCAGAGCGTGCTCGACATCGGCTGCGGCTGGGGAGGCCTCGGCCTCTATCTCGCCGAAGCGTGCAGCGCCAAGGTCACCGGGATTACGCTCGCCAGCGAGCAGCTCGCCATTGCGCGCGAGCGCAGCGAGAAGGCCGGTCTTTCCGACAAAGCGAGATTCGAGCTCACCGATTATCGCCACATTGCGTCGCGCTTCGACCGGATCGTCTCGGTCGGCATGTTCGAACATGTCGGGCAGCCGCATTACGACGAATTCTTCCGACGCGTCGCCGAATTGCTCAACGACGACGGCGTGGCGCTGCTGCACACGATCGGCAATATCGGAGAGCCGGTCCCGACCAACGCCTGGGTCGTCAAAAACATTTTTCCGGGCGGCTATATTCCGAGCCTGTCAGAAATCGTGCCCGCGATCGAGCGCGCCGGGCTGATGATCTCCGACGTCGAGATTCTGCGCGTCCATTACGCCGAGACGCTGCGCTGCTGGCGCGAGCGCTTTCTGGCGCAGAGCGACGAGGCGAAAGCGATCATGGACGACCGTTTCTGCCGCATGTGGGAGTTTTATCTGGCGATCTCCGAGGCCTCCTTCCGGCTCGGGATCACCGTCATCTTCCAGATTCAGCTCGTGAAGAAGGTGGATGCGCTGCCGCTGACGCGCGATTACATCGGCGAGACGGAGAAGAATTTGCGCCAAAGCGAGAAGGCCGTGGTCGCCGCCTGACGCCTATCAGCCGCCGGCGACCTCATGCTGAGGAGGCTCCGCAGGAGCCGTCTCGAAGCGTGAGAGAATTTCCCTGTTTGACCATCCTTCGAGACGCCCGCTTCGCGGGCTCCTGGGGATGAGGCGCTGGCGTTTAACCCGGGCGGGGTCGGGCTTTATTTTCTCCGCCAAACCGCTTAACCAAAGAGCCGGCCTTCGCAAGCGCGACCGGGAAGCAGCGGACTTCCCGTGCTTACAGCAGTTTCCGCCGAAGTGGACTCCGGTTCGGCGCAGAAAACGCGTTAAAACAGCAATCTAAACCGGTTTTCGCCCGATTGGGATCGCAAAACCGGGTTATCGAAACGGAGAGAGACTTGACGGATAATCCTCAAGATAGAGAAAAGCTCGCCAACGAGATCATAGACGTCGTCGCCGCCGAAGGGATGATCGATCGCTCCAAGGTCACGCCGGACGCGACGATCGAGAGCTTGGACCTGAAGTCTGTCGACATCGTCATGATCCTCACGGCGCTCGAGGAAAAGTTCAACGTCTACATTCCAATGGACGGCACGCTGCAAGAGGCCAAGGACGTCAAAAGCCTGATCAACGCGATCGTCGATCTGATCATCAAGGAAAGGGAGAAAGCCTGAGATGACCGCCGCGACTGTGAGCGGCGGACGCGCGGCGAAGCGGCCGGGCGAAGCCTCAACGCGCGCCCGCGAGTTTCCGCGCGTCGTGATCTCCGGCATGGGCGCGGTCTCGGCGGCGGGTCTCGGAGTCGAGGCGCTCTGGCGAGCGGCGCGCGAAGGAAGCTCGCAGATTCGCGAGCTGACCTTGAAGCGGCCCTACGACGGGCGCATCAAGATCGCGGCGCAAGTTCCCAATTTCAACGCCGCCGATCACGTCGAAGACGCCCTTCTTCCGCTCTGCGATCCCTTCACGGCCTTCTCGATCGCCGCCGCGGATCAGGCGATGACGCATGCAGGCTTCGGACAGAAGGATCTCGCCGGCCCGCGCACGGCGCTCTTGCTTGGCACCGGCATCGGCGGCGCCGAAACCATCGACAACGGGCTCTTCACCTATTACCGCGAGTCGAGTCGCATGGACCCCTTGTCGATCCCGAAGCTCATCCCGAGCGCGGCGCCGACGACGCTCGGCATTCGCTTCTCGGTTCTGGGTCCGACCTTTTCCATTTGCAGCGCCTGCTCTTCGGCGACGCAGGCGATCGGCCTCGGATTGCAGATGATCCGCTTCGGACTGGTCGACAAGGCGATCGTCGGCGGGACCGAAGCTTGCGTGATCAATGGTCCGATGAAAGCCTGGGAAGCGCTGCGCGTCATGACGCCCGATCGATGCCGCCCCTTCTCGAAGGGCCGCAACGGCATGACGCTCGGCGAAGGCGCGGCGATGTTCATCCTGGAGACCGCCGAGTCGGCGAAGGCGCGCGGCCATCGTCCGCTCTGCGAGCTCAAGGGATATGGCACGACGAGCGACGCGAAAGACCCCGTGCGCCCTGATCTCGCCGGCGTCGCCAGCGCGATGGCGGCCGCGCTCGAGGACGCGCAGACGGCCCCTGAAGAGATCGACTATATCAATGCGCATGGCACGGCGACGCACGCCAACGACATCACCGAGTCGGAAGCCATTCTGAACGTCTTCGGCGCGGAGCGCGGCAAGAGGATTCCCGTCACCTCGACGAAACCGATCCACGGTCACGCGCTCGGCGCGAGCGGCGGCCTCGAGCTCGCCATCACGATCAACGCGATGCGCGACAGCATTATTCCGCCGACGATCAACTTCCTCGAGCCGGACGAGCGCTGCCCGGTCGACGCGGTGCCCAATGTCGCGCGGGAAGCGAAGATCCGCACGGCCATGTCCAACTCCTTCGCCTTCGGCGGCATCAACGCCGTGCTCGTGTTGAGAGCGCTGGACGATGACTTCTAAAGGCGTGTCGATCGACTTCGGTCCGCCGATGGAGGTCGCCGTCGACGCGGGGCTGGCGGCAAGCTTCGCGCGCGAGACGGGCGTCAGGCTCGATGGCGACGCCGCGCCCGTCGCCTATCCGGCCGTATGGCTGGCGCAGCCTCGGCTGCGCGATCGCGTCGCGCAAATCTGCGCCGAGGCCGACGCTCTGCCGGTGCATGAGTCGCAGCGCTTCGCCTATGCGGCGCCGCTGCGCGTTGGTCTTCGCTATCTCCTCTCCGTCGCCGCAAGGCGCGAAGCCGAGCCCTCCCGTCTCGTGCTCGATGCGACGCTCTCCGATCTTCAAGGCGCGGCGGTCGGCCGCGTAGAGACGGTGCTTAGACTCGTCTCCCGCGCCGAGCTGCCGAAGAAGAGCGACGCATGAGCGAGGCGACCGTGCTTCCGCAGGTCGGCGACCGCCTTCCGCCTCTGGAGATCGGACCCTTCGACGCGCCGGCGCTCGCGCGCTACGCGGAAGTCTCCGGCGACGACAATCCGCTGCATTTGGACGATGGGCTCGCGCAAAGCATTGGCTTCGCCGCGCCGCCCGTGCACGGGATGAAGCTTCTCGCGGCCTTCGAGAGCCTGCTCAATTCCTGGCGCGGCGACCTCGCCATCGCCTCGCTCGGCGGAGCCTTCGTGCAGCCGGTGCTGCGCGGGGAAAAGGCGACGCTGACGGGGCGCGTGCTGCGCGTGTCGCAAGAAGAGGGAGTTTTCGTGCGTCTTTATGCGCATGGGCCGGGCCGGGCGCCCGCGATCATCGCCGATGCGACGTTGCGGCCGCGGCCGCCAGGGAGTGAAGGCCCATGAACGGAAAACATGTGCTCATCACCGGCGCCTCGAGCGGCATCGGACGCGCGCTCGCCGTGCGCTATGCGCAAGAGGGCGCGCGGCTGGAGCTTTTTGGGCGCAACGAGGCGCGGCTTCGCGAGGCCGCCCGGGCCTGCCGCGCGGCGGGCGGCGCCGCTGAAATCCACGTCGCCGACGTGCGCGATCGCGAGGCCATGCGCGCCGCGGTCGCCAGGGCCTTGGAGGCGGGGCCGCTCGACGTCGTCGTCGCCAACGCCGGCGTCGCCAGCGGCCCGGCGCCGGACCAGCCGCTCGAGTCCGAGGAAAGCGTGCGCGCGATCTTCTCGATCAATCTCTTCGGCCAGCTCAGCACGATCGAGCCGACGCTGCCGTCGCTCGTCGCGCGCCGCTCGGGGCTCGTCGCCTTTGTCGGCTCGATGATGGGGCTGCGCGCCCTGCACTTCTCGCCCACCTATTGCGCGAGCAAGGCTGCCCTCCACAGCTACGCGACCTCCCTGCGGGCGAAGCTTTCGCTTTATGGCGTCGATGTCAGCCTCATCGTCCCGGGCTGGGTGGACACGCCCATGTCGCAGCAAACGACGGCCTGGAAGGCGAGCATGATCACGGACGCCGAGGCCGCGGAGATCGTCTGGCGCGGCCTTGAAAAACGGCGCCCGGTCATCGCTTTTCCGCGCTATATGTATTGGGCGCTGCGAATCATCGAGCTGCTGCCGCCGCGCCTCGTCGATTTCTTCGTGCTGCGTTTTTCCGCGAATGTGCCGGAAACGATTGAGAGAGAGACCGCCTGAATGCCCTCGGCGCCGGAGATCGCGCAATGGGCCGCCGCCCTTTTCTGGACGGCGTCGTTCCTGCTGCTCCTTCTCTCGACGCTCGCCGCGGTTCTGCAGCCGTGGATCGCGGCGCGCCGGGCGACCCGCAAGGATGAGCCGCCGGTCTCCATCGCGCTTCCGGTGAAGCTTCTCGAAAATTGTTTCGAGCGCGCGCAGGAATCTGCCTTCGCACAGCAATATCCCTCTTTCGAGGTCGTCGCCGCTTCGACGGAGCCCGACTCGGACGGCTCTCGCGCGATGCGCGCGATCTTTGCGCGTCATCCGGAGCGGTCGACGCGCTTCCTGCGCTCGACGGCGAAGATCGCCGCCAGTCCGAAGGTCGATAATCTCGTCGCGCCCTTCACCGAGGCCGCCTACGACACGATCCTCATGAAGGACGCGAATGTCGTGCTCAGGCCGGACGATCTGGCCGAGCACATGCGTCAGCTTGGCCCCGGCGTCGGTCTCGTTTGCGCCATTCCTTATTGCGCGGATACGCCGAACTTCGCCGCGCAGATCGAGGCCTCGATCGTGAACGGCCCGCATGCGCGCATGCTCTATCTCGCCTCCTGTCTCGGGCAGGGCTATGGCGTCGGCAAGATCATGCTGTTTCGCCGCAGCGATTTTCTGCGCGCGGGCGGCTTTCCGGCGATTTCCCACACGGTGGGCGAGGACAACGCTTTCGGCCATGCGCTCGCTCGCATCGGCTTGCGCACGGTGTTCTCGCATAAAGCGGTGAGGCAGGATCTCGGCCGTCGATCCTTGGCCGAAATCTATCATCGCCAGCTGCGTTGGAGCGTGATTCGGCGCGGCGATGCGCTGTTGTCATTCCTTCTCGAGCCTTTCTCTCAGGCGGCTCCCGCGATCGCCGCCGCCGCCGTCGGGGCTCCGCTCTTGGGATTAGGGCCATTGCAAGGCGCCGCCGCGACATTTATGCTTTGGCTTCTGATTGAAAGCCTGTTGAGCTCGGCCAAGGGCTGGAGCCTGACATGGGGGGGGCCGCTGATTTTGGCTGGCCGCGAGGCCGTCATGCTGACGGTCTGGCTTCACGCCTGGACCACCAACCGGGTCGTCTGGGCGAAAGAGAGTTTCGGAGCATGGGCGGACACGTCGTCCCGCAAGCCCCAGACCTCGGAAGGTTCGGCCATAGCGGCGAGAGAAGAGGGGTAGGGCTTAGGTGCTCGATCTTTTCACTTTCCTGGTGGATGCGGTTGTAGCCCTTTGCGGGCTGACGCTCATCGCGATCGGTCTCGGCTTCATCCTGATCATCGGAAGATTCCTTCTCGACGAGATGCGCGGCGTGCGCGATGCGGCGCCGATCGCGATCCCCGACGAGGAGCTGCCGCATGTGCTCTTGCAGATCCCGGTGTTCAACGAGCCCCTCGTCACCGAGCAGGCGCTGCGTTGCGCCGCTCAGCTCGACTGGCCGAAGGACAGGCTGCGCATCCAGCTTCTCGACGATTCGACCGACGACACGCCGCTTTGCGCCGCCGCAGTCGCCGCCGAGCTGCGCGCCCAAGGCGTCGACGTCGAACACGTGCGGCGACCGAACCGCGAGGGATTCAAGGCCGGCGCCTGCGCCTATGGGCTCACGCTCTCCGACGCGCCTTTCGTCGCCATGCTCGACGCGGATTTCCGCCCGCCGCCGGGCTGGCTGAAGGCCGCGGTCCCGCTGCTCGTCAAGGACCCGACGGCCGGCTTCGCGCAGTCGCGGTGCGAATTCGTCAATTACGAGAAGAACTGGCTCACGCGCGCTCAAGGGCTCATCCAGGACGGGCATTTCCTCGTGGAGCAGCGCACCCGCGCCCGCGCCGGCTGGCTTTTCCAATTTAACGGCACGGGCGGCATTTGGCGGCGCGCGACGATCGATTGCGCCGGCGGCTGGTCGGACTATTCGCTCGCCGAGGACCTCGACCTCACGGTGCGCGCCGCCCTCGACGGCTGGCGGGGGATTTTCGTCTCCGAGCCCGCGATCCCCGGCCAGGTGCCCGAAGGCATCCGCGACTTCCGCCGCCAGCAGCGCCGCTGGTCGAACGGTTTCGTGCAGGTCGCCAAGCGCACGCTGACGCCGATCTGGAACGCGCCTTGGACGCTGACGCAGCGCATCGCGGCCGTGACGCTGATCAGCCATCAGATCTTCTTTCCGGCGGCGGCGATCGGCCTGATCGCCTTCCTCATCGGAATCGGCCTGCATGGGTCTGTCGCGCCCTATGTTCCGCTGCTCAAGACCGTGGGCGCCATGGTCGTGGTGATCGCGCTCGGGATGACGTTGCCGTCCTATCTCGCGCTGAAGCGCGGCTCGTTCGCCGACTACGTCAAGACGGTCGTCTCGATCCCGCCGCTCTTGGTCTATCTCGCCTTCTCGAACGGCGCGAAGGTCGTGCAAACCTTGCGCGGGCGGCGATCGCACTTCAAGCGCACGCCGAAGGTCGAGCATGTGGACGTCGCGCCCGTCGACATCGACGCCGAAGCCTGAGGCCCTGCCGGCGGATTTGCGGCTCGTTTCGACGCTGACCCCGTCCGCCTTGCAGCTACGGCGACGTCGCCTGTCCTCCTGACCAACACGGCGGCGAACGCCACGCGCGCTCTCGCCCCGCTCCTGCGCGGGAGGAGAGCCTAATACCAAAGGCTATGACGCCTGACCGATGTGGGCCCAGTCGCGCATGCCGATTGAGGTGATTGTCTGGGGTTGGGCCGTGAGCCTTCGCCAGGCGTCACATGCGGCGTCGATGATGGCGTCATAGTTCTCGAAGACGCGGTTTGAGAGCCAGTTTTGCCGTAGATACTGCCAGACGTTCTCGACCGGGTTGAGTTCTGGCGCGCGCGACGGCAGCAGGATCGGCG
>Ga0335078_10007794_pt1 | contig 15892 bp, 11 predicted proteins | sample Lox_Sample_32_FD_206711 | JGI IMG/M metagenome (GOLD analysis project Ga0335078, IMG submission 206711) | Soil microbial communities from Loxahatchee National Wildlife Refuge, Florida, United States - Lox_Sample_3.2 | ecosystem: Environmental > Terrestrial > Soil > Wetlands | place: USA...
GGTAACGATTGTATCCAGCAAACAGTTCGTCGCCGCCGTCGCCCGACAATGCGACCGTGACGTAGCGACGCGTCATCGCCGACACGAGATAGGTCGGGATCTGGGACGAATCGGCGAAGGGCTCGTCGTACCATTCGGGCAGTTTCGGGATGACGTCCAGCGCCTGGCTCGCCGTCACGGTGAGTTCGGTATGGTCGGTGCCAAGATGGCGCGCCACCGCCGCCGCTTGCGGTGCCTCGTTGTAGCCGGGGATATCGAAACCGATCGAGAATGTCCGCACTTTGCCGCTGTTCGCCGTCTGCATCAGCGCCGCAACCGTCGACGAATCGATGCCGCCGGACAGAAATGCGCCGAGTGGCACGTCGGCGATCATCCGACGACTTACGGCGTCCTGCAGCAATGCTTCCAATTGCCCAGTCAGCTCGGCGTCGGTCCCCTCAAGCGGGCGCAGCATGCCGTCGCGGGCTACGGCGCGGGCGTTCCAGAAGCGGGAAATCTGCGGCTCACCCTGCCACGGCAACGTCAAAATGGTGCCGGGTTCGAGCTTATGCACGCCTTCGTAGATCGTGTGCGGCGCTGGAATGTAATTATACCGCATGAATGCCGCCACCGCGTTACGGTCGATACGCGGCGTCCAGCCCGGATGGGCGCGCAATGCTTTCAGTTCCGAGCCGAATAGAAACAAGGTGCCGAACTTCGCCCAATACAGTGGCTTGATGCCGAGCCGATCACGGATGAGCGTGAGCGTTCGCTCGCGACGGTCCCACAGCGCGATCGCGAACATGCCGATCATTCGCTTGAGCGTCGGCTCGATGCCGTTGACGGCGAACGCTTCCAATATGGCCTCGGTGTCGGAATGACCGCGAAACTTGTGTCCGGCGGCAATGAGCTCGGCGGCGATCGGCTGAAAGCTGTAGACCTCGCCGTTGTAGCTGATGACGAACCGCCCGTCGGCGGAGACCATGGGCTGATGGCCGGCGGGCGAGAGATCGATGATCGAGAGCCGGCGATGGACCAGCGCCGCTCCGGCTTCGGCATCGAGCCAGACACCCCGGTCATCTGGTCCGCGGTGCGCCAAGCATGCCGCCATCTGTTCGGCGACGGCGTCGCTGTTGCCGCTGGCACTCCGAGAGGCGGCGACAAAGCCTGCAATGCCGCACATCGATCGCGTTCCGCATCAATGACCGTTAGGAATTGCATATAGGCTTGAGCGAAATCAAACAATGAAGTTTTTTGATTTTTCGTCGCTGCAGGAAGTGATCCTTGCTCGACCGCTTGCCAGTGCTGTTGCGATAAAGCACCGCCGCCGCTAAGGAAGGCTTTCACGCGGCGGTCGTGTGAATCGAGGGGTCGTCTTGGCACATCAACGCAAGATTGCCGTAATCGGGCTTGGCTATGTCGGTTTGCCCGTGGCGGTCGCTTTCGCGCGTTCCGGCGCCGCCGTGATCGGCTTCGACATCGATCAAAATCGGATCGACGAATTGCGCGCCGGCAGCGACGGTACGCGCGAGGTTGAAAAGTCGGACCTTTCACATCCGACCCTCGTCTATACCAGCGACGCCGCAGCGCTGGCCGCGGCGGACTTTTATATCGTCACCGTGCCGACGCCGATTGACGCCGCGCGTCGTCCGGATCTGACCGCGATATACGGCGCATCACAGACGGTCGGCCGCGTGCTCAAGCGCGGCGATATTGTGGTTTACGAGTCGACCGTTTATCCCGGCGCGGTGGAGGAGGATTGCGTGCCGTGCCTCGAGCGCGCATCGGGGCTAAGCTGCGGCGCCGATTTCACCGTCGGCTATTCTCCTGAGCGCATCAATCCCGGCGACAAGAACCACCGCTTTGAGACCATCACCAAAGTGGTCTCCGGCCAGGATGAAAAAACCTTGCGGATCATCGCCGACGTCTACGGCTCGGTGGTTAAGGCCGGCGTCCACTGCGCCCCTTCGATCAAGGTCGCAGAAGCGGCCAAGGTCATCGAGAACGCGCAGCGCGATCTTAACATCGCCTTCATGAACGAGCTGTCTGCGCTGTTCGAACGGTTGGACATTGACACCGGCGACGTGCTCGCCGCCGCCGCGACCAAGTGGAATTTCCAGAAATTCTATCCGGGCCTGGTCGGCGGCCACTGCATCGGCGTCGATCCCTATTATCTGACCTACCGCGCGGAAAAGGCTGGCTACGATCCGCAGGTGATTTTGGCCGGCCGACGCATCAACGATGGCGTCGGGCAGCGCGTCGCGCGCGAATGCGTGCGCCGGCTGCTGAAACGCCGTATAGGCGCGGGGGTGGTCACCGTGCTGGGTATGACGTTTAAGGAAAATGTTCCGGATACCCGGAACACGAAAGTGGCGGACATCGTCAGCGAGCTGCAGTCGTTCGGATTGACGGTTCAAGTGCACGATCCGCTGGCGGATCCGTCCGCGGTCAAGCATGAATACGGCATCGAACTGATGCAGCTTGAGGCGTTGCGGCCGGCCGATGCCGTGATATTCGCGGTGGCGCACGAGAGCTTCGTGCAGGGCGGTTGGCCGCTGGTAACGAAGCTGCTCGGCGAGGGTGGCGGCATCGTGCTCGACGTGAAGTCGCAGCTCGACCGCCGCCAGCGGCCCGAACGCATCGAACTCTGGCGGCTCTGAAACCGCGATGGTCTCGCAACGTCCAGTCCTGGTCACCGGCGCCGCGGGCTTCATCGGCTTTTCGCTGGCGCGCCGGCTATTAGAAGGCGGTCGCGCCGTCGTCGGGATCGACAGCATCAACGACTATTACGACCCGGCGCTCAAGGAAGCGCGGCTTGCGGTGTTGCGGCAGTTCAGCAACTTCACATTTCACAAGCTCGATCTTGCCGACCGCAAAAGCACCGAGGCGATATTCCGCGACGGCGATTTCGGTCCGGTGGTGCATCTCGCCGCGCAGGCCGGGGTACGCTATTCGCTGCACAATCCCCATGCCTATCTCGACGCCAATCTCTCGGGCTTTCTCAATGTGCTGGAAGGCTGCCGCCATCGTGGCACCGAGCATCTCGTCTTTGCCTCGTCGAGCTCGGTCTACGGCGCCAACACACGCCTGCCTTATTCCGTCCACGACAATGTCGATCACCCGATCAGCCTATATGCCGCGACCAAGAAGGCGAATGAGCTGATGGCCCATGCTTACAGCCATCTTTACGGCCTTCCCGCCACCGGGCTGCGGTTCTTCACCGTTTATGGCCCATGGGGGCGCCCTGATATGGCGATGTTTATCTTTGCCAGAGCCATTGCCGAAGACCAGCCGATTAAACTGTTCAATTACGGTCGGATGCGGCGCGATTTCACCTATGTCGATGACGTCGTCGAGGCGGTCGAGCACGTTATCGCCCGCGTGCCGGCGAAATCAGACCAGGCGCCGGATCGCGAACTCGATCCGGCCAACAGCTCCGCACCGTGGCGCATCTACAATATCGGCAACAATCGCACCGTCGAGGTCTCCTACGTGGTCGAGCTGCTGGAGCGCGAATTGGGGCGCAAGGCCAAGATCGAGCTGCTGCCGATGCAGCCTGGCGACGTTCCGGAAACCTGTGCCGATGTCGACGACCTGATGCGCGACGTCGGCTTCCGTCCGTCGACCCCCGTCGAGCAGGGCGTGTGCAATTTTGTCGCCTGGTACCGCGACTATCATCGGCAGTGAGCTGGGGCAGCGGGTGCCGGAAAATATTTCATCCTGCCATGCGGCCTGGTTTATAATGACGGCACCATGGGGCTTTTGAGCAGTCCGCGCCGCATTCTGATCGTCATCCACGACCTCGTCGCCACGGCCCTGGCGATGCTGGCGACGCTCTATATTCGCTTCGCCGACGGCCAAAATGGCGGGCTTGAGGCCCGCTATCCCTGGCTCGTGGTCATCCTGCCTTGCTACGTCGTCTATGCCGGTTTCGTCTATTGGTATTTCAACCTCTATATCGGCAAGTGGCGTTTCGCCTCACTGCAGGATTTGTCGAACATCGTGCGCGCAGTGACAGTTTTGGCGATATCGCTGCTCGTGCTCGACTACGTCCTGCTCTACCCGACGCTGTTTGGGACTTATTTTCTCGGCAAAGTCACGATTGCCCTGTACTGGCTGTTGCAGGCGTTTTTTCTTGGCGGTCCTCGGGTCTCCTACCGCCTGTTCAAGCATTCGCGCACCCAGCAGAAGGTCAAACATTCCAACGCTGTGCCGACGCTTCTGATCGGCGGTGCGGCTGAGACCGACGTGCTGTTACGCGCCGTTGAAAGCGGCGCCGTCAAGAACCTGCGTCCGGTCGGCATTCTCTCGCCATCTCCGGCCGATCAGGGCTCCGCCGTTCGCCGCGTTCCGGTGCGCGGTCGTCCCCAAAATCTGGAAAAAATCGTCGCCGCGTTGGCTGCACAAGACATCCGTGTCGGTCGACTGGTACTGGCGCCGAGCGTGCTGGCGCCGGAACTGCATCCGGAAACAATGCTGATGCAGGCGCGCCGGCTGGGTCTCGCCACCAGCCGGATGCCTTCGCTCGACGTCGGCGAGGAGGCGCTGCGTTTGGCGCCGGTCAATGTCGAGGATTTATTGCTACGTCCGAGTGTTAGAATTGACTACGGGCGGCTCGAGAACTTCATCAAGGGCAAGACCGTGGTGGTCACCGGCGGTGGCGGGTCGATCGGTGCCGAGATTTGCGAGCGTGTCGTTGATTTCCACGCCGGTCGGCTCTTGGTGATCGAGAACTCGGAGCCGGCGCTGCATGCCGTACTGGAACAACTCGGCGTCAAGTCGAGCGCGACAACCGTCGAAGGACGGATCGCCGACGTTCGCGACCGCGAGCGGATGTTGCGATTGTTCGCCGAGACCAAGCCAAACCTGGTTTTTCACGCTGCAGCGCTCAAACATGTGCCGCTTCTGGAGCGCGATTGGGACGAGGGCATCAAGACCAACGTGTTTGGATCGGTGAATGTCGCCGATGCGGCCGTCAATGCCGGCGCCGACGCGATGGTGATGATTTCGACCGACAAAGCGATCGACCCGGTGTCGGTGCTCGGCGCGACCAAGCGGTTGGCCGAAATGTACTGCCAGGCGCTCGATGCCGGTCATAACGCTCGACTTGCCAACGGTGGCAAGCCGCCGATGCGCATGATTGCGGTGCGCTTCGGCAATGTACTCGCATCCAACGGATCGGTGGTGCCGAAATTCAAGGCCCAGATCGAAGCCGGCGGGCCGGTCACCGTCACCCATCCCGACATGGTGCGCTACTTCATGACCATCCGCGAAGCCTGCGACCTCGTCATTACCGCAGCGGGCCATGCGCTCGGTCCGGCGCAGTCGGACATATCAGTCTATGTGCTGAACATGGGCCAACCGATCAAGATCGTCGATCTGGCGGAACGGATGATAAGGCTCAGCGGGCTCGAACCCGGGCGCGACGTCGATATCGTCTTCACCGGCATTCGCCCGGGCGAACGGCTCAACGAGATTTTGTTCGCCCGCGAGGAAGGCAGCTCCGATATCGGCATCGAGGGGGTCGTCGCCGCCAAGCCGGTCTGTCCTTCGATTGCCGTCGTCCGAGGCTGGATCGCCAAGCTGCAGCGCGATCTGGAGGCCGGCGAACGGACCGCGATTTATGGGGTACTGCGTGAGGCGGTGCCGAATTTTTGCGGCGATTTGCCGTCGACTCCCGCAAAAGAGTTCAACGAGCGCCTGGCCTCTGCCCAGCGCCGCCAATAGGTTCGCGTCCGGGCGGCGAAGCAGGCGCGGCAGTCCGTCACAGCTCGGAATTCCTCCACAGCCCTTGCGGAATTGCTGTATCCTCATCCTGTTGGCAAGGGGAGCTCGACGCTGCCTTGATGCGGCTAAGTGCCGAGCGTTGCCGCCAGGGAGGATAATTATGAGCAACAGAAATCTCAGTCGTATTGCATCTTCGATCTGCGCCGCGGGCGCGTGCGCCGTAGCGCTGGCGCTGCCATTCGGCGCGGCGCGGGCGCAGGACAAAACCTACGAAATGAAGATTTCGACTCCGACGATCAACGATACGCCCGATACCTTTGCCAGGAATTTTTTGGCGGCGGTGGAAAAGGATTCCGGCGGCCGCATCAAGGGCCAAGTTTATCCGGCGAGCCAGCTCGGCTCGATCCCGCGCCAGATCGAAGGCACGCAATTCGGCGCGATCCAGTGCGAAGTCGTTCCGCCGGAATTTATGGTCGGCTTGGATCCGCGTTTCGAATTGATGGCAGCACCCGGCCTCGTCGACTCGCTCGCGCAAGGCCAGAAGGTCGCGCAGGATCCAACGGTGCGTAAGCTGATGCTCTCGCTTGGCGCCGACAAGGGGCTGCACGGTGTCGGCTTGTTCATGTCGGAGCCTTCCGACATCGTCACCAAGGCGCCGATCCGGACGCTTGCCGACTTCAAAGGCAGGAAGCTCCGGATTTTCGCATCGCAGTTCCAAAGCGTCGCATTTGAGCGATTGGGCGTCACGCCTGTGGCGATGTCGCTGGGCGATGTGCTGCCGGCCATTCAGCAGGGCGCCATCGACGGTGCGGTGACCGGGATGGGTCCGATCGCGCACATGCATTTCATTGACGCGGCGAAGTACGTGACCATGACCAATCAGCCATCGATTTTCCTCATCGCCGAGGTCAACAAGAAATGGTACGACGCGCTGCCCAAGGATCTGCAGCAGATCATCGACAAGGACGGTGCCGAACAGTCGGTCGCCATCGTGCCGACCGCAGCGAGTTTCCGCGCCAAGGCCGAGCAAAGTTATGCGGCGAGCGGCGGCGAGGAAATAAAGCTCTCGCCCGACGAGCAGGCGACGTTCCTCAGGACTTTGTCGAGCGTAGGCGCGGACGTCTCGAAATCGAGCCCGCAGCTGGCCGAGGGCTATAAGATCGTGACCGATGCGGCCGCGCGAGCGGCGGCGGCGCCGAGCCAGTAACGGAGCGTCGCAAAATCTAGGTTCGGTCCAGGCTGCCGAACGGAATTCCGCGGCTTTTGTCGCGGAATTCCTGTATCCTATAGCTCGGCACGGGACCGCAGGACGCCGCCTCGATGCGGATGGTCTGGCCCGCGGCACAGGGAGGAATTTATGAAGTCTACTAAGGGCCGGCCTATCGCCCATGCAATGGTTGCCGTCGGCGCTTTGCTTGCGAGCCTGGTGCTGTCGCTTGGCGTTGTGCAGGCCCAAGACAAGGCTTACGTCATGAAGATATCGGCGCCGACCCTGCACGATGTGCCGGACACCTTCGGCGCCATGTTTGGAGCGGCGGTCGAAAAGGATTCCGGCGGGCGGATCAAAGCCGAAGTCTATCCGGCCAGCCAACTCGGCGCGATCCCGAGACAGATCGAAGGAACTCAGTTCGGTTCCATCCAAGTTTCGGTTATTCCACCGGAATTCTTCGTCGGCGTCGATCAGCGCTTCGAGGTCATGGCCGCTCCAGGGCTCGTCAATTCGATGATACAAGGCGAGAAGGTCGCAGCCGATCCAGCGGTGCTCAAGCTGATGCTGTCGCTCGGCGCCAACAAGGGCTTGCACGGCGTCGCCCTGATGATGGGCGAACCATCCGACGTAATCTCAAAAACCCCAATCCGCCATTTGGCCGACTTCAAGGGCAAGAAACTTCGGACATTTGCTTCCAAATTCCAAAGCGAAGCATGGGGCCGCCTCGGCGTAACACCGGTCGCGATGTCGCTCGGCGATGTCCTGCCGGCGCTGCAGCAGGGCGCGATCGACGGCGCGGTGGCGGGCGTCGGACCTTTTGCTCATCTGCATTTTATAGATGCATCAAAGTACGTAACCATGATCAATCAACCGGCGATCTTTCTCGTCGCCGAAATGAATAAGAAGTGGTACGATTCGTTGCCACCGGATCTGCAGAAAATCATCGATAAGGACGCTGCTGAGCAGTCGGTTGCCATTCGATCCGTCGCCATCGAGATTCGAAAGAAATCGGAGGCCACCTGGACTGCCGCGGGCGGCGAGCAGATCACCCTGCCGCCGGACGAACAAGCTGAAATGATGAAAACTCTTTCGAGCGTCGGCGCCGATGTATCGAAATCGGACCCGCAGCTTGCCGCGGCCTATCAGACTGTGACCGACGCGGCCGCGCGAGCGGCGCAGACAGCGAGTGAGTAATCGGGCCGCTGCGCGCCGGCGCGGCTTCCGCCATATGTGCCGGGGGCGACGGGGGAGGGCACTTATGTCGATCGCGCGACGTGACGTCGTGAGGCGCGCCTGCGCTGCTGTATTACTATCGTCGCTTGCGGCATCGTCCGCTGCGCTGGCGGCGGACGACAAGCCCTATGTCATGAAGATCGCGCTGGCGACGGTGAACGATCCGCTGCACGAGTTCGCGAAGGACTATGCGGCGGCCGTCGAGAAGGATTCCGGCGGCCGCATCAAGGTCGAGATTTATCCCGCGAGCCAGCTGGGATCGACGCAACGTCAGGCCGAGGGTGTGCAATTCGGCGAAATCCAATGCCTGGTCGTTCCGCCGGAGTTCTTGGTTGGCATCGATGAACGGTTCGAATTGTTGACGGCTCCCGGCCTCGTCAAGTCCCTGGCCGAGGGACAACGCCTGGCCGCTGATCCGGCGGTGCGCAGATTGATGCTTGGTCTTGGCTCCGACAAGGGCCTGCATGGCGTCGCCTTGTTCCTGGTAGCGCCGTCTTCGGTCGTCTCCCGAGCGCCGATCCGACGCCTCGCTGACTTCAAGGGCAAGAAGATCCGGGTCTTCGCCTCGCAATTCCAGACTGTCGCCGTCCAGCGGCTCGGCGCGACGCCGAAGCCGATGACCTTGGGCGAGGTGTTGCCGGCGCTGCAGGACAACGCCATCGACGGAGCCATCTCCAGCATCACGGTCTTCACCACCATGCGCTACTGGGATGCCGCCAAATACGTCACCGAGATCGGCCAGCCTGCGATTTTCGGCATCGGTGAAATCAGCAAAAAATGGTATGACTCTCTGCCTTCGGATTTGCAGCAAATCATCGACAAGGATGCCGCGGCCGAGGCGACCGCGATTGCGCCGTGGGCGAACGATTTCAACGACAAGGCGAGGAAGGCCTGGGCGGACAACGGCGGCGAACTGATCACTCTGCCACCCGGCGACCAGGCCGCGCTGCTTGCTGCGCTCGCGAGCGTCGGCGCGGACGTGTCGAAGCCCAAACCGCAACTTAGTGCTGCCTATCAAATAGTCATGGAGGCAGCACAGCGTATTCACTAGGGCTTCGGATCGGCGGCCGGATGAAATTGTCGTTGTCGGACGTTCGGCCGTCATCTAACGTCGCTTGCGGACAGTCGTTCGGGTGCGGTCATACGCCGCAGCAGCCGTCAAACCATAAAACTGCCGCGTCGGATTTTTTTGCCCGTCCTCTGTGCCTTCGAGCGACGGCGGGCGCCCATAGGGGAGGGTGGTATGCGCTTTAACGAGTGGGGATTATATGCGCCCGCAGTTACCGCGGGCGCCGTCGGTTTGTCCTTCGCGCTGACGCTCGGTGCGGCTCAGGCGCAAGAAAAAACTTACGTGATGAAAGTCACGACGCCGACCATCAATGACGGTCCGCACCTTCTGGCAAAAAACTTCGCCGCCGCTGTCGAGCGGGATTCCGGCGGGCGCATCAAGAGCGAGGTCTATCCGGCGAGCCAGCTGGGCTCGATTCCCCGCCAGATCGAGGGCGTGCAATTTGGCGCCATTCAGGCTGCGGTTATTCCGCCGGAATTCTTCGTTGGCGTCGACGAGCGCTTCGAGGTGATGGCGGCTCCCGGTCTCGTCAACTCTATCGAACACGGCCAGCGTCTTGCCGCCGATCCCGCGGTCTTGAAATTGATGCTGTCGCTCGGCGCCGATAAAGGGTTGCACGGCGTCGGCATGTTCATCGCGCAACCGGACTCGCTCGTTGCGAAAACGCCGATCCGTCACCTAGCCGACTTTAAAGGCAAGAAGATCCGCATCTTCGCTTCCGACTTTCAGTCCGAGGCGATGAAGCGGCTGGGTGCCACGCCGGTCGCGATGACGCTTGGCGATGTGCTGCCGGCACTGCAGCAAGGCGCCATCGACGGCGCCGTTGCCGGCATTACCGTGTTCTCCGCCTTCCACTATCAGGACGCGGCGAAATACGTCACCGAGATCAATCAGCCGCAGATCTTCCTGATGCTCGAAATCAGCAGGAAATGGTACGACTCGCTGCCGCCGGATCTGCAGCAGGTCGTCGACAAGGACGGCGCCAGGGAAACTGTGGCGATCAATCCGGCTGCGCTCGAGCTGTTCAACAAGGCGCGTGAGGCCTGGACGGCAAAAGGCGGCGAGTTGATCAGCTTGCCGGCCGACGAGCAGGCGAAAATGATGCAGACGCTGTCCAGCGTCGGCGACGATGTTTCGAAATCGAAACCGGCGGTCCGCGCCGCCTATGAAACAGTGGCAGCTGCTGCCAAACGGACGCAGCCGTCGCCCAGCCAGTAATTGGGAGGCGGTGGTGTCGGCGCGAGACTTGTTTCGGCGGCCAGGAATGAATCGCATACGAGAGGAACGAGAGGTTCCAGCGTGATCGACGGCGTGGTGAAAGGCGTGCGCGGGTTGCTTGCGATCACTCGCACGGTGGCGGCAATCTGTTTGATATCGAGCGTGGCGATCAACTTCGCCAACATCATCGGGCGCTATTTTTTCAGCGTCTCGATTCCATGGGCCGAGGAGATCATGCTCTTCCTCATGGTCGGCTGCGTGTTTACCGGTTGCTGCGCGGTCGCCTGGGAGGGACGGCAGATCCGCATGGACGTCGTCGTCAATATGCTGCCGCCGACGCTGCGCGAGTTGGCCAATTTGCTCTCGGAGCTGGTAATGATCGCCGCCGCAATTGCGGTGACCGTGTTCGCCTGGCCTGTCATCAAAGATCTTGCGGCGTTCGACGAACGCAGCCAGGCGGCCAATTTTCCGCTGGTCATTCCGCAGTCGATGCTGCCGATCGGCTACAGCTTGATGGGCCTGTTGGTCGCCATCCGGCTGATCGTGCGCTGGCGACGCGACGCCAATGGTGCCGGCGACGCCGGCACGTCGCATTAAGAGGCGGCGGGGATGGGCTATCTGGTCTTTTTCGGGCTGCCGGTCGTCCTGCTCATTCTCGGCTTTCCGATCTTTCTGATCCTGCTCGTGACTTCGATCGTCGCGGTGCTGACGGTCTCCGGCGATATTCCGACCGATGCCATCCAAACCTATATGTTCGGCAGCCTCGATAATTTCCCGCTGCTTGCGGTGCCGTTTTTCGTGCTTGCCGGCGAGATCATGGCGCAGGGCGGCATCGCGCGGCGAATCATCAATATGGTCATGGCCATCGTCGGCGGCATACGCGGTTCGCTCGCGGTGACGACGGTCGCAGCATCAGAGCTGTTCGGCGCGATGTCGCATACAGCGGTCGGCACGGTCGTCGCCATGGGCCGGATGATCTATCCTTCGCTGAAGGAGGGCGGTTACAACGATCGTTTTGCCGTCGGCCTGATCGCATCGTCGGGCGCGATCGCTGTCGTCATCCCGCCCTCGATTGCGATGATCCTCTACGCGGTGTCGGCGGAGCAGTCCGCGGTCCAGCTGTTCACCGCGGGCATCCTGCCAAGCCTTCTGATCGGGGTTATCGACGCCGCCTTTGTCATGACTTACGCGAGGCTGAAGGGCGTTCCGCTCGGCGTCAAAGCGCATTGGGAAACTATCTGGAAGACGAGTAAGGAGGCGAGCTGGTCGATCGGGTCGCTCGCTGTGATCTTCGGCGGCATCTATGGCGGTGTGTTCACGCCGACCGAGGCAGCCGGCGTCGCTGTAGTATATTCACTGTTCGTCACCATGGTGATCTATCGCGAGGTCGATCTCCGCCGCTGCTGGCAAATCCTGGTAAGCGCCTCGTTTCTCATTTCTCAGATCCTGCTGATCGTGACTTCGGCGGGCATCTATTCCTGGCTGTTGACGACGAGCGGTATTCCGCAGCAGATCGTCACGGCAATCGACGCGCTGCATATGTCGAAGTGGGAGCTGCTGCTCATCCTCAATGTCGGCCTCTTGATCGCCGGCAGTTTCCTTGAGCCGCCTGCGGCTATTCTGATCCTGACCCCGCTGCTGCTGCCGATCGTGCGCGCCGTGGGCGTCAACCCGATTCATTTCGGCATCATCGTCGCGGTCAATCTCAGCCTCGGCATGTACACGCCGCCGTTCGGCTTGAACTTGTTTTCGTCGCAAGCGATCTTCAATGCGCCGTTGAGCCGGATTTATCTCGGCGTGCTGCCGTTTCTGGTGCTGAATTTCGTCGCATTATTGATTATCACCTATATTCCGGAAATCTCGATGGTGCTGCTGCAGCATTGATTTTTCGGTTTCATCCCGGCAAAGGTTCAAGCGCGATCCGGAATTCCCATCCAAGGAGATTGATTGTTCATGACCAAGGCGGTGCTTGGCATCATCGGCGGCTCCGGCATTTACGATCTTCCCGGTCTGGAAAAAGTGACGTCGAAGACCATCAGGAGCCCATGGGGTATGCCGTCGGGGCCGCTGCGCATCGGCGAGATTTCGGGCCTGCCGGTCGTTTTCCTGTCTCGGCACAGTCCGGGTCACCGCCTTTCGCCGTCTGACATCAATTATCGTGCCAATATCGATGCACTCAAGCGCGCCGGCGTCACTGACCTTGTCTCGTTGTCGGCCTGCGGCTCGTTCAAGGAAAATCTGCCGCCGGGCACATTCGTGCTGGTCGATCAGTTCGTCGACCGCACCTATAAGCGCGACAGCTCGTTCTTCGGCAAAGGCTGCGTTGCCCACGTGTCGATGGCGCATCCGGTATCGCCGCGACTGCGCATTCACATCGCCGAGGCGGCGATGGACGAGGGCATCGCCGTAGTGCGCGACGGCACCTATGTTTGCATTGAGGGCCCGCAATTCTCAACGCTTGCCGAGAGCCTCACCTACAAGAATCTCGGTTATTCGGTGATTGGCATGACCAATATGCCGGAGGCCAAGCTCGCGCGCGAAGCGGAGATTTGCTACGCCACCGTCGCCATGGTGACGGATTTCGATTGCTGGCATCCCGACCACGACGCGGTCACCGTGCAGGACATCATCAGGGTGCTGACTGCGAACGCCGAGAAAGCCGCCCAGCTCGTGGCACGGCTCGCCAAGGATTTTCCGCGCGAGCACGAGCCGTGTCCAATCGGTTCCGACCGTTCGCTCGACAACGCGTTGATCACCGCGCCCAAGGCGCGCGACCCAAAACTTGTCAAGAAACTCGACGCGGTGGCCGGTCGCGTGCTGCGCAAAAAGTGATTGATTCGGCGGCGCCGCTTCATCGGCGTTTTCGCTTACGGGCGTCGCAAAAGTCGCTTAAGGCTTCTTAACTGACATACGCTACGCTGGCCGTTTCTGAGGAAAATCCATCGCAATCGCCTTCCGCAGGTACGATTTGGCTCAGTCGATCATCCCTCTGATCATGTGCGGCGGCGCCGGTACACGGCTGTGGCCGGCATCGCGCGAAGGCCGGCCCAAGCAATTTCTGCCGTTGTTTGGCTCGCACTCGACGTTTCAGGAAACCATTCGCCGGGTGTCCGATCCGGCGCTGTTCGGCCGCCCGATCATCGTCACCAACATGCAATATCGTTTTCTGGTCTCCGAGCAGCTTGCGGCGATCGGCGTCGAGGCCGACATCATGCTGGAGCCGGTTCGGCGCGACTCCGCGCCTGCCATTGCAGCCGGCTCGATCTTCGCGGTCGAGCGCGGCGGCGATCCCGTGATCGTGGCCTTGGCAGCCGATCACGTCGTTACCGATCCGGCCGCGTTTGCCGAAGTCTGCGGCCGGGCGGCCGCCGCCGCCGCAGCCGATTGCATCGTGACCTTCGGCGTGCGGCCGACGCGTCCGGCTACCGAATACGGTTACATCCGCGCCGGCGCCGCGATCGGCCGCGATCTATTCGCCATCGAGCAATTCATCGAAAAGCCCGACGCCAAGAACGCCGAGCGCTACGTCAAGGAAGGCTATTTATGGAACTCCGGCAACTTCATGTTTCGCGCCGGTCTGCTGCTCGACGAGTATAAGAGTTTCGAGCCTGCCAGCGTCGAGGCGGTGAACACAGCCGTGCATAACGCCGGTACCGACCTCGGTTTCGTCACACTCGACCAGCAGTCGTTCACCCGCGCCACCGCAAAATCGATCGACTATGCAGTGATGGAGCGCACCAAACGCGCTGCCGTGATGCCGGTCTCCTACGGCTGGTCGGACGTCGGCTCGTGGCAGGCAGTGTGGGAGCTCTCCGAACGCGATGCGCTCGGAAATTGCGGCCACGGTACCGAGGCCGGTTCGGTCGTCTTCGTCGATTCTCGCGGCTCCTACGTCACGACGGACAAGCAGCTCGTGGCCCTGTTTGGCGTCGACAACCTGGTCGTTGTCACGACCGATGATGCCGTGCTGGTGGCAAAGCGCGAGGACGGTGACGGCTTGCGGCGTCTGGTGCGGAAGCTCAAGGAAGTGGCGCCGGCGGTCACCGAGGAGCATTTGAAGGTGCATCGGCCGTGGGGCTCTTACCATTCCATCGATCAGGGCCCGCGCTTCCAGGTCAAGCGCATCGTCGTCAAGCCGGGCGGCCGGTTGTCCCTGCAGTTGCACCATCACCGCGCCGAGCACTGGGTGGTGGTGCGCGGCACCGCCCGCGTCACGCTCGGCGACGAGACCAAGATCCTGCATGAAAACGAATCGACCTATATTCCGAGCGGCGCCAAGCACCGCTTGGAAAATCCCGGCAAGATCGACCTCGAATTGATCGAGGTGCAGACCGGAAGCTATCTCGGCGAAGATGACATCGTCCGTATCGAGGACGACTATCGCCGGTCATGACTGCGAACTCGCGCGCGGTCGATGATCGCGTGTGAACGCCGGCTGCGAACCGTCGCGCTTGGGTTGGCGTCATATTCCGCCATAAGCGATTGAAAATTCTGCGAAAACTGAATTCCGAAACTGCCGTAAGTCTTTGAATCAATTTGTGTACGGATTTTCCCTCACGGCCGGGTCGCCAGTTGGCATAGGGCGTGCTACGGGAATCGCGGGGGTTGGGTCCGGGGTGTGATTGGGGGCTTTGCGATATGAGTGATGCCGAGAAAGTGGGCAGGGACGCATTGCGTGTCGGCGTCGTCGGCGTGGGCGTCATGGGTAGCAACCACGCCCGCGTGCTGTCCGAGCTCCCCGGTGTCAAACTGATCGGCGTTGCGGATCCCGATCGCCAGCGCCGCGAGACTGTCGCCCGCAATCTCGGTTGCGCGGCCTTCGACGATGCCGACGCGCTGATCCGCCACGGCGCCGACGCCATCACCATCGCGGCGCCGACGCATCTGCATCGCGATATCGCGATCGCATGCGCCGCACGCGGCATCCACGTGATGGTAGAGAAGCCGATCGCGCCGACAGTCGAGGAGAGCCGCGCCATCGTGGCGGCCGCGCGCCGCGCCGGCGTCACGCTGATGGTCGGCCATGTCGAGCGTTTCAATCCGGCGGTGCAGTCGATCAAGCGCGCTATCCAGAACCAGGACATTCTTTCGATCGCTATCACGCGCGTCGGACCGTTTCCGCCGCGCATGTCCAATGTCGGCGTCGTCATCGATCTCGCCGTGCACGACATCGATCTGATCCGCTGGTTCACCGATTCGGAGATCGTCGAGATCCAGCCACAGACCTCAAGCGCCGTCGCCGAGCGCGAGGATATCGCCTTACTGCAGTTCCGCACCGCATCCGGGGTGCTGGCGCACATCAACACCAATTGGCTCACCCCGTTCAAGGCGCGCACCATCCACATCGCGACGCGCGACAAATACCTGATCGGCGATCTGTTGACGCTGCAGGTCACGGAGTGCTTCGGCTTCCAGCCGGACGGCAGCTATTCGATGCGGCATTTGTCGGTCGGCTA
>Ga0335078_10007798_pt1 | contig 15890 bp, 11 predicted proteins | sample Lox_Sample_32_FD_206711 | JGI IMG/M metagenome (GOLD analysis project Ga0335078, IMG submission 206711) | Soil microbial communities from Loxahatchee National Wildlife Refuge, Florida, United States - Lox_Sample_3.2 | ecosystem: Environmental > Terrestrial > Soil > Wetlands | place: USA...
TTCGCGGAGCAGGCGCGCGTGCTGCGCATGATTCCGGGGCTGGAAAACGCGGAGTTCCTTCGCTTTGGCCAGATTCACCGCAATACCTACATCAATGCGCCGGCGCTCCTGTCGAGGACCCTTCAGTTGCGCGCCGAGCCGCGAATTCTGTTTGCCGGGCAGATTTCCGGAGTGGAGGGCTACGTGGAAGCGATCGCCACCGGCCTGATGGCCGGTGCACATGCAGCGGCGCTGGCCGCCGGTGAAACGCCGCGCGCACTGCCGCGCGAGACCGCGCTGGGCTCCCTGTGCCATTACATCGCGGGCGCCGATCCCGCCGATTACCAGCCCGCCAACATCACCTTCGATCTGTTGCCGGCGCTCGATGAAGCCGCGCGCGGGCGGTTCCGCAACGACAAAAAGGCGCGGCACGCCGAAGTGTGCCGGCGCGCGCTGGAGGCGCTGGAAGAGTATCGTCACGCCTATGTGTGAGAGCCGGCGGACGCAGGCGCTCTGGGCGCTGTTCCCGTCCGGAAGCCCCCAGAAGGGCTGCCTCCGCCATGTATAAGAGCCAATCGATTACTGTCATCATTCCGTGCCTCAATGAGGAGCAGGGAATTGAGCAGATCCTGCGCGCCATGCCGGCTTTCGTCGACGAAGTGATCGTGGTCGACAATGCATCCACCGACCGTACGTCGGAAGTGGCCGCGAAGCTGGGAGCCAAGGTCATTCGCGAAGATGTGCGCGGCTATGGCCGCAGTTACAAACGCGGGTTCCGGGAAGCCATTGGCGATTTGATCGTGACCCTGGACGGGGATCACAGCTACCCGGTGGATGCGCTTTCCTACCTGATCGAAGCGTTCCTCCACTTCGACGTCGATTTCTTGAACGCCTCGCGGTTCCCGGTACGCGACGCGCGCTCCATGAGCTTCATCAACATGCTCGGAAACCTGGTACTGTCGCTGGCGATGTCGATCCTGTTTTTCCGTTGGGTGCGCGATTCGCAGTCGGGCATGTGGGTGTTCCGCCGCGCGATCCTGCAACACATGAGCCTCGAATCGGACGGCATGTCGTTCTCCGAAGAAATCAAGATTGAGGCGCTGCGCGATTCGCGCATACGGTTCGGCGAGATCTCCATCATGTACACCTCGCGCCTGGGCGAAACCAAACTCCACCTCTGGCGCGACGGCTTCGCGAATCTGGCGTTTCTCCTCAAGAAGCGGTTCTGGCGATGAGCATCACCGTGGTAGTGCCGGTCTGGAATGGACGCGAGTTGCTGGGCCGCCTGGTCGACAGCCTAGAGGCGCAGACCGCACCGGTCAGCGAGCTGGTCGTGGTGGATAACGGGTCAAGCGACGGCGCACCGGAATTGGCCGCGCACCGCGGCGCGCGGGTCATCCCCATGGGACGCAACGCCGGGTTCGCCGCCGCCGCGAATCGGGGTATCGAATCGGCCCACACCCCTTGGGTCGCCGTCCTCAACAGCGACGTCGAGCTTGCTCCGGACTACCTCGCCCAACTGCTGGAATCGGGCGGCTGGTTTGCGACCGGCAAGATTCTCTCGGCGCGCGACCCGAATCGCATCGACGGCACTTTCGATTTGGTCTCGCGCAGCGGCACGGCATGGCGCGCCGGCAACGGTCGGCCCGATTCTCCGGTCTTTTCGCAGGCACAGTCCATCTGGATGGCGCCTTGGACGGCGGCGTTGTTCCGCTCCGAGTTGTTCCAAAGAGTGGGCCTGCTCGATGAGCTGTTCGAGTCGTACCTGGAGGATGTGGATTTCGGGATGCGCTGCGCCGAACACTCGCTGGCGGGCGAGTACGTCCCCACCGCGATCGCCTGGCACCAGGGCAGCGCGGCGCTGGGCCGCTGGCATCCGGAAACCGTGCTGCGCATGGCCCGCAACCAGGTGTTTCTGCTGGCCCGCCACTATCCCAGGCCGCTGCTGTGGAAGTGGGCCTGGCCGATTCTGGTGGGCCAGCTGCTTTGGGGCGGTGTGGCCCTGCGCCACGGCGCTGCACTGGCCTGGCTGAAAGGCAAGTGGCAAGGCTTGAGGGAGTTTGCCTCTGTCCGCAGCCATGCGCCACCGAGCGGTCTGAAGGTTCTCGAGCCGCTTCTCATGGCGCATGAACGCGCGTTGCGTGAGATGCAGTCTGGCAATGGCTTCGACATCTACTGGCGCATGTACTTTCTACTCACACAGGGTGGGGCAAAGTGACACATGTCACAAATCGGCATCGTGATCGTCACCTACAACTCGGGTTCTGAAATCGGCGCATGCCTGGAAGGCGCGCGCGCTACGGGCGCGGAGGTCGTGGTGGTCGACAACGGGTCGCAGGACGGCACCGTCGCTGAGGTTGCTCGTCGCGGATTCCCGGTGATTGCCAACCCCACCAACCGTGGATTCGCCGCTGCTGTAAACCAAGGGTTTAGGGCGCTCCATTCGCCATATGTTCTACTCTTAAACCCGGATGCCGTAATCGTGGGCGGCCTCGACGCCATGCGCCAGGCCTGCGATTTGCCGGGGGCTGCCGGCGCCGGCGGATGCCTGATCGACCTGCAGGGCAAACCGCAGACCGGCTTCATGGTCCGGGCCCTTCCCACTCCAGCCGCGCTGATTTTGGAAGTTCTCGTGCTTAACCGGATTTGGCCGAATAATCCAGTGAATCGCCGATACCGGGGCGCCACGCTGGATTATTCCCGGAGAACAGCCGTAGAGCAGCCGGCCGGCGCCTTTTTCATGGTGCGTCGCACGGTTTGGGAGGAATTGGACGGCCTCGACGAGGGTTTCTTTCCGGTGTGGTTTGAGGATGTGGATTTTTGCCGGCGGGTTGCCGCGCGCAACTATGTTCTCTACTACACACCGGAGGCGGTGGCGCGGCACTCTGGCGCACATTCCATCGGAGGCATGAGCGTGCGAGTACGCTGTTTTTGTTGGTATCGTAGTCTTCTAAGGTATTCAGCCAGGCATTTTCGACCATTCGCATTCCGGATGGTCTGCCTTTCGGTGGTAGCAGGCTCGATTCTCCGTGGCGCTGCGGCAGCGTTGTCGCAACGAAGGCGGACGCCAGTCGCGGCCTACGGGGAGGTAATGCGTCTAGCCGGCCGCTGTCTGATTTTTGGCTGGGAGGAAGCAGTCGCGATGTCGGGCTCCAGGTTTTAAGGCTCCGGTTCCAGTAGGAAGTTACGCTCTTTCGAGTTCTCGTGCATGGCGCATAACGACTTCGTCTCAGTCACAATAGTGACCTACAACAGCGGCCGCTTCATCAAGCGTTGCCTCGAATCCGTGCTCTCGCAGCGGTACCGCCTCAAGGAAGTCATTGTCATCGACAATGCCTCCACCGACGGCACCATCGACATCCTGGAACATTTCGAGGATCGCTGCCAGATTCACTACAACGAGGAGAACGTCGGCTTCGCTGCGGCTCAGAACCAGGCCATCCGGCTGGCCGGAGGCGATTGGGTGCTGACGCTCAACCCAGACGTGTTGCTGCTGCCGAATTTCATCCAGGCCCTGGTGGACGCCGGGCAGTTCGATTCCAAGATCGGCGCAGTCTGCGGCAAACTGCTCACCATGTCATCGCACTTCGAGATTCCCGAACGTCCCGTGGTGGACTCCACCGGCATCTACTTCAACCCCATGCTGCGCCACTTGGATCGCGGCAGCCAGGAGGTGGATAACGGGCATTATTTGCATTACGAGTATGTGTTCGGCGCCACCGCCGCGGCAGCGCTGTACCGGCGCGCCATGATTGAGGATATTTCGCTCGACGGCGAGTTCTTCGATTCCGATTTTTTTGTCTACCGCGAAGACGCCGACGTGGCATGGCGCGCCCAATTGATGGGCTGGAAGTGCCTTTATGCGCCTTACGCGCGCGGGTACCACGTGCGCAAGGTGCTGCCCGGCAACCGGAGCGCGCTTCCGGCCGATATCAACATGCACTCGGTGAAGAACCGCTTCCTGATGCGCCTGAAGAATATTTCAGGCGATCTGTATTGGCGCAACTGGTTCTCCATTACCAGCCGCGACATCCTGGTGGTGATGTGTTGTCTGCTCTGGGAGCACACCTCGCTCAAGGCCTTCTGGTTCCTGCTGCGCAACTGGAGCCGCTTCCGGGCCAAGCGCGAACTGATTCAGCGTGCGCGCCGCGTGGACGATGAGTACATGGCGAGCTGGTTCCACTACCTGCCGGTAAGCAAGCGGGCGCCCAAGAAACTGGCCCGTATGGTCATGCGTTCCGAAGCCGCCAAAACGTAACGGGCCATTCCGCCATGTTGACAGAGTTTTGTTGCGCGTCCCGGGGGCGAGGCATGCCCCGCCCCTGCACCGGCGTCAGCGGCATCCGCGAGGGCCGGGCAGGCGCGGCCTGGCCTGTAACTGCTTCGGCCAGAAGATGCGATTAGCGATTCTGGGCACGCGCGGCATCCCCGCCAGCTATGGCGGTTTCGAAACCTTCGCCGAAGAGCTTTCCACACGCTTGGCCGCGCGCGGGCATCAAGTCACCGTCTACTGCCGTGAACGCCATCCCGAGCGTGTATACCGCGGCGTCCGCCTGCTCTACCTGCCCACCATTCGCCACAAATATTTCGACACGCTGGCGCACACCTTCATCTCCACACTTCACCTGGTGACGCGCCGCATGGATGTGGCGCTCTATTGCAACGGCGCCAACGCCATTTTCACCTGGCTGCCGCGCGCGTTCGGGATTCCGGTGGCGCTCAATGTGGACGGCATCGAGCGGCTGCGCAAAAAATGGAACCGGCTGGCCAAGGCCTGGTACCTGGTTTCCGAGTTACTGGCCACCTTTTGCCCGTCCGAAGTCGTCACCGACGCGCGCACGATTCAGGATTACTACCGCCTGCGCTACGGGAAAGTGAGTACGTTCATCCCGTACGGCGCCGAGGTTGGCCGAGTGGAAGGCACCGGTGCACTCGAGCTCCTGGGCCTCGAACCTGGACGCTACTTCCTCTACGTGAGCCGCATGGAGCCGGAGAACCATCCCCTCGAAGTGCGGGAGGCGTTCGAGCGCGTGGAGACGCCATACAAGTTGGCGCTCGTCGGAGACGCGCCGTACGCCCAAGCCTACATCGCGCAGGTTCGCGCCACGCGCGATGCGCGTGTCGTCATGCCGGGGGCCATCTACGGCGAAGGCTATCGCGAACTGGAATCGCATTGCTTTGCCTACATCCACGCGACCGAAGTGGGCGGCACACATCCCGCGCTGATCGAAGCCATGGGCCGCGGCGCGCTGCTGCTCTACCGCAACACGCCGGAGAACGCCGAGGTTGCCGGCGACGCGGGAATTCCGTTCGAACCGGATGAGCTGGATTCCAAGTTGAAACTGGTCCTCGCACTGGGCGAGGCTGAATGCGCCCATTACCGTGCGCGCGCAATGGACCGCGTCAGACAACGCTACTCCTGGGACGCGGTAACCGACGCATACGAGAAGTTATTGGGAAAGCTGGCCGGACAGAACCCAAGCGCTTAGGAATTTGGATAGAATAGACTTGTGCCGACTGTTTTTCGCTTCGACGGGCTGCGGGCAGTGGTCTATCCGAATGACCATCGACCAGCGCATGTCCACGCGATCGGCCGTGGCTGCGAAGCGGTGTTCGATCTTCACTGTCCGGACGGACCAGCCGGACTCCGCGAGAACTACGGATTCACCCGGCATGAGATTAGGCAGATCCTGGAGAGCTTGGCGAACCGGCTGGGCGACTTGTGCCGGGCGTGGGAGGAGATTCATGGCATTGCGTAATTCCATCGAACAGGCAAACGAGCGTGCTCAGAAGATGCAGGCGGGTATCCCCAGGGCACTTTCCGCGCGATACGACCGCAAGACCGGACGGATCGTGATTTGTCTCAGCTCGAAGTTGATCGTGAGCTTCGCGCCCGCAGACGCACAGGGCCTGGAGGATGCCCGGCCTTCTGATCTCCATCAGATCGAGGTCAGCCCGTCCGGTTTCGGCATTCATTTTCCGGCGATAGATGCAGATTTGTATATCCCGGGCCTTCTGGAGGGCTTTCTAGGTTCAAAGGCCTGGATGGCTTCGCGGCTCGGTCAAATCGGCGGCAGGTCCAATAGCAGGGCCAAGAAGACGGCCTCCAGGGCCAATGGAAAGCTCGGAGGCAGACCCAGAAAGAGCGGCTGAAGCGCTAGCGCCGGGACATACGCCCTTCGTGGACAACACGGGAAGCAGAAGTACATCATGGCTTCGGCGCTTGGGGGGCCTCATCCGTCGAAAAGTGCTGGGATGTGTAAACGCAGCGCTGCGCAAAACCACCCCCCTCTCCGGCCGCGGCTCAGAAACGCAGCGGGGACGCGACCGTGAGGGAGCGTCTGTCAGCGTCTTAGGCCGTGCGCTGCATTTCCGACTTGTCGCCTGAAATCGCGGCTTGCGCGGCGGCCAGGCGGGCGATGGGGACGCGGTACGGCGAGCAGGAAACGTAGTTCATGCCTACCCGGTAGCAGAACTGCACCGAGCTTGGTTCACCACCGTGCTCGCCACAGATGCCGACTTCGAGATTCGGACGTGACTTGCGGCCTGCTTCCACCGCCATCTTCACCAGCTTGCCGACACCTTCCTGATCGAGGACGGCGAACGGGTCGGCGGCAAAGATTTTCTTGTCCTTGTATTCCTTTTGGAACTTCGTGTAGTCATCGCGCGAGAGTCCCATGGTGGTCTGGGTGAGGTCGTTGGTGCCGAAGCTGAAGAATTCGGCTTCCTTGGCGACGGAATCCGCGGTGAGTGCGGCGCGTGGAATCTCGATCATGGTGCCGACCATGTACTTCAAATTCTTCATGCCGGCCTTGGCGAGAACTTGCTCGGCCACTTCCACCACGATTTTCTTCTGATCCTCCAGTTCCTTGACGCCGCCGATCAGCGGGATCATGACTTCGGGAATCACCTTGACGCCTTTGCGCGCCACCTGCACCGCGGCTTCGAATATGGCGCGCGCCTGCATCTCGGTGATCTCGGGATAGGTGATGCCGAGCCGGCAGCCGCGGTGGCCGAGCATGGGGTTGAACTCGTGCAGCTCTTCCACCCGGTGCAGCAGAGCGGGCAGTACGGACTTGAGATTCTTGACCTCGGCGCCGAAGCGCTGGTAAGTCGCTACCAGCTCCTTTTTCTTCTTGAGATCGGCATAAGGCAGGATGGCGACATCCACCATCAGGTCTTCGCGCTTGGGGAGGAACTCATGCAGCGGCGGATCCAGCGTGCGAATCACCACCGGGTAGCCGTTCATGGCTTCGAACAGACCGGCAAAATCCTTGCGCTGGAATGGCAGCAGCTTGGCCAGCGCCTTGCGGCGGCTCTTTTCGTCGCGAGCCAGAATCATGGCCTGCATGTGCTCGATGCGATCCTCGGCGAAGAACATGTGCTCGGTGCGGCACAGCCCAATGCCCTGGGCGCCGAATTTGCGCGCCGCTTTCGCGTCGCGCGGAATATCGGCATTGGCGCGCACTCCGAAACTTCCGCGGAATTCATCCGCCCAGCTCATAAAGCTGGCCAGAACGCCGGAAGACGGATCGGCATCGAGCGTGTTGGCCTTGCCGGCAAACACCTCGCCGGTCGAGCCGTCGAGCGACAGCCAGTCGCCCTCCTTCAGGGTGACCTGTTTCCCTGCTACGGTGACCGAGACTTCCTTTTTGTGCTCGTTGACGCTGATGGACTCCGCGCCCGCCACGCAGGGCGTGCCCATGCCGCGGCAAACCACTGCCGCATGGCTCGTCATCCCGCCACGCGCCGTGAGAATCCCCTTGGCCACTTCCATGCCATGGATATCATCAGGCACAGTTTCTTTGCGTACCAGCACGACGGGGGCTTTCTTGGCCTTCTCCACGGCTTCATCGGCCGTGAAAACGATGGTCCCGACCGAGGCGCCCGGTGAGGCCGGAAGGCCCGTGGCGATCTTGGTCAGCGATTTCTTCGATGCCGGATCCAGCACCGGGTGCAATAGCTGGTCGAGTTGTTGCGGATCCACGCGCAGCACCGCTTCCCGCTTGTCGATCAGGCCCTCCTCGACCATCTCCACGGCAATGCGGACCGCAGCCGGCCCCGTGCGCTTGCCGTTGCGGGTTTGCAGCATGTAGAGCTTGCCGTCCTGAATCGTGTACTCGAAATCCTGCACGTCGTGGTAGTGCTTTTCGAGCATGGTGGTGATCTCGCGGAGCTGCTGGTAAACTGCCGGGTTCCACTTCTCGAGCTCGGCAATCGGGTGAGGCGTGCGGACGCCGCTTACCACGTCTTCGCCCTGCGCGTTTTCCAGGAACTCGCCGTAGAACACTTTCTCGCCGGTGGCCGGGTTGCGCGTAAAGCCCACGCCGGTGGCCGACGTCTCGCCGAGGTTCCCGAACACCATCGCCTGCACGTTGACCGCCGTGCCCAGGTCGTCGGGAATCTGGTTCATCTTGCGGTAGTGCTTGGCGCGGTCGTTGAACCACGAGCGGAAGACTGCGTTGCGCGCGCCGGCGAGCTGCTCAATGGCGTCTTGTGGAAATGCCTTGCCGGTCTTCTTGAGCACCAGCTTCTGATAGCCGGTGATCACTTCCAGCAGGTCCCTGGCGGTGAGTTCCGTATCCAGCTTGGCCTTGGCTTTTTTCTTTTGGCCGTCGAAGATTGCCTCGAACTCGTCCTTGGGAATGTCAAGAACCACGTTGCCGTACATCTGGATGAAGCGGCGATAGCAGTCATAAGCGAAGCGCGCATTGTTGGCCTTGGCTTCCAGCGCCTTCACCGTCTGGTCGTTCAGTCCCAGGTTGAGGATGGTGTCCATCATGCCCGGCATGGAGAATTTGGCGCCCGAACGCACGCTGACCAGCAGCGGGTTCGTCACATCGCCGAGTTTCTGGCCCATGCGCTCCTCGAGCGTCTTCAGGGCCTCCATCATCTGCGCGTCGATTTCGGCCGGCACGCTGTTGTTGTTGTGGAAGTAGATGTTGCATACTTCCGTGGAAATCGTGAAGCCCGGCGGCACGGGCAGCTTGGCCCGCGACATTTCCGCCAGGCCGGCGCCCTTGCCGCCGAGAACGTCTTTCATTTTTCCGTCGCCGTCGGCGGTACCGTTGCCGAAGGAATAGACATACTTCTGCATGCTTTAGCTCCTATGATGTAGTTACTATTTCTGAAAAGTCCGCTATGTTGGAGAATTCCTGTAATAGCGTGCCGAGTAATGCCAAACGATTACGCCGGACGCCCTCCTCCGGCGCATTTACCAACACCTTGTCAAAGAACAAATCCACTTTAAGGCGCAGTCGAGAGATGACAGACTCGATGGGCTGGCCCGTGATGTGCAGGTACTCGTCGTAAAGTTCCCGTTCCGGACCGTCTTGCAACAATCTCTGATCAATCTCTCCGGCGTTTGCGCTGGTGAACTTTTGCTGCTCGAGGATGTTGCGGATGCGCTTGAAGCTCGCCGCGAGGGGCTCGAAGTCGGGCGAAGACCGCAGGCTCTGGATGCGAATCAGCCTCCCTTCCAGCTCGGCCAGCCTGCTCCAGCCGGCGGCCATCGCGGCGTTGACCTCGTCGTACTTGAAGCCGCGAACCTCTTTGAAGTAATACCGGATGCGGTCCTCAATGAAGTCCGCCAACGGCTGCGCGTTCTCCGCCGCGTCGCGCAGCAGGGGCTCCAGATCGATATCGGTCTTTCCCTCAACCAGAATCCTTACGACGCCTTGCGCCGCGCGCCGCAGCGCGAACGGATCGCGCGAGCCGGTCGGAATCAGGCCCACTGCGAAGCAGCCGCGCAGCGTGTCCAGCTTGTCGGCTAACGCTACGATCCGGCCGGTGGCGTTGCGCGGAATCGCGTCGTCCATGCTCTCCGGCTTGTAATGGTCGTAGATCGCTTGCCAAACCGGCTCCGGCTCACCTTGTGCGCGCGCATAAAGGCCGCCTACTACGCCCTGTAGCTCAGTGAATTCCTTCACCAGCTCAGTGGTTAGATCGCACTTGGCCAACTCAGCCGCGCGGACGGCGTGGACGTCGCCGCCCAGCGAAGCCGCCAGCGCTTTCACGCGCTCGGTTTTTTCAAGATACGATCCCAACTTAGCCTGGAAGGTGACGTGCGCCAGATCGGGGAGCCGCTCGGCGAGCGATTTCTTCTGATCGGTCTCCCAGAAAAAGCGGGCGTCATTGAAACGCGCGCGCAGGACGCGTTCATTGCCGCGGCGCACGAAGCCCTCGGGATCGGATGGGATGTTCATCACCGCCACGAACTGCGGGGCCAGCATGCCGTGTTCGTCCTCCACCGAGAAGTACTTCTGGTGGTGGCGCATCACGGTAACCAGCACCTCCTCGGGCAGCTCCAGAAACTCGGCATCGAAGCTGCCCACGATGGGCGTAGGATACTCGGTCAGGTACGCCAGGGTCTCCACCAGGGCGTCGTCGGGCTTGACGCGCACACCAGCCATTCCGCTGCGGATCTTGTTGCGGCGCTCTTCGGCCGAGAGGATCACGTAGCTTTCGCGGAGCCGCTTTTCATAGTTGCTGGTCGTGACCACGATTTCGCGCTCACCGAGCCGGCGATGTCCGGAAGTGACCGTGCCGGAGGGCACCCCGGCGAGCTCGAACGGCACCACCTCATCGCCCAGCAGCGCCACGATCCAGCGAATCGGCCGGATGAAGCGCGGGCCGCCCTTGCCGGTCCAGTACATGGTTTTGGGAAAGTTGACTTGCAGGATGATACCGCCGAGCGACTCCGCCAGAATATCTCGCGTGGCCCGGCCGGGCCGGCGCCGCTTGGCAGCCCAGCGGCTTCCTTTCGGTGTCTCCTGGAGGTAGATGTCCGAGGTTTCCAGCTTGTGCTTCCGAAGGAAACCTTGCGCTGCCCGGTCGAGCGGCGCTCCAACGCCGGAGCCGGGAGGTGGTGCGGGGCCAAGAAGCACCTCCTCGCTGTCGGCCTGGCGCGCGGGCAGGCCTTCGGCGCGCAGCACCAGGCGCCGCGGCGTGGCATCCATCGTCACCGAATCGTGAGCGATTTCCAGCTTCTCGAAGAGCACCCGCAGGCTTGCCAGCGCAGCCGGAATCATCCAATCGGGAATCTCTTCGGTGCCGATCTCGAGCAGGAAGGGGAGGGACGCCGGATTCACTGCGCCACCTCCGGCGCCGGCTGCCGCTGATCAGCCCACGCCTGCGCCACACCCACCGCCAGCTTGCGCACGCGCTGGATGACGCCAACACGCTCGGTGACGCTGATGGCGCCGCGTGCATCGAGCGTGTTAAAGATGTTCGAGCACTTCAGCACCTGGTCATAGGCCGGCAGCAAAGGGAAGCGCTGCTTGTCCGTTGCCTTGGGATCGTAGAGCCTGAGCAGGCGCGCGGCTTCGCCCTCGTGCAGCTCGAACAGCTTCCAGAGAGTGGAGATGTCCGCCATCTCGAAGTTGTAAACCGAATATTGCAGCTCGTCCCGATAGCGCACGTCGCCGTAGCTATAGCCTTTGGCCCACTCGATGTCGTAGACGCTGTCTTTGACCTGAAGGAACGCCGTAAGCCGCTCGAGGCCATAGGTCAGTTCGGCCGGGACGAGGTCGAGATCGATACCGCCACACTGTTGAAAATAAGTGAATTGGGTGATTTCGAGACCGTCCAGCATGACCTGCCAGCCGATGCCCCAGGCGCCCAGTGTCGGCGATTCCCAGTTGTCTTCTTCGAACTTGATGTCATGTTTGCGCAGATCGATGCCGATGGCTTCGAGGCTTGCCAGATATTGCTCGATGACGTCCCGGGGCGAAGGCTTGAGGATCACCTGGAGCTGCGAATGCTTGAACAGGCGGTTGGGGTTGTCGCCATACCGGCCGTCGGCGGGACGCCGACTGGGCTGAACGTAAGCCACGCGATAGGGTTCGGGGCCGAGCACGCGCAGAAAGGTCTCCGGGCACATGGTGCCGGCGCCCACTTCCACGTCATAAGGCTCTTGAATGATGCAGCCGCGTTCCGCCCAATACTGTTTCAGCTTGAAGATGATTTCTTGAAACGATGACATCGATCTGCCTTGCGAGAGCCGGGCCGGCATTCCAGACCCCTACGTTGCTTGCTCCAATAACGGCGCGGTAATCAAACGGCGCTCCACGTGCAATTCAATTTGCTCCACCAGAAAGCGGCGCAGGTCCGCCGCGGTGGCCTGATTCCAGGGGGGCCCGGAAAGCTGCGCAATCGGCGTGCGCAACATTTCTGCTGCCATCGTTCTGGCTTCCGCGCTCAGCTCCCGGCCTCCAGCGCTCAATGCCTTGCGGCAATGGCCGCAAATCAGGCCGGCCCTGCCACGGCTGAAAAACGCACTCTCGGGAGCTTCCCGGTCGTCGAGCAGGCTACCGCAACTCAGGCACACCAGCAATTCCGGCAGCCAACCGGAAAGGCGAACGGCCCACAAGGAAAAGTAGGCGACGGCGCGCCAGGCACCGTTTCCCGCGGCGGTTCGCAAGTAATCCAGCACAGCCAGCAGAAGGCGGAAATACTTCTCATTCGGCTCCGCGGCCGGCAACATCTGTTCGGTTACCTCCGCGAAGTAATCCAGCGCCACGCCGGCCCAATAATCCGACGCCAGCCCGAATTGCGAGCGGATCAACTCACACCCGTCCAGGCTGACCAGTTCGCGGGTTTCGCGCTGGAAATACGCCATCCGCACGTGCGACAGCCGCTCCAGGCCAGCCCCGAATGCATTCTTCGGGCGCCGCGCCCGCTTGGCCACGCCGCGCAAAATCCCTTGATCCCGGGCGAAAAAGCTGACTACCAGGTCCGCCTCCTGAAGCGGGTAGGTGCGCAGAACAAGAGCTTCGCTGACGCGCGCTGGCACACGTGGAAATTTCAGAGTAACACAGTTGATTTGACGCTTCCTGCGCGGCTGCCCAGGTGCCCGGCCGCCGTGCGCAAAAAAACTCGCGCGGGGCGCCGCAACCGTCCGTTCATTGTTATGTAACCGAAATGAAACATTATAGATAAGCTGCGAATGGGTACGCGGCTTAAAATAGGTAGCATATGATGCAATCAGCCGCGGCTGCGCGCCACGTCGAGCAGCGCCGAACACGAATCAAGATTCTGAATGGTCCCGCGATGTCTTGCGACGCGGAGGGCTGCCAGGCGCGGGCCGCGTATCTGTTCCGTGAAGAGGACGGGCCGATCGCAGCGTTTTGCGATGTTCATGCCGATGAATCCGCATCGCGAGCCGGCATCCCGTTGCCGACACCCAAAATAACCATCCTGCGCACAATGTTGGGCTGAGCGGCCGCTCCGCCGTGTTTGCTAGGCCGCCGGTTTCGGCCGCGCGCGGTCGCGTTCTCGCTTTTTCGCGGGTTCGCGGCGCTGCCGGATGAACCATTCCTGCACGTTCAGGCGTGATTTCGCCCCGCCCCTCTTGCGCGTGTATACTCCCGTTGTATTCATCTGACGCGCCTTGACGTTGTCCGCCAGGTACCCCGCCAGCACCGTGTCGCGCAGGTGACGGATCATCGCCGGTTCGCGAATCGGCGCCAGTACTTCCACGCGATGGTCGATGTTGCGGGGCATGAGGTCGGCGCTGCCGATGTAAACTTCTTCGTCGCCGCCATTGCGGAAATAGTAAATCCGGCTGTGTTCCAGGAAGCGGCCCACGATGCTGGTAACCTCGATGTGATCGCTCACGCCCGGGACGCCGGGGCGCAGGCAGCAGATGCCGCGCACGAGCAATTGAATGCGCACTCCGGCTTGCGAGGCCTTATAAAGGGAACGGATAATCTTGGGGTCCACCAGCGAATTCATCTTGAAAATCAAGTGGGCCTTGCGCCCGGATCGGGCGTGCTTGATTTCCCGCTCGATCATGGCTTCGAATTTCGAGCGAAGATTCACCGGCGCCACCAGCAGCTTCTGATAGTCGGTCTTGTGCGAGTAGCCGGTGAGGTAGTTGAACAGGTTGCTGACATCGTCGGCCACGGCCTCATCACAAGTGAAGAGGCCGATATCGGTATACAAATGAGCCGTGACCGCATTGTAGTTGCCGGTGGAAAGGTGGACGTAGCGGGCGATGCGAGCCTGCTCGCGGCGCACCACCAACGCTACCTTGCAATGGATCTTGAGGCCGATCAGCCCGTAGACCACGTGCACGCCGCTGCGCTCCAGCGCGCGCGCCCACTCGATGTTGCTCTCTTCGTCGAACCGCGCCTTGAGTTCCACCAGCGCAGCCACTTGCTTGTCTTCCTCCACGGCCTCCAGCAGCGCCTCGACCACGGGCGCGTTGCGGCCCACGCGATACAGGCAGGTCTTGATGGCCAGGGCGGCTGGGTCGCGCGCCGCTTTGCGCAGGAACTCGATCACCGGCTGGAAGGAATCGAAGGGCTGGTGTAGAAGGATGTCGCGGCTGCGGATCGCCGCGAAGATATCATCTTCCTCGGAGACCTCGGCGAGGGCGCTCGGAACTGTGGATACGAAAGGCGCATCCCGCAGCTCCGGCCGGTCCAGGCTGTACAGACTCATCAGGCGCTTTAGCGACAGAGGCCGCGCAATGCGGTAGACTTCGGTCGGGCCAATCTCCAGGTTGCTCATGAGGATGTTGAGCATCGGGCTGGGCATATCCGCCGTCACCAGCAGCCGGACAACGCTTTGGAAGCGTCGCTGGCGCAGACCTTCCTCGACGGTTTCGAGCAGGTCTTCGGCCTCCAGTTCCTTAATCGCCATATCGGCATCGCGGGTGACATGGAACGGATGCGCCTCCAGGATCTCCATGCCGGGAAATAACACCCCGAGCTGCGCGGCAATCACCTGCTCGAGCCACACCAGGTCGATCCGCCGGGGCCGGCCGCGTTTGGATGCTGCCTTGGCGCTGCCGCTAACCACCACCAGTTGCGGAAGCGAATCGGGCACTTTGACGCGGGCAAAATGCTCATTGCCCGCGCGGTCGCGGATCGAGACCGCCAGGTTGAGGCTGAGGTTCGAGATGTGGGGAAAGGGGCGGCCGGGATCGAACGCGAGCGGCGTCAGCACCGGAAAGACAGTTTCCTGAAAGTATTTGGCCGCTTGCTGGCGGTGGGCTTCGTTCAGCTCGGTGAAGTCGTGAACAAAAATGCTCTGTTCGCGGAGCGCTGCCAGCAAGCTCTCCAGGGTGCGGTGCGCCTCAGAGAGGAGGCGCTTCACTTCACGCCGGATGGCCACCAGTTGCGCACGCGGGCTCATGCCGTCCGGGCCCGCCTCGAGTGAGCCCGCCTCCAGCTGCGCCGCCAGGCCTGCCACGCGCACCATGAAGAACTCGTCCAGGTTGGAGCCGAGAATGGAAAGGAACTTCACGCGCTCCAGTAACGGATTGGTTTCGTCCTCTGCCTCTTCCACTACGCGGCGCTGGAATGCCAGCAGGCTCAATTCGCGGTTCACATAGAGCGATGGATCCTTGAGATCCACAGGCGCCGGGGTTGCAGCGTCGTGTGAGCCGACCGACGCAGCTGCCTTAACTTGCATCTTCTTGGGCATGGGATGGCCGCGCTTCGATGCGGTTCTACCAATTTCGCACGAAACCTGAGTGGTCTGCGTTACAGCGCGGTTTCTGCACGGATCCGGCGGCGTCAGTTCGGGTACGGGTCGCCGGGGTGCACAATCCGAATCTGATGATCGCTGAACAGGTTGGGTCCCCCTGGCAGTTTCAGCCTGGGCATGTGGCAGGTTACGCATCGCTCCCGGGCCGCGGGACAAACCTTGGCAGGCGGCACACTCTCGCCGGCCACGGGCGCCGCTGTTTCGCTGTGGCACGCCAGGCAGTTGTGATCGTAAGCCGCGGGTTCCTGCACCGGGTTGGCATGGGGATTGTGGCAGGCCGTGCAGCGGATGCGCGGGTCGTCGCCCACAAAGCAGCGGCTGTTCGCCAGCCGGTAGGGCTGGAAGCGGACGTTGGCTTCTCCGAACTGGCGCAGTTTGACTATTTCGTCCCAGGTGCGATGGCACTGGCCGCAGAA
>Ga0335078_10007799_pt1 | contig 15890 bp, 11 predicted proteins | sample Lox_Sample_32_FD_206711 | JGI IMG/M metagenome (GOLD analysis project Ga0335078, IMG submission 206711) | Soil microbial communities from Loxahatchee National Wildlife Refuge, Florida, United States - Lox_Sample_3.2 | ecosystem: Environmental > Terrestrial > Soil > Wetlands | place: USA...
TTTAAGTAAGCACCAAAGTTGTGATCAAAGTTGCCGGCGTTTGATCGATTTCGACCTCAAGTACTGGCAAGAGGGATTTTTCCAAATAGTGACGCGACTCCCAGCCGGTCGTGATACTGTTTCGAAGAATTGGTACGTTGCTTTGGACGTCTATCCTTCCTACGGATGATTCACATCCGTCTTCTTTCTGAATCCAATTTTCGGGAGCCAAGCGCCAGCGCAGCACGGCCTTATCCTTGAATCCCGATACTTCATCGCTGACAGAAAGTGACCGTTCACCTAGTGTAATTGTTCGTTTGTGTTTCGCTCCCCATCTGTCGGTGTAACTCCCGCTCCAGGACTGCCCACAAGCACTCTTGTCAATAAGACCTGAACTGGCAACTCGTACCCAGGCGCCGTACAAAAAACGGCTAATCCGGGGCATCTGATCGTGATCGTCAAACTGCAGAGTGTTGTGACCGGTAATGCTCGAAAGGATATTAGCCAGGCTATCGGCACCAAAGTAGGTATATGTGCCACCATCCCGCAGAATGTTCGTCCCTTTCCACCACAGGTCGACGTGGAGCGCATCGGCGTGCGACGGACGAAACCGCGCCGTCGGCGCTCGGACTAAGGCAACTGCTCCGCTTCCACTCCGCATGACCGCGTAGCCATTTTCCGGAAAAAAATCGTTGCTTGCACTGCTTGGCTGCGGGCGCGACGGAACCTCTCCGAGAACTCCAAGCCACATGGCAGCCTCGTCCCATGGACCCGCATTCAATGCTGATGGGGAATTGAAAACGAAAGACGCAAGCTGAAGACAGGGACGAAAGTCCCGATAATTGTCATTACCTAGGCGGTAGGGATACGCCCCGTCATTGGCGCCCAGATTTGGACCGTCACCGGTTAAGGGATCGATCATTGCTCTCAACCAGCGCGTAGCGGCTGCGGCCCGTGAATAAAAATCAGCAGAAAAGCTCTCCTGCCTAGTGTGTCGTCTCCATACCTCGACAAGACTGAGGGTGTCGAGCAGTACGCGATGATATGTCAGCGAATGCTGTGAGAAGCTGCCATCGGGCAGAACCAATCGGCGGACACTATCTTCGAGGAGCTTCCGACCTTTTTTCGCCCACCGCTTACCTCGGCGTTGCAACGCACCTTCGCTGTGTCTGGCCAGCCATGTGCCCCCGATGAAAAGACCTGCTGCCTCACTGGTTGCGTGATTGTTGTCTTGTGCGGTTGCATAGGACGTGGTGGCGTTGATCCGGAGGCAGTGCATCTCGATGAAATTCAAGAACCCGACTGCCGCAGCGTTTGCCTGCTCAAGAAGATACAATGCGAGCACGGTATTTACGAGACGAATGGAGACCTCTTGTCCGCACATCCAGTTGGGCCCCGTGTTGGGGGGATTAGAACGCCACCAGTCTTCTATCCATAATCGCAACGCCGATGTATATCGAATATCTCCGGTCAGTCGCGAAGCTCGAGCAAAGATTGGCGCCCAACTGAAGCGTGACAGCTCCCAAATAGCCTTGATGTCCCCCACTTCCGAACTAAAGTGCTCGATCTTGCTCCAATGCGACCGAGTATTTGAGTGCCACTTATTCAAAAATGGGTTTAGAAACCAAGCGGGGGGGGTTCCGACATCATGAGTATGAACCGAAAAATAATTGACTTTCCCTTTGATCAGATTATTTGCTTCACCTAAAACGGCCCTGTCAGCCCATGAGGGGACGGTATTCTCCGTGTTGGCTACGCATTCAATCGGAAAGTGTAGCGCCGCTGATTTTCGGCATGGGAGCCGCCATCGATAGATTCCCGTTTGTTTGCAGAACCGGTGCACGCCAACGCGCGCGATGTTGGAAACTCGCAGGCGCAACGCGGTCGAGGCGTAAATCTCTAGCCATTGCGACCAAGACAGTTCGGTTTGGCGCTCCGAGCTACAGCCTTGCAAAGGCTTTTTAATAATTGTCGAAATCTCGTCTGACGAGGATTTACTCGTTATTGGAGAATTCCCGTCGTTGATCAAGTTAGTGTTTGACGTTCCAGCGCTAGATACATGACTTGGGTTTGCATAGTCGCTCGGCAACCTCAATTGCAACACGAGAAACCTCAAATATTTCCTGTGCCGGGATCGGTGAGGGCCCCCCCGATCGAACGGCGTCCATAAACGCTTGCACACAGGCCAAATGGCCCTTGTCCTGCCGCCAGGTGCGGAACGTTCGAGAGTTCGGGCACCCATAGCCTTTTAGGACGCGAAAGTTGTCCAGTTGCAGCACGCGGCCTGCGATGAAGACTTCAATACGTTCTTTTGGAAAGGAACGGTGTCCGTTGGCGAAATACTGAATCGAACCTATTGAACCGTCTTCGAACTTCAGCGAAATTTGCGCTGTCTCTGGACTGTCCGTTCCGCCACTGCGTTCTTTCAGCGAAGTGGCATTTGCCTCAACAATCGGTGCGCCAACAAGAAAGCGAGCCAGATCAATCAAATGACAGGCTTCACCCAAAATGCGTCCCCCTCCCTCCTCTGGATTGCGGGTCCAATGATCCCGGGGAACTTGGCCTGCGTTCATCAGCAGACTCACGGCCATGGGTCCCTTCGTATTCCTAATGATCTCGCGCATGCGTTGGGCGTGGGGAGAGAAACGACGGTTGAAACCTACAAGAATGATCGGACCTGTGCCGTGCGTCGTGCGGGCGGAATACGCAGCCTCTACTTCGCTGAGTTGATCAACGCTCAACGCCAAGGGTTTTTCGACATAGACGTGTCGTCCGCTTCTAATTGCCTCGGTAGCAAGTCGAGCATGGCTATCATGCCGCGTGCTGATGACAAGCGTGTTGATTTCCTTTTGGCTGAAGAGGTCGGCAAGATCCGTGGACGCCTTTTTGAAGCCGAACTTCTTTCCGACATGAACTGCTCTGAGGCCATTCGTTGTGACTAGCGTGTGCAGCGCCGCCCCTGCGCTTGCAAGCGCAGGAATCAGCACCCGCCCTCCATAGTTTCCAGCCCCTACACAACCAACAATTGGCGAGACAGGCGCGCCTAGGAGCTTTTCGGCGCTCAGTACAGTTATCTGACTATTGCTCGTCAGTCCCGTTGTCGTCTCTGGGTATTGCAAGACGATACCCATCGCGGACCGACCTTGGGTTACAGTCGAGTAAGCTTCCGCGGCCTGCTGAATTGGAAAACGATGAGTTATCAGTTGTCTTACATTCAAGGCATTCGACGCCAAGAGATCGAGAACTGCCTCGAAGTTGCGCTGTGCGGTCCAACGCACGAACCCTAAGGGGTAATCTTGTCCTCTCTGCTCATAATTTGCATCATATCGGCCTGGACCATACGAACAGGACACCTGGAACGTAATCTCTTTCTCATAAAAATCTTGCCTCGAGAGTTCGAGTCCGGTAACTCCCACCAGCACAATTCGCCCTCGCCGTCGGCACATCTTCGCGCCCTGCGAAATGGGCTGGGAACTCGACGTAGACGCAGTGATGATGACGGCATCAACACCGCGGCCGCGCGAAAAATCCAGCGCCTGTGCCAGTACGTCTTCTTCCACGGCCGCGCTCACAGCGTACGCGCCAAAGGTGCGCGCCATCTCGAGGCGCTGTGGGTCGTAGTCGACGCCCATTACTCGGCAACCGTGGGCCCGCAAGAGCTGCACAGTCAAAAGTCCAATTAGTCCCAAGCCCGTCACTACTATGGTTTCACCTACCGCTGGCTGCGCCAGCCGCAGGCCCTGTAAGCCAATTGCTCCCAACAATGTGAACACTGCCGCGTCGTCGTCGACATCGTCCGGAACCCGAGCACAGAGGTTCTTGGGAACACTGACTAACTCAGCGTGATTCCCATTCGATACCACCCGATCACCGACTCGAAATCCTGCAACTCCTGAGCCAATCTCGGCCACTGTACCTACGTTGCAATAGCCCAGCGCCAGCGGCTGGTCCAGCTTGCTGCGCACCGCCTCAATGGCTGCTACCAGGCCATCGGTACGCACCTTGTCCAATACCATTTTGACTTTGTCAGGTTGTTGGCGCGCTCGCTCCAGCATCGAGGATCGTCCGAAATCCACAAGCATGCGCTCTGTGCCGATCGAAATCAGCGTTTGGCGTGTCCTGATCAGGAGATGTCCGTCCTGCAAAGCCGGAGCCGGCACCTCCAGAACCGTCGTGGCACCACTACCAAGGTTTAGAACCACTTGCTGCATGAGCTCTATTTTCCTACGGAGACGGATTGAGCCGCCTCTTTCTGATCGAGACGGAAGAAAGACCGAGAATCGTCCGCACTCTTATCCAAGTACGCCCGACACCATAACTCGATGCACATCAAACTAAAAATACTGTAGGCGCAGTCGCCATGACCAGCTTCGGTGGCGGAGATCATCCGCGCCACGGCAGCGGAATCAAAAAGTCTCCGCCTGCGAAGCGCATCGCTCGACAATAGCTCGATCATTATTTCTCTGAGAGGGCCACGTAGCCACGCCCGAAGTGGAACCCCGAAGCCCGCCTTTCGGCGGTGGAGTACGCTTCTTGGAAGCACTCCTTTCATCGCTCTCCTCAATATCCATTTACTTTCGGCGCCATGTTGCCGCAGCCGATCGGGAATTCGCGCGGCCAAGGCGACGACCTCCTTGTCAAGGAAGGGCACGCGAACCTCTACGCCCACCGCCATGCTCAGTTTGTCTGTGTAATTCAGGTTGTGGTCCGTTAGAAAATAACGCTGTTCAAGCAGCAACATGCGCTGCAACGGTGACACCAGTTCCGGCATCGCTTGCAGGTTATTAAGTAGCGGTTCTTCATCCAGCGTGACTGCGATCTCCCGGTTGAACAAATTCCGTACCAGGCCTACGGACACCCAATCAAAATAGCCCGCCAGTCTTGTATTGCCTTCGCTCTCAGCCGCCCTCAGAAGTTTTCCTGCTCGGCGCAGAATCGGCGGCCGCGCCGGCATTCGCTGGCCGAGACTGGCAGCGGCATTTCGAACCCCAGTAGGTAAGCGGTCCCACAAAGTGTTCAATGCCAAAGCCCGGTGGCGACGATATCCGGTAAACAGGTCATCGCCGCCCGCTCCCGACAGCAGGACCTTTACGCCATGCTGCCGCGCCAGGCGACTGATGAAGAGCACATTCAGTGGCGCGAAATCAGCCTGCGGCTCATCGAGTTGCCAGACCATTTCGGCCAAACCTTCTGCCATGCGCGAATTGACGCGGACCACATGAAGATCCACTTCCAGGTGTTTGGCCACTTCTTCAGCATATGGAAGATCGCGTTCGAGCCCTTCCTCGTTTGCCGATCTTTCATCAAAGTCAATCGTGAAGCACTGGAGCTTTCCAGTCGTGTGCTGCCGCGCATAGGACACAATCGCGCTGGAATCCAGTCCACCGGACAGAAACGCTCCCAGCGGCACGTCAGAAACCATCTGCCGCTCGACGGCCGCATGCAGCACTTGGCGGACCTGTGCAGTCCAGTCCTCAACCGATGGTTGTTGATCTGGCCCAGGCGCGGGAAGTTCATAGTGTCGCCACCGCTTAACCACTCGTCCTTCTCGGACCAGCAGCGCCATGCCTGGTTCCAGCTTCTTCACATCGGTTAGGGGGGTTCTTGGCGCGGGACACCACAGATATCGCACGTAATGCGCCATAGCCTGTGGATCCAATTCTCGCGGCACCCACGGGAAGCAAAGCAATGCTTTAATCTCACTGGCAAACGCGAATGTGCTATTCGCTTCACTAATATAGAGGGGTTTTACTCCCATCCCGTCCCGCGCCACAAACAAGGAACGCGAGCGAGCATCCCATAACGCGAACGCGTAAATACCGTTCAGCTTCTCTAGCAGCTCCGTGCCATATTCCAGATAGAGGGCCAACAGCACTTCGGTGTCGGTACGCGTGCGAAACACATAGCCGCGCGTTTGCAGCTCGCTTCGCAATTCGCGGAAATTGTAAATCTCGCCGTTAAAGGTGACGACGATCTGCCCATTGGCGGCCGCCATCGGTTGCGCGCCGTCCGGTGTCGGGTCCAGAATCGCGAGCCGGGTATGAAACAGCGACACCGATCCGCAAGCTGAGTCGTACCGGCCACGACCGTCCGGTCCGCGATGCGCCATGCGGTCCAGGACCGCGTCCGAGACTTCTTCGGCAGTGCGCCCCGAAAATCCCGCTATCCCGCACATTGTTTAGCCACAGATCTCCGAAAAAACCTTCTCGAATTCCTTCTTGCGGCGCGAATAGGGGAATTCTTTCTCGGCACGTGCACGCCCTTGCCGTCCCATTTCGTCTCGCAACGCATCATCGTCTAGATACTTGCAAATCGCATCGGCAATCTCTTGCGGAGACTTGCCATCCACCAGCAAACCCGCATCGCCCACCACTTCCGGCACAGCGCCAACCGGGCTGCTTACTACGGGGGCGCCGCAGCTCATCGCTTCCAAAATCGCCAGGCCAAAGCCCTCATAGATGCTAGGCGAGACGTAGATCGAGCAGCGTTGCATCAGTTCGATTTTTCGCTCACGCGAGAGCACCCCCGGAAACTCCACCGCGTGCAACACTCCAAGATCGCGAGCCAGCTGTTCTAGCACCGGGTGAGCTGTGCCTTTCTCCCCAGCGATCACAAAGCGCATATCGGGATGCCTTTGCAATACCAGCGGAATTGCCTTAACCACCTCCGGAACGCATTTCCGCGAAGCGTTGCTCTGGTGCAGCCAGGCAAACGTGAGCGCAAATTTTTCGCGAGGCTGAACGCCCGCTTGATAGACGTCGGTGTCCACGCAATGCGGAATGAATCGCGGATTGTTTACTTTGAGATTCCGGCAAATGGCTCCGTACTCGTGTTGCGAAACAAAAACATTGCTCGAGGCTTTCCCCAGAGCGTACCTCATCAACGCTTTTTGCCACGTGGGACGGCGCAGGTAATCCATTCCCAGTCCGTTGGGCCATTCGTAGTCGAATGTGCCGGTGATGACACAAGGACGCCGGTTCAACGCGGTCTTCGTCAGCGGAAGAAAGGCGCGCTGCCACCACCAGATAAAGTACAGGTCGGCATTCAGCGGGATTTCTCGCCAGTTCGTCGCGATTTGTACCTCAAAGCCGAGTTCACGCAGAATATCTAGGTCTTGCTTGTAGTATTCCGCGCGTTCTAGCACGCTCCGATTTGGGACATTAGCAAAAAAGCAAGCGCGCACGTTAGCTCTCCAACCCCCCGTGTAAAGCTGCTCCGCTCTTTCGGCAGAACTGACTGCGTGTCCAGCGTGGAACTCTAGAAGGCCCGCCGCAAAATCCCAGGAAATGCGAGTTGATCACAACGCCTCCTTAGCAATTTCCACGCCTCCGTAATGCGATGAAGCAGTTGGCACCGAAGCCCACTTGGCGATTTTTAGGCCAGCAAAAAGCACAACCGTGCAGGCGAGGAGTTGTGAAACAACCGGAGGTATCCCAGCCTCTCCAAGATTGAAAGCCACACTGAGTATGAGCGCTGCAACAGCGTAGGATTTAATTGGGTCCGTCCGCTCATAGCGCGCCGGCCACCGCTCGGCAAGGCTTAGCATTAGCCCCAGTGCAAAAGAGCATAAGAGACAACCCCAGAGACCAAAGTCTAAATAGAACGTCCCGAAAACCGTGACGGCAAAAGAGGTCCCATACGACTCTTCTGAAAGGTCAAGGTAGTCGTAAACTTGTTCGGCCGCGACCCGTGGTTTGTCAGGCCATAGCATTCGCGGAACCCAAAGATATGCAGCCTGCAAGTTATAGCGTCCGCCCATCAGGTGCGAGGAATGGTCTCTTATACTTCTGGCAGCCTCAGCGAAAGTCTGGAAAATACCTCCGGTAGCTCGACCAGATGTACCCATAACAAGGTACGTTGCAAATGCTGGTGGATCGAGAGAAACCGCAGCATCACTGCGCAACTGCGTCTTAATCGGCAGGAATAACATGACTCCGACACAGAATAAAAGAGCGTGCCGACCTATAATCGCCTCGCGCACGAACTGCCAGCCCCACAAGCCCAAAGCGAATATGTAACACGCCGCCATCCGAACTATGTCTCCCTTCCAGGGAGAAAACATGCCGAACAGGACGACGCAACAGAGGGCGATGCCGTGACGGCGTTTATCCGATGAGAGTACCCAAAAGGCCAGCCCCATCGGAAGGAGAGTGCTTCCAATCACGTCCAAAAAGGACGCGCCAACCAAAGCTTCTGGCTGCAGCGAAAGGGCCTCCAATGGATGAAACAAAACGCCAGCGGCGGCTAGCGAAGTGAGCTTGCACAAGAGCGCTATCAGAACGAAAGTCCCCCCAGTACGCCGCAAATACAAAGTGCTAACAAGAGGCACTGAGCGCCGCGGGGGCCTGATAAGAGCGAATCCAGCGTCCATCAGTGCGACGCAAGCGAGCACCACAAGCAGTGCATAGAATCGGTCTGAAGTCTCCAGCTTGGTCATAAACCGATAAACTGGCAATTCTGAAAGCCATGGCGCAAAAATCATATCACCGATGATTTGACTTGCTATAAACGCCTTGATTAATTTTCTAAGTTCGAAGGAAAAATCATACAATAGATAGATGCAGGATCCGCATCCCATCAAGTAATAGGCGAGCTCCGAAGACATTCGCGTCTCTTGACTAAGTCAGTTCAAACGGGCCGGATACGGGCGATGCTGTGCTCTTTAGAGAATACGTAGCCACGCTCCGTCACAGTCTCGGCGACCTGTTCAATCGGCGGGTACCCGTTAGTTCCGTCAAAGCAGTCCAAGTCATCTATTATTACTACGTGTTTGCAGCGATGTTCAAAGATCGCATTCAGCTCGCTATAAATCGGCGTCTCAACCTTTCCTCTGCCCGTCAACCCTCCTGAGTAGTGGGCGTCGAGCCAAAAGAGACATGGCGATTCGATCGTTGCTAGAAGCTTGGGAAGGAGCTCAGCGCTATCGCCGTATAACAGGGTCACCTTCTGGTCCCCGCTGAATATCTTGCACGCACGTCGGTAGAAGTGCGGTTCAATTTCGATTGAGTAAAGAGCATCAAAATGTTCTAAGCACGCCTGCAGCATGAGCCCGTAATACGTCCCCGTTTCTACGAAAATCCGTGTTCCCGCCAAGCGGGCTTCTTCCAGTACAATCCTTTGCTTCAGGAGATGGGGCAACCGGCTGGTCTGGCCTTGCTGCCATGCACTGAATTCCTGCTCTTGCCGGCGCCTAAGTAGAGAGTGGGGCACGAGACGATGCTCGACAAACATCAATTTCAATCGATCGTGTAGGTTCATTTGCTTCCGTTCGCCTTCAAAACCGCGCCTCATTCATCCCACAAAGCGAAGAGCCAATTTTTCCCGAAGAGCGATCCTGTTTGTGCCAGGAACTGGCTGAACCAATTGCGTTCCCGCTCGTCCAAAACTACGAACCACGCCAACAAAGGCAACAGGAAAATATCGAGCGCAGCGACGCCCCAGCGGATCCAGCTCTGTGATGCACCACTCGCGAAAAAAAACGTCGAGACTAGAACCGCACAGCCGGCAAGAAAAGCCGGGCGAAGTAGGAAATGATTCACATATTTGCGCCAGCCGACAACGAGCCAGGCGTTCGCAACCCAAGGTAGCAGCAAACCCTGGCCGAGCACGCTCGCTGCAAACAGACCCCAGCAAAGGCCGAGAGTGGGATTCTCGGGCATCCACCATCTCGCACCAGCTATGCCCAGGACGAAACTTAACCCGGCATAGACGGCCATGATAATCGACAGCGTTCGATGGCGATTCAGCCCTCTCATGAAATTGTTAGTCGACAGAAAAAGCACATCTATTAGGAACGAGCCAGCCAAGAGTGCGAGCGGGCCGTAGCCCAAGAATAGATCGGAGCCTACCCAGAGGCGCATTCCCACATCTATAAATACCCAAATCAGCGCGCAGTAGATTACTGCTGCCGCGAACGTGACCTTAGTGCTTAGTTGAGCGAAGAACTCCACGCGCTCCCTGCGCCCCTGCACATCGAACATGATGATGTAGGGCTGCATCGTCTGGGAAACCGTATCCGCCAACGACCATCCCGCGATACGGAAAAGCGTGAAGAGAACGAAGAACGCAGGGACCGCTCCCAAGCCCGCAAATTTGCCCGCGAGCACGCTCCCGACTAGTCGCTGGAAGAGGAGCCCCAAACCGTAAAGAAAGAAAAACAATGAATTGGACAAGAGGGGCCACACAAGCGATGGCGTCCAAAATGTTCCCGCCAGTCTCAGGTAGGGGTGGCGAGACTTAGCCTGAACATATGGAAGAAAAGGCAAAACGATGAGTACCAGATTCGTGATCCAAACCAACGTCAACACTTTGCCGCCGGCAGCTAGTACGATGATGGTCGCTAAGGGAAGTGAAATGGCAACCGCCACCTCGAACAATTGCCGCAGCGTAAGCTCCCGCAGCCCGAGCAGCGTGGCGGAAAACACATTAAGCGGAACCCTGAGCAGCGCCAACGTGCCGGCGAGCGCCAAGTAGGTTCTGAACTGTACAGCGGAACTCCCTGAAACATCTTTTAAAAACCATGACTCGACAGGCTGAGTCACAAAGAGAAACAATCCGACAAGCCAAATGACGACGACGATAATCCAATACAATCCAAAAACGGTTGCTAAGATCCGATTTACTTCTTCGTGGTCTCCCTTGGCATAAGCGACATTCTGAAAGTTCAACACCGTCTGGCCTATTCCCAGTTCGGACAACGCCAAGTACGTACCGACGCTCTGCAAAACAATCCAGAGGCCATACTGTTGGCGCCCGAGAAAGTGCAGCGCCAACGGGATGATAACGAAATTCCCGCCGATCTTAATCGCCAAACCTGCAAGGGACAGTGTCCAGGCAGTAAAAGTGTGGTGGACCGGTGATTCCCCGACTCGAAGCTTCGCCACGCCCACTGCACCGGATTGGGGTTCCGCGACCGCCCTGTCGCTTTCCGGAGGATGGCCCACGGTTGCAGCAACGCTTGGAGCTAAGGACAATCCACCAGGTTCAGGCAATGCCAACTCCGGGATTCCAATCTTGGCGCCGTCCTAGTGCTAGAACAGGTTTTCTCTCAGAGCACTGCAAGATCTACACCGTCCACTTCCACGGCCATGGCCCGCTGGATCAGGTCGAAGGAAATGACCAGGCGGCTGCGGTTCTTGCGCCGCAGGATGATTCCGTCCATGCCTGCCAAGGGACCCGACATGACGCGCACTTTCCGACCGGCCTGCAAAAAGGGATGCGGCTCCGCGCGGAATCCCTGGCTTAAGAATTGGCGTATCCGGGCCAGGTCCTGCTCGGCGATCTCCGCTGGAGCGCTATTGAAGCTGACCAGGTGCGCTACGCCCGGCACTTGCTGCACAGACAGCCGGTTCAGCAGAGCTATATGAACGAAGACATAACCTGGGAAAAGCGGCAGCTGGAGGCGAACCTTGCGGTCTTTCCATTTGCGGACGGACTCGTACTGGGGAAGAAAGTGCTCGATGCCGCGAGCCGCGAATCGCTCCGCCACGTGCCGCTCGTGGTTGGCGGAGGTGTAAGCAGCGTACCAACGCGGCTCCAATGAAGCTGCGAAAGTCGCGTCACTGGGCAAAGCTGGGCGGTCCAGTTTAAGTTGGCGATGTTCCGCGCTTCCCGTTTCCACTCTTGCCTCGTTTTGTCGGTACAGACAGCTTCGCCCCGTCACTTACAGGGCGATTTGTGACCTAACCCTCTTAATTTCTTGCACATACGACCAAGCGGCGCGTTTTACTCGGCAGCAGCGCCATCGGTCGGTGGACGCCGACCCACCCACAATCCGGACCTACGTGCACCGTGGCTGCTTCCGTTTTGCCCCATCCATGGCACGCCGGCCTTTACCGTAGCGGCCACTTCTTGGGCCAGAATTTTCCGCGGATTTTTCGGATCGGTTTCGTCCCAGGTCTTCGCTCCCAGCACCCAGACGACGGAACCTGCTACCCCAAGAAACGTCCCCAGGAAAATGATCAGCAATCGCGGCGGGAACGATTTGCGTTCAGGAACTCTGCCCGGGTCGAGGACTTTCACACTGGGTGTTTCCTTAGCTTCCTCGACTTTGGCCAGTTCGTACTGTTCAGTGAGCAGTTCGAAGACGGTTTCTTGAATCTTCGCCGCGCGGTAATAGTCCCCGTACTTTGCGCCCAGCAACGGCAAATTCCGAATAGTTGGAAACGGCAGGCTCCCAATTTTGCCTGAGGCCAGTTCACCCGGTGGATCGGCTGCGGCGTCCGTAGAAGCAGAAATAGATGCCGTGGTCGCCGAAGTATTTCTAGGCGCTACGTTCTGCTGTGCACCGCCAAGTTTTTCCAGTTGTTTGCGCAGTTCGGCAACGCGACCACTCAAAGCTCGAACGCGCGCGTTGTTGTCGGTGTAAATCTGGCGAAGCCCCTCGAGTTCCGATTGCGCCGCCACTAGTTGACCGGCAAGCGTACCGGCGGCGTCGAGCATGGCCTTGCCTTCGGTCTGAATGTCCAGAGTGTTGTTCTTGCTGGAAAATTGCGCGAGGGCTGTGGAGGCGGTGTCCAGATCGACTTTTGCAACCTTGAGGCGCTCTTCGAGAAAAACACGCTCACGGTGGGCGGCGGAAGTAGATAACCCTACTACTAATGCGTTCAATTCGTCGACGTAAGCGTTGGCAATATCCGCGGCTCGTTGCGGGTTGTGGTCGGTAACACTGATGGAAATGACGCCGCTCTTTCGGTCTTCTGAGATCGATGTGTTCTCATCGAGTTTTCTCCGAGTGTCAACCAGCAGCTTCTTCCCGTAAAGAGCATAGACTCTTTGCAGGTCGAACTGCTGAGTGATGTGATCCTGGGAAGTCTCGCTTCTCAGGACGGAGATGAATAGTGCGCCGGAACTTTTCAGTCCGAGCAAGTCTCCGGCAATGGACCCTAGTCCACCACCACTTTTTGCAGCCATTGCTGCCACCATGGCCAAGCCGCTTGTTGATTGTGAGTCGGGGGGCATGAGCTGCGCTGTCGATGTGTAGGATTTGGGAATCAAGAAGGCGATCAACGCTGACGTCAGCATGGCGATGCAAGCTGCGCGAAAGAGAAGTGAACGGCGTTCCCAGAGAAGACGAAAAAGCTCTAGCTGCCGGTCACGTGCAGCTTCCACCTCCTGTGGATTAATGATCGGTGGCTCGATAATTTCTGGGTTTGGAGCGATTGGACTCGTCTTCGTTGCCGTTGTTGTCATGGAGTTGCGCCCTTTTCAGACAACGTTCCCGTATCCGAGGTCTGCCGCGGGCTGTGGAAAGGCAGCGACCAATTGCGCGGGTGGAATGTGACTCCGATGGATGAAGTCCAATTGGTTTGTCGCGTAGAAGCCAAAACGGGCGCGAGCCACTGCTCATATTGTGTAGAGGCAATAATGTCTAGGTTTTGGTGGACCCAAAAACTGAACTGCACTGAACCATCGTTAAATGTCTCGCCGCCCGGAATGAAGTCACTGGCAATCCTGGAGTGTCGGTAGCCAAATTGAAGGCTGCTGCGACCGTTGAACCAATATGTGCTCCAAGCCTGAACTCCCTCACCATTTCTGCCGACCCAACTACCGATGAGGTTGTTCTCGTTGGTGCTTAGATCGTGATAATAGAAGTCCCAGTAGACAAAATGACCGCCCGTGCTGGATGAAGGCGTATCAGTGGTAACGCCTTCGATACGCAGATCTAGTTTCGGCAACTTGGGGAAGTGCGAGATGTAGATGCCGGGATTTATGGCGGCTCTTCGCGGAGCACTGATAGGTGAGACGTCGTCGGGAGAGATGGAATCGGCGTAGAGCGTTAGCCAATTGCGAAGAAAGGGAAGACGATAGGAGAACTGGAAGCCGGCAGTGCGTTTGCCGGGGCTGTTGTTGCAGTCGTAGAAATTAGACTCCTGAAAGCTGAGATAGCTGTTGACGATCGCTCCAACAGTCAGTGCGCGCTGCGTGCCAAAGTCACATCCTGGGGTGGTAGTCGGGACTGTCGGTTGGCCCGGTATCTCCGCGCCGCCGATTTCGGCTAGCCGCGAGAATGACAGCTCTAGATTCTTTGTGGGTTTCAGCGTCAGCGCTTCGCCGTGCAGAATGGGCCGCGCGGGGAATTCGTTGCCGGAGAGTTTGCCGATGAAGGCGTCGATTTTGATTTGGCCGAGGTGCTGGAAAATCCAGGGGAGCGTGATGGGTAAGGTGCGGCTGGCGCGGAACATGTAGATCGGCGCGGCGTTGTCGCTGAAGAGCAGGGCGCCGCCTTCACCTTGGCCCCACCAGAGACTTTGTTTGCCGAAGGAGAAATCCCAACCGCCGATCGTGGTGGAAACGTAGGTATCGAGAAGCGTGAACTGATCGGTAGAGGCGATGGGCGCAGCGGTCTGCACGGGGTTAATGTCCAGCGAGGCAATCAGGTTCTGAATGGGTTGTGAAAAGCCGGGTGCAGCCGGCGCGTGTTGGAATTCGCCGCGCACGTAGATGGCGAAACGGCCGTCGGCAGCCCAGGCCGAGAAGCCGTCGTAACTATTGAAGCCTTGCTCGTAGGGCTGGCCGAAGTTATTGATGACGGTCTGGCCAAAGTGATAGCTGTCGTTGATCGGCTTGCCAACAATCTGTGTGGCACCGGCGTAGACGGACTCAATTTTCGATTTGTTCTCGCTGCCGTTGCTCAAAGCCTCGAGATCGGAAGCAAATTCGGAATAGAGTTGCTCGTAGGCTTGCTCTGCGACGGAGTTCTCGGTTCCGGCGAGATGGTCCCCGGCTTCCTGGACGAGCCGAGCGCATTCGATGCGCGTCCAGGGGCGCGAGCCGAGGAACGTGGAATCGATGAGGCCTTGCGCGGAGAGACGCTCAATGGCCGGATAGATCCAGCTGTCCAGGGGAACGAACGGAGAAGCCGGAGTGCTAGGCGCGGAATTATTGATGTCGCGGAAAATTGTGCTGACGGAGCGCCACGCGTCACCGCCCAATTGAGGATCGTGCCGGCTGCTGTAAATTTCCTGCCCCACCATGTTGCCGATCACGCTGCCGACAAAAACATCGGAAGGGAAGTGCTGACGAGCGCGAATACGGGAAAAGTCGATGAGTGCGGCCAATCCGTAGGCGGCGATCTTCGGCAGCGGACCGGGATATTCGTGAGCGATAACGCCGGCGGCGGACCAGGCTGCGGCGGCATGTTCGGAAGGAAAGGACGTGCCACCCTGGAAGAAAGAGCCGTTGCCGTCGCCTTGAAACGGGCGTTGCCGGCCGAGCGAATACTTCATCGCTTCGACGACGACGAGGCTATTGACCGCGGCTTCACCGGCGAGGAAACCGGTCTCGGTCCAATGCGCATTGTGTTTGATATGCCCGAGAAACCACAGCCCAGCAGGACCACCGAGCATGGCCGCGATGCCGGCGTTGGAGATTGTGCCGTAGCGGCTGGTCGTGATCGGAGCGTTCGACAGATGGCGACTGGCCGTAGCGTCGGTCGCGAAAAAAGCCGCGCTGACACCGCCCAAAGGAATAAGCCACTGCGTATCTGAGAAACGCAGTTTCGCGGGGCTGGTCCAAATTTGTTTCTGATCGGTCAAAAAGTCCTCTGCTAGTCCTTTGAAACCCGGGCGCGAAGTCGAGCTGGCATCAGAATCGGCGTCACTCGTGCTGTTGTCCGTTTCTTTCCCGTCATCCTTTTTCTTCGTCTTTGCGTTCGCCGGCTGATCGGACGAAGTACTTTGTTGCTGCGCCTGCAAATCCGTCGCAGAGAAAGCCGATGCAGTTGCCAGCAACAGAGTCAAAGCCACACGCCACCAACTTCGTGCCAGGATCCCAAGAGCCATGAAAACTCTTCCTCGTCACGGATGTATGTACGCGACGGCCAAAGCCACTGACGAGGCGACCTGGGCAGACTGCATGAGCAGTTGCCAGTTGCGGCCGCCAATCTTCGGAGCCTTTTCCGGAACAATGAC